>Ga0196970_1001522_pt1 | contig 15044 bp, 11 predicted proteins | sample S1v_513CmetaG_FD_148672 | JGI IMG/M metagenome (GOLD analysis project Ga0196970, IMG submission 148672) | Soil microbial communities from Anza Borrego desert, Southern California, United States - S1+v_5-13C | ecosystem: Environmental > Terrestrial > Soil > Desert | place: USA: California...
TCACTCGACTTGTTACAATGAAGACAGCCGTTTCGCGGCTATCTGACACGTTTTCCGGTGCATACGCATGAAATGTCCTTTTTGCGGCTTCGTGAATGACAAGGTAGTTGATTCGCGAGAAAGCAAGGAGGCGGAGTCTATACGTCGGCGTCGCGAATGTCTGAAGTGCGGAAAGCGCTACACCACCTACGAGCGCATCGACGAGATCCCATACATGGTGGTGAAAAAGGACGGGCGGCGCGAGAAGTTCGACCGCCAGAAGGTCTTGAACGGTTTATTGCGCGCGTGCGAGAAGCGGCCGGTGCCGATCTCGAAGCTGGAACATATCGTCAACGAAGCCGAATCGTTTGTTATCGACTCGCCAGAGCGCGAACGCAAGACGACTGACATCGGCGAACTCATCATGAACGAGCTTCGCAAGCTCGACAAGGTCGCCTACGTCCGCTTCGCTTCGGTTTACCTGGACTTCAAGGACGCTGGTGAGTTCCTTTCTGAGTTGCAAGACCTCTTGAAATCAAAGGAACCGCAACCGAAAGCGAAACCGAGCGCCAAGGTTCAGTAGTCTGAAATACCGGCTCGCAGTTAGGCCCCACGTCTTACCTGCAACCCGCTCCGTCTAAAACAAAACTAACTGTTACCAAACAGTACCAAAGTAAATCAAAGTAGCGTATGGCATATAAGATCACGCTCATACCCGGCGACGGCATCGGCCCTGAGGTTATGGGTGCGACTGTGCGCATTCTAGAAGCGACGGGGTTGAAGTTTGAGTGGGAACGCTTCCAGGCGGGAGCCGAGGCATTCGAGAAGTTCGGCGAGTACATCCCGAAAGAACTCATCGAATCGTTCGAGCGCACGAAAGTCGGCCTTAAGGGGCCAGTGACCACCCCAATCGGCGGGGGGTTCCCCAGCATCAACGTTTCGCTCCGAAAGCGATTCGAGCTTTACGCTAACCTTCGCCCTATTCGCAACCTTCCGGCGGTACCAACACGCTATCCCGATGTGAACCTGGTTATCGTGCGCGAGAACACCGAAGGCTTGTACTCGGGCATTGAGCACGAAGTTGTGCCAGGCGTTGTCGAAAGCCTGAAGATCATCACGCGAAAGGCGTCAAACCGTATCGCAAAGTTCGCATTCGAATACGCTCGGAAGTACAAACGCAAAAAGATCCACGCCATTCACAAAGCCAACATCATGAAGATGTCTGACGGGCTGTTCATCAGGTGTTCGCGCGAGGTATCCCACGATTATCCAGAGATTTCGTACGGCGAGCACATTGTGGATAACACCTGCATGCAGCTCGTTACCAATCCTTACCAGTACGACATCCTGCTGCTGGAAAACCTTTATGGCGATATCGTGAGCGATCTCTGCGCGGCGTTCGTGGGCGGCCTGGGGCTGGTGCCGGGCGCGAACATCGGCGACGGATGCGCCATCTTCGAGGCCGTACACGGATCGGCACCGGACATCGCGGGGCGGAACATCGCAAACCCCACGGCATTGCTGCGCTCAGGAGTGATGATGCTGCGTCATTTGGGCGAGGGACATACGGCCGATCGGGTGCGCGGCGCTTACAATCAGGTTTATCGCGAGAAGAAACACCTCACGCGAGACATGGGTGGAAATGCGAGCACGAGTGAGTTTGCGGACGCGGTGATTGAAGCTCTTGAGACCGCTCCAGCCGAAGCACACAAGGAGTATGTTCCGCAGACACAGTCGGCATAACGGAATTCTGGGTAACAGCAGGGGACTTGAGGGCTCGAAGTCCCCTTTTTCACGTCGCCAATCGTTGCATCCTGAGGTCTTCATGGTTAGACATGCATTATTGCCACTCCTAGTCGTACCAGCATTGCTGCTCGCCGGATGCACGGGAAGGAACACGCCGAACCAGGAATCGGCAGCCAATACCCCAGTACAGCAAAGTATGAAGTACGATCCGGCCACGGTCGGCTCGATCACCGGCACGGTGACTTTTGGAGGGGCAGTTCCTAAACCGGTAACCATTGATATGTCAGCCGATCCGGCCTGCAAGGGGCAGAACGCTTCGGAAGCACTAGCGGTTCATGACGGTAAGCTGGCCAATGTCCTCGTCCACGTAAAGAACGTTTCCGGCTTTTCGGATCTTGTCCAACATCCGGAGGTTGTGGTTACGCAACGTGGGTGTCGATACGCTCCGCACGTCGTGGCGGTCATGGCAGGTCAGACGGTGAAGTTCGTAAATGCCGACGACACAATGCACAACATTCACCCTATGCCGCGAGCAAACAGAGAGTGGAACGCCGCCCAGGCGTCTCATGCTGAGCCACTTGAAAAGAAATTCATAGCGCCTGAACTCATGGTTCCCGTGAAGTGCAACCAGCATCCCTGGATGAAAATGTACGTCAACGTGATGAATAACTCGTTCTTCGCCGTGACAGGCGCCGACGGCAAGTTCGACCTGAAGGGACTGCCTCCCGGGACTTACACAGTTGAGGCTGTTCACGAGAGTCTGGGTGCACAGCAGCAGGAAATCACGTTAGGCAACAAAGAGAATAGGAACGTCGAGTTCACGTTCGCTTCACAAAAAGGCGCAGCCGCCGCTAAGTAGCTTGCATCTAAGCAGTTCGGGTGGCACTTCTCTGCCCAGAGAGTCCATTCAAACACCCGCATTCCACCGCAGCCGCATAGCGGAGGGAAAGGAGGCTGTTCTGAACCCGCAAGCACCCCAGAAGCCCCAGTTCGCGCAAATCCTGCGGGGCACGGGGGTAACGCCCTACAACAAGGCGCATCACTCTTTCGCAATCTTCACGGCGTGCGCAACATTCATTCTGATAATCGCGGGAGCACTGGTAACCAGTAACGACGCCGGTTTGTCTGTACCGGATTGGCCGACGTCTTTCGGCAAATGGGTAAAGATGCCACCGATGGTGGGCGGCGTTAAATTCGAACACAGTCACCGCATGATCGCCCAATTCATCGGCGTGCTCACAATCGTTATAGCCGTCTGGACGTGGCGTGCCGACAAGCGTTCCTGGATGAAGAAGCTGGGCCTCGCGGCGCTGGGGACAATCATCGCTCAGGGTATCCTGGGCGGTATCACCGTTCTACATTTCCTGCCTCCCGCAGTTTCGACCGCGCACGCAATTGTTGGCCAGACGTTCTTCTGTATCGCTGTTTGTATTGCCATGTTCACGGGCCGAAAGTGGGTTGCGGAAGAACCTGCAACCGCCGTCGAAACCCAGCGGCCCACTTTGATGACCCTGTCCTTGCTGTCGGTCGCTGTTTTGTACATCCAGCTCATTTTGGGTGGCATGTTCCGCCACAAAGGCATGGGTTGGGAGCCGCACGTCATAAACGCCGCGCTCGTGACGTTCGTGCTTACGTGGACTTCGGTTCGTGCTTTGTCGCGGTTTTCACACGTGGATGCCGTGCGGCCTCCAGCAGTCCTCCTAGTCAGCCTGCTGATGGTCCAACTCTCGCTCGGTTTCTTTGCTTTTATTGAAAAAGTTATGCTGGGCGCGGCCGCCGTTCAACCAACTCCCGGCATGGTGCTGGCGACGGTGACCCACACGGCGACCGGGGCGCTGCTTCTTGCAACGGCTGTGGTGTTGGCCATCCAAGTTTGGCGTCACGTACCAGTTTTGAGTGAAGAACGGGCTTCGTCCGGAGCCCGGAAGGCGGTAACAGCTTGAGTACGGCTTCACAGTCCATTGCTGTACCCCGCAGCAGCTTCTCGATGCTGCTGCGGGACTATTCAGAGTTAGTCAAGTTTCGCGTCACCTCGCTGCTAATCATGACAGCCTGGGCGGGGTTCTATTTCGGCGCGGCACAGACTGGCATGTCCCCCTTTTCGTGGCAATTGGCACACGCGCTTCTGGGTATCGGACTCGTTTCCGGCGGGACGGCTGCGCTGAACGAAGTGTTGGAACGCGATATCGATGCTCGGATGCGGCGCACACAGTTGCGTCCACTAGTGACGGGGCGCATTGGACTTGGACACGGGCTGGCGGTGGGCTTGCTCATGGTTGTAGGCGGCGTGGAATACTTGGCCTTTACCACCAACCTGCTAACTGCGTTCCTGACCGCTGCAACAGCCGCTGCGTATCTTGGTGCTTACACACCGCTGAAGCGGGTACATCCGCTGTGTACTTTTGTAGGGGCGTTCCCAGGGGCCATGCCTCCTGTGCTCGGATGGACGGCCTTCCGCGGCAGGTTGGATTGGGAAGCGTTGGTGTTATTCGCCATCGTATTTTTCTGGCAGTTCCCACATTTCCACTCCATCGCGTGGCTTTATCGTGAGGATTACGAACGGGCTTCGATTCGCATGCTGCCCGTAGTTCATCCTGACGGACGCTCAACTGCACGCAGCATATTGCTATACAGTGTGGCCCTCCTGATTGTGACGGCAGCACCAACAATGATGGGCATGGCTGGCAGGTGGTACCTCGCCGGAGCATTGATGCTGGGTCTGGCATTCTTCTGGACCGCGCTACGGTTAGCAAGAATCCAATTGCCAGCAACAGCAACTCAGTCGAAGCGCTACGCCCGTAACGTGCTGCAGGCAAGCGTCTTCTATCTGCCGTTGCTCTTCGCGTTGATGATGATCGACGCTCGTAGGCTCGGATGAACAAATGAACGGCTGAACGAACGATCCGCACAGGTCGTTCTCAGTCCTCTTCTCACCTCGGTCATGGCAGAAGCTCAGATAGCAAAAACGAACACGACCAGTGCGGCGACCACCACGGTGATCCGTCTAGAAAGCTTGCGCCATAGCTATAACGGCCGCACGGCGCTGGACGGGGTGAGCTTCGATGTACGCCATGCTGAAATCTTCGGCCTGCTTGGTCCCAATGGCAGTGGCAAGACCACCATGTTCCGGATTTTGTCGACACTGATGCTGCCCCAGAGCGGCCGCGCGGTGGTTTTGGGCCATGATGCAGCGACGGATCCAACAGGCCTGCGCCGTGAAATCGGTGTAGTGTTCCAGGCGGCCAGCGTAGATGTGAAACTCACGGCCAGAGAGAACTTGCGGCACGTCGGCCATCTTTACGGGCTGAAAGGGAAAGCGCTCGATCAGCGCATCGCGGAAACGCTTACGCGTGTGGGGTTGGCAGATCGAGCCAATGATTCCGTGGAAACTTACTCGGGCGGGATGATGCGGCGGGTAGAACTAGCGAAGGGCTTGCTGCACCATCCCTCGGTGCTGTTGCTGGATGAGCCCACGACGGGGTTGGACCCCGGAGCACGAAGAGATCTGTGGGAATATCTGGCGATGCTGCGCGATCAGGAACGGGTCACGGTAGTAGTCACGACGCACCTGATGGAAGAAGCTGAACGTTGTGATCGGCTGGCAATCCTCAGTCAGGGCAGGCTCGTTGCCCTGGGCACACCAGGCGAACTCAAATGCGAGATCGGCGGGGACGTCATCCTGCTGGAGCCTCGGGAAGATGCCCCAGCACTCGCTGCAAAGATCTACGGCCGGTTCGGTCTGGAGGCGCAAGTCATCGACGGCAAGGTCAGGCTCGAAAAGGAGCAGGGGCATCGCTTCGTCACGGAGGTGATGGATGCATTCCCCGGCGAGATCCAGTCCATCAGCGTAAGCCGTCCGAATCTCGAAGATGTCTTCATCCACCGTACGGGGCACAGGTTCTGGACGGAGATGAGCGACGCGGCAGCGGAGGATCAGAGCAAGAAGGGAAAGAGACGCTGACGAGAATTTGCCCGCCATTTTCATGTTCTGGCAGGAGAGGTTCGGAAGAATCGAACAGAATAGCACTCGGAATGGCTACTCAGACGCAAACACGATCATTGCCAGTTTCACCTACTTCGCGGGCGACAGCTGGACTTACGCCCACTGTATCGCTTTGGTGGCGGGAGATTGTGCGCTTTTATCGCAACCGCGGGCGCGTGATCGGGGTTATCGCTTCCCCGCTCTTGTTTTGGGTGGTGATCGGATCGGGTTTCGGCACGTCGTTTCGCTCAGATGCACCGGGCGGACAGTCGCATTATCTCGAGTACTTCTTTCCCGGCGCGGTCACAATGATTGTGCTCTTCACCTCGATTTTCGCAATGATGAGCGTGATCGAGGACCGCAAGGAAGGCTTTCTGCTATCAGTGCTAGTTGCCCCTGTTCACCGATCCGTGATCGTGATGGGCAAGGTGCTGGGCGGCGCGACGTTGGCGGCCTTGCAGGGACTCATCTTCCTTGCGTTCACGCCTTTTCTGGTAGGCGCTCATCTCGGATTCGATAACATCTTGCCAATCGTTCTGACGGTCTTCCTGATCTCATTTGCGCTTACTTCTCTGGGCTTCGCGATCGCGTGGCCTATGGACTCTACCCAGGCGTTTCACGCGATAGTGAACCTGTTTCTGCTGCCGCTCTGGATGCTGTCTGGCGCTCTGTTTCCGCTCAGTGGAGCCTCAGGATGGATTCGAGTCCTGATGCAGGTGAACCCTGTGACGTATGGCAACGAAGCCTTGCGAGCGCTGATCTTCCCAGGATCCGCGTCGCTGCTGCCTGTCGGAACGTCGCTGGGGATTCTTGCCGCGTTCGCGGCCGCAATGTTCGTGTGGGCGTTTGTGATGGCGAACCGGCGCACCACCAAGCCACCGGCGTAAAATTGATCCGTGACTGACTATTCGCTGTTCCCTGCTCTCAACGCCGCACTTAATGGAACGAGCGCCGTGTTGATCGCGGTAGGCGTACTGCTTATCAGGCGACAGCGCCGGATAGCACACAAACGCGTGATGATTGCTGCGGTCATCACCTCTACGCTGTTTCTAATCTCGTACCTTTACTACCATGCACACGTGGGGTCGGTGCGATTTCAGGGTCAGGGCCTCGCCCGACCGGTGTACTTCGCGATCCTGCTCTCGCACACGGTCCTGGCTGCTGCGGTATTGCCCCTGGTACTCATGACGCTGGTGCGCGCGTTTCGGGGAAGGTTTGAGAAGCACAGGGTCAGCGCACGCTGGACCTACCCGGTATGGCTTTATGTCTCAGTCACAGGCGTGATCATCTACGTGATGCTCTACCACATCTACGCCGTTTGAGTGGCCGCCCTTTGAGCCGTTCCTTCAGGCAGGTACATACTCCGCGAGCGCGCGGTCGAAGTCGTCGGCTGTAAGCATTTCTCCGCTATTCATGCGACGCAGGAGGTCATCAATGATCTGCTTGGCTTCATCTTTCTTGAAGTTTCGGATGAAGCCGTCATAGAAGTGCTCGCCTGAAAGCGCGCGGTTGATCTCGTATTCCTTGTTGTGCTCATTCAGTTCGGTGAAGTACACGACGCGGTACTTACGGTTGTAGCTCGTCTCACGATATATCTCGAACATCACCTTGTCGGATTCCATCGGCATGGGCTAATCGGCTCCTACTGTCATTCTGCCCAGGGTTCATCTCCCGTTCTGTGCTCAATCTCTGGACTCGCGCCGCATCGGGTTCCCGGCCTGCACGGAGGAGGAAAGGACCGGAAACCCGGTGCTACACGAGTTTCAATCGCCGGCGAGTTGCACGACATCGCTCGGTGCAGCCTGTGGTTGCACGTGGGCGACGGCGGCCATCTCGCGGCGAAGTTGTTCTTCGAAGTGCGCTAGCCTTTCGTCGATCGAGAGCCGCTTCTGCGATTCCTTCACCATGTCCTCGCGATAGCGCTTGAGGAAGTAGTGGATGGTCTCGATTCGGATCTTAATCGATCCGCTGGGCTTGTTCTCGTCAATGTCCTTAAAGCAGAAGTACGGCGTGCCCGAGTGTTCAACGATTTCTTCAATAACCGTGTAGATCGGGGCGTCGTGACCGCACTTGAAACTCGAGAGTTCGAGCGCGACCAGGTTCGGGTGACGTGCAACGTACTTCGCGGCCCAGACCTTGCGCGTGGTGTTCTCGGAATACGAGTTCTTCCACGCGTCGGAGACGTCCATTGGGTGCGAGATGATGCCAGCACGGACTTCGTCGCCGAAGAGGTTCCACACGATTTCATCGTCGAGCGGTAGCGAATCTTGCGAGAACACCGGGTATCCGAGCTTCTGGAATTCCTCCGGGATCTCATGGCAGATGCCGGGATCGTTGTGATAGGGACGCCCAAGCAGCACGATGCCCAGCCGCTGTTCGCTGGTGAGGCGGTCCAGAATGTCTTTAGCTTGCTTGCGCATGGACTGGTCGAACTTGCGCATCGCCTCGAAGCCGACCTGGGTGGCACGGAAGTTCTCTTCCTCGCTCAGGCCGAGGACGTCTTGCCAGTCGCCGAACATTTGTCGATGCGCAACCTTCGGGTCGTCGAGGCACACCAGCGTGTCCTTCCACAGGACGCCCTTCTCGCCGAACAGGTCTCCTTCCTTCGTGAAGGCGGCTTTGACCGACGCCGGTGTCGCGGTGACGGTCGGACAGGCCCGGTTTGACTGCGTCGCCTTGAGGAACGTCGGAAGCGCGTCGATCATCGGGAAGAAGATGATGTTAAGGTTCTTCTTCGGGTGCACCGAGTACAGCAGGTTGTGAACGTGCGGGATGCCGACCTTCGACGGGAAGCACGGATCGATGGCGCCGCGCTTTGCACCTTCCTTGTAGAGTTGCTCGCTCGTGTACTCGGACCAGAAGATGTTCTCCGCTTTGATGCCCAGCGACTCGAAATATGCCGTGAAGAACGGCGAGCACGAGTACATGTTCAGCGCGCGCGGCATGCCGATCTTCAGTTCGGCGCGCTTCTTCAGCATCTCGGCGCGCTTCTTCTGGGCGGCCGTAATCTGGAACTTAGGCGGCGAATCGGCGACCAGCGCAGGCTCGTAGCTCTTGAACGCGATCTTAGCAGCGACTTCAACGAGGTTCGGGTTCTCTTTCTTAATGGCGTCGATGTTGCCCTTGATGACGCGCATCTCCTCGATGTTCTCGACCGTTCCCTTTTCGCAGGTGGCGATGATGAGGCGCTGCGCTCCGGTCTCGAGCGGGACCTTGGTCTTCACCGGCGGAACATATGACGTATTTGGAACAGCGGTTTTGACGTCAATGAACGTACGCAGGCACTTGTTTTTGCAGAAATAGCAACGCGTGTCTTCGTTGCGCGTGGTTCTGAAGCTGATAGAAGCGACATTCTCCAAACCGATGAACGATGTCTGCTGACCGTTCTCCCACAGGCGCACAGCTTCGAAGCCGCAACCAATCGCGCCGGCTTCGCCGCAGTGCTGGTGAACGACGACTTCCGCCTGCGCGTCTTTACCTTTGAATCGAGACTCGATGAAATCCACCTGGGATTTTACGGCGGCCAGGTTGTGCTGCGTGCCGCCCTGCAGAATGAATTTGCGTCCCAGCGAGGCAAGGTTCGGAATCTGCGAGACGTAAAGCCAGATGTTCTTGGGCAAAACGTTACAGAGTCCTGCCATGATTTCTTCCGGCTTCCATCCCTGGCGCTGGAAGTCGACGATGTCCGACTGCATGAATACCGCGCAGCCGTAGCCGAATTGCGGGAACGACTTCGCTCCGAATGCGATGTCGGCGAACTGCTCGACCTTGAAGCCGAAGCCCTCGCAGGTGCTCTGGAGGAAGTAGCCGTTACCTGCGGAGCACTGGGTGTTCAACTTGAAGTCTTTTACGCGTCCGTCTTTCAGGATGATGATCTTAATATCCTGCCCGCCGACGTCGCATATGACGTCCGCGTCAGGGTAGTAGTGCAGGGCGGACTGGGTGTGAGCAACAGTCTCGACCAACGCCACGTCGGCGCCGATCGTGTCCTTCAGAATGTCTTTCGCATAGCCGGTCGTGCCGACGCCAAGGATCTTCAGAGTGGCCCCCTGGCTCGTGACCTGGGCGGCGACCTTGGCGAGGACTTCCTGCGTGTCCTCGATGGGATTGCCCTTCGAAAGCTGGTACGTCTTGCAGAGAACATTGCGGTCCTTATCGATCAGCACGGCTTTCGTGGAGGTCGACCCACCGTCGATGCCGATGAAGCCCTCGACCACCTGGCCGGGGTGGAACGTCGTAGGGATGAATTTCTTCTTCTCGTAGCGCTTGCTAAAGGCGGCCAGTTCGTCGGCGTCTTTCGCAAGCGCCTGCGCGCCGCCCTTCTTCAGTTTCTCCTGCGCGCGACCCTCGGTGATGTACCACTGAAGGGCCTCGTAACCGAGGTAGACGCCGATACCCGGATCTTCCTGCTTCCCGAATTCAACTGCGCCAATGCAGGCGAAGTATTGCGCATTGTCGGGCGTGCGCACGAGCTCCTGCGGATCGACTCCTTCCGGCAACGGGTAGTTGCGCTCTTCCCAAATCTTCGGGATGTTGTGCTTCCAGCAGTCGCGCATGCCCTTGATGTAGCAATTTGGCCCACCCAGCAGCAGAACCACCGGACGAAGAGTATTGCCGCGCGTCAGTACGGAGAGGTTCTGCTGGATGATGGATTCGAACAGCGAGGCCATCAGTTCGTCCGGCGGTACGCCCTGCTTCTGAAGGCCGTTGATGTCGGTCTCAGCGAACACACCGCACTTCCCTGCCACCGGGTGCAGCTTCAGTCCGAAGTAACCCATGTCGCACAGCTGTTCGGAAGGGATGCGCAGCTTGGCGTTGATCTTGTCAATTACAGCGCCGGTGCCGCCCGCGCACTTGTCGTTCATGGAGGGCAGCTTCTTCTTTTTGCCCGTCTCCGGGTCTTCCTTGAAGATGATGATTTTCGCGTCTTGTCCGCCGAGTTCGATTACCGAGCCGCAGTCGGGATAGAGCTTCTCGACCGCGAGCGAAACGGCGTTCACTTCCTGCACGAACTTGGCGCCAATGTGCTTGGCGATGCCGCTGCCGCCTGACCCGGTGATGAAGACCCGAAAATGTTCTTTAGGTGTTTCTGGCAGATCGCGTTGGACGGCCTTCAACATCTCCAGCAGCTTTTCAGGTTGCTTGGTGTCGTGACGCTGATAGTCCTGCCAGACGATCTTGTCGGTTTCGCCGTCGACGACGACGATCTTTACCGTCGTTGAGCCCACGTCAACGCCCATCCACAGCAGGTCATAGCGGTTGTGGTCAACCTTGGAGGCATCGCCAGCGGGAGCGGGCACAGGCACTGCGACAGCGGCTTCGGGTTCGCCAGCGAGAGCGCCTAGTGCGACATCGAAGCCCTTGCTGCTGCAACATCCCTTTTGAGTCGATTCAGACATTCGGTCCTCGGAGAATCAAAGACGAAACCACAATTGGGCGGCTCCACTTCGGAATTCGAAATACTCCCGAACTTCGCAGTGCAACCGCAATGGTTTGCGGCCGCCCTTCAGTGCGCATGCTGGTGGTACGGCACGCTCGTGCCCATCTTTTCGGCCACATGGATTGCGAAGTTGGCGGCTGTGCCGATCACGCCTTTGTACTTGGGTACCGGATATAGCGCGCTCTGCAGTTCTTCGTGGCGACCGACGTATTCCCGCAGCTCATCCGCGGTCTTGCCGATGTTTTTGAGGACTTCGGCGAACTCCAGCTTGGCCTTGGCCTTAGCCTCGCCGAGGGCCATCTGCACGCGGCTGTGGGCATTTATCTCGCCCTCACCGGAGGTCTCGATCGGAAGGAAGATCATGTCCTTGTAATGCGAGACCACGGCTGACTGCGCACCATCCGATTGCGTCGATGGCATGCAACCGAAGGGCTTGAGCGAGAGCACCATGTGGCACAACTCGTGGTTTGAGTAATAGATGTTCTTGGCTACTTCAAGATGTCCTTCACCGCCGCCCGCGCGCGAGTTGTAGTACGGGTGGCCAACACGTTGGAGTTCGTACTGGTCTACCAACTTGTGCGCCGTGCCTCCAAGCGCGCTGACGATCTTGTGGTACTCGCGGGCAAAGATCATTTCCGCGACACGCATCTTGGCAAGACGTTGACGGTAGTTCCACTCGATCCTGGCCTGCTTGTCCAGACGCCACGATGGTGGCATAACTGCGCCCTCTTCAAGACCGCGGAGATCGCGGATCTTCTGCACGACCTGATGGATCATGTACATGATCCAGGTGCCGATGGGCTCCACGATGATCTGCGCACCTTCACGATTGAGAAACGCGAAAATGTTGAAGTTACCGTCGCCCTCGGTCGTCTGGGCCCAGAACTCTCCAGTAATCTTCACGATCGGCTTGACCCGCAGTCGATCTACCTTAACGGCTCCGAAACGATTTCGTACCTGGTGCAGCGCGGTGATGTAATCGTCTGAATACAACTGCTCAAGGAACTTGCCCAAATACTCAACCATGCCCTTGATGGGCAGCTTGCCTGCAGCCTTGCCCCATGCAGCTTCCACGGTCCAAGGCGACTTGCGCTTTAACACTTCGTGCAGGTAGTCGATGGAATGATCCAGCACCGCGTCGGTGTCGCCGGAGTTGACCTCAAAGGGCCGCACCTGGTGCGCCACTTCGTTTATGACGTCGCCCATATTCATGGCGTTCAGAATGTTAAGGAAGAAGTCCAGGTTCATGTGCAGTCCGGCTTCGGCTTCGGACTGGTTCAGACCTCCTCCCTGCTGGAACAACAGCACGCGGAAACCGTCGTAGCCGGAATTGCGCAGGGCCAATCGGTACTCGGCTTCATACATGCCGAACCGGCACGGCCCGCAAGCTCCGGCGGTCAGGTACACATAGTTGTTAACCAGATCTTCACGCTTAATGCCGGACGATTCCTGTTGCTGCAGGTACTGGACGAGGTTGCCGACCGTGAAGTACGTGGGGTTGCACTGCCCGTTATTGCCGTATTCTTTCCCAAGCTGGAAGGCTTTAACGTCCGGCGTTGGCAGCACTTCGCACTTGTACCCGAGCCCCTCAAGAGCGCCATGCACCAGTTTTTCGTGCTTCCACGTCAGGCCTCCGAACAACAGGGTGGTGTGGTTGCGTTGATCAGCCGTGAAGGGCCGCTCCACGGGCTTTTGAAAGTGATGCACCTGCCGATGCGCAACCCCGGCTTCCTGCTCAAGCCTCGCGCGTTCGGCCGCAACCCGTTCCCGGATCATTTCTTCCGGACTTTTGATCTGAACCAGGTTGCCATTCCCCGCATTGCGCGGCATATCGTGGACGGAAGTACCCATTCCTCACCCCTCACAGCAGTCGGCCTTATCACGCCGCCTTGTGACTGTTGTCACACGTGGGTAGGATTCTGCACGTGGTCGCACGGTGGGCTGAACCGGAATATACCGAACGGTGTAATTTCGCGGTCAAGCGGCGCCCGTGAGGGGTGAGCGGTGCCGAATCTGCTGGAATTTCAGCAAGTTACAACTTCCGAACGGGCAGACCCATCGCAAGCCTAAAGCTTGTTCTTCTTGGGTTCTGCGGGACGACAGTAGGGCAGCAGCTTACAGCGGACAGGGCCAGTGTTCGGCTCATACATCACCGCCATCAGTCTTGTGCCCCATCCTGGACTTCGGGACGACTCACAGGCCTTCGAGGTTCACGGGCAAACAGCTTCCGGATCAGCGAAGAACCGCTAACCGCCCATGCGCGTTGCTTCGCAGCCCAATCGGGACGAGCTACCAGCACGGAGGTCTTCGCCGTTTCAAGCAATGAATAGACAACGGGCGTCATGAGCAGCGTGAGGAACAGTGCGAGCGTTTGGCCCCCGATAACCACGATTGAAATCGCACGACGCTCCTCTGCGCCGGGTCCCGTGCCGACTGCAAGCGGTATCATCCCGGCGACAAGAGCCAGCGTCGTCATCAGGATGGGTCGAAGCCGTTCCCGGTTCGCTTGCAGGATAGCTTCATGTTCGGACAGTCCCTTATCCCTGAGTTGGTTTGTATGGTCGATCTGGAGAATTGCGTTCTTCTTCACAACTCCAAACAACACAAGCATTCCCAACAAGGAATACAGGTTAAGACTGCCTCCTGCCAAAGCTAGCGACAGAAAGGCGAATGGCACCGAGAGAGGCAGAGAGAGCAGGATAATGGCCGGCTGACTCAGGCTCTCATACTGTGAGGCCAGGATCATGTACATGAGAACGATCGAGAGCATGAAGGCCCAAATGAATTCGCGGAACGTATTCTCGAGTTCGCGCCCTCGGCCAACGACACGGCTGCTGTAGCCGAGCTCCGGACTAAGTTTACTGAATTCCTCCCGCAATACCTGAAGACGGTCCCCCATGGCATACCCTTCAGCCACAGAGGCCCTTAGCGCTACCATCCGTTGCCGGTCGAGGCGATCAATGCGCGAGACGGTCTGGCCCTGTTCGGTCTGCACGAGATTCCGGAGGGGCATGGTCTGTCCGTCGCGAGTAAGAACGGCCAGTTCCGGAATATCGGATGGCTGATTTCGAAAGCCTTCGGCAAGGCGCAGTTGCACGTCATAGTGCTCGTTCAGACTGCGGTCGTAATAACGAGTGACTTCGTCATCACCGCCGACCATGAGACGAAGTCCGAGCGCGACGTCCTCGACCGAGACCCCGAGATCTGCCGCTCGCTCGCGATCGATAGCTACCCGGGTCTCGGGCTTGTCCATCTTCAGAGTGACCGAAGCGTCCACCAGACCAAGTTCGTTCGCCCTGCTGCGTAGGTTTTCAGCGTACTTTGAGAGTTGCTGGAGATCCGGCCCAAGGATTGAGAAGTCAATATCAACCGGGGCCCCCCCGATGCTGAACGAAGGATAGTTGCGGACTCCGATCTCCAGCGCTGAGTACTTCCTCAACTTTCGGCGAACCTGCTGCATCACCTCGTGCTGGCTGATGTTGCCGCGGAATGCGTCGCCGGGAGTGCCGCTCAGCGTTTCACGCAAAAGGCGAGTGATCGAAAACGTGCGTTGATCGTGGGGCAACAAGTCGACGTGAACGTCGCCGCTATTAACGCTACCGAGGAATCCGCCTCCGACCGTGGCAAGAACGTTTTCAACTCCAGGGGTGTCCTTCACCTCAGTCTCAATCTGCTGCAAGACCTCATCCATGGCCTCCAAGCTGGCCGACTCCGGGCCAGTGACAGTGACGCGGAACTCGGACTCGTCAACGCCACCTGGAAGGAACTCCTGCGGTAGTGCTTTGTACAAAGGAAGCGAGAGTGCAATGATGACCAGCGCCACCACGGCGAACGCAACTCGATGGGCAAGCGCAAACTCAAGCGACCTTGTGTAGCCACGATCTAGGTAAGCGTAGA
>Ga0196970_1001523_pt1 | contig 15027 bp, 11 predicted proteins | sample S1v_513CmetaG_FD_148672 | JGI IMG/M metagenome (GOLD analysis project Ga0196970, IMG submission 148672) | Soil microbial communities from Anza Borrego desert, Southern California, United States - S1+v_5-13C | ecosystem: Environmental > Terrestrial > Soil > Desert | place: USA: California...
AAATCCCCCGCGTTTCGTAAAAAATTTCCGTTGTTGGTAACCGGCAGTCTGCTGGCTATGCAACCTCTGGCCAGTCAATTCGTTGTTGCCGCCGAGCAGTATGACTGCTCCGTCTCGGCTACGGGTGGTTGGGACTGTGCGCCCAAATCACCGGCCGCTGCGTTGCCGCCGCGCCCGGTGCATGACGGCAGTGCCGTCAGCGCCACCGGCGATGCGCCGAGCGAGAACGGTTCGACAGCCGACACCGGCCCGAAAACCGCGCTCGTCACCGAAGCCAAGGGCCGCGGTCTGAAATCCCGTAGCGAAGACTACAGTCACCTCGACTGGGTTCCGCGCGAGAAACTCACCGCCGCTCAACTGGCCGAGACCGGGCCTTACTGCTCCGGCGCCTACATCGAGCCGACTCGTCCTGGCATGAATGACAAGACGAACAAAAGCGACGCTCCGACCTTTATCGGCGCAAAAGCCTCGCGCTATAACACCGATGATCAAGTCGGTACGCTGGCCGGTGATGTCGTCCTGCGTCAGGGCAGCATGCAGGTCGAGTCCGACGAGGCCAGCCTGTATCAGGCCGAGAGCCGCGCCGAACTCAATGGCGACGTACGCATTCGTGACAATGGCGCGCTGATCGTCGGCGACCACGCCGATGTGCAGCTCGACACCGGTGAAGCCAAGGTCGACAACGCCGAATACGTGATGCACAAATCACGCATCCGCGGCAACGCGCTGTACGCCAAGCGTGCCGAGAACGCGATCATTCGCTTGAAGGACGGCACGTACACCACGTGCGAACCGAACAGCAACGCATGGCAGCTCAAGGGCAACAACATCACGTTGAACCCGGCAACCGGTTTCGGTACCGCGACCAACGTAACGTTGCGCGTCAAGGACATCCCGATCCTGTACACGCCGTACATCTACTTCCCGATCGACGATCGCCGTCAGTCGGGCTTCCTGCCGCCGACCATCGGCAGCGGCAGCGATACCGGCTTCATGCTGGTCACGCCGTACTACTTCAACCTGGCACCGAACTACGATGCCACGTTGTACCCGCGCTACATGAGCAAGCGCGGCATGCTGGTGGAAGGCGAGTTCCGTTACCTGACCAAGTCGAGTGAAGGTCAGTTCGGTGCGTCGTATCTCAACGACGAGAACGACGATCGCAAGCGCCAGTCCGATTACAACGAGACGCGCTACATGTACAACTGGCAGCACAAGGGCGGTCTCGACTCCCGTGTGCTCACCCAGGTTGACTACACCAAGATCAGCGATCCGTATTATTTCCAGGATCTGCAGACCGATCAGATCGGCGTCAAGAGCGACGATTACGTCAACCAGCAGGGTTCCGTCACCTATCGTGGCGACAACTACACCGCGCGCCTGAATGCCCAGCAGTACCAACTGGCGACTGTTTCGAACATCACGCCTTACGGTCGTTTGCCGCAGATCACCTTCAACGGTCAACTGCCGTACCACCCGGAAGGCTTGAACTTCGATTACGAAACCGAGCTGGTTCGTTTCGATCGTGACTTGCGCAGCGGCACGTTTGTTCAGGAAGACGGCGTCACCACCGAGTCGCGCCTGGACAACAATATTCAAGGTCTGGCCCGCGCCAACGGCGACCGTCTGAATCTGAAACCGGGCGTCAGCCTGCCGATGAACTGGACGTATGGCTTCCTCAAGCCGTCGCTCAAGTACCAATACACGCAGTACCAGCTTGATCTGGACAACACCGGCAAATCGCAGATCGATGTGATGACCGCCGAGCAGAAGAAGCTCAACGGTGAATTCGACAGCAACCAGAACCGCGGCGTACCAATCGCCAGCATCGATGGTGGCCTGTACTTCGACCGCAACACTTCGTACTTCGGCAAGAATTACCGTCAAACCCTGGAACCACGTCTGTTCTACCTCTATGTACCCGAGGTGGATCAGGAGGACATTCCGGTATTCGACACCAGTGAATACACCTTCAACTACGCCTCGCTGTTCCGCGACAATCGCTTCTCCGGTTCCGACCGTGTCGGCGACGAGAACAAGTTGTCGCTGGGCGTGACCAGTCGCTGGATTGAAGACAACGGTTTCGAGCGCCAGCGCATCAGTGTCGGTCAGGCGTTGTACTTCAAGGATCGCAAGGTTCAACTGCCGGGCATCGCATTCAACGATCGTGACGACGCCAAATCCGACGTCTCGCCATACGCTCTGGAGTACGAATACCGCTGGAACCGTGACTGGCGCACCACGGCCGACTACAACTGGGATCCGGACAGCCGCAGCCCGCGTTCCGGCAGTGCGATGTTCCACTATCAGCCTGAAGACAACCCGAACAAGGTCGTCAACCTTGGCTATCGCTATCGCAACGACCAGGTTCGCTATGACCAGAACACCGGTAAATGGTCGGTCGGTGGCGGCGACTACGGCACCCCGGGGCAGCCTGGCTACGTGAAGGACTACTACAAGATCCAGCAGCATGACTTCTCGGTCATCTGGCCGATCGTTCCGCAGTGGAGCGCGATCAGCCGCTGGCAGTACGACTACAACCGCAACCGTACGCTGGAAGCCTTCGGCGGTTTCGAGTACGACAACTGCTGCTGGAAATTGCGTCTGATCAACCGTTACTGGGTTTCCTACGACGAGTTCAGTCAGGAAGCTCCGCAAAACGAAAAAGGCGACCATGGCGTCTTCCTCCAAATTGTTCTGAAGGGACTCGGCGGCCTCACCGGCGCCAAGGTAGAGAGCTTCCTCGACAAAGGCATTCAAGGTTATCGTGAACGTGAAGACCAAGCTTTCTGATTGTCTGCGCCCGCTGATGCTGGGCGCGCTGTTCCTGGGTACGGCGGCCAACGCCGCCGTGCAGTCCATCGACAAAGTGGTAGCGATCGTCGACAACGACGTGGTCATGCAGAGCCAGCTGGACCAGCGTGTCCACGAAGTGCAGCAGACTATCGCCAAGCGTGGCGGCGGCTTGCCGCCTCCGGGCGTGCTGGATCAACAGGTGCTCGAACGTCTGATCGTCGAAAACCTGCAGCTGCAGATCGGCGAGCGCTCCGGTATCCGCATCACCGACGAAGAGCTGAACCAGGCGGTCGGCACCATTGCCCAGCGCAACAACATGAGCATTGATCAGTTCCGTGCTGCACTGGCTCGCGACGGCCTGTCCTACGACGATGCCCGCGACCAGATCAAACGCGAGATGATCATCAGCCGCGTGCGTCAGCGTCGTGTGGCAGAACGCATTCAGGTCTCCGAGCAGGAAGTGAAGAACTTTCTCGCCTCCGACCTGGGCAAAATGCAACTGTCCGAAGAACTGCACCTGGCCAACATCCTGATTCCGACCCCGGAAAGCGCCAACTCCGAAGCGATTCAGAGCGCCGCGCGTCAGGCCATGGAGGTTTACCAGCAGCTCAAGCAAGGCGCCGACTTCGGCCAGATGGCCGTGGCGAAATCGGGCAGCGACAACGCACTGGAAGGCGGCGACATGGGCTGGCGTAAAGCCGCGCAATTGCCACCGCCGTTCGATCGCGAGCTGAGCAGCATGGCCGTTGGCGACATCACTCAACCTGCACGCACGCCGGGCGGCTTCATCATCCTGAAACTGCTGGGCAAACGTGGCGGCGAAGCGCAGATGCGCGACGAAGTGCATGTTCGTCACATTCTGGTCAAACCGAGCCCGATTCGCGACGAAGCCAAGACCGAGGCGCTGGTGAAGTCGCTGTATGAGCGCATCACTGCCGGGGAAGATTTCGCTACGCTGGCGAAAAACTACTCCGAAGACCCGGGCTCGGCACTCAACGGCGGCGACCTGAACTGGATCGATCCGAACGCACTGGTACCGGAATTCCGCGAAGTGATGGCCACGACCCCGCAAGGTCAGCTGTCCAAGCCATTCCAGACCCAATACGGCTGGCATGTTCTGGAAGTCCTTGGCCGTCGCGCCACCGACAGCACCGAACAGGCTCGCGAGCAGCAAGCCCTGACCGTCCTGCGTAACCGCAAATACGACGAAGAGCTGCAAACCTGGCTGCGTCAGATCCGTGACGAAGCGTACGTAGAGATAAAACTTCCTGGTGCAGACCAGGCAGCGCAGTGAAACCCCGGCGTTTCGCGCTGACACCCGGCGAGCCAGCCGGCATCGGTCCCGACCTGTGCCTGCTGCTCGCCTCGCAAGCCCAGCCACACCCCCTGATCGCCATCACCAGCCGCGACCTGCTCTTCGAGCGGGCCGCGCAACTGGGGCTGGCTGTCGATCTGCTGGATGTCAATCCTGATCACTGGCCGGACGCTCCGGCGCCCGCCAACAGCCTGTATGTCTGGGACACGCCACTGAGCGCCCCCGTGGTGGCCGGGCAACTGGACAAGGCCAACGCGGCGTTCGTCCTCGACACCCTGACCCGCGCCGGCAACGGCTGCCTGAACGGCGACTTCGCCGGGATGATTACCGCACCCGTGCACAAGGGCGTGATCAACGAGTCAGGTATCGCGTTCTCCGGGCACACCGAATTTCTCGCTGACCTGACTCACACCGCGCAAGTGGTGATGATGCTCGCCACCCGCGGTTTGCGCGTGGCACTGGTCACCACTCACCTGCCCCTGCGCGAAATTGCCGACGCGATCACACCGGAGCGGCTGGAGCGGGTTACGCGCATCCTGCATGCCGACCTGCAAAACAAATTCGGCATCGCCCAGCCACGGATTCTGGTGTGCGGACTCAACCCGCACGCCGGCGAAGGTGGTCATCTGGGCCGTGAAGAAATCGACATCATCGAACCGACATTGGAACGCCTGCGCGGCGAGGGCATGGACCTCCGTGGCCCGCTGCCTGCCGACACTCTGTTTACCCCCAAGTATCTGGAGCACTGCGACGCAGTGCTGGCGATGTACCACGACCAGGGCCTGCCCGTGCTGAAATACAAAGGCTTCGGCGCTGCGGTCAACGTGACGCTGGGCCTGCCGATCATCCGCACGTCGGTCGATCACGGCACCGCGCTTGATCTGGCCGGCAGCGGCAAGATCGAAACTGGCAGCCTGCAAGTCGCCCTGGAAACCGCCTACCAGATGGCCGAGACCCGTTTATGACCGAGCAATACCAACACAAGGCGCGCAAACGCTTTGGCCAGAACTTCCTGCACGATGCCGGCGTTATCGACCGCATCCTGCGTTCCATCCATGCCAAAGCAGAAGATCGTCTGCTGGAAATCGGCCCGGGCCAGGGCGCACTGACCGCCGGCCTGCTGTCCTCCGGCGCGCAACTCGATGTGGTGGAACTGGACAAGGACCTGATCCCGATCCTTAACCAGCAGTTCGCCGGCAAAAGCAATTTCAACCTGCACCAGGGCGATGCACTGAAATTCGACTTCAACACGCTCAACGCCGCGCCAAACAGCCTGCGCGTGGTCGGCAACCTGCCGTACAACATTTCCACGCCGCTGATTTTTCACCTGCTGAATAACGCTGGCATCATTCGCGACATGCACTTCATGCTGCAAAAAGAAGTGGTCGAGCGTCTGGCCGCGGGTCCTGGCGGTGGTGATTGGGGCCGTCTGTCGATCATGGTTCAGTACCACTGCCGCGTCGAACACCTGTTCAACGTCGGCCCGGGCGCGTTCAATCCGCCGCCGAAAGTCGATTCGGCAATCGTTCGTCTGGTGCCGCATGCAGTACTGCCGCACCCGGCCAAGGATCATCGCCTGCTCGAACGCGTGGTGCGCGAGGCGTTCAACCAGCGCCGCAAGACCTTGCGCAACACGCTCAAGCAACTGCTCAGCAATGCCGAAATCGAAGCCGCCGGCGTCGATGGCAGCCTGCGTCCCGAGCAACTGGATCTGGCCGCGTTCGTACGCCTGGCAGACCAGCTCGCCGTACAAGTTCCGGCCGCCCCTGTCGCCGACTGACCGGCGATGAACGCTATCGGGCAGCACACCACTCTGGTTTACTGCCCGATACTTGCCTAGACTGATTCCCCATCAGCTACGCCCCGCGTTCCGCTTCGTTAAGGCCTTTTTGCATGTCCGATTCCCGTTATAAGGTTGATGTCAGCGTCGTCACCCGCTATCTGGCAGAACAATCGCAACCCGATAATGACCGCTTCGCTTTCGCCTACACCATCACTGTGCAGAACAACGGTCAGATTCCAGCCAAGCTTCTGTCCCGGCACTGGGTGATTACTGACGGTGATGGCCATGTTGAAGAGGTGCGCGGTGAAGGCGTCGTCGGCCAGCAACCGTTGATCGATGCAGGCAAGAACCACGTCTACACCAGCGGCACCGTGATGACCACCAAGGTCGGTACCATGCAGGGCACCTATCAAATGCTCGCCGACGATGGCAAACATTTCGACGCAGTCATCAAACCGTTTCGCCTTGCCGTGCCCGGAGCCCTGCACTGATGACGACGTATGCCGTCGGCGACCTGCAAGGCTGCCTCGAACCGCTCAAATGCCTGCTCAGGCAAGTGGCGTTCGATCCGCAACTCGATCGACTCTGGCTGGTGGGTGATCTGGTCAACCGTGGCCCGCAATCGCTGGAAACCCTGCGTTTTCTGTACGGCATGCGCGAGTCGCTGGTTTGCGTACTCGGCAATCACGATCTGCATCTGCTCGCCGCCGCAAGAAACATCGAGCGCCTGAAGAAATCCGACACCCTGCGGGAAATCATCGAAGCGCCGGACTGCGCAGAACTGCTCGAATGGGTACGCCAGCAAAAACTCATGCACTACGACGAGCGTCGCGATGTCGCCATGGTTCACGCCGGCATCCCACCGCAATGGTCGCTGCGTCGCGCCCTGAAATGCGCCGCCGAAGTCGAGACGGCATTGCGCGATGACAATATGTTGCCGGCCTTTCTCGACGGCATGTATGGCAACGATCCGGCGAAATGGGATAGCGATCTCAAAGGCGTCGAGCGCTTGCGGGTCATCACCAACTATTTCACGCGCATGCGTTTCTGCACCGCCGAAGGCAAACTCGATCTCAAAAGCAAGGAAGGTCTGGATGCTGCTCCGCCCGGCTATAAACCTTGGTTCCAGCACAAGGAGCGCAAGACCCGCGGCTTGCGCATCATCTTTGGCCATTGGGCGGCGCTGGAGGGCAACATCCACGAACCGGGTATCTCGGCGCTGGACACCGGTTGTGTCTGGGGTGGCAGCCTGACCCTGATGAACGTCGACAGCGGTGAACGCCTGTCGTGCAAATGCGATGAACATGGCGGACTCGCACCTTCAGTCGCGCCATCCATTCCCGAAACTTCACCAGTCGGCGCACCGCGTTAGACTGCGTTATCAGTTGAGCAACAGGAACACAGCCATGACCGAATTCAAACGAATCCCCCCGGAGCAAGCCCAGGCACTGCGTGAAAAAGGCGCCGTCGTGGTCGATGTCCGCGATCCTGCGACTTATGCCGCTTCGCACATCAGTGGCTCGAAGCACTTGGACAATCATTCGCTGCACGCCTTCATTCAGGGCGCCGACCTGGATGCACCGACTGTCGTGGTTTGCTATCACGGCAATTCCAGCCAGGGCGCAGCCGCCTATCTGGTGGGCCAGGGCTTCTCCGACGTCTACAGCATGGACGGCGGCTTTGAACTGTGGCGTACGACTTATCCTTCGGAAACTGCGCAAGGCAGCGACGAATAATTTTTTTTGTCACGCGCAGCCCCCGGCTTCCGCGGGCCTGCGCGAGGCAGACGAACGGTCTGCCACAACTAATTACGTATCTCGCCTTTACCTCTCGAATTCCCAACTATCCTTAAGCGCAGGCCATCCAAAACAGGGGAGAGCCGGTACACCGGCGCACGGGTCATCGGGAGTAGCTTCCGTGGTTGTCCACTGCGGGAGAGTTCTGGGGGGTAAACAACGGCTGCCACTGCGGCTGTTGCCAGCATCGACTGAGTGATCCGGCGTCGGCTCCACGTATCGAGCGAGGTGACGTCATGAGTATCTTTAGCCACTTCCAACAACGCTTCGAATCCACACGCCAGGAAGAATTCTCTCTGCAGGAATACCTGGAACTGTGCAAAAAGGATCGCAGCGCCTACGTATCCGCCGCCGAACGTCTGCTGCTGGCGATTGGCGAACCGGAACTGCTCGACACTTCGACCAACTCGAGGCTGTCGCGCATCTTCTCCAACAAGGTGATCCGCCGTTATCCGGCCTTTGAAGACTTCCACGGGATGGAAGAATGCATCGATCAGATCGTCTCGTATTTCCGCCACGCCGCTCAGGGCCTGGAAGAGAAGAAACAGATCCTTTATCTGCTCGGCCCCGTCGGCGGCGGTAAATCGTCCCTGGCCGAGAAGCTGAAACAGCTGATTGAAAAAGTGCCCTTCTACGCAATCAAGGGCTCACCGGTATTCGAATCGCCACTGGGTCTGTTCAACGCCACCGAAGATGGCGCGATCCTCGAAGAAGACTTCGGTATCCCGCGGCGCTACCTCAATACCATCATGTCGCCATGGGCGACCAAACGCCTGGCCGAATTCGGCGGCGATATCAGCCAGTTCCGCGTGGTCAAGCTGTACCCGTCGATCCTCAATCAGATCGCCGTGGCCAAGACCGAACCGGGCGACGAGAACAACCAGGACATTTCCGCACTGGTCGGCAAGGTCGACATCCGCAAACTCGAGGAATACCCACAGAACGACGCCGACGCCTACAGCTACTCCGGTGCGCTGTGCCGGGCCAACCAGGGCCTGATGGAATTCGTCGAAATGTTCAAGGCACCGATCAAGGTGCTGCACCCACTCCTGACGGCGACCCAGGAAGGCAACTACAACAGTACCGAAGGCCTCGGCGCGATTCCGTTCACCGGGATTCTGCTCGCTCACTCCAACGAATCGGAGTGGCATACCTTCCGCAACAACAAGAACAACGAAGCCTTCATCGACCGGATCTACATCGTCAAAGTGCCGTACTGCCTGCGCGTCAGTGACGAAGTGAAGATCTACGACAAACTGCTGTTCAACAGTTCACTGGCCAAGGCGCACTGTGCGCCGGATACCCTGAAAATGCTCGCGCAGTTCACCGTGCTGTCGCGTCTCAAGGAGCCGGAAAACTCCAATATCTATTCGAAGATGCGCGTCTACGACGGCGAAAACCTCAAGGACACCGATCCGAAGGCCAAGTCGATTCAGGAATACCGCGACTCGGCCGGCGTCGACGAGGGCATGAACGGTCTGTCGACCCGCTTCGCCTTCAAGATCCTGTCCAAGGTATTCAACTTCGATCCGCATGAAATCGCCGCCAACCCGGTGCACCTGCTCTATGTGCTGGAACAGCAGATCGAACAGGAACAGTTCCAGGCCGAGACCCGCGAACGCTACCTGCGCTATCTGAAGGAATACCTCGCGCCGCGCTACATCGAGTTCATCGGCAAGGAAATCCAGACCGCTTACCTCGAGTCTTACAGCGAGTACGGCCAGAACATCTTCGACCGCTACGTGCTCTACGCGGACTTCTGGATTCAGGATCAGGAGTACCGCGACCCGGAAACCGGCGAAATCCTCAACCGCGTCGCGCTCAACGAAGAACTGGAGAAAATCGAAAAACCGGCCGGCATCAGCAATCCGAAGGATTTCCGCAACGAGATCGTCAACTTCGTCCTGCGCGCCCGGGCTAACAACAATGGCAAGAACCCGACGTGGCTCAGCTACGAAAAACTGCGGGTGGTCATCGAGAAGAAAATGTTCTCCAACACCGAAGACCTGCTGCCCGTCATCAGCTTCAACGCCAAGGCCAGCAAAGAGGACCAGCAAAAACACAACGACTTCGTTACACGCATGGTTGAACGTGGCTACACCGATAAACAGGTACGACTGCTGTCCGAATGGTACCTGCGGGTCCGCAAGTCGCAGTGAGGCAGCTGCAAGCTACAAGCCACAAGCTGCAAGAAAGAGCGCGCAATCCCTGAATCAGGGCCATTCGCTTCTACTTGCAGCTTGCAGCTCAAAACTTGAAGCTCCCCGGAGGGCCTATGAGCTATGTGATCGACCGACGCCTCAATGGCAAGAACAAGAGCACGGTGAACCGTCAGCGTTTCCTGCGGCGTTACCGTGACCACATCAAGAAGGCCGTCGAAGAGGCGGTCAGCCGGCGCTCCATCACTGATATGGAACACGGCGAACAGATCAGCATTCCCGGTCGCGACATCGACGAACCGGTGCTTCACCACGGCCGCGGCGGCAAACAGACCGTAGTTCATCCCGGCAACAAGGAATTCACCGCCGGCGAACACATCGCCCGTCCACCGGGCGGCGGTGGCGGACGCGGTCCGGGCAAGGCTGGCAACTCCGGCGAGGGCATGGACGAGTTTGTCTTCCAGATCACCCAGGAAGAGTTCCTCGAATTCATGTTCGAAGACCTCGAACTGCCGAACCTGGTCAAACGCAACCTCAGTGGCACCGACACCTTCAAAACCGTGCGCGCCGGGATCAGCAACGAAGGCAACCCGTCACGCATCAATATCATCCGCACCCTGCGTTCAGCTCATGCACGGCGTATCGCCCTGTCCGGCAGCAGCCGGGCGAAGCTACGCGAAGTCAAGGCAGAGCTGGAACGACTGAGACGCGAAGAGCCGGACAACTTCGGCGATATTCAAGAACTCGAGGCGGAAATCGAAAAACTCAGCGCGCGCATCCATCGCGTGCCGTTTCTCGATACCTTCGACTTGAAGTACAACCTGCTGATCAAACAACCGAACCCCAGCTCGAAAGCCGTAATGTTTTGCCTGATGGACGTTTCCGGCTCGATGACCCAGGCGACCAAGGACATCGCCAAGCGCTTCTTCATCCTCTTGTACCTGTTCCTCAAGCGTAACTACGACAAGATCGACGTGGTGTTCATCCGCCATCACACCAGCGCCCGGGAGGTCGATGAGGAAGAGTTTTTCTACTCGCGGGAAACCGGCGGCACCATCGTTTCCAGCGCGTTGAAACTGATGCAGGAGATCATGGCCGAGCGTTATCCGAGCAACGAGTGGAACATCTATGCCGCTCAGGCCTCCGACGGCGACAACTGGAACGATGACTCGCCGATCTGCCGTGACATCCTGATCAACCAGATCATGCCGTTTGTGCAGTACTACACTTACGTGGAGATCACCCCGCGCGAACATCAGGCCTTGTGGTACGAATACGAACGCATCGCCGAAGCCTTTTCTGACACGTTTGCCCAGCAGCAACTGGTCTCGGCCGGAGATATCTATCCGGTCTTCCGTGAACTCTTCCAGCGCAGGTTAGTGACATGACCGCCAAAGAGCAGAAGCGCCAACCCATTTCCACCGGCTCGGAATGGACGTTCGAGCTGATCCAGACCTACGACCGCGAGATCGCTCGGATTGCGGCCCGCTATGCGCTGGACACCTATCCCAACCAGATCGAAGTGATTACCGCCGAACAAATGATGGATGCCTATGCATCGGTGGGCATGCCGTTGGGTTACCACCACTGGTCCTACGGCAAGCACTTCCTCAGCACCGAGAAGTCCTACAGCCGCGGGCAAATGGGCCTGGCCTACGAGATTGTGATCAACTCCGATCCGTGCATTGCCTACCTGATGGAAGAGAACACCATCTGCATGCAGGCATTGGTAGTGGCGCACGCTTGCTATGGTCACAACAGTTTCTTCAAGGGCAACTACCTGTTCCGCACCTGGACCGATGCCAGTTCGATCATTGACTATCTGGTGTTCGCCAAGCAGTACATCATGCAATGCGAGGAGCGCCACGGCATCGATGCGGTGGAAGACCTGCTCGATTCCTGCCATGCACTGATGAACTATGGGGTTGACCGTTACAAGCGTCCCTATCCGATCTCTGCCGAAGAAGAGCGGCGCCGGCAGAAGGATCGCGAAGAGCATATGCAGAAGCAGATCAACGATCTGTGGCGCACCATTCCCAAAGGTGCGGACAAGTACAGCGACAAGGACAACGCACGCTTCCCGGCCGAGCCGCAGGAAAACATCCTCTACTTCATCGAAAAGCACGCGCCGCTGCTGGAGCCGTGGCAGCGCGAGATCGTGAGAATCGTGCGCAAGATTGCCCAGTATTTTTATCCACAGCGCCAGACCCAGGTGATGAACGAAGGCTGGGCAACGTTCTGGCATTACACGTTGATGAATGACCTGTACGACGAAGGGCTGGTCACCGACGGTTTCATGATGGAATTCCTCACTTCACACACCAGCGTGGTGTTCCAGCCGGGTTTTGACAGCCCCTATTACAGTGGCATCAACCCGTACGCACTGGGTTTTGCCATGTATCGCGACATTCGGCGCATGTGTGAAGAGCCTACCGAGGAGGATCGCCACTGGTTTCCGGAAATCGCCGGTACCGATTGGCTGTCGACCATCAAGTTCGCCATGAGCAGCTTCAAGGATGAGAGTTTCATCCTGCAGTACCTGTCGCCAAAAGTGATTCGCGACCTGAAACTGTTCAGCATTCTCGACGATGACCAGAAAGACGACCTGCTGGTGCCAGCCATTCACGACGAAAGCGGCTATCGGATCATCCGCGAAACTCTGGCGGCGCAGTACAACCTTGGCAATCGTGAGCCGAACGTGCAGATCTACAGCATTGATCGACGCGGCGACCGTTCGCTGACCCTGCGCCATCAACAGCACGATCGCAAACCGCTGGGCGATTCCACTGACGAGGTGCTCAAACACCTGCACCGACTCTGGGGCTTCGACATTCATCTGGAAACCCTGCAGGGCGATCAGATCATGAAAACCCATCACGTTCCGCCACGTAGCGAACATAGTGAAGGCGATTACGGTCGACTCGATCTGGCCGTGATACATCTTTGAGCCGGTTCTGGCCTCCGAAAGTCTGACGCAAGGGTTATCCTGTCGGGCTAACGGAGGTTTTTTATGCAGGTTTACAAGGTTGGCGGCGCGGTACGCGATCGCCTGTTGGGGTTGCCGGTCACCGATATCGACCGGGTCGTCGTCGGCGCAACGACCGAAGAAATGCTCGCTCAGGGATTCCGCCCGGTTGGCGCGGATTTTCCAGTGTTTTTGCACCCGAAAACCGGCGAGGAATATGCCCTCGCCCGCACGGAACGCAAGAGTGGCCGTGGTTATGGCGGCTTCACGTTTTACGCCAGCCCTGAAGTTACCCTCGAAGAAGACCTGATACGCCGCGACCTGACCATCAATGCCATGGCCGAAGACGATCAGCAGAATCTGACCGATCCGTACCATGGCCAGCGCGATCTGGAAGCGCGAATCCTGCGCCACGTTTCCCCGGCATTCGCCGAAGATCCTTTGCGTGTGCTGCGCGTTGCCCGCTTCGCCGCGCGTTATGCAGGCCTGGGCTTTACGGTTGCACCAGAAACGCTGGAGCTGATGCGCCAGCTCAGCGAATCCGGTGAACTGCAAGCCTTGACCGCTGAACGTAGCTGGAAGGAAATTTCTCGGGCATTACTGGAAGATCAGCCACAGGTATTCATTGAGGTGCTGCGTGACTGCGGCGCGCTGAAAGTGTTGATGCCGGAGGTCGACGCGCTGTTCGGCGTGCCGCAACCGGAAGCACACCACCCGGAAATCGACACCGGGCTGCACACCCTCAGCGTGCTGCAACAGGCGGCGCTGCATAAACAACCGCTGACGGTACGCTGGGCCTGCCTGCTGCACGATCTCGGCAAAGGGCTGACGCCACAAGAAGAGTGGCCTCGACACATTGCCCATGAGCACACCGGATTGAAGCTGATCAAAGCAGTCAACGAGCGCTTCAAGGCACCAAAGGATTGCCAGGAATTGGCATTGCTGGTCGGCCAGTACCACACCCATGGTCACCGGGCCCTGGAATTGAAAGCTTCGACACTGCTGGAGTTGCTGCAAAGCTTCGATGTGTATCGCCGCCCGCAGCGTTTCGAAGAGTTTATTGCTGCCTGCGAAATGGATGCTCGTGGCCGCAAAGGGCTGGAGCAGCGGAGTTACCCACAGGCGGATTATCTGCGTGGAGCGGCAACCGCAGCGCGCGGTGTGGCGGTGCAGCCATTGCTGGAACAGGGTTTCAAGGGACCGGCCCTGGGCGAAGCACTGAAGCGCGAACGACTAAAGGTGCTGAAAGCCTATAAAGACGCGGCGTCTGCATAAAGCTTCGTCGGACCACAGCCCGGAGCCGACTCACTCCCACATTTTGGAACGCGTTCCCCTGTAGGAGTGAGCCTGCTCGCGAAGGCGCCTTTGATATCAACGCAAATCCGCAGGCGTGAGCTGCTTCCCGCGCCATTCGAATGCAACCGGCGCCAGCACCTGATCAATCTGCGCCTCGGCCCACAGCGTAGCAAAGCTTTTTCCCACACCCGGATGCACCCGATCCGGAGCAATCAGCGACAGCGGCCACAGCACAAAGGCATTTTTCAGGATTTCCGCCCGCGGCAGCACCAGACCATCGAAATTGCCGGCCAGATCGCCGTACAACAGCACGTCGATATCCAGCGGCAAGCCTTTGCGATCCGGAGCATAGCGGCCATTGTCCGCTTCGATGAATTTCAGTCGTCGGTCCAGCTCCATCAGCGGTAGATCGGTCTGCGCCGACACCACGAAATTGAAAAACGGACCGCTCTTGATGCCCACCGGCAGGCTTTCGAACACCGCCGAACAGCGGATATCCACCAGGAATGTCGCCAAAGCGTCGAGCCCGGCGCGCAAATGAGTTTCCCGGTCGATGTTGCTACCGAGCCCGAGGTAGACCTGAGTCAGCGACATCCGCGCTCGATCTCCACGCCCACGCCGCCCTTGGCCGCCGGCACCGCGCCCGGCTTGGTGAGTTTCAGACGAACCCAAGTGATGTTGAACTCGCTCATCAGCACTTCGACCAGACGCTCGGCGAAGGTCTCGACCAACTGAAACTGCGCTTGCTCGGCAAACGCCTGAATGCGCGTGGAAACGCTGGCATAGTCGAGCGCCAGGGTCAGGTCGTCACCGGCGGCGGCCGGGCGATTGTCCCAGGCGAAGCTCAGATCAAGTCGCAGGCACTGGCGGATGCCGCGCTCCCAGTCATAGGCACCAATGACGGTGTCGACTTCCAG
>Ga0196970_1001524_pt1 | contig 15016 bp, 12 predicted proteins | sample S1v_513CmetaG_FD_148672 | JGI IMG/M metagenome (GOLD analysis project Ga0196970, IMG submission 148672) | Soil microbial communities from Anza Borrego desert, Southern California, United States - S1+v_5-13C | ecosystem: Environmental > Terrestrial > Soil > Desert | place: USA: California...
GCAGCACGTCCACGCCGGTCGTCTCGGTGTCGAAGCCGAGGACCGGGCCGTCGATCCACCCGGTCATCGGCTCACCTCCCTGGCCGCCAGGGTGCCAGCGCCCACCCACACCGCCGCGCGGACGCGCCGACAGCTGTGGAGAACGTGGCCTGACCGGACTACGGCGTCGTCGGCGGCCCCGGCGCGGGCGCCGGTAGCCTTGGGGACCGTGAGCAACGAGATCGACATCGGCCGCGGCAAGCGCGGGCGGCGCGCCTACTCCTTCGACGACATCGCGGTGGTGCCGTCGCGCCGCACGCGGGACCCGGAGGAGGTCTCCGTCGGCTGGCAGATCGACGCCTACCACTTCGACATCCCGATCGTCGCGGCACCGATGGACTCCGTCGTGAGCCCGGCGACGGCGGTGGCCGTCGGGCGGCTGGGCGGTCTGGGCGTCCTGGACCTCGAGGGGCTCTGGACCCGGTACGAGGACCCCTCGGACCTGCTCGCCGAGATCGCCGGCCTGGACACGGCCCAGGCCACGCCGCGGATGCAGGAGCTCTACGCCGCCCCGATCATCCCCGAGCTCATCACGCAGCGGCTGCAGGAGGTGCGCAAGGCCGGGGTCACGGTCGCCGGCGCCCTGTCGCCGCAGCGCACCCAGCAGTACTGGAAGACGGTGGTCGACGCCGGGGTGGACCTGTTCGTGATCCGTGGCACCACGGTGTCGGCGGAGCACGTCTCGGGCCGCGCCGAGCCGCTGAACCTCAAACGCTTCATCTACGAGCTCGACGTCCCGGTGATCGTCGGCGGCGCCTCCACGTACACGGCGGCGCTGCACCTGATGCGGACGGGGGCCGCCGGCGTGCTCGTCGGGTTCGGCGGGGGAGCGGCGCACACCACGCGCGTCTCCCTGGGCATCCACGCGCCGATGGCGACCGCGGTGGCGGACGTGGCCGCGGCGCGCCGGGACTACCTGGACGAGTCCGGCGGCCGGTACGTGCACGTGATCGCCGACGGCGGCGTCGGGCGGTCCGGCGACCTGGTGAAGGCGATCGCGTGCGGCTGCGACGCCGTCATGCTCGGCGCGGCGCTCGCGCGTGCGTCGGAGGCGCCGGGCCGCGGGTGGCACTGGGGCTCCGAGGCGCACCACCCGCAGCTGCCCCGTGGCGAGCGGGTCGAGGTCGGCACGGCGGGCTCCCTGGAGGAGATCCTGTTCGGGCCGGGGCGTCAGGCGGACGGCACGCTGAACCTGGTCGGCGCGCTGCGCCGCGCCCTGGCGACCACCGGCTACTCCGACCTCAAGGAGTTCCAGCGCGTGGAGGTCGTGGTCTCGCCGTACCAACCGCGCTGACCTCGGCGCTCTGACGAAGAGCCCGGCCGCGTCACCTCTCCGAGGTGGCGCCGCCGGGCTCTCCTCATCATGCGCCATGATCGTCGTGCCACAAATTCGGGCAGAGCCAAGCACAAACACAGGAGAGTCCCTTGACTTCGGACCCAAACGGAACTAGACAGAGCACAAGCAACACCCGGGTCGATTTGAAACGGTCCGATCAGGTCCGAACGAGAGGCATCGTGTACGCGACGGAGCGGCAGCAGGAGATCCTCACGTGGGCGCGGCGGGACGGCCGTGTCGACGTCAAGGGTCTCGCCGACGCGCTCGACGTCACCCAGGAGACGGTGCGTCGCGACCTCACCGCACTCGAGCGCCGGGGCCTGCTGCGCCGGGTCCACGGCGGCGCCATCCCGGTCGAGCGGCTCGGCTTCGAGCCCGCGGTCGCCGACCGCGAGGGGCGCATGGCCGGCCAGAAGGAGCGCATCGCCAAGGCCGCTCTCGACGAGCTGCCCGACGGCGGCTCGATCATCCTCGACGCCGGCACCACCACCATCCGCCTCGCCGAGATGCTGCCCACCGACCGCGAGCTCACCGTGGTCACCCACGGGCTGCCGGTCGCCATGCTCCTCGCGACGCGCGGGAACATCACGCTGCACCTGCTCGGGGGCACGGTGCGCGGCCGCACCCTCGCGGCCGTCGGTCCCTGGGCCGAGCGCGCGATGGCCGACGTCTACGCCGACGTCGCCTTCCTGGGCACCAACGGCATCACCGCCGAGCGGGGCCTCACGACGCCGGACCTCGCCGAGGCGGGCGTCAAGCGGGCGCTCGTCGCAGCGGCCCGCCGGACCGTCGTCCTCACCGACCACACGAAGTTCGGCCGCGCCGACTTCGCCCAGGTGGCACCGCTGTCGGCCGTCGACACGGTGATCACCGACTCCGAGCTCGAGCCCGACCTCGCTGAGGAGATCGAGGCCGCCGGCCCCCGGGTGGTGCGCGCGTGAGCGCCGCCGCCCAGGGCCTCGGCTGACCCCACCACGACGTCCGCGGACGTCCCACGAAGGAGAGAGATGAACGTCTTCCGCTTCTACGCCCCCGGTGACGTACGCCTGGAGGACGCCCCCGAGCCCGAGGCCGGTCCCGGCGAGGTCAAGATCCGGGTGCGGGCCTGCTCGATGTGCGGCACCGACGTGAAGATCTCGACCGCGGGCCACCAGCGGATCGTCCCCCCGCGCGTCATGGGCCACGAGATCGCCGGCGAGGTCGTCGAGGTCGGCGAGGGCGTCGAGGGCTGGGCGCCCGGCGACCGCGTCCAGGTGATCGCGGCCATCCCGTGCGGCACCTGCGAGTTCTGCCAGGCCGGCGCGATGACCATCTGCCCGAACCAGGTGTCCATGGGCTACGACTTCGAGGGCGGCTTCGCGCCCTACATGATCGTCCCGCAGGTCGTGCTGGCCGTCGACGGGCTCAACCGCATCCCGGAGAACGTCTCCTTCGCCGAGGCCAGTGTCGCCGAGCCCTTCGCGTGCGCCATCAACGCGCAGGAGATCGTGAACGTGCACGAGGGCGACGACGTCGTCGTCGTGGGGTCGGGCCCCATCGGCTGCATCCACGTCCGCCTCGCCCGCGCCCGCGGCGCCCGCCGCGTCGTCCTCGTCGAGCTGAGCCGCTCGCGGCTCGACCTGGCGGCCGCCGTCGTGAACCCCGACCTCGCCGTCTGCTCCGCCGAGGTGGACCCCGTCGAGGCCGTCAAGGAGTTCTTCGACGGCAAGGGCGCCACCGTCGTCATCACCGCTGCGGCCTCGGGTGCCGCCCAGGAGCAGGCGCTCCTCATGCTCGCCCCGCAGGGCCGGGTCAGCTTCTTCGGGGGCCTGCCCAAGGACAAGCCCACCATCACCCTCGACTCCAACCTCGTGCACTACCGCGAGCTGACGATCGTGGGGGCCAACGGATCGAGCCCGGAGCACAACCGCCAGGCGCTCGCCTACATCGCCGACGGCAGCGTGCCCGTCGCGGATCTCATCACCCACCGCCTGCCGCTCGACCAGGTCGTCGAAGGCATCGACATCGTCCGGTCGGGCGCGGGCATCAAGGTCACGGTCGAGCCGTGAAGCAGGACGCCGGCCACCCCTCCGGCCGGTGACGAGGACGACCCGGCCCGCCGACCCCGGCGGGCCGGTAGCGAGACGAAGCACAACAGGTCAACGACGATCAACCGCCGCCCCGGGCACCGACGCCCGGCGCGCACCACCACGATGGGAGTGTGAGCCCGTGTCCGCTACGACGGCACCGGCGGCAGGCACCACCACGCGGGCCAAGGCCATCCAGGTCCGGCTCCAGCGGTTCGGTGCATTTGCCAGCAGCCTGATCATGCCCAACCTCCCGGCCTTCCTGGCCTGGGGAATCATCACGACCCTGTTCATCAAGGTCGGCTGGACGCCCAACGGCATCCTCGGCGGCTGGGGCGAGGTCACCGCCGACACCTGGCAGGGTGCGGCCACGCGCATCGTCGACGCCGACGGCGAGTTCGTCACCCGCTACTGGGGTCTCGTCGACCCGATGATCATCTACCTGCTCCCGCTGCTCATCGCCAACACCGGCGGGCGAGTGGTCTACGGGGCGCGTGGGGCCGTCGTCGCGTGCGTCGTTGCCATGGGCATGATCACCGGCTCGACCATCCCGATGTTCCTCGGCGCGATGATCATCGGCCCGCTCTCGGCGTGGGTCATGAAGAAGGTCGACTCGCTGTGGGCCGGCAAGATCCGCCCGGGCTTCGAGATGCTCGTGGACATGTTCTCCGCAGGCATCGTCAGCGCGGCGATGGCCATCGGAGCGTTCTTCGGCTTCGCGCCCATCATCACGAACGTGTCCAACTGGCTGGGCGACCTGGTCAACTCCCTGGCGGACACCGGCCTGCTCCCGATCATGAGCATCGTCGTCGAGCCCGCCAAGGTGCTGTTCCTCAACAACGCCATCGGCAACGGCGCGCTCGTGCCGCTGGGTGCCCAGCAGGTCGCGGAGCACGGCAAGACCCTGCTCTACCTGGTCGAGGCCAACCCCGGGCCGGGCCTCGGCATCCTCATGGCCTACACGCTGTTCGGCGTGGGCATGGCCAAGAGCAGCGCCCCCGGTGCTGCGATCATCCAGTTCTTCGGCGGCATCCACGAGGTGTACTTCCCGTTCGTGCTCATGAAGCCGGCGCTGATCCTCGCCGCGATCGCGGGTGGCGCCACCGGCGTCGCCACGATGGCTGCCACGGGGGCGGGCCTCCGGGCTCCGGCCGCACCGGGGTCGATCTTCGCCGTCTTCACGGCCACCGCCCAGGACTCGTACTTCGGCGTGATCCTCACGGTGCTCTTGTCGTTCGCCGTGACGTTCCTGATCTCGGCGGTCATCCTGCGCGCCTCGCGCAAGCGTGACCTCGCCAAGGGTGAGAGCGGCGACCTGCAGGCGGCCATCGCGCAGACCGAGGCCAACAAGGGCAAGTCGAGCTCCGCGCTCGGCGCGCTCGCCGGCGCTGCGGGCGGCGAGGCCGCCGCGGCGGCCACCGCCAAGCCGATCCACTCGATCGTCTTCGCGTGCGACGCCGGCATGGGCTCGTCCGCGATGGGTGCCAGCATCCTGCGCGACAAGCTCAAGAAGGCGGGCCACGGCGACATCACCGTCGTGAACCGCGCCGTCGCCAACCTCGACGACGACGTGGACCTGGTGATCACGCACAACGAGCTCACCGACCGGGCCAAGGTGCACGCCCCCAGCGCGCGCCACATCTCGGTGGAGAACTTCCTCTCCAGCCCGGTCTACGACCAGCTCGTGGCCGAGATCAAGGCCGCGGACGCCGAGCGGGCACGGGCGTGAGCGAGATCCTCGCCCCGGGGAACGTCGTCCTCGCGGCCTCGGCCGGGTCCAAGGAGGTGGCCATCCGTGACGCGGGTGTGCTCCTCGTCCGGGCCGGTGCCGTGGACCCCGAGTACGTGGACGCGATGCTCGAGCGTGAGCAGTCGATCTCCACGTACATGGGCAACTTCCTCGCCATCCCGCACGGGACCGAGGCGGCGAAGGGCACCATCCGGCGCTCGGCGCTGTGCCTCGTGCGGTACGACGAGCCGGTCGACTGGGACGGCGAACCCGTCCGTGTCGTCGTCGGCATCGCCGGGGTCGGGGACGAGCACCTGGAGATACTCTCCAAGATCGCCCTGGTGTTCGCCGACATGGAGCAGGTGCAGCGGGTGCTCGACGCGCCGACGGCGGGCGAGCTCTACGCCATCCTCCAGCAGGTGAACGAGGAGTGATCGACCGGCCCTCGGTGGCGGTTCGCCGCCGCCGAGGGCCGTCGCCCCGGCCCCACCCAGCAGCGCCCGCAGCCCAGGAGACACACCGATGATCGTCACGGTCACCCCGAACCCCAGCGTCGACCGTGCGCTGGACCTGGACCACCTCGCCGTGGGCGAGGTCAACCGGGCGCACGCGACGCACGTCCACGCGGGCGGCAAGGGGATCAACGTGTCCCGCGCGCTCGTCGCCAACGGTCGGCCCACCCGCGCGGTGCTGCCCGCCGGCGGCCCTGACGGCGCCCTGCTGGTCCGGCTGCTCGAGGAGCAGGCGGTGCCCGCACGCGCCGTGCCCGTGCGCGGGGAGACGCGCTCGAACATCACGGTGGTCGAGCGGACCGGCGTCACCACCAAGCTCAACGCCCCCGGCCCGCCCCTCGGGTCCGAGGACGTCACGGCCCTCCTGCTCGCCGTCGAGGCGGAGCTGGCCTCCGGTGCGCGGCTCGTCGTCGGGGCGGGCAGCCTGCCGACCGCGACAGCCCCTGACTTCTTCGTACGGCTCGCCGCCCTCGCCGGCGCCTATGCGGTGCCGTGCGCCCTGGACACCTCCGGTGTGCCGCTGGCTGAGGCGGTGGCCGCCGGAGGGCTCGACCTCGTCAAGCCGAACGACGAGGAGCTGGGCGAGCTCGTCGGTCGTGACATGGTCGTCGTCGGCGACGTCGTCGACGCGGCCCGTTCCGTCATCGCGCGCGGCACCCGGCAGGTGCTCGTGAGCCTCGGTGCGCACGGCGCGCTGCTCGTCGACGCGTCATCGGTGTGGTGGGCCGGCGGCCCCCCGCTGGTGCCTGCGTCCACGGTGGGTGCCGGTGACGCGACGCTGGCCGGGTTCCTGGCCGCCGTCGACGAGGAGCCCGCGCGTCGGCTCGCGACGGCGGTCGCCTGGGGGCGCGCCGCCGTCCTGCTGCCGGGCACGGCCGTCCCGGAGCCCGCTGACGTCCGCCTCGCGGACGTGCACGTGATCGAGGCCCCGGACCCCGACGTGGCGCTCAAGGAGCTGTGAGCGCACCCCCGTTCGTCGCGTGACCCGCGGCGTCACCCACCCGGAAGGAACAGCGATGTCCCAGCGGACGGTCACCATCGGATCCAAGGTCGGGCTGCACGCTCGACCCGCGAAGCTCTTCACGTCGGCCGCCGCGGCGACCGGGGTCAAGGTGCAGATCGCCAAGGCCGGCGGGACCCCCGTCGACGCGTCGAGCATCCTGCGCGTGATGACGCTCGGTGCGAAGTTCGGCGAGGAGGTCACGCTGACCGCCGAGGGCGAGGGTGCCGAGGAGGCGCTCGACCAGCTGGCGAGCATGCTGGCGACCGACCTGGATGCGGGGCAGGAATGACCACCGAGACTACGCTGCGGGGAGCCGGCGTCGGTCGCGGCGCGGTGGTGGGCCCGGTCGCCCGGGCACACCCCGCGCCCGTGGTCGACGCGGCGGCGCCCGCCGAGGCGGACCGCGCTGCCGTCACGGCGACCGTCCGGTCCGCCTTCGAGTCCGTGGCAGACGCCCTCGAGGCCCGCGCCGAGCGGTCGAGCGGCACCGTCGCGAACGTGCTCATGGCGACGGCCGCCATGGCACGGGACACCGAGCTGGCGGAGCAGGTCGCCGTCCGCATCGAGGCCGGCCAGTCCGCGCCGTTCGCGGTGGACCGCGCGGTGGCGGAGTTCGTGGACCTGTTCACACAGGCCGGCGGCTACCTGGCCGAGCGCGTCACCGACCTGATGAGCGTGCGCGACCGCGTCGTGGCGCTCCTCACCGGCCAGCCGGAGCCAGGGGTGCCCGCGCTCACCTCGCCCGCCGTGGTGGTCGCCGACGACCTCTCGCCCGCCGACACCGCGGCCCTCGAGCTCGACAAGGTGCTCGCCATCGTCATCGAGCGCGGCGGCCCCACCGGGCACACCGCGATCATCGCCGGCCAGCTCGGCATCCCGTGCGTCGTTCGCGTCGTCGGCGCCTCGCGGCTCACGGACGGCACGGTGGTGGCCGTCGACGCGGCCGCCGGCACGGTCGTCGTCGACCCCGACGACGACGTCCGGGCGCGCGTCGAGGCACGCAGGCAAGGCCTCGCCGCGCTCGCGCAGCGCACGGACCCGGGCAGCACCCTCGACGGGCACGCCGTCGCCCTCCTCGCCAACATCGGCACGGCCGAGGACGCCGAGCGGCTCACCGACGCCGCCGTCGAGGGCGTCGGCCTGTTCCGCACAGAGGTGCTCTACCTCGGGCGCACCACCGCACCCACGGAGGACGAGCAGGCCGAGCAGTACGCCCGCGCCCTGCGTGGCCTGGGTGGCCGCAAGGTGGTCATCCGGACGCTCGACGCGGGCGCGGACAAGCCGCTGGCCTTCGTCACGCGCGACGGCGAGGAGAACCCGGCGCTCGGCGTCCGCGGCTTCCGGCTGGTGCGCACCGCGGAGGACCTGCTCCGCACCCAGCTCCGGGCCATCGGCCGCGCGGCGGCGGAGACGGGTGGCGAGCCGTGGGTGATGGCGCCGATGGTGGCCACGGTCGAGGAGGCGGCGCAGTTCGCGGCGCTCGCCCGTGACGCGGGGGTCCGCATGGTCGGCGTCATGGTCGAGGTGCCGTCGGCGGCTCTGCGGGCCCGCGACCTGCTGGCGGAGGTCGACTTCATCTCGATCGGCACCAACGACCTCGCGCAGTACACGATGGCGACGGACCGCCTGCTCGGCGAGCTCGTGGACCTGCTCGACCCGTGGCAGCCCGCGGTGCTCGACCTGGTGGCGACGGCTGCGGCCGCCGGGAGTGCCGGGGGCAAGCCCGTCGGGGTGTGCGGCGAGTCGGCCGCTGACCCGCTCATGGCGCTGGTCCTGGTCGGCATGGGTGTGACCAGCCTGTCCATGTCCCCGGCCGCCGTGCCGGGGGTCCGGTTCGCCCTCAGCCGGCACACGCTCGAGCAGTGCCGCGCACTGGCCGCAGCGGCGCGCGCGGCGCGGACGGCAGCGGACGCGCGCGCCGCCTGCCTCGCCGAGGTCGACGCGGAGGTCCGCGAGATCCTCGCCCTCTGATCCGGGCCGGGGGGTCGGCCCTCTCAAGTGGAGCAAGGTGGCGGCGTTTCCCGTCGAGTGGAGCACGGGGGCGCCACCTTGCTCCACTGGAATGGCGACGCGGCCGCCGGAGCGCCCCGGCGGCCGCGTCGTCGTCGTTCCGGGGTGGCCTACCCCTGCGCCGCCCGGACGAGCGCGACCGCCTCGCGGGCGATCTCCAGCTCCTCGTTGGTCGGCACCACCCAGATCTTGATGGGGGAGTCGTCGGTCGAGATGAGGGTCGTCTGCTTCTTGCGGCCCTCGTTGCGCTCCGCATCCACGACGATGCCCAGGTGCTCCAGCCCGGTGAGCGTGCGCAGCCGCACGATGTCGTCGTTCTCGCCGACGCCGGCCGTGAACGTGACGGCGTCGACCCGGCCGAGCTGGGCGAAGTACGCCCCGATGTAGTGCTTGAGCCGGTGGCAGTAGACCTTCAGCCCGAGGAGGGCGTCCTCGTCACCCGCCTCGACGGCGTCGTGCACGTCGCGGAGGTCGGACGAGCCGGTCATGCCGAGCATGCCCGACCTGCGGTTGAGGAGGTCGTCCATCTCCTGCGTCGTCATGCCCGCGACCCGCTGCAGGTGGAAGACGAGAGCCGGGTCGATGTCACCGGACCGGGTGCCCATGACGAGGCCCTCGAGCGGCGTCAGGCCCATCGAGGTCTCCACCGACCGCCCACCGCGGACGGCCGTGATCGAGGCGCCGTTGCCCAGGTGGCACACGATCACGTTGGTGTCGGCCGGGTCCTTGCCGAGGAGCTCCGCCGTGGCCTGGGCGACGTACTTGTGCGAGGTCCCGTGGAACCCGTACCGCCGGATGGCGTACCGGCGGGCGACGTCGGTCGGGATCGCGTAGGTGTACGCCTCGGGCGGCAGCGTGGTGTGGAAGGACGTGTCGAAGACGACGACGTGCGGCACGTCGGGGAACGACCGCCGCGCGGCCCGCACGCCGGCGAGGTTCGCCGGGTTGTGCAGCGGTGCGAGGGTGCACAGGTCCTCGATCTCGGCCTCGACGCGCTCGTCGACGATCGCGGGACCGGGGAAGCGGTCGCCGCCCTGGACCACCCGGTGGCCGACGGCGACCAGCGACTCGGCGTCCAGCGCCGGGCCGTGGGAGGCGAACAGGTCGAGGATGACCGCCAGCCCCTGCTCGTGGTCGGGCACGGGCTGCTCGAGCGTGGTGCGGCCGTCCGGCCCGTCGTGACGGATGGTGGCCATGTCCTGGCCGATCCGTTCCATCAGGCCGATGGCCAGCGCCTCACCGGACTCCACGTCGATCAGCTGGTACTTGATCGACGAGGACCCGGAGTTCAGGACCAGGACGTGCTCACTCACTTGCTCTCCTTCGTCATGGCCTGGGCCTGCACCGCCGTGATCGCGACCGTGTTCACGATGTCCTGGACCAGGGCGCCGCGGGACAGGTCGTTCACGGGCTTGCGCAGACCCTGCAGCACGGGGCCGATCGCGACGGCGCCGGCAGAGCGCTGGACCGCCTTGTAGGTGTTGTTGCCGGTGTTCAGGTCGGGGAAGACGAACACCGTCGCCCGTCCGGCCACCGTGGAGTCGGGCATCTTCGTCTTCGCGACCGACGCGTCCACGGCGGCGTCGTACTGGATGGGTCCTTCGACGTCGAGGTCCGGCCGGCGCTCGCGGACGAGCGCGGTGGCGGTCCGGACCTTGTCGACGTCCGCGCCGCTGCCCGAGTCACCCGTCGAGTAGGACAGCATCGCGACCCGCTGCTCGATGCCGAAGACGGCGGCGGTCTCCGCCGAGGAGATGGCGATGTCGGCGAGCTGCTCGGCCGTCGGGTCGGGGTTCACCGCGCAGTCGCCGTAGACGAGCACCCGGTCCTCGAGGCACATCAGGAAGACGCTCGAGACGATGGAGACGCCCGGCACCGTCTTGATGATCTCGAACGCGGGCCGGATGGTGTGCGTGGATGGCGCCGGACACCATGCCGTCGGCGAGGCCGAGGTGGACCATCATCGTGCCGAAGTACGAGACGGAGCCGACGATCTCCCGCGCACGGTCGACCGTCATGCCCTTGTGCTTGCGCAGCTCGGCGTACTCGACGGCGAACCGCTCGAAGAGGTCGCCCTCCTTCGGGTCGACGACCGCCGCGCCGCTGATGTCGAGACCGAGCTCGGTCGATCGCGTCCGGATGGCCGCCTCGTTGCCGAGGATGGTCAGGTCGGCGACGTCACGCTGCAGGAGCGTGCTGGCCGCCCGCAGGATGCGGTCGTCGCTGCCCTCGGGCAGGACGATGTGCTTGCGGTCCCGGCGGGCGCGGTCGAGCAGCTCGTACTCGAACATGAGCGGCGTGACCACGGACGGCCGCGAGACGTCCATGCGCTGCAGCAGGTCCGTGCCGTCCACGTGCCGCTCGAAGAGCGCGAGCGCGGTGTCGACCTTGCGCTGGGAGTCCGCGGTGAGCCGCCCGCGCACAGCCGCCGCCCGGTTCGCCGAGCGGAACGTGCCCTGCTCGGTCGCGATGAGGGGCAGGCGCTGGTTGAGGCCGCTGACCAGGCGGGTGATCGGCTCGGGCGGCAGGAAGTCACCGTTGAGGATGATGCCCGCCAGTGACGGGAACCCGTCGGCGGCGTGCGCGGTGACGAGCCCGAGCAGGATGTCGGACCGGTCGCCCGGGGTGATCACGACGGCGCCGTCGGTGAGCCGTTCGAGCAGGTGCTCCATCGACATGGCGCCGACGAGGAGGTCCAGCGCCTCGCGGGACAGGAGCTCCTCGTCGCCGCCGATCAGCCGGCCGCCGACGGCCTCCATGACCGCACGCACGGTGGGGGCCGCCAGCAGCTGGTCCTCGGGCACCACCCAGGCGGGGAGCCCCGCGCCGTCGAGCCCGGCCCGGATCGCGGCCAGCTCGGCGGGCGCGGCGCGGTTCGCGACGATGCCGAGGGCCTCGGCGTGCTGCGCCTTCAGCTCGACCAGCATGAGGTCGGCGACGTGCCGCACCTCCTCCGGCGTCCGCGCCGCCGCCCGGATGACCAGCAGCACGGGCGAGCCCAGGTTCGCGGCGATGCGGGCGTTGTACGCCAGCTCCGTCGGGCCGGCCACGTCCGTGTAGTCGCTGCCCACCACGACGACGACGTCGCACTCGCGCGCCATCTCGTGGAACCGGGTGACGATCCGCGACAGGGCGGCGTCGGGATCGGCGTGCACCTCCTCGTAGGTCACACCCACGCACTGCTCGTAGGTGAGGTCCACGCCGTCGTGCGCGAGGAGCACCTCGAGCACGTAGTCACGCTGGTCTGTGGACCTCGCGACCGGGCGGAAGACCCCGACCCGCCGAACCGTCCGGCTCAACAGGTCCACCATGCCGAGGGCGATCGTCGACTTGCCGGTGTCGCCCTCGGCGGCGGTGATGTACAGGCTGCGTGCCATGGCTCCTACTCGTCGGTGCTACTCGTTGTCCCCACCGGTGGCGGCGGTGGCCGACACCCGGTCCTGCTCCGGGCCGCCGACGGCGGTCGCCGTCTCGCCCGCGTCGGGCCACACCCAGTCGCGCACCTCCGGCATGTCCTCGCCGTGGTCACGCGTGTACGCCCGGGCCCGGAGCCGGGCGTCGACCATCTCCTGACGCAGGTTCGCCTGGCCGGACCGCATCCAGTGCACGTGGTCGATCACGTCGATCACGAGCTTGTAGCGGTCGAGGTCGTTGAGCATCACCATGTCGAACGGCGTCGTGGTGGTGCCCTCCTCCTTGTACCCGCGCACGTGCAGGTTCGGGTGCCCGTTCCGGCGGTACGTGAGCCGGTGGATGAGCCAGGGGTACCCGTGGTAGGCGAACACGATCGGTCGGTCGGCCGTGAAGAGGTTGTCGAACTCGCGGTCCGACAGGCCGTGCGGGTGCTCGCGGGCGTCCTGCAGGCGCATGAGGTCCACGACGTTGACGACCCGGACCTTGAGCACCGGCACGCGGCGGCGCAGGATGTCCGCCGCCGCCAGCACCTCGAGCGTCGGCACGTCACCGGCGCACGCCAGGACGACGTCGGGCTGCTGACCCTCGACCTCGGTGCCCGCCCACTCCCAGATGCCGACCCCCCGGGTGCAGTGCGCGATGGCCTGCTCCATGGTGAGGAAGTTCGGCGCCGGCTGCTTGCCGCTGACGACGATGTTCACGTAGTCGCGGCTGCGCAGGCAGTGGTCGTAGGTCGACAGCAGGGTGTTGGCGTCCGGCGGCAGGTACACCCGGACGATCTCGGCCTTCTTGTTGACCACGTGGTCGATGAAGCCGGGGTCCTGGTGGCTGAAGCCGTTGTGGTCCTGGCGCCAGACGTGCGAGGAGAGCAGGTAGTTCAGGCTCGCGATCGGGCGGCGCCACGGGATGTCCGCCGTCACCTTCAACCACTTGGCGTGCTGGTTGACCATCGAGTCGACGATGTGGATGAACGCCTCGTAGCAGTTGAACAGGCCGTGCCGCCCGGTGAGCAGGTAGCCCTCGAGCCAGCCCTGCATCTGGTGCTCCGAGAGCATCTCGAGCACGCGACCGGCCCGGGCCATGTGCTCGTCGACCTCCGGACCCTCGAAGTCGGCGTTCCACTGCTTGTCGGTGGCGTCGAAGACGGCCTGGAGCCGGTTGGACGCCGTCTCGTCCGGCCCGAAGATCCGGAAGTTGTCCGGGTTCAGGCGGATGACGTCGGCGAGCCACTGGCCCAGGATCCGCGGCGCCTCGGAGATCGACCCGCCCGGGGCCGGGACGTCCACGGCGTAGTCGCGGAAGTCGGGCAGGCGGAGGTCCTTGAGCAGCAGCCCGCCGTTCGCGTGCGGGTTGTCGCTCATCCGCAGCTGCCCGGTCGGGGCGAGGGCACTGATGTCGGCGACCACGCGGCCGTCGTCGTCGAAGAGCTCCTCGGGCCGGTAGCTCGCCAGCCAGGTGCGCAGCACCTCGAGGTGCTCGGGGGTGTCTCGTGCGCTGGCGAGGGGCACCTGGTGCGCCCGCCACGACCCGGTGGTCTTCTTCCCGTCGATGTAGTCCGGCCCGGTCCAGCCCTTGGGGGTGCGGAACACGATCATCGGCCACATCGGCCGCTCGAGGTCGCCCTCGGCCGCCCTGGCCTTGATCTCGCCGATCTCGTTGAGGACCTCGTCGAGGAGCACCGCGAACCGGCTGTGGATCGACAGGTGGTCCTCGTCGTCGAAGCCGGCCGTGAACAGGTGCGGCTTGTGGCCGTAGCCGACCATGAGCGACGTCAGCTCGTCCTCGCTGATGCGGGCGAGCACGGTCGGGTTGGCGATCTTGTAGCCGTTGAGGTGCAGGATCGGCAGGACGACGCCGTCGCGGGCCGGGTTGACGAACTTGGTGGAGTGCCAGCTGGTGGCCAGCGGCCCGGTCTCCGCCTCGCCGTCGCCCACCACGGCGGCGACCAGCAGGTCCGGGTTGTCGAACGCGGCCCCGTACGCGTGCGAGAGGGCGTAGCCGAGCTCACCGCCCTCGTGGATCGAGCCGGGGGTCTCGGGAGCGACGTGGCTCGGGATGCCGCCGGGGAACGAGAACTGCCGGAACAGCCGGCGCAGCCCCTCCGCGTCCTCGGTGATGTCGGAGTAGACCTCCGAGTAGGTCCCGTCGAGGTACGCCGCTGCGACGAGGCCCGGGCCGCCGTGGCCCGGGCCCGTGATGTAGATCGTCGACTGCGACCGCTCGGCGATCGCTCGGTTGAGGTGCGCGTAGAGGAAGGTCAGGCCCGGCGTCGTGCCCCAGTGCCCGAGCAGGCGGGGCTTGACGTGGTCCCGGTGCAGCGGCTCCCTGAGCAGCGGGTTGTCCAGCAGGTAGATCTGCCCGACGGACAGGTAGTTGGCTGCACGCCACCACTTGTCGACCCGCTCGAGGGTCTCAGGGATGGGCGGGGCGACCTCGCGGGTCGGCCAACCGGCGGGACGGTCCAGGACTGAGGTCATCTGTGCCTCCTCGCACCGCGGGCCCACCGGGCGGTTCCCGGCGCGCCATCAAGAGTGCCCCCCGCGCGCGCGTACACATGGGACGTTTGACCCCGCGCGGGACCTGCGACCTCGTCGCCGGCACACCGCAATGCCATCACATCGGGGCGGGCAGTGCACCCACCCCCGCGGGGTTTCTCGGTCGCAGCGGCCGGGTAGCGTGGCGCCATGAGCGGCCCGACGTGGGACGGCGCGCCCGTCCCCTACGCGCAGGTCGCCCGCAGCCCGCGGATGATCGGGCTGCTGCTCCTCTTCCTCGCGGTCGCCGCCGCCTGCGGCCTCCTCGGCGCCTGGCAGCTGGACCGTGCGCGGGAGGACGCACCTGCCGATGCCGAGGTGCTGGTCGCTCTGCCGCTCGGGGACGTGCTGGCGCCGCAGGAGCCCTTCCGCG
>Ga0196970_1001525_pt1 | contig 14994 bp, 10 predicted proteins | sample S1v_513CmetaG_FD_148672 | JGI IMG/M metagenome (GOLD analysis project Ga0196970, IMG submission 148672) | Soil microbial communities from Anza Borrego desert, Southern California, United States - S1+v_5-13C | ecosystem: Environmental > Terrestrial > Soil > Desert | place: USA: California...
TGCGCCGACCCGCAGCGGATGAAAAGCGTGCTCGTGCTGGGCCCCCACCCTAACCCTCCCCCATCTTCGACGGGGGAGGGAACTCCGCCGCCATCCCCTCCCCCGCGCAGTGGGGGAGGGTTAGGGTGGGGGCCCAGGGAAGGGACGCCGGTCGGCAGCCTCACCCTGGCCAGCGTTATTTTTCTTCTTAGCGCCAGTGAAGCCCGACACACCTCGCATCGCGAATACGTTGGGCTTCGCCTGCGGCTCAACCCAACCTACGAGATCCCCTCACATCACGGTCGATGGAGCAGTAGAATGCTATTTTAAGCTGAAGAGTAGGCGGCGGAAGGGTCACAGCATCTCGACGGACGTGGTCAGGATGTAGCCGACGCCGCGTTCGGTCCGGATCAGTTTCGGAGTGCTGGGATCGACCTCGAGCTTCCGCCGCAGACGCAGAATCTGAACGTCGATGCTGCGGTCGAAGACCTCCTGGTCGTGCAGCCGACTGGCAGTCAACAACTGCTCACGGCTCAGCACCTGCTGAGGCGATCGAAGAAAAGCCGTCAGCAGGTTGAACTCCCCTGCCGTGAGCGGAACCACGTCTCCCCCCGGCGATGTGAGGCGGCGTGTCCGAACGTTGAGTTCCCAGTCGGCGAACCGGAAGCGCGCGCGCCCGGTTCGGCTTTGCGCCCGATGTTCTCTTGCTTCCGAGCGCCGCAGCACGGCACGTACGCGGGCCAGCAGTTCGCGCAGGCTGAACGGCTTGGTCATGTAGTCGTCCGCCCCGAGTTCCAGTCCGACAATGCGGTCCGCTTCGTCACGCCGGTGGCCGGTAATGACGATGATGGGCACATCCGACCGCTCATTGAGGCTACGCATCAGATCGAGGCCATCCTCCCGCTCAAGCTTCAGATCGAGAATGATCAGGTCCGTCGGCTCGTCGTTTACGACCCGCATCATGGCGCTGCCATCGGAAACAGCGCTTACTCGAAAGCCCGAATTTTCCAGATATTCGGCAATCATTCCACTCATCGCCGGGTCATCGTCAACGACGACGATATGCTTTACAAGCACTATATCACTCAAGGCGTGCTCCCGTGACCGATTCGGCGGTTGGAACTGCTTCTCGCTCCATATCTACAATCCCGCCAAATTCTTCCTTCTGCGTGGCGTAGCCTGCCGGAACGCATGATCCACGCTCGATCCACTTGTTATGTTGTTATAGGTTGGACGATTCGGAATGCCAGTGCGCCCACGCGACCAAGAAGGGGGCCCATCTGGCAACTCGTGGGAAGGGAACGGTGGTCTCGAGGAAGGAACTGCCCTACGGCAATCGCTTCGCGACCTGCCTTCGGACGCCGTCTCGGGGCGCCCTGGCGTGCACCGTTGTCGCAGTTCACGCCATGCTCTTGTCCTCACTCGCGACCCGCGTGGTGGGCCAACACACGACGCCAGACCCGGAACCGATCAGCCCGGTTGCGGAGGCGAACGTTGTGGACGTCGCGAAGATCGCTTTGGGCGAGGCCCTCTTTCACGATCGCAGCCTGTCTCGCGGCAACGTCGTCGCCTGCGTTTCATGTCACCAACTCGATCAGGGAGGTGCTGACCAGCATGAGAGCCCCATGGGGATCGACGGACGGCTGCTCGACTTCAATTCACCAACCATTTTCAATGCGGCACTAAACTTTCGGCTGAATTGGCGCGGCAATTTCCGCACGCTAGAAGAGCAAAACGAAGCGGTCCTGATCGATCCGCGCGTCATGGGAACGAATTGGGACGAGCTGCTGACGAAGCTGCGCGCCGATCCGAACCACGTCGGGGCCTTCGTCGCGGTGTACGGCGCACCACCGGAGCGCACAACCGTGTTGGACGCGCTCGCTGCCTTCCAGCGCTCGCTGGTGACCGCGAACGCGCGCTTCGATCGCTATCTGCGCGGTGAACGCAGCGCCATTACGGCCGAGGAAGAGCGCGGCTATCGTCTGTTCAAGGCGTATGGCTGCATCGCCTGTCATCAGGGAAGAAATGTTGGCGGCAACCTGTTCCAGCAATTCGGCATCTTCTCGGATCCGTTTGCCGACAAGCCGCGTATCACCGAGGCTGACCTCGGTCGCTTCACGGTCACACGCCAAGTGGCCGATCTCTACGTTTTCCGCGTCCCGAGTTTGCGCAACGTGGCCGTTACGGCGCCCTACTTCCACGACGGCCGAACGCCGTCGCTGCCCCAGGCGGTCGAGGTCATGGCTCGCAAACAGCTTGGCCGTGAACTGCCGCAGCAGGACGTTCAATCGATCGTGACGTTCCTCAGGACGCTGACCGGCGAATATCGTGGCCGATCGCTGAAAAGCGATGCCGAACAGACGCCGCCATGAAACCACTGCACGCACTGGCGCTGACCATCGCCGGCTCGCTGCTGATCCTGACCTATCTTCTGGTCCAGGGCGCGACACCCGACGCCACCCTGCACGAACGCACACTGGCCGCGCTGCGGAGCCTCATTCTGGACCACGCGGACCTCCAGCGCGACGTGCTGAGAGCGCGAGCCGGCCTTCTCCACAATTACGATCCGCTCGTGCGCTCCATAGAGAACCTGCGCCACTCCGCGGCGGCCCTGCGGGCCGCTAATGGGATCGCAGATGGCGAGACGCGCGCCGAAATCGACCGGAAGGTCGATGCGGTGGCCGCCGCCGTGAGCAGCCAGGAAGCTGTGGTGGAAGCCTTCAAGGCCCGCAACGCGCTGCTGCAGAACTCGCTGAACTATTTCAGTCATTTAACGGCGGATTTGAGCCTCGCAGGCAATGCCGCCCAAGGCGACGTTGCCGGTGGGATTGCCGCTCTCGGCAGCTCGATGCTGCGCTTCGCCGGCGATCCCGGTCCCGACGCGGCAGCCGAGCTCACAGCCGCGCTCGACCGCTTGGAGCGACTGCTTGAGGGTCGAAGCCCCGACAGCCTTGAACGGCGTGCGGCTTCACTCGTCTCCCATGGACGTCTCATTGTCGCCACGCTGCCCATAGTGAATGGTCTCGTCGCCCGCCTCCAGGCCGACCCGACGACGGAGCATGTGCGGGCGGTCCAGGACGCCTATCTCGCCGTGTATGGACGGACTGCCGCGCGGGCCGGCCTTTTCCGCATTCTCATCTACATCGCGGCGGTCTTCCTCGCGGCGTATGTCGGATACCTGTTCCTTCAACTCCGGTTCAACGCGAGTGTTCTGAAGCAGCGGTTGAGCTTCGAGAAACTGATCGCCTCGGTCTCAACGCAGTTCATCAACTTGCCACGTGATCGCATCAACGAGGGCATCGAGGAAGGGCTTGCACGACTCGCCGAACACGCCGGCGTGGACCGCGCCTACGTCGTCGTCCTGGATCCGGACGGGAACGGGATCGAGCGCTCCCACTCCTGGTTCCGCAACGGCGTTTCCGAGCTGGCCGAAGAACACGAAGATCTGATCCGGATCGCGACGAGCTGGCCGGCCGAGGACCATGAGCGTCGCGACTGTGTGTACGTTCCGCGCGTCGCGGACCACCCGCAGGGTCCGCAGAAGGCACGACTGGAGCAGATCGGCGTCCGCTCGTGGCTGTCCATTCCCATGTGGTACGTGGGCAAGCACGTCGGCTTTCTCATCCTCGCAACGGTTATCGCTGAGAAGCAATGGCTCGAAGACGACATGGCCCTGATGCGGACGGCCAGCGAGATCTTTGCCAACTTGATCGCACGCGAGCGAAGCGAGTCCGAACGCGAGGCACTCGAGGCGCGGCTGCGCGAGGCACAGAGGTTGGAAGCGATCGGAACGCTCGCCGGCGGCATCGCGCACGAGTTCAACAATATCCTCGGGGTTATGCTCGGCTATGGCGAGATGGCGTTCGCGGCGCTCCGGAAGAACGCCCTCGCACGCGAGCACGTTCGGCAGATCATGAAGGCGGGAGCGCGCGCGCAGGGGGTCGTCGACCAAGTCCTCGCCTTCAGCCGGCGTCGCGCGCGCCAAAGCCGGCCTATCCGGGTGCAGGCCGTCATTGCCGAGGCGATCGAGTTCATTCGGACCTCCTTCCCCACCACGCTCACCATCGAAACGTGCCTTGATGCCGAGGGCGCGACGGTGCTGAGCGATCCGACCGAACTTCAGCAGGTGTTGATGAACCTCTGCACCAACGCGGCGCAGGCGATGGAAGGGCGCGGCACCGTTGCCGTCGGGTTGAGCACCGTCGACCTCACCGCCGACCTCACCCTCTCACACGGAAACCTGGCGGCCGGCCGCTATTTGCGCTTGAGGGTCAGGGATACCGGACACGGCATCGAACCGGCGATCATGGGGCGGATCTTCGAACCCTTCTTCACCACCAAGGCGGTTGGAGAGGGCACAGGGCTCGGATTGGCAACCGTGCACGGCATCGTAACGCAGCACGGCGGCGCCTTGAACGTCGAAAGCCGGCCAGGCGCAGGCACGTCGTTCGAAGCTTATTTCCCACAGACGGACGACGCCCCGGTCGAAGAGAGCACATTCACCGATGAACCTGCTCCTCGCGGCAACGGCGAGACGATCCTTTTGGTCGACGACGAGACGCCACTCGTTCATCTCGGCGAGGAGATGCTGGCCGCCATCGGCTACGAGCCGGTCGGTTTCGATAAGAGCTCTGCCGCATTGGCGGCGTTCCGCGCAGATCCCGACCGTTTCGATCTGGTGTTGACGGACGAGGTCATGCCCGAGATGACGGGAACCGAGTTCGCCACGGCACTGCATGAGATCCGCCCGGAACTGCCGGTCGTCCTGATGACCGGCTACGCCGGGGACCTCCGATCGTGTCGCCTGCAGGCCGCCGGCATTCGCGACGTTATCGAGAAGCCTCTGTTGCTGGCAGCGATCTCGTTCTGTCTGGCGCGACATCTCGCCCACCGGTGACGCCCCGATCGGCTATACCGGCAAGCTGTAACACTGACCCACTTACCCCCACCCTCCCCGCGGCCTTCGGCGCGGGTCCCCTCCCGTGGCGGGAAGCGTTCCGGTCGGAGGCACGGCCTCCGACCGGCGCTCCTGGGCACCGCAGGCCGGGCGGGGGTCGCACCCCCGCCCGGAACGGTTCCCGGGCACAGCGGATTTCCTGATCCCCCACAGCTCTTTGCCGCCACCACGCCCCCTGTTGGGTTTCGCCTCCGGCCCGATTTGGCCTACCTTCCGTAGAAACCACGGGTGGGAGGAGGCGATGCATTTCGGCCCTGTTCCGGTGACGGAAGCGACCGGCGCGATCCTGGCGCATGCCGTGCGCAAGGGCGGAGTGGCCTTCAAGAAGGGTCGCATCCTCGGCCCTGACGATGTGGCGGCGCTCGAGGCCGCCGGTTTCGCGACCGTCATCGTCGCCCGCCCCGAGGCGGACGAGGTGGGCGAGGACGCGGCGGCCACCCGCATCGCGGCGGCCTTGCGGGGCGAGAACCTGTCGGCGGCGGCCGCCTTCACCGGCCGCGTCAACCTGTTCGCCGAGGCCGCGGGCATCCTGGTGCCCGACACGGCGCGGATCAATGCCGTCAACCTGGTGGACGAGTCCGTCACCATCGCCACCCTGCCCGCCTTCGCCCAGGTCGTCCCCGGCCAGATGGTGGCGACGGTCAAGATCATCCCCTTTGCTGTCCCGCGGACGGTGATCGAGCGGGTGGAAGCGGTGCTGGCCGACGGCGGGCCGCCGTTGCGCGTGGCGCCCTACAGGCCGTTGCGCGCCGGGCTGTTGCAGACCGAACTGGCCGGCACCAAGGGTACGATGCTCGACAAGACCGTGGCGGTGACGCGCGAGCGATTGGCGGCGCTGGGCTGCACGCTGGTGCACGAAGCCCGCTGCCCGCACGACGAGGCTGCCCTGGCGGCGCTGATCGACGCGGCGCGCCCGCATGGCCTCGACTTGTTGCTGATCGCCGGAGCTTCGGCCATCACCGACCGGCGCGACGTGCTGCCGGCCGCCATCGAGCGCGCCGGCGGTACGGTCGCGCATTTCGGCATGCCGGTGGATCCCGGCAATCTGATGCTGCTGGCGCGGCTGGGCGACGCGCCGGTACTGGGCCTGCCGGGCTGCGCCCGATCGCCGAAGCTCAACGGTTTCGACTGGGCCTTGCAACGCATCGTTGCCGGCGTGCCCGTCAGCCGCGAGGATGTCATGCGCATGGGCGTCGGCGGCCTGCTGGCGGAGATCCCCAGCCGTGGCCTGCCGCGGGCCGGCGCCGCCGAGCCGCCGCGCGCGCCGCGGATCGCCGCCGTCGTATTGGCCGCCGGGCGGTCCAGCCGCATGGGCGGCACCAACAAGCTGGTGGCCGACCTCAACGGTGCGCCGCTGGTAGCGCGCACCGTCGACGCCGTGCTGGCCTCCGCTGCCCGGCCGGTGGTGGTGGTCACCGGCCATCAGGCGCAGGAGGTCCGCACCGCCCTAGGGGAGCGCCCGGTCACCTTCGCCCACAACCCCGACTTCGCCGACGGCCTCAGCACCTCGCTGCGCGCCGGACTCGCGGCATTGCCGGCGGAGGTGGACGGCGCGCTGGTGTGCCTGGGCGACATGCCCATGGTAGGCGGCGCCGTCATCGACCGGTTGATCGCCGCGTTCAACCCGGCCGAGGGCCGCGCCATCTGCGTTCCAGTGTCGCACGGCAAGCGCGGGAACCCGGTGCTGTGGGACCGCCGCTTCTTCGCCGACATGGCGCGGATCTCCGGCGACACCGGCGCCAAACACTTGATCGGCCTGAACACCGAGCAGGTGTGCGAGGTGCCGGTGGACGACAGCGGCGTGCTCGACGATGTGGACACGCCCGATGGTCTCGCCCGGATCACGGCAACACACGCATCCCGCTAGCGGCGAAAGCGGTTGACAACCGGTCAGCCGTCCATACCATTTCACCCGACATAATCAAAGGCCACTGCCTCGAAAATTCCGAGTCATCGCCTGCATGCGACTGTCGACTATAGTGCCGGAGGACGGGAAGTCGAGGCAAAGCAGAGACCGTCCAAAGGACTGGTAATACGGGAGTTCTATGCGCGAGGGGATGCTTTTCCATTACCGTCCGGAGCCGAACGCATGTCCCTGACCACCGAAAGCAAGCCGAGCGGCACCGCCTTCGATGCGCCGCTGGACGAGATGCTCGGGCTGGCGGGTGACGCCTTCATTGTGCTGGACGAGCTGGGCCGCATCGTCTTCATCAACCGTGCCGCGGAGCACACCTTCGGCTACACGGCGGAGGAAGTGCTGGGCGGCCCCGTCGACCCGCTCCTGCCCGAGCGTTTCCGCAACGCGCACGCCGGCCACCTGCTGGCGTTCTGCGGCCCGGACGAGCCCGTGCGCTTCGTGGACCAGCGCCTTTGCGGCCTGCACAAGGACGGCCGGGAGTTCCCCGTCGAGGTGTGCGTCGCCCGCATGGAGTGCGCGCACGGCACCGGCATCGTTCTGGTGATGCGCGACGTCACCGACCGGGTGATCGCCGAGCGACGCTCCGAACAGCTCGGCCGCATCATCGAGGCCTCGGTCAACGAGATCTACCTGATCGACACCGCCACCTGGAGCCTCCTCCAGGTCAACCGCTGCGCCCGGCGCAACCTGGGCTACGACGGCGAGGCGTTGCAGCGGCTGACCTTGTCGGACATCGCCCCCGCCCTGCTGCGCACCGAGTTCGAGGCGGTGGTGACGCCGCTCCTGCAGGGGTGCCAGCAGGAGGTGTCGCTGCGCACCTTCCACCAGCGCCGCGACGGCTCCACCTACGAGGTGGAGATGCGCCTGCACCTCATGCCGGAGGAACAGCCGCCGGTGCTCGTCGCCATCGCCCACGACGTGACCGCGCACGCCGCCTACGAGGCGCTGATTCAGCGCTATTCCCACTACGATCCGCTGACCCTGCTGCCCAACCGCACCCTGTTGACCCAGCGGCTGGAGCGCGCCGTGGCGGACATGCGGCGCGATGGCACGTCGGGGGCGCTGCTGCTGGTGAACGTCAGCGATCTGCGGCTGATCGACGACACGCTGGGCCGGGACACCACCGACCGCCTGCTGCAGGAGGTCGCCGCACGGCTGGAAGGGCACCTGCGCGGCAGCGACACGCTGGCCCGCGTCGGCGGACGGGAGTTCGCCATCATCGCCCCAAGCCTCGACCGGCCCGGCGCCGCCACGGCCCTGGCCACGCGCATCCTCGACACGCTGGCCATCCCCTTCACGCTGGGAACCTACCGCACGGTGGTCTCTGCCCATGTGGGCGTCACCCTGTTCCCCGACGACGGCACCGATGCCAAGACGCTGCTGCGCAACGCCGACACGGCGCTGTGGAACGCGGTCCGCGACCGCACCTCCAGCCACCGCGTCTTCACGCCGGAGCTGACCGCCACGGCGAAGACGCGGCTCGCCCTCAAGAGCGGCCTCACCGGAGCCCTGGAGCGCAACGAGTTCCAGCTTGCCTTCCAGCCGCAGATGAATGTGGCGCACGGGCACGTGCGCGGTGTCGAGGCGCTGCTGCGCTGGACCAATCCCGACTTGGGCGAGGTGCCGCCGGCCGACTTCGTCCCGGTGCTGGAGGATACCGGCCTGATCGCGCCGGTGGGCGATTGGGTGCTGGAGGAGGCGTGCCGCCAGCGCCGGGTGCTGAAGGATTCCGGGTTCGAGGACGTGCGGATGGCGGTCAACCTGTCGGTCCGGCAGATCCGGCCGGCGTTCCTGGCCACGGTGGGCGAAAAGCTCGAACGCTACGGCCTCGCCCCCGGCGACCTGGAGTTCGAGATCACCGAAACCGTGCTGATGCGCGAGGGCGGACAGGCCGTGGAACTGCTGGAGCAGATGGCGGCCCTGGGCTTCCACCTGGCGATGGATGATTTCGGCTGCGGCTATTCCTCGCTCAGCCACCTGCGCCGGCTGCCGCTCGGCACCATCAAGATCGACCGCTCCTTCATCAGCGAGCTGACCTCCAGCCAGGCGGATGCGGAGATCGTGCGCGCCATCGTCGGCATGGGCAAGGCGCTCAACCGCCGCCTCATCGCCGAAGGCGTGGAGACGGACGGCCAGCTCGCCGCCCTGCGCGATCTGGGCTGCGACGAGATCCAGGGCTTCCTGATCAGCCCGCCCCTGCACGCCGACGAGCTGATGGGTTTCCTCCACACGCGCTCCACCGCCCCAATCCTTGCCGAATCCACTCCGCCTTGACTGGGATGCGCGGTGCCCGCGCTCCGGCTACACTGCCGGCATGCTGCAACTTCGGACGATGCCCCCATGCTCCGCTCGTTTGCCTTCGCCGCCGTCGCCGCAGCACTCCTGCCGGGAATGGCGCTGGCGCAGAACGGCACGCTCACCTTCCTGCACATCAACGACGTGTACGAGATCGCCCCGGTGCGCGGGCGCGGCGGGCTGGCCGAGCTGACGACGCTGCTGAAGCGCGAGCGGGCGCGCAATCCGGCGGCCATCACCACCCTGGGCGGCGATTTCCTGTCGCCCTCGCTGATGTCGGGCACCACCAAGGGCTCGCAGATGGTGGACCTGTTCAACGCCATCGGCACCGACGTGGCCGTCTTCGGCAACCATGAGTTCGACTTCGGCGTCGACGTGGCGCGCACGCGGATCGGCGAGTCCCGCTTCCCCTGGCTCGGCACCAACGTGCTGGGCACCGACGGCAAGCCGTTCGGCGGCGCGCTCGCCACCTGGACGAGACAGGCCGGCGACATCACCGTAGGCTTCTTCGGCGTGCTGACGCCGCTGACCAAACACATGTCCAGCCCCGGCGACAGCGTCGTCTTCAGCGACGTGAAGCCGGCCGCGGAGGCCGCAGTCAAGCAGCTCAAAGCGGCCGGCGCACACGTGATCGTGGGGCTGACCCACCTGGATATCGCGGAGGACCGGGAGCTGGCGCGCGACGTGAAGGGCATCAGCCTGATCCTCGGCGGCCACGACCACGACCCGATCACCTTCTACGAGGGCGACACTCTGATCCTCAAGGCCGGCTTCGACGCGCATTTCCTTGGGGTGGCCGACCTCGCGGTGCGCACCCGGACGACGGACAAGGGGCCGTTGACCACCGTGGTGCCGTCGGAATGGCGCATGGTGACCACGTCCGGCGTGGCGCCGGATCCGGAGGTCGGGGCGCGGGTAAAGAGCTACACCGACCGGCTCGACGCCGACCTCAACGTCGTCATCGGCCGGACCCTGGGCGATCTCGACAGCCGTAAGGAGGTGGTGCGCACGCGCGAGTCCACCATGGGCAATCTGTTCGCCGACGCGCTGCGCGAGACGCTGAAGGCCGATGTCGCCATCACCAACGGCGGCGGCCTGCGCGGCGACGTGCTGCACCCCGCGGGAACGGAGATCCGGCGCCGCGACATCTTCGCCGAAATGCCCTTCGGCAACGTTGGCGTGCTGCTCGAACTGACCGGGGCGGGGCTGCTGGCGGCGCTGGAGAACGGCGTGTCGCGCATCGAGGACAAGGCCGGCCGGTTCCCGCAGGTCTCCGGCGTCACCTTCGTCTACGACCTGAAGGCGCCGGCCGGCAGCCGTATCGTCGAGGCGAAGGTCGGCGGCAAGCCGCTCGACCCGGTGGCGACCTACCGGATCGCGACCAGCGACTACATGCTGCGCGGCGGCGACGGCTACACCCCTTTCACCAAGGGCAAGGTGGTGATCGACCCGTCGGGCGCGGTGCTGCTGGCCACCATCGTCATGGAGTACGTCGCCGCCAAGGGAACTGTTGCCCCCAAGGTCGAAGGGCGCATCGTCGCCAAGCCCTGACGCTCTCTCCCGCCGAGGGACTTGACGCCGGCCGCCGGCTTCCTATCTTGGCGGCCTTGCAGTGCGAGGTGGATTTTGTCGAAGAAGTGGCTGTTGCGCCGGTACGCCGCCGGTATGGCCGACCAGATCAAGCAAAGCCGCGGGCGGATGTCGACGCCCTGGCAGCGCGCGCTGGGCCATTTCGAAAGCGTGTTCATCGACCACGCCTGCTTCCGGCTGATCTACGCGAACCGCTACCAGATATCGCCCCGCATGCAGCGCGCGGCGCAGCCCTCGCCCTCGCACATCCGCCGCTGGGCCGAGAGTGGCGTCAAGACCATCATCAACCTGCGCGGCTCGCGCGACTGCGCCTCCTACATCCTGGAGGCCGAGGCCTGCCGCGAGGCCGGCATCGCGTTGATGGACTTCCCCATCAACTCCCGCGACATGCCGCGCAAGGACAAGCTGCATGCCGCCAAGCGCCTGTTCGAGAGCATCGAGTACCCGGCGCTGATGCACTGCAAGTCCGGCGCCGACCGCGCCGGCTTCATGGCGGCCTTCTATATGTTTGTGCACGAGCGCGTGCCGCTGGACCAGGCGGTCAGGCAGCTGCACTGGAAGTACGGCCACTTCCGCCAGGCAAAGACCGGCATCCTCGACTATTTCTTCGAGCTTTACCGCACCTACAACGAGCGCCATCCCATCGACTTCTGGGAATGGGTGGACACCGTCTACGACCCGGTGTCGGCCAAGGAGAGCTTCCGCTCGCGCGAGTGGGCGGACACGGTCGTCGACCGGCTGCTGGCCCGGGAATAGCTCAGGCCGACGCCGGCGCGTCCTCGCCGAACTGCAGGGCGCACAGGCGGGCGTAGGTGCCGCCGGCCGCCAGCAACTGCTCGTGCGTGCCGCGCTCGACCACGCGGCCGTCCTCCATCACGCAGATCAGGTGGGCGCTGCGTACAGTCGCCAGACGGTGCGCGATGACCAGCGTCGTGCGCCCCTTGGTCAGTCGGTCGAGCGCCTCCTGAACCAGTCGTTCGGACTCGGAGTCCAAGGCACTCGTCGCCTCGTCGAGCAGCAGGATCGGCGCGTCCTTGAGGAACGCGCGGGCCAGTGCCACGCGCTGCCGCTCGCCGCCCGACAGCTTGGTGCCGCGGTCGCCGATCACCGTGTCGTAGCCCTGGGGCAGCTTCTCGATGAAGGAATGCGCCGCGGCGGCCTTGGCTGCCTCGACGATCTCGTCGGGCGAAGCGTCAGGACGCCCGAAGGCGATGTTGGTGCGCACCGTGTCGTTGAACAGCACCGTGTCCTGGCTGACCAGCGCGATCGACCGCCGCAGGCTGGCGAGCGTCACGTCGCGCACGTCCTGTCCGTCGATCAGCACCGCCCCGCCGGTCACGTCGTAGAGGCGCGGGATCAGGTTGAACACGGTCGACTTGCCCGCACCGCTACGCCCGACCAGCGCCACCGTGGTCCCCGGCGCCACATCGATGCTCAGGTCCTTGAGCGTGCTGCCCTCGGCCTCGTAGGCGAAGCGCACGGCGTCCAGCCGCACCGCGCCCTTGGCAACCTTCAGCGGCTGAGCACCCGGCTTCTCGACGATGGCGGGCTTCTCGTCGATCAATTCGAAGATGCGCTGCGCCGCCGCCAGCCCTTCCTGGAGTGCCGTGTTCAGCGTGCCCAGCGCCCGCACGGACGGCGCCGCGATGAGCAGCGCGCCGATGAAGCCGGTGAACTCGCCCACCGTCCCGCTGCCCGAAGCGATACGCCAGCCTGCGAAGGCGATCACCCCGGCCACGGCGACGCCGCCCAGCGCCTCCATCATCGGATCGACGGCCGAGCGCTGGCGCGTCGCCTTCATGGACAGGCGGTAGTTGTCCTCGAACGCCGACCCGGCGCGGGTGCGTTCGTAATCCTCGAGGCTGTAGGTCTTGACCATGCGGGCACCCGACAGGCTCTCCGTCAGGAGTGCGGTCATGTCGCCCATCTGCGCCTGGGTCTGCCGCGACAACCGGCGCATCCGCTTGCCGATGTTGACGATGGGCATGGCGGCGATCGGGTAGACCAGGAAGGTGATCAGCGACAGCACCCAGTCCAGGTAGAACATGGAGCCGATGAGCGCGATCACCGTCAGGATGTCGCGTACCAGGTTCGTGACGGTGCGCGACAGGGCGTTGCGCACCACGTCCACGTCGTTGATGAAGCGCGAGGTCAGCGTGCCGGTGGGGGCCGCATGCAGGCGCGCCATGTCGGCGGTGAGCAGGTGGCTGAACATCGCCATGCGCACGTCGGTGAGGATGCGCTGGACAATGTCCGCGGTCACCACCGTCTGCACGTACATGGACAGCGCCTTGACCGCCGCGACCACCACGATGGCCAGCGGCACCAGCACCATCATGGTGCGATCCTGCGTCTCGAACATGGCGTAGGAACGGTCGATCAGCAGCGGATAGGCACCCGTAGCCGCGGCGAGCACCGCCATCAGCACGAACGCCAGCATCAGCCGGCCACGGTAGGGCCGGATCCATTCCCGCCACACGCGCCACATCAGCGCCTGCGTCGCGCCGTCGAGACCCGACGCCTTATCCGTCTTGCCGCTCACCGCAGGCCCCTTCACTGCCACATGGCGCCATGCCATAGCCGACAACCGCTTCGGCTGTCCACCCGCGGCACCTTAACCACTCGTTAGACGCGGGAAAAGCATACTGCCGGAAGGCAGTCTTGGAGACGGTCATGGCGTTGGACGGCAGCATTCCGCGAGTGCGACCGCGCATCGGTCTGGCCCTGGGCGGCGGTGTGGCGCGGGGCTGGGCGCACATCGGGGTTCTGCGGGCGCTCAAGCGTTATGGCATCGAGCCGGACATCGTCTGCGGCTCCTCGGTGGGCGCGTTGGTCGGCGGCGTGGCCCTGGCCGGCAAGCTGGACGTGCTGGAGGAATGGGCTCGCGGTCTGACCCGCCTGAAGATCGCCGGCTATCTGGACCTGCGGCTGCGCCAGGGGGGCGGCCTGATCGGCGGCGACCGGCTGGTGGCCGAGATGCGCCAGAACCTGGGCCGGACCCAGATCGAGAACCTGCCCGCCCCCTTCGTCGCCACCGCGACCGATCTGGTGACCGGGCACGAGGTGTGGCTGCAGAAGGGCGATCTGGTGGAGGCGCTGCGCGCGTCCTTCTCGCTGCCGGGCGTGTTCCCCCCGGCGCAGGTGGACGGACGCTGGCTGGTGGACGGGGCTCTGGTCAACCCGGTGCCGGTGTCGTGCTGCCGCGCGCTGGGTGCCCAGATGATCATCGCTGTCAACCTGTCCGCCGACATCCTGGGCAAGGCGCGCAAGCCCGGCGCCGAGGTGCCCACGGCGGCCGGTTTCGACCTGCTGAAGCTGCTTGAGGGCAATGCCCACGCGGCCCGCCCGCAATCGTCCATCGGGGCGCTGGCGCGCCGCATCTTCCGGCGCGACTACGACGGCCCGAGCGTCTTCGGCGTGATGGTGTCGTCGCTGGGTATCATCACCGACCGCATCACCCGCTCGCGTCTGGCCGGTGAACCGCCGGACGTGCACATCACGCCGCGCCTGGGCCAGATCGGCCTCTTGGAGTTCGACCGCGCCGACGACTGCATCCGCGAAGGCGAACTGGCCGTCGAGCGCGCACTCCCCGAACTGCACGACGCGTTGGCGGTGTTCAGCGGCGGTGCGCGCGAGGCGGTGCGAAGCTGACCGCCCGCTCCACCTGCGCCCGATTGGTTTAGCGGTCCAGTGCGGTACCGACGGCGGCACCGCCCAAGCCGCCGATGACCGCACCGCGCTTACCACCCAGCGCATAGCCGCCAGCAGCGCCACCGGCACCACCGAGCACGGTGCCCGTGTTGCAGGCCGCAAGAGCCATGGTGGCTGCAAGAGCGGCCGCGATCAGGCTCATGCGTTTCATATCGATGATCCTTTCTACAGTGAAGACTCTCCCCATGAACACGCGAAGTGCCGAAATGCTTCCATTCCGGTCCAGGGGGCTCGTATCGCCGCCCGTCCGTCATCCCCCGCAGAGAGGGAACCAAGCCTCGGGTCCGGGGTTCTTTCGGAGCATGAGGCAAGGAGAGGCACCATGGAGATCCGCAAGACGCTGACCTGCGCCGCCCTGGCACTGTCACTCGCCGCCTGCGAGACGCCAGGCGGCAGTTTCGGGAACATGACCTCGTCGGAAACCGTCGGCACGCTCGGCGGTGCGGCGGCCGGCGCCCTGCTCGGCTCGCGCTTCGGCGGCGGTGCCGGCAGAGTGGCGACCATCGGCGTCGGCACGATACTGGGCGCATTCGCCGGCCGCGAG
>Ga0196970_1001526_pt1 | contig 14989 bp, 5 predicted proteins | sample S1v_513CmetaG_FD_148672 | JGI IMG/M metagenome (GOLD analysis project Ga0196970, IMG submission 148672) | Soil microbial communities from Anza Borrego desert, Southern California, United States - S1+v_5-13C | ecosystem: Environmental > Terrestrial > Soil > Desert | place: USA: California...
GGGTGTGGCGGTGGTCACCGGCCGAGCACCGGTCCATCGGCGGACGACGGCGGCGGCGCGGTCAAGCGATACGGCGCAGGCTGTGGAGGCACGAGGCTCCACGGCTGCTGTGGACGCACGGGCGGCACGAGGGGCGCGGCGCGGCCGGGGTGGTAGGTGTCCCAGGTCTCGGTGGCGCTGGGCTCGGCACGACTGCTCGCCAGGATCTGCTCGAGCACCTCGCGGCCCGACGACGGCGCGTGCCCGGGCAGGCAGTCCGGGTCGCCCTGGTCGACGACGACGTAGGTCCGGTTGGTGTGGCGGCCGCGGCTCATCGCGACGTAGAGGTCTTCGCGGCCCATGCCGGGGGTGGCTATGGTGTGGGTCTCGTCGACGGTCATGCCCTGGGTGCGGGCGATGGTGGTGGCGTAACCGAGCTCGACGTGCTCGGCGACGTAGTCCGCGGGCAGGCGAACGGTGGCCGCGTCGGGGTGGCTGACGGGCCGGACGCGGAGGGACCCGTCCGGCAGGACGGCGGTGACGTCCCACAGTGCGCCGTTGCGCACGAACCCGTCGACGGTGGCAAGGCGCCGGTGGTTGCGTCGGGTGACGATCCGGTCGCCGACGCCGGCCGTCAGCCCGTCATGCAGGACGACGCCGGTGGGAGCGACAGTCCGCGGGGTGATGCGGTCGGCGCGGATGCGGGCGTTGAGCTCCCGGACGGTCCGGTTGTCGACCGCCTGCAGCACCGCAACCCGGCCCTGCTCGCTCGCTGTGGTGACGGCGTCGATCGCGGCATCGAGCATCGCGTCGTGCACGCCCGAGGTGATGGCGCCGTGGGCCTCGTAGGCGTCGAGGGCCGCGGGGTGGGCGCGGCGCAGCTCGAGGCTCGCCCGCGCCTCCCACGGGTTCGCGAACCGCCAGAGGCTAGTGAGCCCGGCGGTAGGTCCGCGGCGGGCGAGCATCCCGAACGCGCCGCCGGCGTCGACCGACCCACGCTGCAGGTGATCTCCGACGAGCAGCACCTTCGCCGACGCCGCCCGCGCCTGCTCCACGATTGTCGCCAGGCTGCGGGTGTCGGCGAGGGATGCCTCGTCGACGATGACGAGCTGGCCGGGGGAGAAGCGCCACTGGTCCTGCTCGGCGCGCAGTCGCCAGTGCTCCTCGTTGGCCGCACGCTGCTCCCGGTAGTCGCGGCTGGCCTTGCGGGCGACGGCGTCGGCGTACCGGAGAGCGCGGGCGGTGGCGCCGTCGCCGGTGGACTCGTGCAGCCACTTCGCGGTCGTCTCGCACGGCCCCCCGAGGGACTCGGCCAGCGCACGGGCCGCGGTGGCCGACGGCGCGAGCCCGACGACGGGCCCGATGCCGTGCCGCCAGAGCGAGGTCAGCGCGGCGAGGGTGGTGGTCTTGCCCGACCCAGCCGGCCCGACCAGCACGTCGAGTAGCCGGCCGGAGGTGATGACGGCCTCCGCGGCTGCGCGCTGGTCGGGGGCCAGGGCGCCGAGGTGGTGCTCGGTGCGCAGCGGGATGGCGCCGAGCATCTCCGCCGACCGGTGCGGTGCGCCGGTGGTCTCTGCGGCGTCGATGAGCGCCTTCTCCGCGGCGAGCAGCTCAGTCGAGGTGAACAGCGACTCCCCGACCCGGCGCGTCATCGGGTCACGGTTGTCGTCCAGGTGCACGCACGCCGCCGCGGCATCGATCGTGACCTCGTTGAGCAGCGCGCGCCGCTCCGCGGGTGACGCCATCCGTAGCAGCTTCGAGGCCCGGACGGCGGCGGCGCCGAGGTTCCACGTCGTCCACACCGACCGCCGCGTCGACACGTCGTCGAGCGCCTGGGCGACCATCGCCGCTCGGACCTCCGGTCCGACGTCGTGCGCGTGCAGCGCCCGCCCGTAGGAGCCAGCCAGCGCGCGAGCCGCGAGGTCGCGCGGCTCGAGCCCAGTGAGCGCGCGGGCGCGGTTCGCCCAGTCCGCCAGCAAGTCCGCGAGCGGTCGGACGGTCTTCGGCGGCCGCGTGGCACGGGTCAGGTGCTGGCGCGCCCGCGTCGTCTCCACCCGTGTCGGCGGGCGGCCGTGGGTGGTCTCGAAGTGGGCGAGCCACTCCTGCTCGGCGCAGTGGATCGCCTCCGCCCGTGTCGAGAAGTGCGCAAGGAGGCGATCGCCGATCCCGTCGACCTCGAACGCCGGGTTGCGGCGCGGGCCGCGGTCACGCATCGACCACTCCACCGGCAGCCGCCGCGCCAGCTCGTCCGCTAGCAGCGCGTCATACAGCTCGGACACGGTCACGACCGCGGCATGCACCGTCCGCCCGTCTAGGCTCCTCCACGCGCCGTCGGGCCCCTGGACCTTGTTGGCGATGACGACGTGGGTGTGCAGATTCGGATCCCCGGCCCGGGTGTCCCAGTGGTCGAACGCCGCGGCGACCATCCCGCGCGTACGGACCTGATGACGGCCCGCCTCGCCGGTGCGCGTGCGGATGACGCGCTGCTCGACGAACTCCAGCGATGACGCCAACGCCGCCCGGTGCGCGTCATAGACGATGACGCGCGTCACGTCATCGGCCAGCGCCCAGAGTACGGAGACGGACTTGTGCGCGGTGAACGTCAGGTCGTAGCCGACGACGGCGTGACACTTCCCGTCATCGAACTGGCTATAGGGCCGGCCGAGCGCGTCATTGGTCAGCGGGTCCACGCCGTCGCGGAACACAGCCGTCATCGCCGCCTCGGTCACGACGTCGCCTGGGTGGAGCCGCCGCGTGCCGTCGCCGAGGCCAACGAGGCCCTCGCCGTACCAGCGTCCGGCCGGGTTGCCGGTCTGTTCGTAGTACGTGGTCAGCGATGCGCCAGGCTCGAGGCCGGCGTCGCCCGCGGCGACGTGCCGGGTCAGGTAGGCGTACCCGTCCCCAGCCGTCAGCTTGTGCATCGACATCATCGGCACCACCTCCCCTCGCGCACCGTCGCTACCTGCAGGTGTGCGGCTCCGGGGGAGAAGATGCGCACCTGCCGCCGCGACGGCGTTCAGGTAGAGGTGTGCCAGCGAGGCGACCAACGTCTTGTGTGGCCGACTACCGAGCAGCGGCAGTGCCGGCGCACTGCCCCCTGCAGCGTTCGCGCAATGGCTGAACCCACCGGCTACGCGCAACGCGATCGCATCGAGCGGGAAGACCGCCCGAGTCGCACGTCGTAACCCATGTCCACGAGTCGAGGGGTGCGCCCTGAGGCCCGTGGTCGCCTAGGGCGTGTCTCCCAGAGATATGCAGGCACGCCTGGCGTGGGGGCGGGTACGTCGGGGGAGGATGACGCCATGCGAGCCGTGCCCGGTGAGTCCTTCGTCATCCGTGCCGCCACGCCCGGCCACGCGGCTGGCTGCGCACACGTCCACCACACGTCGTGGGTCGAGACGTACTCCGAACTGCTCCCTGCAGCCCACTGGGAGTCCGACACACTGGAGCGGCGGATTGAGTCCTGGCGCCGCTGGCTCGACGGCGGTGCAGAGGTGACGGTGGCTGAGGTGAGCGGGCAGGTCGTCGGCTTCGCCATGGACGGCACGGGACGGCACGTTGGGGATCATCAGCCGCTGCGCGACCGCGAGTTGTACTCGCTCTACGTGCTTGCGTCACACCACGGGACGGGCATCGGCCAGGCGCTGCTCGACGCCGTCTTGGCGCCGGGGACGCCGGCTCAGCTTTAGGTCGCCGAGAGCAACCCGCGTGCGCGGCGGTTCTATGAGCGCAACGGCTTCCTTCCCGACGGCGCGCGCTTCGTCGACGAGCATCTGAACCTCGCGGAGGTGCGCCAGGTTCGCTGACGCGAGGCCAGTCACGGTTGTGAGTGGCCCGGGCGTCCTTGTGCCCCGACGGCCCTCTGACGGTCGGGCTCGTCACACGACGGTGAGTGCGGAGCGAGCTGGCGGCCGGCTCGCTCGGGGCGTGGAAGCCGATGACGGGCCGTGACTCTTCTTGCATGGATGCGTCCGCGACTCACGGGCGGCAGGCAGGGGCGGAGTCACCGGCGCCTACCTGAGGTGGGGCGCCCGAAGGTGAACATCGGCCCCCGCGCGACTCCCAGGGAACCCGATTCTGTCCGGACGAGGCTCGCGCACATTAGGTTGAACGCCGGGCGAGTTGATGCGATCCGGAGGAACGCCATGCAGATCAGACCGGCCGAGGCCCAGCAGCTCGCCGCAAGGCTGGCCAGCGGTCCTTCGTTCCTCCTTCTCGGCCCTAACGCCGACGTCTCGGAGAGGTCTGCGGTCGCGCGGTATCCCTGGAGCGGCGTCTACACGACACGAACCACGAGGGCGGCCGCCGACGCCTTTCGCAGCGAATGGCGGACAGTCACCTCCGTAGGCGCGATGTCCTCAACCGCCTCGCGGAGCCGAAGCGACCTCCAGGTGTGCTTCCTGTTCGGGGGAGAGCACCTGCCACCTGGCGAGCAGCCCGCAACGGATGTGCTGGGAGAAGCAGATGCACGAGTCCGAGCTACTCAGGAGCTCTCCCGACTGGCGGCTGAAACCGTCACACCAAAGGGGACAGTCCTCATCGAGGGGTGGGCACCCGGCGACCTGCTTGCTCCGGACGTTCTGGTGCCTGCGTTGCGAGCCCTGGGTCCTGGTCAGGCTCACCTCTTCTCGTCTGGAGAGTGGGCGAAGGATCCCTTCGTTGTCAGTCTGGCGCGCTCGGGTGAGCTGATTCTGCACGAGGAGTCCGCGGACGAACTGCTGCGAGCCCTGGCCGAGGCGGGCAGCGTCAGGCTCGAGGCTCCATCGTCTGGCGGGCGTGAGGCTCACCACGTGATAGCGCTCGGCGAGGGCTTCACCGAGATCGACATCCATACCTGGAACCAGGTGAGGAGGACGGCCCGCCCGGTCGACCTCGAACTCCTCGCGCCGCCGGTGTTTAGCTCAGAGGCGGCGCGCTACCAGGAGTTTCGCAATTTCGCGGGGGCACCCGAGGGCTCCCCCCGCTGGCGTGGAATAGCGGCCGGCATGCACGTCCGCCGCGATTTCGAAGAGCGCGTCGGGCACCTAGTTGCCGAAATGCTGCGGGAGCGAGACCTCCCCCGACCGGTGGTCGTCGCGGGGCAGACTGCCACAGGCAAGACCATCGCACTCGCATCGCTTGCCATGGACCTGGCCCGGAGCGGCGAGTTCGCCATTCTCCATCAATCCCGCCGTACGGTTAGGCCGTCGGTGGACGACCTCGACATGTATGCCGCGTGGTCGGAGCAGCACGGTTCAAAGGGGCTCGTGTTCGTATGGGACGGGATGGTGCACCCCGGCGAGTACGAGGCGCTCGCTCGGCAACTCCACAACAGGGGCCGAAAGGTCCTCATTGTAGGTTCGGCATACCCCACTGACAGCGAGGCCTCCCTAATAGTCAAGGCCCCGGCCGAGCTGAGCAGCACTGAGTCCGCCCGGCTAGTAGCGCTCCTCAAGTCCCATCGCATCGACGTAGTCGCCCCCAAGGCTGCGCTCGACGCCAGCTTCCTTGCCTTTCTGTACCACACGCTTCCCGAGACCGAGTACGCCCTCCGCCACGGCTTGTCTTTGGAGATGCGCGCGGCCGAAAAAGGGATGGCACAACTAGTTCGCGAACGTGGTGCCGAAGTCACTCAAGAAGCGCGCCTGACGGCGATGGCGGCCGCTTTCCAAGCGGCAGGACTCTCCATGCTGGACCTGCTTCCGGAAGCCCCCGAGTCAGTAAAGCCGCTGAGCGAGCAGTCCTTCTCTGAACGTAGTCCCATCCAGCGAGTCACAACGTTAGTACTTGTCGCTGGGCGCCACGGAGTCCCTGTGCCGATTGACCTCGCGCTTCGCATACTCGGACGGGAGGGATCGCAAAGCATCCGGGACGCACTCAATGCGTTCGACATCATCCGAGAAGTGGACGACGACAACGGAGAGTTCTTCCTTTCCGTACGCTCGCACCTCGAGGCCGAGTTGCTGGCGCAGCACGAGATCTCCGCGGAACTCGAGGTCGAGGTGGTCACCGAGGCGATCAGGCACGTCCGCCTCACGCACGGCTTTACCAGCGGCGCGGACGAGGTGCAATTCGTCGTCTCTGTGCTGGAGCGAATTGGCCCAAATTCGGGTACTGGCCGATATCGGCAGTACTTCCGCGTGATTGCCGATGCGCTCCGCGAACGTCGCGAGGACGCCGGTCGCGCCCATCCAAGACTGGTTCTTCAGGAGTCCACGTTCTTGCGTGGCTTTGTGCATTGGCAGCAGGAGACGCAGCAGGGGTCGGCGGCCGAGCGGATCGCGAGCCTTGAGTACAACAGCGACCTGCTCTCCGAGGCGTTGGCAGACGCCGACCTGCGCGGGATGATGCGGCTGTCCTTGACTGTGGAGCAAGCGTCGACTCTCGGTGCGATCCTCCACGAGATCAAGGAGGGCGGCTCGCCGACGCGTTCAACGGACCTTGGGAGTCGCCTGGACGACGTCCTGCGGGCAGTGCTGGACGCTCGAGCGATCGACCCTGGCAACCTGCACCCGGTTGACGTACTCGCATGGTCGACGCGTGACGCCATCCAGACCAACCTCCTCGAGCCAGGAGAACGACTTAGCCGGCTCGCAGACGCGGTGGCGGTTCTGGAGTCATTGGACCGGACGGCTCTCGGCGATAGGCAGCGGGCGCAAGTTGACATGCGGCTCAAGCAGTTGCAGGAGCTCCTCGGGAATGATGATGCCGTCTGGGATCGATTGCGCGATCTCGAGGTAAACAGCGACCCCGCGGCGACCTATTTCTTGGCGAAGTTTGAAGCGGAGGCTGGTGTCGCTGGCGAGCGTGCTGCGCTGGCGAGGCTATGGGCGGCGCCCCCTGGCACGCAGCGCGACTGGCGATGTGCGCACTTGCTTCTGGAGCTGGCCTGGAAGGGTATCGCTGGTGACCGCTTGCTTAGGGGGGAGCGCGTCCCGATCCATTTTTCGGCGGCGACTGTGGAGACGCTCGTCCGACTTGCCACCGCGTTGCAGGACGCCGAGCTTCCGGATCGCTACAAGTTGGTCTTCCTGCGTGGTCTCGCCCAGTTTGCGCTCGGAGACTACGAAGACGCGCGTAGAACGTTCCGAGAAGTGGAGGACCTCACCCGTCAGCAGGCACGTCGAATCCATACACTGCTCACCCTAACGGATAGCGCCGGCAAACCGCTGGTCTACACGGGCCGGGTTGAGTCTGTCAGTGGCAATTGGGGCAGGGTGCGCGTCGAGGAGTTGGCGACGAGTGTCTGGTTTGAACCGCGCCTCTTCAGTGCTACGCAAGATCTCGCCGTCCATCAGCGCCTACCGGCGCTCATCATTGGGTTCAAGCTGACCCGCGGGGCCGTCGCTGAGCCGCGCACGATGTTCAGGGATGCGCAGGTTCGGCGATGAGTTCTCTTGCCACGTTGGACTTCAACAAGCGAGCGTGTACGGGCGTCGGGCTCTCGTACGACCGCCCTCCGGACCTTGCACCTTCGGTCGACGCGTCGGCGGCATTCTCGGAGCTTGTTACCGAATACTACAAGTTCTTCCACGAGGCCATTGCCGACGACGTCGCCTTTCTTTCGGCCGTCGAGAAGTGTCCCGCGGTCGCGGCGTTCAAGGAACTTCTGTACAACCTGCGGACGGCACACCAGCATGCCGACAACGATGGCGCCGAGGCGTTCGCCGCTGACTGGGCGCGTGAGCACGCAAACTGGCAGCAGTCGGCTGACATCTTTGCGAGAGCGCTGGGGTACGCGATCGACGAGCTCGCGCAGGTGAGTACCCGGGTGCGCAGAGACGGACGCCTCACTGCTGCCTGGCGGCAGCGGGCGTCCGTGGAGCCGGCGACGATTTTCGAAGCTGTGTGCGCCGACTTGGCTGCGGTCTTCAGCGCCAACCAAAGGGACTACATAATCCGGACCGTCACTCGGCGCGCGCAAGTGCTTGGCGCAGGCGCGAACGTTCGTCGAGAGCTGGAGCGCTTCTGTGTAGAGGAGATCGTGAAGAGGACGAAGCCGATGCCCGTCCCGTACCATGCGGTGCTGGACCGTCTGAACCTGCTGGGCAAGCCGCATGCGCGAGCTGCCCTTCTGCTTGGGTTCTCGATCAGCGCCGCGACGAACCTGCGCGGTGAGGACTTCCTAGTTCGCGTCGAAGAGGCCTGGAAGGTGACGATGCAGGCGCCGCCCAGCGCAGGGACGCCCTGACTTGTAGCGACCGTGTCCATCGGGCCATCAAGCGACTCCGGGCTTTCCGTGTCGTCCGCCCGGGGGCGCCGTGGTCAGCGTGTGGTCAGCGTCGCCCCCGGAACGGGGTCACCCGGCGAACTACCCGCGTGTAGTTCCGCAGGTCAGCGCGTTATCCACAGTCCAAGATCGAACTCCTAAAGCGGGTGTCGGCTAGTTCGAAACTGTTGGTGTTCAGCGAGAGGCCCGACAGCCCTACCGCGCCTGGCCCTGTGGCTGCCCCCGTTCAGTGCCGAAGGCCAGGATCCCGCCGCCGCAGCCAGACGGCCGGTGCCGATCGGCGCGCTCAGTTCTACGGACGACGACGCACGGCAGCTTCGCCGGACGGCCACCCGGACGCGCGCCTGACGTTCGAGCGAGCCAGCCGACATGTGGACAGCCGCGTCCGCCAGGTGAACGCCGCTCGGGGTGAGGCCGATCGGGTGAATCTCGCGGGTGAAACGGTTCGCCGTGCACGGCCAGGGCGATGGGCGCCGAAGGTGCCGATGGTGCCGGATCGTCCGGATGTTCGCGTTCACAACCTTTGGGATGAGATTTGGACCGGCCCGGACCGGGGGCAACGCTGCCTGCGAGGTCCCAAACGGCCGATTGCCCGGCACCGCGCCGGTTCGCCAAAGTGCGCGCGACCTTGCTGCTGACCAAGGGGGCCTCCGTGTCGCTGCGTACCCGCCTGCTGTCTTCCGTCGTCGTCGCGGCCCTCGTCGTCGTCGCGGCGCCTTCGGCCACCGCCCAGGAGCAGCAGCCCCCGCAGGGTCTGGTGGCAGGCGCCCGGTTCCAGGTCGAACCGGCGGCAGGCGTCTCCGCGAGCGTCTGGATCGCGGACCCAGCCCTCGAGGGCGGTGCGGCAGACCTGCGCGTGATCGAAGACGCCGCACCCCCTGCGGACGCCGCGTCGCCGGTCGTGCGGCTGACGGTCACCGACCCGACGGGAGCGGAGGCCACGGACCTGCCCTCCACCGTCACCCCCGGCGCCGGAGCGGAGACCCTCACGCTCGACCTTCTCGAGCCCTCGGTGGAGCTCCTCTTCGCCCGGGACGCCCTTGCGGCCGGCGGCGACCCCTCCACGCTCGTCGTCCGCCGTCGGTCCGCAGGCGGAACGTGGACTGACGTCCCGTCCGCGTGGGTCCCCGCGAGGGACGCCCTTGTCGCGCACCCGCAGGGCGCGGGCGACTTCGTCGCTGTCCCGCGCCCGACCGCCGGCGCCGACGTTCCGGTCGTCGCGCTGGACCTTGACGACGACGCCGCGGTCGCGATGTGGGACGGCGAGCTCGTCGGCGAGCTTGCGGTCTCGACCAAGGTCGCCGGCCTGGTCGAGACGTACGTGGAGTCCGTGTGCGTGGCCGACGTCGTCGTCACCCGGACCCCGGACGCCGCGGTGGTGGCGCCCGAACTGCGTGCTGCGGCCGTTGATGCGCTCTCGCCCGCACTCGCGCTGACCCTCGGCTTCGACGCCACCGACGGCCTCACCTCGGGTGGCCCGGAGACGGGTGGGGCACGGGTCTGGTCGGACGACGCGGCGCTCGCTGCCGCGCTCGTTGTGCAGATCGGGGAGCACACCGCCCGTCACGCGACAACTGCGTCCGCCGCCGATCTGTCGGCGGCGCCGTACCCCGCGCTGTCCACGCGTGGCTGGCCGTACGCCCGCGTGGAGCTGGGCCGGCTCGACCACAGCTTCGACCGGGCTGTCGCGGAGCACCGCCCTGACTTGTACGCCCTCGCGGTCGCAAAGGCAGTCGTCGCCCGCCTGGCCGATCTCCCGGCCGGCTGCGGTGAACGCTTGTTTGCAGGCGTGACCAGCGGCTCCGCCGGGCCCGAGCTCCTGTACGCCTCCGCGGCCCGGACAGCAACGTTCGCTGACCAGGCCTCGGCAGTGGCGCCGATCGCAGCCGGGCGTGGAGTCTCTGCGAGCGTGCCGCGGCTCCCGCTCGCGCCGGACGGCACCTGGGCCGACGGCCTCCAGACGCGGATCCTGGAGTTCCTCCCCGAGTCCAACCCGCTGATCGTCGTCACGGGCTACACCGTGTGGGAGTTCCCCGACGAGGGCGCCGGCGGCATCCTCGGTATCCGAGCGGACTTCGCCTACAACCGCCCCTCGACCCTCGACGAGCGTGCTGCGTTCTACCGCACGGAGTCGGAGGCCGGTTCCGCGACCTCGGCACGGTGGAACGTCTCGGCCGGAGGGCAGACGTTCGCCCTCTGGCCGGGTACGGACCTGACGCCACGCGTCAATGCCGGTCCCCCGTGGAACTCCATGGGTTACAACGCCTCGTCGGTGCGGCTCGAGGTGCCGGCGGACTGGGACGGCAACCTGCGGATCGCCGAGCTCCTCTGGACGGCGCCGTGGGCCGAGCCTGCGGACGGCGGCGGCGGCACCGGTCCCGTCCTGCCGGGTGCTCCGAGCGAGGAGCTGCTGGCGATCCTCGCCGGGTACGGGTGGGCGGACTACTTCCTCTACGGCGGCGACCCGGTCAACCTGTCGACCGGGACGATGGTGCACACCGAGGAGCTCTTCGAGGTCACCGGCGTCGGCGACCAGGTGATCGACGTCGAAGTCACCTACAACGGCGGCGACGGCCGGATCACCCCGGTCGGTGCGGGCTGGTCGTTCGGCTATGCCGCGTGGGCGCAGAAGTACGCGAACGGTGCGGTCCTCGTCACGCTCGCCGACGGGCAGGGCCTGTACTTCGCCAAGGACGGCGACGGCTACACCCCGCCCGCGGGCGCGCGTTCTCGGCTCACCGCAACCGAGGACGGTGTCCGCCTGACCCTCGCCGACGGGACCACCAACAGCTTCCGCATCGCCCCGGCCACCGGCTTCGGCACGCTCACCGGGATCACGGACCCCCAGGGCAACGCCTATGTCCTCGAGTACGGCCCCGCGGCGTCGGCGTCAGGCGACGCGCCGTCGTTCGCGCCCCTGCGCGCGATCACGGACCAGGCCGGCCAGAGGGTGACGGTCGAAGCGAACGCGCAAGGGCGCATCACCGCCTTCGTGCACCCGGACGGGCGGCGCTGGGAGCTCGCCTACGACGGCGACCGGCTGACCGGGATCACCGACGGCGCCGGCCGCACGCGCGCCTTCGGCTACGACGGGAGCGGCCTGCTGGTCTCCCTCACCCGTGCCGACGGCGTCGTCGACGTCACCAACGTCTACGACGACGCCTCGCGCGTCGTCGGCCAGAAGGACGGCCGCGGCCTCGAGCGCACCTTCGCCTACGACGGCGACGGCGCGACGACGCTCACGGACGCGCTCGGCGGGACGACCGTCGTCGAGCACGACGACGACGGTCTCGCCGTGCGCGAGACCGACCCGGAGGGTGGCGTCACGAGCACCGTGTACGACGGCGATCGCAATCCGGTGACGTCGGTCGACGCCCTCGGCAATGAGCACCACTCGACCTTCGACGACCAGGGCAGAGTGCTGACGTACACGGATCCGCTGGGCCACGTGACCCGCTACGCCTACGACGACACGGGTGTGCTCACGTCGACCACGACGACGGCTCCGAACGGCTCCGAGGCGGTGACGCGGTTCGTCCTGAACGGGGACGGCCGCGCCGTCGAGACCCACCACCCGGACGGGACGATCACGTACGCCACGTACGACGGGCACGGGGATGTCACCTCGACGACCGACGCGGAGGGAAACGTCACCCACTACCAGCTCGACGCGCGCGGGAACGTCGTGCTCGTCGCCGATCCGCTGGGCAACACGACGGCGTCGGAGTACGACCTGGCCAACCGCCTGGTACGCCAGACCGACGCGCTGGGCGCGACGACCACCTACACCTACGACGCCGCGGACAACATGCTCACCCGCACGGACGCACTCGGCGGCGTCACGAGGTACACCTATGACCTCAACGACGTGCGGCTGACCGAGACCGACCCGCTCGGCCGTACGACGGCGTATGAGTACAACGCGAACCTGCAGGTCACCGCGACGGTCCGCCCGGACGGCAGCCGCGTGGAGAACGAGTACGACGGCGAGCACCGCAAGGTGCTGCAGCGCAACCCCGACGGCACCACCGTCCGGTTCGAGTACGACGGCCTGGGCCGTGAGGTCGCGCGCATCGACGAGGCCGGCGGGCGATGGACCACGGAGTACGACGCCGTCGGCAACGTGCTCGCAACCGTCGATCCCGAGGGGAACCGCACCGAGACGACCTATGACGCGCTCGGTGCGGCGCTCACCGTGACGGACGCGGAGGGCGCGACGACGACCCGGACCTACCTGCCCGGCGGGCTCGTCGGGACGGAGACGGACGCCCGCGGCGGCACGACGACGTACCGGTACGACCTGATGGGGCGCCTGGTGCGTGTCACCGGGCCGGACGGCGCCGAGCAGAAGCTTGTCCGCGACGGCAACGGTGACGTCGTCCTAACCATCGATGCGCGCGGAGGCGCGACGCGCTACCAGTACGACGGGCTGCGCCGCGAGGTGCTGAGGATCGACGCAGAGGGCGGCCGCTGGGCGACCGAGTACGACGCCGTGGGCAACACGGTTGCGACGGTCGATCCCCGGGGTGCGAGCACCGAGACCGAGTACGACCTGCTCGGCCGTCCCACGGTCGTGCGCGACGCGCTCGGCGGGACCCTGACGACCGAGTACGACGGCGCCGGCCAGGCTCTGGCACAGACCGACCCGCTGGGCCGACGCACGTCGATGGAGCTCGACGTGCTCGGCCGGGTGACCGGCGTGACCGCCCCGGACGGGAGCGTCACCGCACGCGCCTACGACGCGATGGGCCGGGTTTGCACGGAGACGGGCCCCGACGGTGCGGTCACCGCGTTCGAGTACGACGCGGCCGGCCGCCTCACCGCGCGCGTGGATGCGGCCGGGGGCCGGTGGATCACCGAGTACGACGATGCGGGCCGCGCCGTCGCGACGACCGACCCTGCCGGCCACCGCACGGAGACGGAGCTCGACGGGGTGGGCAGGCCGGTGACGGTCACGAACGCGCTGGGTCATGTGCGGTCCACGACGTACCTGCCCACCGGCTTGGTCGAGACCGAGACGGACGAGCTCGGCGGCGTCACGGGCTACACGTACGACGCAGCCGGCCGCGTGCTGTCGGTGACGACGCCGGACGGTGCCACGGTCACCCACCAGTACGACGAGAACGGGAACGCCGTCGCCACCGTCGACCAGCGGGGCGGGGAGACGACCCGCGAGTTCGACGCCCTCGACCGTGAGGTGCTGACGGTGGACGCGCTCGGCGGTCGGTGGGTCACCGAGTACGACGCCGTCGGCAACGTCGTCGCCACTGCGGACGCCCTCGGGCACCGCACCGGGACGACATTCGACGCGCTGTCGCGCGCCGTGCGCACGGTCGACGCGCTGGGCGGGGTCCGGACGACGGACTTCGATGCGGCCTCGCAGGTGCTCTCCACGACGGACGCGCTCGGCCGGGTGACGGCCTACGCCTACGACGCGATGGGGCGCGTGACGTCGGAGACCGCGCCGGACGGTGCGGTGACGGCGCGGACCTACGACGCGGCCGGCCGGATCGCGACCGAGACGGACCCGCGGGGTCTCGTCACCCACTACGCGTACGACGGGCTGGGTCGCGTGGTGGTGCGGGTCGACGCGGCCGGGGGACGCTGGGCGACGGAGTACGACGCCCTCGGGAACGTCGTCGCGCAGATCGACCCCCGCGGCGCGCGTGAGGCGACCGAGTACGACGCCCTCTCGCGTCCGGTCGCCGTGACCGACGCCGAAGGGGGCCGCACCGAGACCGCCTATGACGCGCGCGGCGCCGTCGTGGCCGAGACCGATGCGCTGGGGCGGACGACCACGACGGAGCGGGACGCCATGGGGCGGCCTGTGGTCGTCACCGCGGCCGACGGCGGCACCACCACTCGCGCCTACTGCGAGGCCGGCAACGAGGTGTCGGTGACGAACCCACGCGGGTTCACCACCACGACCGCCTACGACGCCCTGAACCGGCCCATCACCGTCGTCGACGCGCTCCAGGGGCGCAGCACCACCGAGTACGACGCCGTCGGGAACGCCGTTGCCACGGTCGACGCCGCAGGCTCGCGCACGGAGGTGGCGTACGACGCCCTGGCGCGCCCCGTGTCGACCACCGACGCCCTCGGCGGCGTGGCGACCGTGGAGTACGACGCCGAGGGCCAGGTGGTCGCCACCACCGACGAGCTCGGCCGCACGACCAGCTACTCCTACGACGCGGCCGGTCGAGTCGTCACGCTCACCCGGCCCGACAGGAGCACCGTGGTGTCGCGGTACGACGCAGCGGGGAACCTCGTCGGCCAGGTCAACGGCCGTGGCAACGCGATCGCCCTCGAGGTGGACGCCCTCGGTCGGCCGGTGGTCATGGTCGACGAGGCGGGCCAGCGCTGGTCGACCGAGTACGACGCGGTCGGGAACGTCGTCGCAACCGTGGACCCGACGGGTGCACGCAGGACGACGGCGTTCGACCTGCTCTCACGTGCCGTGTCGGCCACCGACGCCGCAGGCGCGACGTCGAGCACCACCTACGACGCCGCAGGCGTCGTGGTCGCCGAGACCGATGCGCTCGGACACACCACCGCCTACGCCTACGACGCAGCAGGGCGGCTGGCGTCGGTGACCACCCCGCAGGGAGCGGTGACCACCCACACCTACGACCTTGCCGGCAACCGGACGTCCACCACCGACGCGCTCGGCAACGTCACGTCGTCCGAGTACGACGCGCTCGACCGTGAGGTGGTGCGGGTTGCGCCGGACGGCGGGCGAACGGCGGTCGACTACGACGCCATCGGCCGCGTCACATCGGTGACCGATCCTGGGGGAGCGGT
>Ga0196970_1001527_pt1 | contig 14985 bp, 18 predicted proteins | sample S1v_513CmetaG_FD_148672 | JGI IMG/M metagenome (GOLD analysis project Ga0196970, IMG submission 148672) | Soil microbial communities from Anza Borrego desert, Southern California, United States - S1+v_5-13C | ecosystem: Environmental > Terrestrial > Soil > Desert | place: USA: California...
TGTTCGTACACTTCAAAGCTATCGAATCCGACGGTTTCAAAAGCCTGAAAGAAGGCCAGACCGTCTCTTTCGTGGCTGAGAAAGGCCAAAAGGGTATGCAAGCTGCACAGGTTCGCCCAGAGTAATTTCCTGGCGCACTAAAAAAAACCCCGTCCATGTGACGGGGTTTTTTGTGCCTGCAACAAAAGTCGTGGGCGATCAGCCGCAGTTGACGCGGGTAACCACCAGATTGTTGTCAGTGTTCAGGTTCAGGCGATCGGATCGGTATTCCAGAGTGATCATGTCGGTCGGCTTGAGGAATCGCGCATTTTGCGCACCGGCCTTGACGCGCGCCTGCTCCAGGAGTTCCGGCGAAGCCTTCTTGCCGACGGTGAACTGCGCCGCCGTTGCCTCACAGCGACTGTGACCAGCGTCGGTCGCCACGCTTTCCTTTGCCGACTCGCTGGAGCTCGTGCTGCAACCGGCCAACAGCGCAGCAGCCATAAGTGCACCCAGTGTCGCGAACTTCAAAGGCATGAAGCCTCCTTGATTTCAAAATGGTTAAGCTGAGACCGTGCGACCGCCAATCCGGCGTTTGGTTTCGCGAGCAAAGCCGTCACCCGGCCGCACAATCGGAAAAACGCCGAGTGTGCCTGAGCGCACCAACGTTCTCAGCCCGCAATCGTGACTGAATATTAACGGCGCTCAGTAGACGTCGATGTAATCGATAGGCGGATTCGGCCAGTTGTCCTTGAGCGCGTTGTAGATCTGCATGACCCACACCTCATCACTGGCCGCCACATTGCCTACATATCCCGATCCCTTGGCCCACGTCTCGAGGCGAAACAGCAGATCGTCGATGTCCTGACCACCGGTGACCGTCGACAAATAGGCGATGCCGCCCTTGGTCACGCGCAATTGGGTGTGCACGTCGTCGCTGGCCGAGGCCAATAACTGGCGCACAGCCTCTACCGTCAGGCCGTCGGGAGTGTTCAAATCGATTTGCACAGCACAGCCTCTGGGTCGCTGGAAAAGACCAAGTGTCGCATAGCACCCCGCTCATGCCTAAGTCGCAGTGCCAAGCGCACGACAAAATGGTTAACTCGACGTTCGGACTTTCATCTCTTCGAGCGCCCAATGAACACCATCAACATCAGCATCGACGCCGACATAAAAGCCAAATGGGCAGACGGACACAGCTCTTACAGCCCGGGCACCGCCGAGGAGCTTGCGTTGATTGGCATCGATCTGTTGGTCAAGGCTCTGGGCACCGAACCGGCCCAGCAATTCATCAAGCAGATTTTTGAGCGCTACCCTGTCGAGGTCACCGCGCAGGAAGTGACTGAGAAGGGATAAAAAAACCCGCAGGCTGGCACCTGCGGGCTGGGCGTTTACTTCAAGCGCTTGAGACGCTCGGTCAGCAGATCAAAGAAACCCTGGGCATCGCCATTCTCGACCCAGAATGCATTTTTCGGCGCCTTCAGGCCGTCGTACCAGTCAACAATGGTCTGACCAAACGTCGGACCTTCACGACTGTCGACCACGACGTTGACCGCACGGCCGGTGAACAGCGCAGGCTTGAGCAGATACGCGACGACGGTGGCGTCATGCACAGGGCCACCCGGAATGCCGTAGTGTTCCATATCGCCTTTGATGTATTCGTTGAGGATGTTACCGACAATCTTGCTCGCATTGTTATCGAGCGCGGCAATCTGCTTCAGGCGGGCATCACTGGTGAGGATCTTGTGGGTCACGTCCAGCGGCAGATACGTCAGCTTCACCCCGCTTTTCAGCACAACTTCCGCCGCTTGCGGGTCGGCGAACAGGTTGAATTCGGCCACTGGCGTAATGTTGCCGCCGTTGAAATGCGCGCCGCCCATGATTACCACTTCCTTGATACCCTGTACGATCTCCGGCTCCTGGATCAGCGCCAGCGCCAGGTTGGTCTGCGGTCCGAGCATGGCGATGGTGATGCTGTGCGGCTTGGCCTTTTTCAGGGTGTCGATCAGATAATTGACCGCATTGCCTTCAGCCAGACCCTTTTTCGGCTCGTGCACAGTGACACCCGAGAGCCCTTCCTTGCCATGGATGTTTTCGGCATAGATCGGCGTGCGCATCAGCGGCTTCGGCGCACCGGCGTACACCGGTACATCTTCACGCCCTGCCCATTCGCGAGCCAGTCGGGCGTTACGCGAGGTTTTGTCCAGACGCACGTTGCCGGCCACGGTGGTCAGCGCGCGAATATTCAGCTCGTCCGGCGAGGCCAGCGCGAACAGCAAGGCGACCACGTCGTCAGCGCCGGGATCGGTGTCGATGATCAGGTCGATTTTCTCCGCCGCCTGGGCGCCGGTGGCAGTGATGACGGACAAAAGCAGCAGACTCCGGAGCAATTGGTGCAGTTTCTGAGCATAGCGTTGCATGGCGCATTCCTTGTGCAGATGAAATCGAAAAATCAGAACGTAACTCCCGCGACCAGCACGATGTTGCAGTACGGCTGGCATTCGCCCGTACGAACAATCGCCCGCGCTTGTCGGCTGAGTACCTTGAATTGCTCGTGACCGAGCAGATCGCGACGGCCCAGAGCCCCCTCCCCGTTCAACGCTTCGAGCGCACTCAAGGCGCTCGGTTGTTTATCGAAGATTTCCTTGGCGATTGCGTGGCTCTCCACCTGCATCTCGCTGAGCACCACGTTGAGGGTGCTGATGAAATCCGGGACGCCGTGAGTCAGTGCCAGGTCGATCAGCTCGACACCCGGCGGCACGGGCAGCCCGGCATCGCCAATCACTACCATGTCGCCATGGCCCAGCGATGCGATCAATCGCGACAACGCGATGTTGAGCAAAGGAGTTTTTTTCATACCGGTTCAAAAGCCTGTACGTCGGACATAATGGGAATGGACGGCTGCGCGCCCGCGCGGGTGACTGACAGCGCGGCGGCGATCTGTCCGTAGCGAATGGCTGAAGCTTCGGATTGGCCATTCGCCAGGGCCGCGGCGAAACCGCCGACAAATGTGTCCCCTGCTGCCGTGGTATCAACAGCCTGCACTTTCGGCGCAGGGAAATGCTCAAACCCGTGCCCATTGGCAAACAGCGAACCTTGCGCCCCCAGAGTGACAATGACTTTGCGGGCCCCCATGGCGATCAACCGAGTGGCCGCGCTTTCTGCGGTCTTCAGCGAATCCACTGGCATGCCGCTCAAGGCGGCCGCCTCGCTTTCGTTCGGAATCAGGTAATCGATTGCTGCAAACCAGTCCGCCGGCAGCGGGCGACTGGCCGGGGCTGGATTGAGGATGACAATCTTGCCGAGGGCCCGCGCGCGCTTGAGCGCATGCCCTACGGTGGCGTCAGGAATTTCCAGTTGGCAGATAATCACGTCTGCCGCTTGCAGCACCGCGTCGAATCGGTCGATAACGGTTGGCGTCATTGCACCGTTAGCACCGGCGACGATGACAATGGCGTTCTGGCTGTTGTCATCGACCACAATCAGCGCCACGCCACTGGAACCCTCAACGCTACTCACGGCCTGGCAGTCGATCTGCTCGGCCAGCAGTGCATCGCGCAACTGCACACCGTAATCGTCGTTACCGACACAGCCGACCATCGCCACCTGCGCGCCGAGCCGTGCAGCAGCCACCGCCTGATTGGCGCCCTTGCCACCGGACACCGTGGCAAACGAATGGCCGATCAGGGTTTCACCGCCGACCGGCAGCCGAGGCGCGCGGGTCACCAGGTCCATGTTCAGGCTGCCTATTACCACTACATTTGCGGGCATACATCATTACTCATCAATTCGGTTTCAGCGATATTCGGTGAACACGCCGGACAGCGGTGCGGTGGATTCGCGCAAGACGATACTCGGGGTAACGATGCGTTGGTCGGTGCCCAGATTCGGTGTGGCGATCCTGCGCAGCAGCACTTCGGCGGCCATCTCACCGAGTTGCAGAATCGACTGCCCCACCGTGGTCAGCGCCGGATACACGTAACGGCTCATCTGAATGTCATCGAAGCCGATGACCGACAGCTCGCCAGGCACCCGCACGTTGCGTTCTGCTGCCGCGCGCAACACACCGATGCCGATCATGTCGTTACCGGCAAAAATCGCGCTCGGCGGATTGTTTTCCAGCAGCTTCGCCGCGGCGTTGTAACCGCCCGTGCTGGTGAAGTCACTTTCCAGCATGCGCTCCTGCCGCACCGCGATACCCGCCTCTGCCAACGCGCGGCAATATCCGGCCTGACGCATCTGCGCAACACTGGTGCTCGCCGGACCACCGATGGTGGCGATGTCGCGATGCCCCAATTCCAGCAGATGACGGGTTGCGAGGTACGCGCCGTATTCATGGTCGATACGCACCAGATCGGCGTCGACGCCTTCAAGACCGCGGTCGACGATGACCATGGGCGTTTTCACCGCGGCCAGCCCCTGCGCCAGGGCGCTGTCACCGCCGGCAGACGCGAAGATCAGACCGTCGATGCGTTTTTCCAGCAATACACGCAAATAGCTGCGCTGCTTGTCGGGATTGTCGTCGGAGTTGCAAAGGATCACGCAGTAGCCGTTACGCTCGCAGTAATCCTCGATTCCACGCGCCAGCTCGGCGAAGTACGGGTTGAGACTGTTCGGCACCAGCAGGCCGATGGTTGCCGTGGTCTTGGCTTTCAGCGAACGCGCCACCGCGCTCGGCACATAGTCGAGGCTCTTGATTGCCGCTTCGACTTTCAAGCGCACTTCCTTGCTGACCGGCCGGGTGTTGTTCACCACATGCGACACGGTCGTGTAGGAAATGCCTGCCAGCGCTGCCACATCCTTGATCGTTGCCATATATTAGCCCCGCCGACTGGCGCGCTGACTGCGGTAAGTGTCGAGCACCACCGCGATCACGATGACGGCGCCGGTGATGATGCGCTTGGTCGGCTCGGTCGCGCCGATCTGCGCCAGCCCCGCCGCCAGTACCGAGATGATCAGCACGCCGAAGAACGTACTGATCACCGAACCGCGCCCGCCCATCAGGCTGGTGCCGCCGATCACCACCGCAGCGATCACCTGCAGTTCCAGACCGGAGCCGGCATTTGGATCAGCGGCTTCCAGACGGGAAATCTGAAACAGCGCTGCGATGCCGGCCAGCAGGCCCATCAGACTGAATACCAGAATCTTGTAGGGCTTCGGATTGATCCCCGCAAGCCGTACCGCCTCTTCGTTGGTACCGATGCCGATCAGGTAGCGACCGAATACGGTGCGCGTCAGTACGGCCTGCGCGACGAAAATCACCAGCAAGGCAATGATGAACGACGGCGAAATACCGAACGCGATCGGGTTCGACAGCCAGGCAAACGAATCACCGATGTAGGCAGTACGCGAGCCGGTCATCTGATACGCCAGACCACGGGCCATTTCCAGCACACCGAGCGACACGATAAAAGAAGGAATCCGCCAGGCTACCGTGATGGAACCGGTGACGGTGCCGGCGAGTGCCGCTACCGCCATGCCGAGCAACGCCGACGGCAACACGCCCCAGCCCCAGCCGAGAATCGCCACGCTGACGGTCGATGCCGCCAGTGCCAGTACCGAACCGACCGAGAGGTCGATGCCGCCGATGATCAATACGAACGTCATGCCGACCGCCAGCACCATCAGATCCGGGATCTGGTTGGCCAGCGTGCTGAAGGTGTTATAGGACAGAAAGTGGCTGCTCAAGACCGAGAACAGCGCAATCATCGCCAGCAAGGCACCGGCCAGGCCCAGATAGGTGCCCAGGCCATAGAAGTTGCCACTACGTTTGCCGGCAGGAGATGCAGTTTTCATGGGAGATCCCTAGGCGCCGCTTCATTGAGCAACGCATCACGTTTTTGGTAGCCGGCGAAAGCGGCGGCAAGCAAGTCATCCTGGGTCCAGCTGTCGCGCTCGAAGGTATCGATCAGCCGCCCCGCGGACAGCACGCCGATGCGGTCGCAGATCAGCATCAATTCGCGCAGATCACTGGACACCACCACCAGCGCTTTGCCCTGCCGCGTCAGCTCGCCGAGCAAGGCATAAATGTCGAACTTGGCGCCGACGTCAATGCCACGGGTCGGCTCGTCGAATAGCAGCACCGTACAGTCACGCTCCAGCCAGCGACCGATGACAACCTTTTGCTGATTGCCCCCGGACAACTCGGAAACCAGTTGCGTCGGGCTCGAGCTGCGAATGCGCATGGCGTCGATCTGACGCTGTGCGAGGGAGATTTCATCGCCATTGTTGACGAAACCGCCACTGGAGATTTCTGGCATGTTGCCCAGCGCGATGTTGGCGCTGATCGACTGACTGAGCAGCAGACCCTCGCCTTTACGATCTTCGGTAATCAGCGCAATGCCATGACGTACGGCATCGACCGGCGAACGCACACTGACTGCTTTCGCTGGCGTGCCGAGGGCGATGCTGCCGCTGTCGGCCGCGTCCGCACCAAAGATCAGCCGTAGCAGTTCGGTACGCCCTGCCCCGATCAATCCGGAAATCCCGAAGATTTCCCCGGCACGCACTTCGAACGAGACATCGCGGACTTTGTCGGCGCGGGTCAGGCCCTTGATCGTCAGGGCCGGGGCGCCGATCTTGCGCGGGCCCATGTCGATGTGTTCGCCCAGTTCGCGACCTACCATCAGCGTGACCAGTTGCTCGCTGTTGTAATTGGCCATCGGCTCGACGCAAACCAGATTGCCGTCACGCAACACGGCAATCCGCTGCGCGACGCGGGCGAGTTCTTCGAGACGGTGGGAAATGTAGATGATCGAGACGCCGCGCGCCTGCAATCGGGTGATCTGCTCAAAGAGCATTTCGACTTCACGGGCCGTGAGCATCGCGGTCGGCTCGTCGAGAATCAGCACATGGCAATCGCCTATCAGGTTGCGGGCAATTTCGACCATTTGCTGATGGCCGATACCCAGCTCGCCGACCAGCGTGTCCGGATCGATCGCATCAAGACCGACCTGCGCCATGGCCTCAATAGCTGCTTTGCGCAGTTGCTTGCGACTGATCCAGCCGCCGTTGCTCGGCAAATTGTCGAGAAACAGGTTTTCCGCCACCGACAGGGTCGGCAACAGATTGAGCTCTTGCATGACCATGCGCACACCGAGCTCTTCGGCCTGGGTGCGACTGCCCGGACGATAGTCCTTGCCGTGGAATTGCATCTGGCCGGTGGTCGGCGTAACGAGGCCGCCGATGATCTTCGACAGCGTGCTTTTGCCGGCGCCATTCTCACCGGTCAGCGCCAGCACTTCACCGCGCATCAGCGTCAGATCGATGCCGGTAAGCACCGGTTGCGCATAGGTCTTACCGATACCGCTGACCGAGAGGACAGCGTTCGGGGCGGAAACTGACATAAAAAACTCTCCGTGCGCTCGCCCGGACGGACGAGCGCCATTGTGTCGCCAGAAGCTTACTGAGTGACCAGCTCGACCGGTGTTTCGATCACGCCGTTGGCACCGCTATCGACTTTCTCGCCCTTGATGATTTTCAGCGCAGTCTCGATGCCGAACACCGCCTGTTTGGCGGCGAACTGGTCAGCCGTGGCCAGCACGCGACCGTCCTTGAGCATCGGCTTGATCGCATTGATGTTGTCGTAACCGACGACCTTCACCTGACCCGCCTTGCCGGCAGCACGGACGGCGGAAACGGCGCCGACTGCCATGCTGTCGTTGCCGGTCAGCAACGCTTTGACGTCCGGGTATTCACTGAGAATCGAAGCGGCGACCTTGTTGCCCTTGTCGATTTCCCAATCACCGGATTGCAGGGAAACAATCTTGATCTGTGCAGCCTCCATCGCATCCTTGAAGCCAGCAGTACGTTGCTGGGCATTGGTGGTCGTGGACACACCTTCAATGATGCCGACTTCGTCACCGGCCTTGAGCTGCTTGGCCAGGTACTCGCCGACCAGGCGCGCACCCTTACGGTTGTCGGGCCCTACAAAAGGGACGCTGATGTTTTTGCTTTTGACGATTGCAGGATCAAGCTGATTGTCGATGTTGATCACGGTGATGCCCGCATCGACGGCCTTCTTGATCACCGGCACCATGGCTTTGGAGTCCGAGGGTGCGATAACCAGTGCGTCGACCTTGGCGAGGATCATCTGCTCGACAATTTTCGTCTGCCCTGCGGTATCGGTTTCGTCCTTGATGCCGTTGGAGATCAGGTCGAAATCGGCGGAGTGTTCTTTCTGGTAGGCCTTGGCGCCGTCTTCCATCGTCAGGAAGAATTCGTTGGCCAAAGATTTCATGACCAGGGCGACTTTGGGTTTTTCAGGGGATTCGGCGAACGCCGAGGAGACAGGTAGCGCGGCGGCTGTGGCAGCCAGCATAGCGACAGCAAGAAGACGTCCAGCGAATGGCAGCTTCATGGGTTCACTCCGATCTTATGATTATTGTGAGCAACGCTTGCGCTGGCGTAAGCTACATCGCTTGCGAACGGAGCAACAGCACCGCAGGCAAGCGACGCAAACGTTTGCGTAGAGCGAACTATGCGAATCCCGCCGACATTTGTCAACAATCAGAAATCGTCATTTGTTGTAGGGCGAATCCCCCGAGGCGCCCCTTCTGCGTTATACCGTCGTGTTCACCACATTGCCGCTGGTTGAACCCTGGGACATTTCCTTGACCAGTGCAGCAGCGACCTCCGTCATTGCGGCGCTGGTTTGCGCGATCTGCCCTTGAATGGACATGACTGCCTGGGACTTGGCTTCGGGTGTCGGGTAGCTCTTGGCTTGGGCGGCGGCCAACTGCTGCTGTTGCTCTTGAAGCTGTTTTTGCAATTCCTGCATGCGCTTGAGGAGCATTTTCACGGTGGTGTTGAGATTGCTGCTGCCTTCGGTTTTGCTCTCTTCTGGCGCAGCGCCGCCGGTCCTGACCTGATTGCTTTTGTCTTTTTCAACGCCCAGGGCCTCGGCAGAAGCGTCCTTGCCCGCGTCGTTCAACGTGTTGATCGTTGCTGCGGTTTTACCGCCGATGGTGACAGCACCCGGATTTGCAAAGCCGACCGTCAGTGACATGTGTATCCCCAGATTTCAGATTCCTTGAACACCCATCGGCCCTTCGCCGAATCTCTTTAGCAGAAAATCGAAAATCGGCCAGCCGTCGGGCTCGCCAGCGGTCGTAGTCTCTTTCGGAGAGCCGAACACGATAGCGCGCTTTGTTCGGGAAACCGGATAAACCCTTGCGCCCAACTTTTACTTACACCTGAAATGTTGATGTAAATCATCAGGTTAAGCATTTTGGCGGGGCACAGTACGGCTGGTACAGATCCTGCTCCCTTCATCGCACCCCGGGCATTCCAGATCGGCTTGGGGCGCATCTAGATGAACCTGCATCAGCACCGTCTCACTACTAGAGAGAAAAATAATGAAATCTGCTTTCAACACTTTGGTTCCGGGCGCATTGGCCCTCCTCCTGCTCCTGCCCACCGCCCTTCAGGCAAAAGAAGCCGAAACCCAGACCAAGCTCGCCAATGTCGTGGTACTCGCCACCGGCGGCACGATTGCCGGTGCCGGCGCCAGCGCCGCCAACAGCGCCACCTATCAGGCCGCGAAGGTCGGTGTCGAGCAACTGATTGCCGGCATTCCCGAACTGAGCAAGCTCGCCAACGTGCGTGGCGAACAAGTCATGCAGATCGCCTCGGAAAGCATCACCAACGAAAATCTGCTGCAACTGGGCCGCCGCGTCGCCGAACTGGCCGACAGCAAGGATGTCGACGGCATCGTCATAACTCACGGTACCGACACTCTGGAAGAAACCGCCTACTTCCTCAACCTGGTGGAAAAAACCGACAAGCCGATCATCGTGGTCGGCTCGATGCGTCCGGGTACCGCCATGTCCGCCGATGGCATGCTCAACCTGTACAACGCCGTGGCCGTGGCCAGCAGCAAAGAAGCGCACGGCAAAGGCGTACTGGTGACGATGAACGATGAAATCCAGTCCGGTCGCGACGTCAGCAAAATGATCAACATCAAGACCGAAGCGTTCAAGAGTGCCTGGGGCCCGTTGGGCATGGTCGTTGAAGGCAAGTCCTACTGGTTCCGCTTGCCAGCCAAGCGCCACACCATGGATTCGGAATTCGACATCAAAAACATCAAGAGCCTGCCTGACGTAGAAATCGCCTATTCCTACGGCAACGTCAGCGATACCGCCTACAAGGCGCTCGCGCAGTCCGGCGCCAAGGCGATCATTCACGCCGGCACCGGCAACGGCTCGGTGTCCTCCCGTGTCGTCCCGGCCCTGCAAGCACTGCGCAAGGATGGCGTACAGATCATTCGCTCGTCCCACGTCAACGCTGGCGGCTTCGTTCTGCGCAACGCCGAGCAACCTGACGACAAGTACGACTGGGTCGTTGCTCACGACCTGAACCCGCAGAAAGCCCGCATTCTGGCGATGGTCGCGCTGACCAAGACCAACGACAGCAAAGAGCTGCAGCGGATGTTTTGGGAATACTGATAGACCTTCGCCCGGTCCATTCGTGATCGGGCAATTCACGCATCATCCGTCTAAAAAAGCGGGTGATGCGCTGCTTACCGCCATCGCGCACTTTTCCTACAAAAAATTCGATACCTCCCACACCAAAATCGGAAAACCACTGTCAGAGGATTTTCTTGAATTTTAAGCAGTTGCGAAAACGCTTACAGTTAAATACTGTATGCACGTACAGCTTAATAAGGATAACCTCGTGGCCACCTCCCCTGATGCTCCTGACGCTTATGAACGCATGGGTATGCGCGTTCAGAAAATCATCAATTCCCCCACCGCCCAAAAAGCCAAAGCCGCACTGATCTTCCGTCTGCCAGACGAGCCGATGGACGACTGGGAGCGCCTGCTCGAGGAAATCGACGAGAACGACAATGTCACCCTCGCTTATCGCGACGACGGTGGCGTACAGATTTTTTGGGTTGTGCCGAAGGAAGATTGATTCAATGAGTGTCCGTTGTTTCGCGTTGCTGCTGTTGTTTATCGCCATGGGTGCTCAGGCTGGCGCCCCCCGAACTTTTTCCGAAGCCAAGAAGGCGGCCTGGAAACTCTATGCGCCCCAGTCCACCGAGTTTTATTGCGGGTGCAAATACACCGGGAACCGGGTTGATCTGAAAGCCTGCGGCTACGTCCCGCGCAAGAGCGCCAAGCGCGCCTCACGCATCGAGTGGGAGCACATTGTGCCGGCCTGGCAAATCGGCCATCAGCGCCAATGCTGGCAGACCGGTGGACGCAAGAACTGCACTCGCTACGACCCGGTCTACCAGAAAGCCGAGGCCGATCTGCACAACCTGGTGCCGAGCATTGGCGAGATGAATGGTGACCGCAGCAACTTCAGCTTCGGCTGGTTGCCGGTCCAATCCGGCCAGTATGGCTCGTGCTTGACTCAGGTCGATTTCAAGGCAAAAAAGGTCATGCCACGCCCCTCGATTCGCGGCATGATTGCCCGAACGTACTTCTATATGAGCAAGCAGTACGGCTTGCGCCTGTCGAAACAGGATCGAAAATTGTATGAGGCGTGGGACAAGACCTACCCGGTGCAGGACTGGGAGCGCCAGCGCAATCAGAGCGTGGCGTGTGTGATGGGACGCGGCAATGAATTCGTCGGCCCGGTGAACATGAAAGCCTGCGGCTGAATCGGCAGGCAAAAAAGAAAGCCTCGAACGTGATGTTCGAGGCTTTTTATTGGCTAATTAGCCGCCTTGTTGTGTCGCCAGTAACCCATCAGATTGAGCGACTCACGCGGCAGACCGCAGTCCTTGATCAGATATTTGCGCAAGCTCATCACCGCTGCAGACTCTCCGGCAATCCAGCCGTAAAATCCATCCGGGGCGGTATCGGCGATCTCCCAGAGAATGTCTTTTTCGATATCGACATCAGCCAGTTCAGGTGATTGGGCGACCGAGGCCGTATGGACTGGCAAAACAGCTGTCCGCACGGCTTGCACCATCAAGGTCCCAGCGACCGACTCGCTCGCCTGATCGCGAACCAGCCACTGCACCGACAACCCGGGCCAATCGGGAACGGCTAGCATGTCCTGCATGCTGTCCACTTCGAAAAACGCCTGGACTTGCGGCGGCGCCGAAGACATCGCCAACTGATCCAGTATGCCCATTGCGGCCGGCAGCGCTGTCGCATCGGCAACCAACAGCACCTGCTTGAGGGTTTGCGGTGGCTTCCACTCGAAACCGCCCGCCTCCTTCGCCGAGAACTGCCGGTCAGGCGCAAGGATCTGCATGGTATCGCCTGGCTGCGAATGCAGTGCCCAGCGCGACGCCGGACCGGTCTCGCCGTGCAGGACAAAATCGATATCGACTTCGCCTTGCACGGCGCGCAAGTGGCGGATGGTGTAGGTGCGCATCGCCGGGCGTCGATCCACGAGCATCGAGCGAAACCGAGCGTACCAGCCGTCCTCCTGCGCGAGCTTCGCGTGCGAACCATTGGCCGCGGGAAAAAACAGTTTCACCCGCTGATCCGGAGCCCAGGTAGCCATTTCTGCCACTGACGGCCCCGCCAATGTGACGCGCATCAAGTGCGGACTCAGCCGGGTCTTGCGTTGCAGGGTTGTATCAAACAGCTTGTACGGATTGGCGGAGGCCATGGGAGCTCCTTCTGGAAATCATCAGCGACTGCACAAGGAACGAGTCGCGCCTGACAACCTTTAGGAGACTCCGCCGAGCGGATCATTTACGGCGCGATCGGATGTTCGACCAGCACCGATTCGATGTTCTGTTTTTTCGCCTTGACCAGCGCCGCGTCCACCTGCACCTTCCGTGCTTCGGCCTCGGCTTTGGAATTGAACGGGCCAATCAGAATCCGCGTTTTACCGCTGCTGTCCTTGATGACCGTCGGCACGAAAGCATGCTCGATCAACCAGCCACTCAGATCACTGACCGCTTGTGGTGTTTCTCCGCGAACTTCCAGATCCCACTGCGGAGCAGCCGCGACTGCCGGCGCTGCGACAGCCGTTTTCGGCGTCGGCAGATCACCTTGCTTGCCCTCTCCACAGCCCGCCAGTACAAGTGCTGCGATTACCCAGACCAATTTGCGCACAACGCTTTCCTCGAAAATCCCAAAGCCGCGATCTTATCATTCATAAATCTTCGCGAGCCCCGCAAAATGGGCACAAAACAACGAGATTGATGCTTGCAGCCTCTGTATAGTTACGCCCTGGGAATTAATGCCGCTTCTGCGCGTCAGAAAGAGGCACCCAAACCGTGAGACTTCGCACTAATCTATACGTACCACCGACCTCTGCACTGTCTGAATCAGGTGCCCTACAAAGCAATCAAGGAGAAGACCATGCTGATACTCACCCGCAAAGTCGGTGAAAGCATAAACATTGGCGACGACATCACTATCACCATTCTGGGCGTTAGCGGCCAACAGGTCCGCATTGGCATCAACGCACCGAAAAACGTGGCCGTGCACCGTGAAGAGATTTACCAGCGCATTCAGGCTGGCCTGACCGCTCCGGACAAGCCCCAAACGCCTTGAGTCGCATCGCAGTCAGTAGCCAGTCCGTTTACCTCGTGGAATGACTGGCTAGAGCTTTACGCGCCGTTTTGCCATCCGCTTCCCACATCGCTGGGCACGGCGCCTGACACGCAAGTCCCGCCTTCACTTCAACACGCCATTCCCCCCGTTGCCCGCCAGATACTACCTGCCATCTCAAAGACTGGCTGTCGGACGTTTCCGATAGAGCGCAGGGAATTCGCACCGCTAAACAAATGTCACGCCACGCGCCATTCCGGTCGCTACGATCACCACCAATACCAATACCAAGACCTCGACATGACTGATGGGCGCGCCTGTCGCGAGCGCTTCGCCGCGCGCCAAAGCTATCCGTTCGGAAAATCGTGAAACGCGTAGCGTCCTTGTCGAACCGAATCGTCACGAAAGAAAAAGCCAAATCGCAGGCAAAAAAAATCCCAAGCAGCTGATGGAAGCTTGGGATTTAAAAATGCATAAACCGTGGTGGTGAACGCGGGGCGGATGTTACTCAATCCCACCTGCCGTCACAACATTTTTCTGATAACCGGCTGGTTCAATACGACCGTAACCCCTTCAATATCCACATTATTTTAGTGGATGCTGGACTAACGTACCTGAAAGCGAACGGTCAATGCAGGAAATGGTCCTGTGACAAAGGCCCGCGAGGAAGGCTACGCTAACGCCGCTGGCAAGAACCTTGGTAAATACGATGTCAGGGACAGACCCGGCAACGCAGAAGCAATCCGGAGATTTGAACGTATGGAAATGAGTGAGACTGTTCTCAAAGCATCCCTGAGTGCAGAAGAGCGCTCGGCGATTGCCGAAATCGAAGCAACAACCAATATCTTGCAGCTCGTAACGCGCTTGACCGGAACACGCTTTGCCGGGATCGCAAAATTTACCGAAACCGAATGGATAGTTTGCTCGGCGTACGATCCGATCGAGCTGGGTATCAACGTTGGCGATACCCTGGATCTGGAGACCACGCTTTGCAGCGAATTTCGGCGCGATCCCAAGGTGCTTTTCCTGCCGAAAATCAGTGAAGACGGTCGGCTGTGCTCGCGTCCAGTGGTGAAACAATTTGCGATCGAGAGCTATGCAGGGGCGCCCGTTTTCTTGCCGGATGGCCGGCTGTGGGGTGCTCTATGCGCGCTGGACTCTCGGGCAGTGCTGTTCGATAACCCGGACCTCGCCGACACACTGACGCTGTTCGCAAGGCTGATAGGCTGCATATTCTTCACAAATCTGGCGGGAGAAGAAAACGGACGCAGTAATCCGCAGAGCGCCTGACCGTACACGCTTGAAAGCCCTTTCATTTACGTAGGTCACCAAGCGGATTTGGCAAATTCCAGACAACAAAAAAGGGCTCACCTTTCGGTGAGCCCTTTCAGACCGCCCAGCAGAGCGGATTTTGTTTGGTAGGCGCGATTGGACTCGAACCAACGACCCCCACCATGTCAAGGTGGTGCTCTAACCAGCTGAGCTACGCGCCTAAAAGAGCTGCGCATTCTAGCGCATTGCCCAGCCCGAAGCAATCGGA
>Ga0196970_1001528_pt1 | contig 14984 bp, 11 predicted proteins | sample S1v_513CmetaG_FD_148672 | JGI IMG/M metagenome (GOLD analysis project Ga0196970, IMG submission 148672) | Soil microbial communities from Anza Borrego desert, Southern California, United States - S1+v_5-13C | ecosystem: Environmental > Terrestrial > Soil > Desert | place: USA: California...
GCAGCGCCTGGAAGTTGGGGTCGAAGCGGCGATTGAAGCCCAGGAACAGCGGGGCTCCCTCGAACTGCGACGCGGCGGATCGGGCCCGTTCCAGGTCCAAGTCGATGGGCTTTTCGCAGAACACCGCCTTGCCGGCGGCGACGGCGCGCAGGCTGTAGTCCAGGTGGGTGTCGGTGGAACTGGCGATGACGACGCCGGCGATGGCGGGGTCGGCCAGGGCCTCGTCGATTCCGGCGACCGGGACGCCATGGCGGTCCGCCAGCGAGGCCGCCGCCTCCTCTATCGGATCGACCACGCACGCGAGCTCGATCTGCGGGTGCGCCGCGGCGTTGGCGGCATGGATGCGGCCGATGCGGCCGGCGCCGATGAGGGCGATCTTGAACATGGGCTCGATCTCTATGACTGCAGGCGGACGGGACGGCCGGTGCGGTGGGAGCGGTCGCAGGCGTCCGCCAGCGCCAGCGCCGCGACCCCGTCGGCGAATCCGGCGCGGGGCCGCGCGCCGCCTGCGAGCATGTCGGCGAAATGGTCCATTTCGGCCGCGTAGGAGGCGGCGTAGCGCGACGGGAAGTCGGGGAGGATGGACGACCGCAGCGCCCCCTCCTCCGTTGCGGTCTCGACCGTGTCGCCGCGGCGGTTGTCGATCGCCACCCGGCCGGCGGCGCCGTAGGCCTCGACCCTCTGGTCATAGCCGTAGCCACTGCGCCGGGTGTTTGAGATCACGCACAGGCGCCCCGAGGCGGTCCGGAGCAGGGTGCGGGCCGTGTCCACATCGCCAAGGCGGCCGATCTCCGGATCCACCAGGCAGCTGGCGGTCGCGTACAGCTCCACCGGCTCCTCGCCCAGCAGCCAACGGGCGAGGTCCAGGTCGTGGATGGTGAAGTCGCGGAACAGGCCGCCGCTGGTGGGGATGAAACCGGGCGGAGGAGCCGCCGGGTCGTGGTTGACGATGTGCAGGGTCTCGAGCGCACCGACGGCGCCAGCGTCCAACGCTCGTTTCAGGGCCGCGACGTCGGGGTCGAAGCGGCGGTTGAAGCCGAGCAGGAGCGGCGCGTCGCCGAGCTGGGGCGCGGCCGCCCGGGCCTTATCCAGGTCCAGGTCGATCGGCTTCTCACAGAACACCGCCTTGCCCGCGGCGGTCGCCGCCAGGCAGTGCTCCAGGTGCATGTCGGTGGAGCTGGCGACGACGGCGCCCGCGATCTCCGGATCGGCGAGGATCGTCGCCAGGTCGGCTGGGCGCGCGCCCAGGGACCCGGCCAGGGCCGCGGCGGACTCGCCGCGATGATCGACCACGTACTTCAGGCGCAGGCGCGGGTCCCGCGCGGCGTTGGCTCCGTGCAGAGCCCCCATCCGGCCGGCTCCGATCAGCGCGACAGACCACATCGGAACGCCCTCCCCAGCCAGAAAACAGAACCAGAATTCCGCGTATCTGGAAAATGGAATTCTGGATAGTGGTTTGAATTCCACTTTCGGAAAATCTATTCTGGTCGAAATCAGGAGCCGCCCCGTGTCCCCGACGCCGACCCCGCCGCAGACCGCCGAGGAGCTCCGCGCGGCGATCCTCGACCGATACGAAGGCCTGAGCAAACGGCTGCAGCAGATCGCTCGCTACGTCCTGGACGAACCCAACGCCGTGGCCCTGGAGACCCTGGCGGTGATCGCCGAGCGCAGCGGCGTGCAACCCTCGGCGATCGTCCGCTTCGCCAAGTCCTTCGGCTACGAGGGTGCGACCCAGATGCAGAGGCTGTTCCGCGACGGCCTGCTGTCGGGCGCCGCCAGCGTCGGCTACAGCGAGCGGGTCCGCCAGTTCACCCAGAGCGTGAACGGCCGGGCGGCCGGAGGCCCGGCCGAAATGCTGGCCGAATTCGTCGAGGGCAACACCCTGGCGCTCCGCAACCTGTCCGAGACCGTCGGACGCAAGGAGATAACGGCAGCGGTGAAGCTGATCAGCAAGGCGGAGACGGTCTATGTCGCCGGGTTCCGCCGCTCCTTCCCGGTGGCCAGCTACCTCGCCTATTCGCTGCACCAGGTCGACAAGCGCACCGTCTTCGTCGACGGCGTCGGCGGGTTCATCCGCCAGCAGGTCCACGCCATCGGCCGCGACGACCTGCTGATCGCCATCAGCTACCAGCCCTACGCCGAGGAGTCGGTGCAGATGGTCGCCGAGGCGGTCGCCCGCGGCGCCAAGGTGCTGAGCATCAGCGACAGCCTGGTCAGCCCCGTGGCCAAGCCCGCTACCCTGGCGCTGCAGGTGAAGGAGACGGAGATCCGCAAGTTCCGGACCCTCTCCGCCTCGATGTGCCTGGCCCAGGCCCTGGTCATCGCCTACGCCTTCGAAGCGACCGCCACGGCCTCGAAACGATAATTCCAAACCCTGTAGTGCTGAAACGTATGTTGCAGAATAGAACGACGTGGAATAGACATTACACGGAGTGACGGGTCGCACGGCGGCCGGGCGTGAGACGGAATTTCGATGGCCGAGCCGCAGCACCAGCTGGACCTGATCACGATCGGGCGATCGAGCATTGACCTGTACGGTGAACAGATCGGCGGACGGCTCGAAGACATGGGCTCCTTCGCCAAATACGTCGGCGGCAGCCCGACCAACACCGCCGTGGGGGCCGCCCGCCTGGGGCTGAAGGCCGGCTTGATCACCCGCGTCGGCGCCGATCACTTCGGCCGCTTCCTGCAGGAGGAACTCGCCCTGGAGGGTGTCGAGACGCGCGGCGTCGTTAGCGATCCCGACCGCCTCACCGCCCTGGTGTTCCTCGGCATCCGCGATCCCGACACCTTCCCGCTGATCTTCTACCGCGAGGACTGCGCCGACATGGCGCTGGGCGAGGACGACATCGATCCGGCGTACGTCCGTTCGGCCGGGGCGGTGCTCATAAACGGGACCCACCTGTCCCAACCCGGCGTCCGCGCCGCCTCGCTGAAGGCGGCCACCCTGGCCAGGCAGTCCGGCGGGCGGGTCGTGTTCGACGTCGATTACCGTCCGGTGCTCTGGGGCCTGACCGGGCGCGACATGGGCGAGAACCGCTTCGTCGCCGCCGAGGCGGTGACGCGGGAGCTGCAGGCCGTGCTTCCCATGTGCGACCTCGTCGTGGGCACCGAGGAAGAGATGCACATCCTCGGCGGATCGACGGAGACGCTCGAGGCCCTGCGCAATATCCGCGCCCTCACCCCGGCCCTGCTCGTCTGCAAGCGGGGGCCCATGGGATGCTCGGCCTTCGAGGGCGACATCCCTGACAGCCTGGACGGGAGCATGGTCGGTCGCGGGTTTCCGGTGGAGGTGTTCAATGTGCTGGGGGCGGGCGACGCCTTCATGGCCGGCTTCCTGCGCGGCTGGTTGCGCGGCGAGCCGCTGGCGACCTGCTGCGAGTACGCCAACGCCTGCGGAGCCATCGTCGTCTCGCGCCACGGCTGCGCCCCGGCCATGCCGACCTGGCCCGAACTGGAGGCCTTCCTGTCGGGGGAGGCGCGGCCCCATCGGCTGCGCGAGGACGTCGAACTGGAGCACATCCACTGGGCCACCACGCGCAAGCGCGCGTACGACTCCCTCGCCGTGCTGGCCATGGACCACCGCAGCCAGTTCGAGGAGCTGGCGGCACGCTGCGGCGCCGACGACGCCCGCATCGGCGCGTTCAAGATGCTGGCGGTACGTGCGGTCGATCGCCTGGCGCAGGGCGACCCCGGGTTCGGCGTGTTGATGGACGGCCGGCATGGCATGCGGGCCCTCGAAGCGGCTGCTTCGACGCCCTACTGGATCGGCCGGCCCATCGAATTGCCCGGCTCCCGTCCTCTGGACTTCGAGGGTGGCGCGGACGTTGGCGTCGAACTGGCGAGCTGGCCGCTGAGCCACACCGTCAAGTGCCTCGCCTTCTACCATCCGGATGACGACGCCGAACTGAAGGCGCGGCAGGAGCGACAGCTGCTCCGCCTGTTCGACGCCTGCCGCGCGACCCGTCACGAACTGCTGGTCGAGATCATCGCCTCGAAGGACGGGCCGGTGGATTCCGCCACGGTCGCCCGGGCCATCCAGCAAATCTACGACATCGGGGTTCGACCTGACTGGTGGAAGCTGGAGCCGGCCGCCGACGCGGCGGCCTGGGCCAACATCGAGACCGCGATCGCCGCCAATGATCCCTATTGCCGGGGCGTGGTGCTGCTGGGCCTCTCGGCGCCGCAGGAGGATCTGCTGGCCTCGTTCGAGATCGCCGCCCGCGTCGGCATCGTGAAGGGGTTCGCCGTCGGCCGGACCATTTTCCAGCAGCCCGCCGAAGACTGGTTCGCCGGTCGCATCGGGGACGACGAAGCCGTGGGGGAACTCGCCACCCGCTTCGAGACCCTGACGAGGGCTTGGCGCGCCGCCCGATCCCTGCAAACTCGCAAGACCCTGCTCAGCGGAGCCGCCTGACGTGCCGTCGACCCGATTGACCGCCGCCCAGGCCATGGTGCGGTGGCTGAGTTCCCAGTTCGTCGAGTGCGACGGCCGCGAGGTCCCGTACTTCGCCGGGGTGTGGGCGATCTTCGGCCACGGCAACGTCGCGGGAATGGGCGAGGCGCTCTACGGCGCCCGGGACGTGCTGCCGACCTTCCGCGCCCACAACGAGCAGGGCATGGCCCACGCCGCCATCGCCTACGCCAGGCAGAACCGGCGCGAGCGGGCCATGGTCTGCACCACCTCCATAGGCCCGGGGGCGACCAACATGGTCACCGCCGCCGCCCTGGCGCACGTGAACCGGCTGCCGGTGCTGCTGGTGCCCGGCGACGTCTACGCCAGCCGGCGGCCCGACCCTGTGCTGCAGCAACTCGAAGTGTTCGGCGACGCCACGGCCAGCGTCAACGATTGCTTCCGCCCCGTCTCGCGCTACTTCGACCGCATCGTCCGCCCCGAGCAGATCATGGACGCCCTGCCCCGGGCGCTCGCCGTCATGCTCGATCCCGCCGACTGCGGCCCGGCCGTCCTGGCCTTCTGCCAGGATGTGCAGGCCGAGGCCTTCGACTATCCCGAGGCCTTTTTCGAGCGACGCCTATGGCGCACCCGGCGGCAGCCGGCCGATGCGCGCGAGCTGGACGACCTTGCCTCCCTGCTGCTCAGCGCCGAGCGGCCGCTGATCGTCGCGGGCGGCGGCGTGCTCTACAGCCGCGCGGAGGCGGCGCTTACGCGCCTGGCCGAACAGACGGGCCTTCCCGTTGCCGAGACCCAGGCCGGCAAGGGCGCCCTGCCCTGGGACCACCCGAACAGCCTGGGTTCGATCGGGGTCACCGGGTCCGCGGCCGCCAACGCCGCCGCCGCCGAGGCCGACCTCGTCGTGGGGATCGGGACGCGCCTGCAGGACTTCACCACCGGCTCGCGCACCCTGTTTCCCCAGGCGCGGCTGGCCCAGGTGAACGTCGCCGCGTTCGATGCGCACAAGCATGGCGCCCTGCCGGTCGTCGGCGACGCCCGGACTGTCCTGGGGGCGCTCTCGGGGCGGCTGGAGGGCTGGCGCGCGCCGGGCCGAGAGGCCGATCCTGACCGCATGAGGGAATGGAACCGCGCCGTGGACGAAGCCACGGCCGCCGACAATGGATGTGCGCTTCCCAGCGACGCCCAGGTCCTCGGCGCCGTCCGCGCGGCAGCCGACCCGCGCGCCGTGGTGGTCTGCGCCGCCGGCGGCCTTCCGGGCGAGTTGCACAAGCTGTGGCGCGCGCCCGAGGCCGGGACCTATCACGTCGAGTACGGCTTCTCCTGCATGGGCTACGAGATCGCCGGCGGGCTGGGCGTGAAGATGGCCGAGCCGGACCGCGAGGTGTTCGTCCTCGTCGGCGACGGCAGCTACCTGATGCTGAACTCGGAACTGGCGACGGCGGTCATGATGGGCCGCAAGCTGATCGTCGTGCTGCTCGACAACCGCGGCTTCGGCTGCATCAACCGGTTGCAGCGCGCCACGGGCGGCGAGAGCTTCAACAACCTGCTCGCGGACGCCCGCCACGAGGTCATGCCCCATATCGACTTCGTCGCCCACGCGCGCAGCCTCGGCGCCGCGGCCGAGAAGGCTTGCGACATCGGCGAGTTGAAGGCGGCGCTGGGCCGAGCCGTGGCCCGGGACACATCGACCGTCGTGCTGATCGAGACCGATCCGCTGAAGACCACCGAGGCGGGCGGCTGGTGGTGGGACGTGGCCGTGCCGGAGGTGTCGGAGCGGGTCAAGGTCCGGGACGCCCGTATCGCCTACGAGGCCGGCCTGCGCATGAAGAGGGACCTGTCATGAGCATCCGCTTCGGCGTCAGCCCCATCGCCTGGGTCAACGACGACATGCCCGAGCTGGGCGCCGACACCCCCGTCGAGACCATCCTGCGCGATGCCGCCGAGATCGGATTCGAAGGCGTCGAGCTGGGCGGCAAGTTTCCGCGCGACCCGGCCGTGCTGAGGGCGCTGCTCGACAGCTACGGCCTTGCCCTGGTCGGCGGCTGGTACTCCAGTTCCCTGCTGACCCGCGGGGCGGCCGACGAGATCGCCGCGCTCCAGCCGCACCTCGCGCTGCTCAAGGCGCTCGGGTCGGACGTGTTCGTGGTCGCCGAGACCAGCAACGCCATCCACGGCGACAAGGGCCGCGCCATGACGGCGACGCCGCAACTCGACCCCGCCGACTGGGCGGCGTTCGGCCGCGGCCTCAGCGAAGTCGCGGCCTACATCGAGGACGAAGGTCTCAAGTTCGCCTACCACCATCACCTTGGGACCGTGGTGGAGCGGAAGCAGGATCTCGATCGGTTCGTCGAAGCGACCTCGGACAAGGTGGGGCTGACGCTGGACACCGGGCACGCCGCGCTCGGCGGCGTCGACGCCCTGGCCGTGATCCGAGACCATCCCGGACGCGTGCGCCACGTCCACTGCAAGGACGTGCGCGGCGAGGTGCATCGTCATCAGCGCGCCGGCGCACGAAGTTTCCTGGAGGGTGTGCTGGCGGGAATGTTCACGGTCCCCGACGACGGCGACCTGGACTTCGGAGCGGTGATGAAGGCGCTGAAGGCGATCGACTACGCCGGCTGGATCGTGGTCGAGGCCGAGCAGGACCCGGCCATCGCCGACCCGCGGGTCTACGGGCAGCGCGGCCTGGACGGCCTGAAGCGGGAGGCCCGCCGCGCGGGGCTGATCTGATGCCCGACCTACGCATCCGCCCCCGAGCGCCCGACGCCGCCGGCGTCGTGCTGGACGTGACGCCGCAGAGCGCCGGCTGGGCGCACGTCGGCTTCCGGGTCTTGAGGCTGGAAGCCGGGCAGACCGCGTCCGGCGGCGAGCCGGAACGGGAAACCTGTCTCGTGCTGGTGGCCGGCTCCGCCGACGTCGACGCGAGTGGCGAGCGCTTCGCCGAGGTCGGCGGTCGGTCCACGCCGTTTGACGACCGGGCGCCCGGCGCCGTCTATGTTCCCGCCGGCTCGACGTGGTCGGCGACCGCGCGGACGGCGGTCGAGCTGGCCGTCTGCACCGCGCCGGGCCGGCCCGGGGGACGGCCGCGGCTGATCCGCGAGTCCGACATGTCCCGCGAGCGGCGCGGCTCAGGCACGAACACGCGCCACATCCGCAACATCCTGCCCCAGAGCGAACCGGCCGACAGCCTGCTGGTGGTGGAGGTGATCACCCCCGGCGGCCACTGGTCCAGCTATCCCCCGCACAAGCACGACACCGCCGCCGAGGGTGCGGAGACGGCGCTGGAAGAGACCTATTACCACCGCCTCAGCCCGCCCCAGGGCTTCGCCTTCCAGCGCGTCTACACCGATGACCGGAGCCTGGACGAGACCCTGTGCGTCGAGGACGGGGACGTGGTGCTCGTGCCGCGCGGCTACCATCCCGTCGGCGCGCCGCACGGCTACGATCTCTACTACCTCAACGTCATGGCCGGCCCGTCGCGCGAGTGGATATTCCGCAACGATCCCGCCCACGACTGGATCGCCAGAAAGCCGGCCTGACCATGCGACGCATCGAACACTTCTTCGGCGGTCGCAGCGTCGCCGGCGCCTCCGGCCGCACCGCGCCGGTCTACGACCCGAATACGGGCGCCGTACAGGCCGAGGTGTCGCTCGCCTCGGCGACCGAACTGGACCGGGCGGTCGCCGACGCCGCGACAGCTCAGAAAGGGTGGGCCGCGCAGAACCCGCAGCGCCGCGCCCGCGTGCTGTTCGAGTTCAAGCGACTCGTGGAAGCCCATCGCGGCGAACTGGCGCGCCTGCTGTCGTCGGAACACGGCAAGGTCCTGGCCGACGCCGACGGCGACATCCAGCGTGGCCTGGAGGTGATCGAGTTCGCCTGCGGCATCCCCCACCTGCTGAAGGGCGAGTTCACGCGAGGGGCGGGGCCCGGCATCGACGTCTGGTCCGCCCGCCATCCGCTGGGCGTCGTGGCGGGGATCACGCCTTTCAACTTCCCGGCCATGATTCCGATGTGGATGTTCGGACCGGCCATCGCCTGCGGCAACACTTTCATCCTCAAGCCGTCCGAGCGCGACCCGTCGATCCCGGTGCGGCTTGCGGAGCTGATGATGGAAGCGGGCGCCCCCGCAGGCGTGCTGAACGTCGTGCACGGGGACCGGACCGTCGTCGAGGCGATCCTCGAACATCCGGCCGTCAGGGCGGTGAGCTTCGTCGGCTCCTCGGACATCGCCGAGCGGGTCTATGGGTTGGGCGCGGCCAACGGAAAGCGGGTCCAGGCCATGGGCGGCGCCAAGAACCACGGCATCGTCCTTCCCGACGCCGACCTCGACCAGACCGTGGCCGACCTGCTGGGCGCCGCCTACGGCTCGGCCGGCGAGCGCTGCATGGCCCTGCCGGTCGTCGTGCCGGTCGGGGAGAGGACGGCCGACGCCCTGCGCGAACGCCTGGTTCCAGCCATCGAGGCGCTGCGCGTCGGCGTCTCAACCGATCCCGATGCGCACTACGGTCCGGTCGTCTCGGCCCAGCACCGCGACCGCATCGGCAGCTACATCCAGATGGCGGTCGACGAGGGATCGGAGCTGGTCCTGGACGGCCGCGGGTTCCGTCTGCAGGGACACGAGAACGGCTTCTTCCTCGGCCCGACGCTGCTCGACCACGTGCGGCCGACCATGCGGTCCTACCAGGAGGAGATCTTCGGCCCGGTGCTGCAGATCGTCCGCGCCCGGTCCTTCGAGGAGGCGCTCTCCCTGCCCAGCATCCATCAGTACGGCAACGGCGTCACCATCTTCACCCGCGACGGCGACAGCGCCCGCGAGTTCGCCGACCAGGTCGAGGTGGGCATGGTGGGCATCAACGTGCCGATTCCCGTTCCCGTCGCCTATCACAGCTTCGGCGGCTGGAAGCGTTCGGGGTTCGGCGACCTGAACCAGTACGGGACGGACGGCGTGCGCTTCTACACCAAGGTGAAGACCGTCACACAACGCTGGCCAAAGGGCGGGCCAATGGCAGATCAGGCCTTCGTCATGCCGACCATGGCGTGATCCAAACGGTCGGCGATGGAAAAAAACTTCCAGCTGAACAATATTTAGAATAGCCTGTTCATGCCAGAGAGGCACGCCATGCACGGTCGTCCGGCGCGATCGGGAGATTGACCTTGGGACTGTTCCGCTTCTTCGCCACCGGTCCGGATCTGCCGCCGATGCAGGACCAGGGGCGGATCGACTCCCTGTTCCGCCGGCACCGCTTCCGGGTGATGCTGGCCATCACCCTGGGCTACGGCCTGATCTACACCTGCCGCCTGGCCCTGGGCGTGGTGAAGAAGCCCCTGATCGACGGCGGCGTGTTCACCCCGGCCGAACTGGGCATGATCGGCTCCGCCCTCTTCTACACCTATGCGCTGGGCAAGCTGACCAACGGGTTCCTGGCCGACCACGCCAACATGCGGCGGTTCCTCGCCTTCGCCTTCCTGATGACAGCGCTGTGCAACATCGGCATGGGCTTCATGACCACCGTGTGGGGCGCGGTGATCCTGTGGGGCCTGAACGGCTGGTTCCAGAGCTTCGGCGCCCCGGGCGGCGTGGTGGCGATGACCGCCTGGTTCTCCAACCGGGAGCGGGGCCGCGCCTACGGCGTCTGGAGCACCGCCCATTCCATCGGCGAGGGGCTGACCTTCCTGGCGGTCGGTTCCCTGGTCGCCGCGGCCGGCTGGCAGTGGGGCTTCTGGGGGCCCGGCGTGATCGGCATCGTCACGGCCATTGGCTGCTACCTGCTGATCCAGGACCGCCCGCGGACCATGGGCCTGCCGGCCGTGGCCGACTGGAAGAACGACCACTACGCCGAAGCCCCGAAGGACAGCGCCCGCACGGTGATCGGCCTTCAATTCTCGATCCTGAAGATACCCGCCATCTGGGTCCTCGCCCTGGCCAGCGCCACGACCTACGTCACCCGCTACGCCATCAACTCCTGGGGCGTCCTGTACATGCAGGAGGAGCGCGGCTTCTCCCTGCCCATGGCCGGGACCCTGCTGATGGTCAGCACCGTGGCGGGGATCGTCGGAGCCATCGGCTTCGGCGTCGTGTCCGACAAGATCTTCAACGCCCGCCGCGCGCCGGCCAACCTGATCTTCGCGATCCTTGAGCTGATCGGGCTCGGCCTGATCTTCTTCGGTCCCACCAACCTGCCCGTCCTCATCACCGGCATGGTCCTGTTCGGCATGGGCCTGACCGGCCTCGTCACCTCCCTCGGCGGCCTGTTTGCAGTCGACATCGCCCCCAAGCGCGTGGCCGGGGCGGCCATGGGGGTCATCGGCATCTTCAGCTACATTGGCGCGGCGGCGCAGGAGCAGGTCTCGGGCCTGCTGATCGACCGGGGCATGACCATGGTCGACGGGGTGCGCACCTACGACTTCGGGCCGGCGATCTGGTTCTGGATCGGGTCGTCCGTGATCTCCATGCTGCTGGCGGCCAGCCTGTGGCGCACCAAGCTGCGGGATTGACGTGACCGACACCACGGGACTTCTGGACGTCATGATCGAGGCCGCCCGCGCCGCCGGGGCGGGTCTGGTCGAGGACTCGGCGCGCATCGCCGAACTGCAGGTGCGCACCAAGGCCGGCCCGGCCGACATGGTCTCCATCGCCGACGAGCGGGCCGAGGAGACGGTCCGCTCGATCCTTGCCGCCGCACAGCCCGACTTCGCCTTTCTGGGGGAGGAGGGTGGACACTCCGGCGACGCGGAGGGGCCGACCTGGATCGTCGACCCGCTGGACGGCACCACCAACTTCCTCGTCGGCACGCCCCTGTTCGGGGTGAACATCGCCCTGGCGCGAGGCAACGAGGTGCTGGCGGGCGTGACCTACCTGCCGGCCATGGGCGAGCTGTTCAGCGCCGAAAGAGGAAAGGGCGCCTTCCTGAACGGCCGGCCGATCCGGGTGTCGCAGCGCGAGACCCTCGGCCAGGCCGTGCTGGGCTGCGGCATCCCCTTCGCCACCAAGCCCGACCACGACCTCTTCGTCAGCGAGATGGACGTGCTGTCCGAGCGCGTCAGCGGCATCCGCCGCACCGGCTCGGCCGCCATGGACCTGGCCTATGTCGCCGCGGGGCGCTGGGACGCCTACTGGGAGCAGAACCTGCAGGCCTGGGACATGGCCGCCGGAGTGTGCCTGATCACCGAGGCCGGCGGCCTGGTCACCGCCGCCGACGGCCGTCCGCTCGACCTGCACGGCCTGACCATCTGCGCCTCCAATCCTTTCATCCAGCGCGCCCTGCTCGACGCGCTGGCCGAAGCCGACCAGCCCGCCAGACGAAAGGCCGCCCGATGGACCTGAGGAACTTCGGCCGCCGCGGCTTCATGGCCGGCGGCCTGTTCGCCGGCCTGATGGCCTATGCGCCCCGCTCGCTGGCCGAGGCGCTCGGCTATCCGCGCTCGCTGCAGGGGCCGATGGTCGGCGCGCCGGGACCAAACCACTTCACGATCTGGGTCCGCGCCTCGGGCGCCTTCGATGTACTGCTTGAGTACGCCAGCGACCGCGAGTTCACCGACGTGAAGCGGACGGCGCCGGTCCGCGCCACGGCCGAGGGCGACTTCTGCGTCCACCTGCGCGCCGAGGGACTGCAGCCGGGCCGCACCTACTGGTACCGCCTGCGCTTCGACGGCAAGCTCGACCGCTACCAGCCGCTGCCGTTCCGCACCAGGACCGCGCCCGCCGGCCCGGCCGACTTCCGCGTGGTCTACGGCTCCTGCTGCCGCAGCCAGTTCGACATGGAGCAGCGCATCTTCAGTGTCGCCCAGGCGCTGGAGCCGGACATGTTCTTCTGGCTCGGCGACAACATCTACGCCGACAGCGACAGTCCGGACGCCTTGGCCGACCTGTACCGGCGCCAGCGCGGGGTCGACCGCCTGCAGGGCCTGATCCGCAGCACGCCGCAGCTGGCGACCTGGGACGATCACGACTTCGGCTTCAACGACTCTGACGGGACGAACCCCATCAAGGGCGAGGCCCTGCGCCTGTTCAACAGCTGGTGGGCCAACCCCCGGCACGCCGAGGACGGCGACCCGGGCATCTACTTCAAGCAGTCCTACGGCGGGGTCGACTTCTTCTTCACCGATGGGCGCTACCACCGCAGCCCGTCCAAGGCGCCCGACGGTCCCGGCAAGACCATGCTGGGCGCGACGCAGCTGCGGTGGCTGAAGGACGAGCTGAAGCGCAGCAAGGCGGTCTTCAAGGTCCTGGTCTCCGGCGGCGGATGGTCCTCGGCCGAGGCGGCGGACGGCGGCGACAGCTGGGCGGTCTACCAGAGGGAACGGGACGAGATCTTCGACTTCATCCGCGATCAGAACATCGAGGGCGTGTTCTGCATTTCCGGCGACTCGCACATGGGCGAGCTGAACTGCATCCCGCGGTCGGAAGCGGGCGGCTACGACATCTACGACATGGTGAGCTCGCCGCTGGCGCAGATGCCGGCCGCCAAGTACGACCAGGTGCCGGAAATGCGGGTGCGCGAACTGTGGACGCGCAGCGTCAACGTCGGCGTGCTGACCTTCACCATGAAGCCGACGCCGAAGATGACCTTCACCCTGCACGACATCATGGGCGCCCCGGTGTGGGACCCGCTGGTGCTGACGCCGGCGGACCTGCGCAACGGGGTGAAGTCCTGGGACCGGCTGGCCGATCCCGAGGAGCTGGAGCGTCTGAACCGCTGGAAGACCGGCGGCGGCTACTACGGCCCGAGCCGCCCCGGCGTGGCCGGCGCCTGAGCCGGCGCCTGAGCCGGCGTCCTTACCAGCCGCCCGCCAGCGCCTTGAACAGGTTGATCTGGTAGGTCGTCACCGTCGCGTCCGACTGGACCAGCTGCGCTTCCAGGCCGGCCAGGGTCCGCTCCGCATCCAGCACGGTGAGGAAGTTTTCGCGGCCGGCCTCGAAGCGCATGCGCGACAGGCGCACGGCGCGCGCGCTCTCGTCCCGCGCCCGCCGCAGGGCGGTGCGGCGGTCCAGCTCACGGGCGTACTGAACCAACGCCGTCTCGGTCTCCTGCAGGGCGGCGAGGCTGGTAGCCTCGAACTGGGCCAGCGCCCCCTGGGCCGCGGCGTCGGCCTGGGCCACCCGCGCCCGGGCCGCGGCCAGGTTGGGGAAGTTCCAGGTGATCAGCGGACCGACTTTGAAGGAGATGTCGGAACCGAAGTCACTGGCGTCCGCGCCTCCGGTGGCGAAGGAGCCGCCCAGCGTGACCGACGGGTAGAGGGCGGCGGTCGCCACGCCGATCCGGGCGGTGGCGGCGGCGAGGTTGCGCTCGGCCTGGCGCACGTCGGGGCGACGGCGGAGCAGCGCCTGCCCGTCGCCGACGGGAATGACGCTCTTCACCTGGGGGATGCGGGCGCAGGAGCGGGCCTCGGTCGACAGCTGCGCCGGCGGCTGACCGGTCAGGACAGCGAGGCGGAACAGGGCGGCGTCACGCTGGGCCTCGAGCGGCGGCAGACTGGCGCGCGTGCTTTCCAGCTCTGCGCCGGCGCGGGCGGTGTCCAGCCCGGTGCCGCGGCCCGCGTCCAGCTGGCGCTGGACCAGGGCCAGGCTGTTCTCCTGCAGCTCGATGGTGCGGCGGGCCACGGCCAGCTGCGCATTGGCGGCGCAGGCGTCGGCCCAGGCGCGCGCCGTCTCGCCGGCCACCGAGATGCGCACCACCTCGACCGCCTCGCGCGCGGCGTCGACGTCGGCCCGGGAAGCCTCGATCGAGCGGCGCACCCGGCCGAAGAAGTCCACCTCGTAGGAGACGTCCAGGCCCGCGGTGAAGCTCTCGCCGCTCTCATACTCGCCGGTCGTGCCGGGCTGGCGGGTCACGGAAGCTCCGGCGCTGAGACCGGTGGACGGCAGGCGCTGGCTGCGCGTCTCGCCCAGCACCGCGCGCACGCGGGCCAGGTTCGCCGCGGCCACGGCGATGTCGCGGTTCGCGACCAGGGCCTGCTCGGTCAGCGCGTCAAGCGCGGGCTCATCGAACAGCCGCCACCAGCCGGGCGCCGGCTCCTCGGAGCTGGCCACGCCGGGCTCCAGCGCCACGAAGCGGTCGCCGACGCCGGCCGGCGTTCCGGGGGCGCGATAGGTCGGGCCGACGGCGCAGGCGGACAGGACGGCGGCGGAGGCGCCGAGCAGGACGAGGGTTCTGAAGGTCACGCGAGACCTCCCTTCTTCTTGTTGGCCGCGGCGCTCTCGTCGACGTCGGCGTCGGACAGGGTGGTGACGTCCACGTGGCCGGGGGCGGCGGTGGCCACGGCCGTGGTGGGATACGGCATGTCCTTGATCTCGCGCTGGGGCGGCTTCAGCGCGATCCACCGGCACACGACGTAGAACACCGGCGTGAAGATCAGGCCGAAGAAGGTCACGCCCAGCATGCCGAAGAACACCGAAGTCCCCAGCGCCTGGCGCATCTCCTGGCCCGGACCGGTCGCCAGCATCAGCGGCACGACGCCGAAGATGAAGGCGAAGGAGGTCATCAGGATCGGGCGCAGGCGGGTGCGGGCGGCGGCGACGGCGGCCTGGAAGCGGTCCATGCCTTCCTTCTCCTCTGCCTGCTTGGCGAAC
>Ga0196970_1001529_pt1 | contig 14976 bp, 15 predicted proteins | sample S1v_513CmetaG_FD_148672 | JGI IMG/M metagenome (GOLD analysis project Ga0196970, IMG submission 148672) | Soil microbial communities from Anza Borrego desert, Southern California, United States - S1+v_5-13C | ecosystem: Environmental > Terrestrial > Soil > Desert | place: USA: California...
GCCGAGCGCCATCTCGTACATCGTGCGCAAGGCCGAGGCGAGCGGTGCCCTGAGCGCTGACGCCCCCGCGGCCGACACGCCCGCCGCCGACGCTCCGCCGCCGGCCGCCGACGCTCCCGCTGCGGCTCCGGCCCCCGCTCCCGCCGCCGCTCCGGCGCCGGCGCCGGTGCCGCCCCCGGCTCCCGCCGCGGAGACGCCGCCGCCCGCGCGTGCGCCGCGCCGCGCCGCCGCCGAGGCGCCCCGCCCGGCCGCGCCCGTCGCCGAGGCCGCTCCCGCTCCCGCCCCCAAGCCGGCCGAGGCGCCCCGCCCCGCCGACCCGCCGAAGACCCGCCTGGAGCTGAAGCGCGAAGAGCCCCGCCCGGCCCCGACTCCGCCGCCCGCACCGGCGCCCGTCGCGGCGGCTCCGGCCCCGGCCGCCCCTTCCGCGTCCGAGGCTCCGGCCGCGGCCCCGGCGCCGCGCCCGGCCGGCGCCCGCCCCGAACCGACTCCGCCGGTCGATGAGACCGAGGCGCGGCTGCGCGAGACCGCGCGCGGCTGCCTCGCCGCCTACCGCACCTGGCGCCAGCAGCCGGGCCAGGGCAGCATCCAGGCCCTGTCGGACGCGGTGCACGACCTGCGCAAGGTGCTCGCCCGCATCGAGATCGACATGTCGGTAAGCCGCCGCGACGAGCAGGTGGCCCGCCCCATCCCGATCCCCGCCCACCGCGCGGCCCGCCGCCCGCAGTAAGGCGGACGCGGTCAGGCACATTCGGCGTCGGAACCCCTCCCCGGCCTCCGCGGTTCATTCCGTGGATGCGCCGAGGAGGGGTTTTGCATGTCCGGCGAGCGATTCGCCCACACCGTCGCGGAAACCGAGGCGTGGCTGCAGGACGTGCAGCGCGCCGCCGGCTTCGATCACGAGCGGCAAGCCTACGCGGCGTTGCGCGCCGTGCTGCACGCCGTCCGCGACCGGTTGACCGTCGCCGACACCGCCCGATTCGCCGCGCAGCTCCCCACCGTGCTGCGCGGGCTGTACTTCGAAGGCTGGCACCCGGACGGCGCACCGGCCCGGGGCTCCCTTGCCGACCGTGTCCGCGAGCACCTGCACGGCCAGCCGGACGTGCCGACCGATCAGGCGCTGCAGGCGGTGCGGAGCGTGGTCGCGCGGCGTCTCGGCCAAAAGGCGGTGGCGGAGCTGGGATGATCCCCGGCGAAAGATCTACTGCACGTTTCAAACAGGGATGGGTAATATAGACGCAACGAAAAAAGGCCTGGAGGAAACCCGATGCCCTACCATCGGAACACGGAATTGCCGGAGTCGGTGAAGGCCCACCTGCCCCTGCACGCGCAGGACATCTACCGCTCCGCCTTCAACAACGCGTGGCAGGAGTACGACCGCCCGGAAACCCGCCGCGCCGGATCGCGCGAGGCGACCGCGCACAAGGTGGCCTGGGCGGCGGTGAAGCGCCGCTACGAAAAGATCGGCGAGGATTGGCAGCCGAAGCATTGATTCCATCGGGCTGGGCGCGCCCGCACGGCGGTCCCGCCGCACGGGCGCGCCGGCCGGTCACTTGATGCCGAGCATCCCCTCGGCCTTCATCAGCATGGCTTCCGAGTCGGCATGCTTGCCGGCCTTGTGGGCGGCCTCGCCGTCAGCGCGAAGCTTCTTCACTTCGGTCATCTGCTGTGCCGAGATCTGCGGGTTCTTGGCCAGCGCCTCGTCGATCTTCTTCATATGCACAGGGCAGCTGTTGGCGAAGGCCGGCGCTGCGAACGCGGCCGCCAGGACGGCGGCAAGTACCAGAGCGCGCATTTTTCGAGTCCTCCCTTTGCCGGACACCCGGCCGGGTGCCCTGAAGGACTGACGTATCGCGGCGCCGGCTTATTCCAAGGACGCGCTTCAGGCCGCCCGCGGCTGGCGGAGAGCGCGGGCGGTGCGGGTCATCTCCGCCACCGCGTCGGGCGCCGCGCGGTCGCGGATCATCGGCACCAGATCGGCGTCCTCGCGCAGGCACTGCTCGTCGAACAACCGCTTCAGCTCCTCGAAATCGGTCAGCCAGCGCCCGTCGGCGTCGTGGCGCCGCCGGGCGCGCTCGGCGAGGTCGGTGGCCATCCCGGCAACGCGGCGGTTGAGGTCCAGCAAGCCGTCCAGACCGGCCGCCGGGTCGAGGCGCGGCAGCACCGCGCGTTCCAGCATCACGCCGTGCACCTCCCACAGCTTCGCCAAGCTCTCCATCTCCCCCGCGCGCTCGTCCCACGCCGGCTGGGCGGCGTTGCCGACGACGGCGAAGACCTCCTTGCCTGCGTCGTGGTCGGATTCGATGGTCTGGGCGATCATGGGCGCGCTTCCCGTGCAGGTCTCCGGCATGGGATGAACCCCGGAGCGCCCGATCGGTTCCCGGCGGGACCATCCGTGCGGAAGACGGTGAAAGTCCTTAACGATTGCGCCATTATCTTCTAAGAAGCTGTCCAATATCGAAGCAACCAGCCGCGACGCCCCCGGCGGAGCGGCGTACGCAGCGGGCCGGGCCATGACGCCTCACGAGTTGGTCGCCGTGCTCGAGAAGCACGAGCGCTGGCTGAAGAACAAACAGGGCGGCAGCCGCGCCAACCTGACCATGGCCAACCTCGAGGGCGCCAACCTGTCCGGCGTCGACCTGACCTCGGGCAAGCTTTCCGGCGCCAACCTCACGCACAGCGACCTCTCCAACGCCAACCTCAGCCACGCCGACCTGTTCGCCGCGCACCTGACCAAGGCCGACATGTCCGGCACCAACCTGTACCGGGCCGACCTGCGCGGCGCGCACCTGCGCGGCGCCAAGCTGAAGCGCGCCATCCTGAAGGAGGCCGACCTGCGCGGCGGCGCGCTGCTGTACGGCGGCAACAGCGGCAACGGCGGCAAGGGCAAGGGCGTGGACTTCGTGCGCTCCGACCTGTCGGGCAGCGACCTCGACGACGCCATGATGTCGAACGCCAACCTGTCCGGCGCCGACCTCACCGACGTCACCATGAACGGAGCCGACTGCGAGGGCGCGCTGCTGACCGGCGCCACGCTGCTGCGCGCCCAGATGAAGACCTGCAACCTGACGCGCGCCGACCTGCGCGGCTGCAACCTGTCGGGCGTCAACCTGAACGGCGCGGTGCTGCGCGACGCCAACCTGACCGGCGCGGTGCTGGCCGGCGCCAATTTGCGCAACGCCGACCTGCAGGGCGCCAAGCTGGAGGGCGCGGACCTCGCCGGCGCCGACACCACGGGCGCCAACCTCGCCCGCTCGGCCGAGAACTTCTCGCTGCACATCCAGGAAGCGCTGAGCAACCACTACACCTGGATCAACACCAACGGCGCCATGGGGGCGCGCGCCGACCTGAACGGCGCCGACCTCGCCCACATCGACCTGCACGGGGTGAACCTCAGCGGCGCCAGCCTGAAGGGCGCCCAGCTGGCCGGCGCCAAGATGCGCGACAGCCTGCTCATCATGTGCGAGATCTCCGAGGCCGACCTGCGCGACGCCGACTTCACCGGCGCCATCCTGGACGGCGCCAACCTGCGCGGCAGCGACTTCAGCGGCGCCCGCCTCGACGGCACCGGCATCGGCTGGGTCGACATCAAGGGACCGGACGGCAAGCCGACGGGGCGCCTGTGGGCCGCCAACCTGATCGGCTGCAAGTTCGTCAACGCCTCGCTGGTGCGCGCCAACCTGCGCGGCGCCAACCTGGCGGGGTGCGATTTCAGCGGCGCCGACCTGACCGGCGCCATCCTGAGCGATGCCAACATCCGCGACGCCCGGTTCACCGGCGCCAACCTGACCGGCGCCAGCCTGCCGCCCGCCCCCGACCCCGACGATTGATCCGCCCGGTGCGTCCGGACGACGCGTCTCCGAAAGTGTCCACCCCAACCCTATGACAAGTGGTATAACCACCTTCGCTCAAAGCGAGCGCGACAGGCCCGCGGGTCTTGTGTCATCATTCCATTGCGCCGGCTGCCCGGGATACCCAGGTAAGGCAGCGCGAAACGATGAATGGAAAGAGCCGACACGCAGAACGGTCGGCCGGTCGGGGAGTAAGCGTTCGGGGGAGCGGCTCGTGCAGGCGTCATTGCCGGCGTGCCAGGATCCGCGCGTCAGGACCGGCGGAGGGTTTCCGCCGGGGTCTAAGGCATAGGCGGCAGCACGAGGACACAAGAGCACCCATGGATCTCGAATATCTGCAAAGCCTGGTCGCCGATTACGGCACCTGGTTCTACGTGGTGACCTTCCTGTGGACGTTCATCGAGGGCGAGACCTTCGTGATCTACGCGGGCGTGCTGGTGGCGCAGGGTCTCCTCGATGGTCCGCTTCTGCTCGCCTGCGCGTGGCTTGGCAGCTTCTGCGGCGACCAGACCTACTTCTACATCGGCCGGCTGTTCGGCCCCCGGCTGCTGCGGCGCTTCCCGAGCTGGCAACGCCACGTGGACACCGCCGACGATTTCCTGAAGCGCTACGACACCGTGTTCATCCTCAGCTTCCGCTGGATCTACGGTGTGCGCAACTTCGCCAGCTTCGCCATGGGCATGAGCCACCTGCCCTGGTACCGCTTCCTGGTGCTGAACTTCATCGCGGCCGGCGTTTGGGCGATCGGCTTCGCCGGCGGCGGCTATCTGCTCGGCACGGCGCTGCGCCCGGTGCTGGATCAGGTCGCGCCGTACTTCACGTTGGCCATGCTCGGCGTCTTCGTCTTCATGTTCGGCATGGTGTTCGTGGCGCACCGCATTCAGAAGCGCCGCATGGCCAAGCGCCTGAAAGCGGCGGCAGCGGAAGCCGCCGCCCCGCCCACGCTGTCCACCGCGCCGCTCGGCGCCGGCCAGCGGACCGAGGCGGTGGTCGCCACGGCCAGCAAGATCTGACGCCCGCAAGGCTCCAAACGCGAAAGGGCCGCTCCATCGGAGCGGCCCTTTTCGTATCGGTATGGCGCCGTCGCGTCAGTCCAGGTCGTCGCCCAGCAGGCCGGTGCCGCCCAGGTTGGCGGAGATGCGGCACAGCACCTCCATGGTGCGGCGCAGATCCTCGGCCGGGATGCCGCGCACCGCCTGATCGTTCACCTCCGCGGCGCAATCCAGCAGCACGTCCTTCAGCGCGCGGCCGCGGTCGGTCAGGAAGATGTTGACCTTGCGGCGGTCGTGGACGTTGCGGACCCGCTCGACCAGCCCCTTGTGCTCCATGGTGTTGAGCGCGGTGACGGTGGTCGGCTCCATCATGCCGACACGCTGGCTCAACTCGCGCTGGGTCAGCCCATCCTCCTCCCACAGCGCACGCAGGAAGAACCACTGCCCCATGCTGACGCCGTGCGAGGCGATGCGCGACTGCAGCGCCCGCGAGAACGACCGGTGGACGTCGCGGACGGCATGCGACAGGTTCGCGTCGACTAGGTCGGCGGCGATTCCGTTGCTGCTCGATGCCAAGGCCAGCGCCGCTCCGTACCTCTTGAAAGGACCGTGCATCCAAACAATCTTTCCGCAGTCGCCGGCGGAACCCCGGATCGGCCGGGGTCCGAACGACAGGTTGAATTTTTTCCAAGCATAATCGTTTTGCCCAAAAGCGCAAAGCAAAAGCGCAATATGATGCGCGCGCATGCAATGATATGCCACGGCTTCATGCAACCGCGTCGTGTTCAGGCCAGAGCTCGGCCGCCGGTCGAAACTGTATACGCAAGTATGCAGCCGACTATTTCGGCTCGCAAGGGCGCAGAGGATCATCATATCCAGGTATGTAGGAGAGGTTGTTTCTGACGCATTCCGCCCGGCATCTTGCCGAGACGGGTTTGTTGGTTGCCAGTTGTGCCGAGAAGGAGTGCCGAGAGAGATGAGAACCGTGACCGTGGCGGCCACGCAGATGGCCTGCACCTGGGACCGCGCCGCCAACGTGGAGCGCGCGGAGGCGCTGGTGCGCGAGGCCGCCGGCCGCGGCGCGCAGATCGTGCTGCTGCAGGAGCTGTTCGAGACGCCCTACTTCTGCAAGGACCAGAAGCCGGAGCTGTTCGACCTCGCCGCCCCCGCCGAGGACCACCCGGTTCTGGCGCGGATGAGCGCGCTGGCGGCCGAGTTGGGCGTGGTGCTGCCGGTCAGCTTCTTCGAGCGGGCGAACACCGCCTTCTACAACTCCCTGGCCGTCATCGACGCCGACGGGCGGGTGCTCGGCGTGTACCGCAAGTCGCACATCCCGGACGGCCCCGGGTACCAGGAAAAGTACTATTTCAGCCCCGGCGACACCGGCTTCCAGGTCTACAGGACGCGCTACGCCACCATCGGCGCGGCGATCTGCTGGGACCAGTGGTTCCCGGAAAGCGCGCGCATCATGGCGCTGAAGGGGGCGGAGCTGCTGTTCTACCCGACCGCCATCGGGTCGGAGCCGCAGGACGCCTCGCTGGACAGCCGCGACCATTGGACGCGGGTGATGCAGGGCCACGCCGGCGCCAACCTGGTGCCGCTGGTCGCCTCCAACCGTGTCGGTCGCGAGGAGGCGGAGAGCTGCGGCATCACCTTCTACGGCTCGTCCTTCATCGCCGGCCCAACCGGTGAACTGGTCGCGCAGGCCGACCGCGAGAGCCGGACGGTGCTGACCGCCACCTTCGACCTGGACGCGCTGGCGCGCCAGCGCGCCGCGTGGGGCGTGTTCCGCGACCGCCGGCCGGAGTTCTACGGGCCGCTGCTGACCCTCGACGGACAGACGCGGCGGTAACCGGCGGCTACGCGAACAGCGCCGCGGCGCTGCGGGGCGCGGCGTTGATCCGGGCGGCGGCGCCGTAGGCGGCGACACCCCGCGCCACCAGCGCCGGGATGACCGCCGCTTCGGCACCCGGCGCCGGGAAGGTGGGCAGACCGGGCGCCGGCTCGGTCCGCGTGCCTGCGGCGGCGGGCCGCTCGCCGCCCTGGCCTCCGCCGCTCGCCTCTCCCCCCTGCGGGGCCGTTCCGGCCGGAGCGGTCGCGGACGGATCCTCCGACGCGTTCAGTTCGCGCCTCGCCTGGACCATGGCCGCGTCCGCCGACGCGGCGACCGCGAGATCCTGCCCCGAGGGCTCGGCCGGCGCCAGGGCGGCCGCCTTGATCTGCTGCGCCTGCTGGATGGCGGCTTCCGGCGAGCGGGCCGCCGGCGCGCGGATCGGCACCTCGCCGCCGGTGGCGTAACTGCGGCCGTCCGGCCCCTTGGTGTAGCTGAAGGTGGCGCCGCCGGCCAGGGCGCCGCCGGCTGCCTGATGCGCGGCCTCGTGCTGGCGCACCTTGGTGTCGACCGCCTTCAGCTTGTCGACCTGCTTCTGCTCGTCGTCGCTGAGCGGGGTGCCGGGGGCCTTGGGGCCGCCGGTGGCCTGCTGCGGGGGCGACGCCTTGGTGTCGGACGGCGTCCCGGCCGTCTCCTGGGCGCCGTCCGCCGTTCGGCCGAAGCCCGCCTGGGCCGGCCGGTACAGGGCGCCATAGCCAATCCGCGGAATGTCCATCCTTGGACCCTCCACACCAACAACGGTTTATCCTACCACCTCGGCGCACCGGCGACAACGCGGACGGGCGCATGCCCGAGCGTGTTGCAATCCAGGAAAATACACGCAAATGTATTCCTGTCGGCGGCGTCGGACGGGCGCCGCTCCGCATGGTCTGTAGCGTATGTTGTCTGCTGCGTGCAGGAGGATCGCCCAGCTGGCGCCGGTGGCGGCGCTGATCCTATGGGCACACGCCGCGCTGGCCGCCGAGCCGACGCGCGCCCCGCTGCACGCCCAATCGCCTGTCGAGGCCGCCTTCTCCGCCCGCGCCGGGACCCCGCTGCGGGCCTTCGGCTACGACCAGCTGCCGGACACGCCCGGCGGCACGGCGGCGTTGGGCGCCGTGCAGGCCGACTACCGGCTGGGCACCGGCGACACGCTGGCGGTGATGCTGCGCGGCCAGAAGACCGCCAGCAAGCGGGTGGTCATCGACGCCGAAGGGCGCCTGCTGCTGGAGGACCTGCGCCCGATCACCGCTGCCGGCCGCACGCTGGCCGAACTGCGCGAGGAAGTGCAGGCCGCCATGTCGGCGGCGCACCTGGACGTGGAGGTGTTCGTCTCGCTGGCCGAGGTGCGGCGCATCGGCGTCTTCGTGCTCGGCCCGGTGCGGCGGCCGGGGCGTGTCGAGCTGACCGCCTTCGCCACCGTTCTGGACGCGCTGACCGCGGCCGGCGGGGTCACCGCCGACGGCTCGCTGCGCAGCATCCGGCTGGTCAGCCCCGGCGGTGGCGAGCGCACCATCGACCTCTACCGCCTGCTGATTCCCGGCGGCGGCGGGGCGGCCGATGAGCGGCTGCGCGACGGCGACCGCATCCTGGTGCCGCCGCCCGGCCCCACGGTGGCGGTGGCCGGCGCGGTCAAGCGGCCGGGCATCTACGAGCTGGCCGCCGACCGCCCGCGCCTGACGCTGGCGGAGATGGGCGAGCTGGCCGGCGGCTTGGTGCGCCCCGGCCCGGCGCGGGCGTTGCGCCTCGCCATCGGTACGGACGGCGCGGAGCGCGGCGAGGAAGTGGCGGACACCGGAACGCCGCTGTTCGGCGACGGCGACCTGCTGCTGCTGACGCCGCGCCAGGAGAACCGCCGCAACACCGTGCGGCTGGAGGGCCACGTGCACCGTCCCGGCCCGCGCGAGCTGGCCAAGGCGCGTTCGCTGCGCGGCCTCGTGCGCGCCGAGGACCTGCGGCCGGAGCCTTACCTGCCTTTTGCCGCGCTGGCCTCGACCGAGCCGCGCAGCCGGTCGCGCACGCTGCGCCCCATCGACCTCGCCGCGGTGCTCGACGGCGAGAGCGATCCCCGCCTCGCCGAGGGCGACACGCTGATCGTGCTGGGGGTGGAGGACGTGGACTTCCTGACCTCCGAACCCGTGCTCGCCCTGCTGCGCGGCGGCAAGCCGCCGCTGGCCGGCGCCTGCCGCGGCCTGGAGGTGCTGGCCCGCACCCTGGCGGCCGAACCACAGGGCACGCTCGCCCGCGGCCCGCAGGCGCGCGCGGCTGCGATGATGACCGGCAGCACCGCCCCCTGCCCGCCGGTGTTCGACGAGCACCCCGACCTGCTGGCCTTCGCGCTCGGCCACGCCACGCTGGTGCGCAGCGGCGTGCCCCGGCCGGGCTTCTATCCCTCGGCGCGGCCGGCGGTGGCAATGGGCGGCGGCTCCGCCCCGCGCGGCGGCGTCCTGGAATCCGAGGAGCCGCGCGTCGAGCTGATCGGCCACGTCCGCCACCCCGGCGTGCGGCCGCTGCACGCCGCGTCGTCGCTGCGCCGCGCGCTGGCCGACGGCGAGGCGCTGCTGCCCGGCGTCTACCCCCTGCTGGGCGTGATCGAGCGGCACGACCGCCGCACGCTGGCCCGCCAGCTCATCCCCTTCTCGCCGCAGGAGGTCGCCGCGGGGCGTTTCGACCGGCATCTGGCCGACCACGACCGGATCCACCTGCTGGGCGCCGAGCGCGTCCGCGCCCTGGTCGCCCCGGCCACCGGCGATCCGCGGGCACCCGCCGCCCCGGTCGCTGCCGCCCCGCCGGGCGCGCCGGCCACAGAGGTGCCGCCTCCCCTGCCCGCGTCTGCTCCGATGGGCGCGCCGGCCGGCGGCGAGCCCATCGATCCGGCCATCGCCGCGCTGTTCCTGGAGCGGGTCGTGCAGGTGCGCGGCGCCGTGCTGCGGCCGGGCGCCTACCCGGTGGCGGGGCCGACCGCGCTTGAGGCGCTGATCGACGCCGCGGACGGCGCCACCGCCGGGGCCGACCTGTCGGCGGTGGAGGTGACCGCCGCGGGGCAGCGGCGCGTTGCCGACCTCGCGCGTCCCGGAACCGGCCGGCTGACCGTCGCGGCCGGCGACGCCATCCGCGTCAACGCCGCGCCGGCGGCGCTGGAGAGCCGCGCAGTCACCATCGCCGGCGCGGTGCGCCGCCCCGGTTCCTACGACGTGGCCCGCAACGAGACGCTGGCCTCGCTGATCGACCGCGCGGGCGGCCTGACCGAGGAGGCCTACCCCGCCGGCACCCTCTTCACCCGCGCCAGCGAGCGCCGCCGCCAGAAGGAGGAGTTCGAGCAGGACGCCCGCGCCATCGAGCGCGCGCTGGTCCGCGCCAAGGCCAAGGGCGACACGGTCAACCCGGACGACGCCGCGCACACCCGCCAACTGGTGGCCGAGCTGCGCAGCACCGAACCGTTGGGCCGCATCGTCGTCGAGTCCGACCCGGCGGTGCTGAAACGGCGGCCGGAGCTGGACGTGCTGCTGGAATCCGACGACCGCATCCTGATCCCGAAACGCCCGCTGACCGTCGCCGTCGCCGGCGAGGTGCTGCGCCCGGCCGCCCTGCAGTTCCGTTCCGGCAAGACTCCGGAGGACTACATCCGCGAGGCCGGCGGCACCACGCGCGACGCGGACGAGGGGCGCGCCTACCTGATCCTGCCGGACGGCCGGGCGCAGCCGCTGGCGATCTTCGCCTGGAACCACACGGTGACGGCGGTGCCGCCGGGCTCGGTGGTCGTGGTGCCGCGCGACCCCAAGCCGTTCGACTGGCTGGAGCTGAGCAGGAACGTCGGCAGCATCCTGTCCAGCCTCGCCATCACCGCCGCCTCCGTCTCGGTGATCTCGCGATGAGCCGGATCTCCGTCGTCACCGTGGTGCGCAACGACCGCGCCGGCCTGCTGGCGACGCGGAACAGCCTGCGGGCGCAGCGCTTCCGCGGCTGGGAGTGGATCGTCGTGGACGGCGCCTCCACCGACGGCACCGCCGCGTGGCTGGCGGCGCACGCCGACGAGGCGGCGTGGTGGCGCTCCGCCCCCGATGGCGGGCTTTACGACGCCATGAACGTCGGGTTGGGCGCCGCCCGCGGTGAACATGTGCTGTTCCTCAACGCCGGAGACACGCTGGCCGGGCCGGAGGTGCTGGGCCGCCTCGCCGCCGCCGACGGTGACCTGCTGTACGGCGACGCGCTGGAGCGCGGCGCGGACGGACGGCTGCGCCTCAAGCCGGCGCGGTCGCACCGCTTCGCCTTCTACGGCATGTTCACCCACCATCAGGCGATGGCCTACCGCCGGACCGTGGTGGCGGGGCTGCGCTTCGAGTCGCGCTACCCGGTGGGCGCCGACTACGCCTTCACGTTGCAGGCTCTGGAGCGCTCGGAACGGGTGTCGCGGCTCGACTTTCCGGTGTGCGTGTTCGCCCCCGGCGGGGTGTCGCAGCGCCACGCCGCCGCCGGGCGCGACGACCAGACGCGGGTGCGCCGGGAACTGCTTGGCACCGGCCGGTTGCTTTGTGCCGCAATCACGGCAACACAATGTTGCGCGGCGGCAATGAAACGGCACCTGCCGACCCTGTATTCGCTAGGCCGTTTCCGCCCTCTGGACATTTCATTTCGTTTATAGCCTCCGACCAGGGTCCGTGCGGATATATTGTTGATGCCGACGGGAGGTTGCATAAAATTTGGTTTCAGGACGCACCGTCAGGGCCGCCAGCCGACCGGCGCCTGAACCCAGCCCGAGAGCCCCGCCATGACCGCAACCAAGACCAAGCTCGCAGCCCCCCACACCCTGTCCCGGCGCGGCGAAGGCCCCAACCCCATCGACGTGCACGTCGGGGCGCGCCTGCGCCTGCGCCGGACGCTGCTCGGCCTCAGCCAGGAGAAGCTGGGCGAGGCGGTGGGCATCACCTTCCAGCAGTTGCAGAAGTACGAGCGCGGCTCCAACCGCATCAGCGCCAGCCGGCTGTTCAACCTGTCGCAGGTGCTGGAGGTGCCGGTCAGCTTCTTCTTCGACGACATGCCGCAGGCCGGAGCCAAGACCAGCACCGCCGAAATACCGCCCAGCGAGACCGAGGAGTTCGACTCCATGGCGCGCCGCGAGACTCTGGAACTGGTGCGCGCCTACTACCGCATCGACGACCCGTCGGTGCGCAAGCGCACCTTCGACCTCGTCAAGGCCCTGGGCGGCGAGCGCGAAGCCAGCAGCGAAGCGGCCTGACGGGTCTTGAGCCCGACCTGCCAGTAGTAGAAGGCGCGGGCCAGCGCGTGGTGCAGGCCCGCTGCCCCGTCCAGGAAACCAAGCTTCAGCAGATAGCCGTGCAGGAAGACCGCCAGCGGGCGCAGCGGCAGGGCGTGCAGCAACCGCTTCAGCGCCTGCCGCCGCGGGCTCTCCAGCGCGATCAGCGCCGCCATGCGCCCGTCGGCGCGCAGCGCCGCCTCCCAGTCGGAATAGCGATTGTGGCGGTCGAACCACGCCGCCAGCGGCTTGTCGTCGGCGTGCAGCAGCGGTGAGCGCAGCCGGCCGACCGCGCCGTCCACCAGCGGCTGGTAGTGCCCCTCCACCTCCCACATCGACCCAACGTCGAGGTCCGGCACCTCCGGAAACCGCGCGCGGCGGCGGTCGAGCAGCGCCAGCTTTGCGTTCCCGGCGCCGAAGCGCAGGACCCGGCCGAGGAACACCGGCCGCCCTTCGACCATGTAGCCCGCGCACCTTGGGCCGCGGGCCATCAGCGCGGCCAACTCGTCCACCAGCGCCGGCGTCAGCCGCTCGTCGGCGTCCACGTACAGCACCCAGTCGTGCGCAAACGGAAGGGTGTCCAGGCACCACTGCTTCTTCTTCGGATAGCGTCCGTTCCAGCGGAACGGCACGATGGTGGCGCCCCACGCGTCGGCGATGGCGACCGTCCCGTCGGTGCTGCCGGAATCCACCACGAACACCTGCGCGAAGCGGTCGAGCGCCGCGAGGCAGTGCGGCAGATTCTCCGCCTCGTTGAGCGTCATCGTGACGACCGAGATCGGTATCATCCCCGCCGAACCGCGCGATACGTAGCCAGGAACGCGCCCAGCGCCAGCCCGCCGGCCAGCGCCCCCGGCAGTACCAGCAGCGGATCCGGCCAGTCCGGCTGGCGCGCCGCCGCGGGCGGCTGGATCGGGTCCGCGGCGAAGGGCAGGTCCACCTCGATCAGCAGCGAGACGCGCTCCTGCTCGGCCAGGAGATCGACCAGCGGGCGGCGATGGTCGGCCTGGGTGACGGTGCCGAGCTTGGCGCGGACGTGCGCCACCTGCGCGGCGCTGCGCCGGCTCGCCTCGGCCCGCAGGTGCGCGTCCGCCGCCGCGGCGACGCGACCGAGCAGGTCCAGCGCGAAGGCGCGGTCGGTGTGGCGCAGCGACAGCCGCCGCATCGGGCTGGTGCCCACCGGGGCCACCACCAGCATGCGGCGCAGTCGGGCGGCGACCGCCTCGGCATCCGGCTCCACCCAGTCCTCACGGCCGGCGAGCCCCAGCGCCAGCCGCTTCAGCGCCGCCCCGACGCCGGTGGGCGCCACCCAGCCGGCACCATCCCAGCGCTCGGGGAACAGGCGCGGCGCCAGCCCCGGATCCGCCATCAGCCGCGCCGCCACCGGCACCGAGCCGAGCAGTTCCAGGAAGCGGCTGAAGTCCGACAGCGTCTCCTCGCCGGTGCCCGGCTCGGCAAGGCCGAAGGCACCGTCGGCGCCGTGCACCGGCATGCGCGGCCCCATGGCGGCGACGCCGGTGCGCGCGGTCGGGCCGACGACCATGCTCGCCGTGTGCTGCGCCGGCACCAGCCGCAGGCCGAGCACCGCCAGCAGCAGCGCCGCCAGCCCGCACGCCAGGGCGACCTTCCAGGCGGAGCGCAGCGTGCCGGCCAGCACGCGCAGCCCGCCCGCCTCGCCGACGAAGGGCTGCGACACCTCAACCATGCCCCGCCCCCCAGGCGGGCGCCGACGCGCACGGCGCCGGGCGCAGCGCCGCCGCCAACGCCAGGAAGCGCTCCGCCGCCGCATCGGCGTCCCAGGCCTCCGCGACGTTCCGCGCCCGCGCGCCCTCGGCCGCGCAGCGCGCCGGGTCGGCCGCGTAGGCGCGGACCGCCGCCGCAAAACCCGTGGCATCGCCGGGATGGAGCACGACGCCGCAGCCCTGCTCGGCGAGCATCCGCGCCGCCTCGCCCTCCGCCGGGCCGAGGAACAGGCAGGGCCGCCCCGCGGCAAGCGCGCCGTACACCTTGCACGGCACCAGCAGCCCCTCGGCCCGCGGGTCCATGGCGGCGACGTGCAGGTCGGCGGCGGCCAGCGTGTCGGACAGGCGCCCGGCCGGCTGGAACGGCAGCACGTGGACGTTGCCCAGGCGTCCGGCCGCCTCGGCCACCGCCGCGTGCCCGCGGCCGTCACCGACCAGCAGGAAGGCCACCTCCGGAAGATCCGCGGCGGCGGCGAGCAGCACCCCCAGCGGGTGCGCCAACCCGAAGTTGCCGGCGTAGGCGACGGTGAAGCGCTCGCCCAGTCCCAGTTCCGTCCGCACGGCGGACGCCACGCGCGGCAGCGGCCGGATGGCGGGATCGCCCCAGTTCGGCAGCACCGCCGGATCCCTCACGCCCAGCGCACGCAAGCGCCCGGCCATGCAGCGGCCGATGGCGATCACCCGCGCATGGCGCCGCAGCGCCGCGGCCGTGGCGCCCTCAAGCATCCACCTCATCGCACGCGGCAGGCGCACGCCGAGCACCGGCAGCAGCGCCGGGAACAGGTCGTGGCACCAGTGCACCGCCGCCCCGTGCCGCATCCCCAGCAGCGGCCCGGCCAGCGCCAGCAGCGGCGGATCGGTCATGGTGACCACCACGTCGTGCCGCGGCAGCGCCAGCCCGCGCATCGCCAGCCGGGCCAGCGCCGCCAGATAGCCGCGCACGCCCGGCCGGCCCTCCCCCCGCCCGCCGGCGCGCACCACGGCGACGCCGCGCGACGCCTCTACCGGACCGCTGCCGTCGGCCAGCACGGTGACGCGCCATCCGGCGCGCGCCGCCCGCTCCGCCAGATCGGCGAGGCAGCGTCCGCTGGCCCCACGGTCCGGCGGGAAGACCCGGTTGATGAAGAGGATCGAGGGCGGCTCGGGCAACGCGCATGACCTTCGAAGCGATTGCATTCGAAAGTATGCACCACACGCTACACGCCGTCCAAGCCGTTCTTACTTGGAGTAACGCGGGTCTTTTCTGCCGCTGTTACCATCAGCGTGAGCA
>Ga0196970_1001530_pt1 | contig 14964 bp, 17 predicted proteins | sample S1v_513CmetaG_FD_148672 | JGI IMG/M metagenome (GOLD analysis project Ga0196970, IMG submission 148672) | Soil microbial communities from Anza Borrego desert, Southern California, United States - S1+v_5-13C | ecosystem: Environmental > Terrestrial > Soil > Desert | place: USA: California...
GAGACGTACAACATTGGCGGGTTTAACGAGTGGCAGAATATTGAGCTGATCAAGCTGTTGTGCGTGCAGATGGATGAAAAGCTTGGCCGTGAGCCCGGCACATCAGAGAAGCTGATAACCTACATCAAAGATCGCCCTGGTCATGACCGCAGGTATGCTATAGATGCTAATAAGATAAAGAACGAGCTGGGCTGGGAGCCATCTGTGACTTTCGAAGAAGGCCTTAGCAAAACCATCGACTGGTACCTGCAGAATACAGAATGGCTGGCGCATGTAACCTCCGGCGACTATAAGAACTATTACAAGACTCAATACGCGCACAGCTAAATGAAAGGCATTATCCTCGCCGGCGGTTCCGGTACTCGTCTCTACCCATTGACCATTGCTGTGAGCAAGCAGCTAATGCCGGTATACGACAAGCCGATGATCTACTATCCACTGTCGACGCTGATGCTGGCAGGCATAAATGAAATACTGATCATCACTACTCCTGATGACCAGGCAGCATTCAAACGACTGCTGGGTGATGGCAGCCAGGTGGGGTGTAACTTTGAATATGTGGTTCAGCCCAGACCAGAGGGCCTTGCGCAGGCATTTGTACTGGGTGCAGACTTTATAGGCAATGATCCGGTTGCACTGGTACTCGGCGATAATATCTTCTATGGCTCCGGCATGGGAACCTTGCTGGGAGAAAAGGTGAACCCTGACGGTGCAGTGGTATTTGCTTACCAGGTACAGGATCCTGAACGCTATGGTGTAGTGGAATTCGACAGTAACAACAAGGTACTAAGCATTGAAGAGAAGCCAGAGCAACCAAAGTCAAACTTCGCAGTTCCGGGGCTTTATTTCTATGACAACCAGGTGGTGGAAATAGCAAAGAACATGAAGCCATCTCCCAGGGGTGAGCTGGAGATAACAGATGTAAACAAAACCTACCTGGAAATGGGTAAGTTGGAGGTGGGCGTCCTGGACCGCGGCACAGCCTGGCTGGATACGGGAACATTCGACTCACTGATACAGGCAGGCCAGTTCATTGAGGTAATAGAAAAGCGGCAGGGGTTAAAAATTGGTTGTATAGAGGAAATAGCTTTTCATAAAGGGTGGATAAATAGCAGTCAACTGGAGGCTCAGGCGAAAATATATGCTAAGTCTGGCTACGGTGAATACCTTAACAATATCATCAGGCATAAACTGGCTGCTATGAGCTAGGTCGAGCTCACGTAAACTTCTGAAAGAGCCATATCTTTGCATCCCGCCCAAAAGCGGGATTATTTGTATAGTTGATGCTGATCTATTTAATACCTTTTATCTCTGCCTTTATTGGCTGGTTTACTAATTGGATAGCTATAAAGATGCTGTTTCATCCCAAGGATCCGAAACGCATCCTTGGAGTCACGTTGCAGGGTATATTTCCTAAACGTCAGAAGCAATTTGCCACTAAACTTGGAACAGTCGTCGCGAATGAACTGTTACACTTCGACGAGATCATTGGCAGGATAAAAGACCCGGCAAACCAGCGTGATCTGGCACCTTTTATTGAAACCCACATTGACGAATTCCTGCAGGTAAAGCTAAAGGAGAAATTACCGGTTATCTCTATGTTTGTAGGTGAAGGGATGATCCAGAAAATAAAGGAGGGTTTGATGGAAGAAATTGAAGTGTTGCTTCCGGAACTGATCAACCGGTTCACCGACAAGCTGAGTGAAAGCGTGGATGTTGAACAGATTGTAACAGAGAAGGTTAGTAACTTCTCATCAGATAAGCTTGAGGAAATACTTGTGAGTATAATGCAGAAAGAATTCCGGTTTGTTGAGATAATAGGAGGAGTACTGGGATTTGTTATAGGATTAGCACAAGTGCTGTTGACAGTCCTGTCGCGGTAAACCAATTCCTGAAGGGATGAGAAGTGCAATTGGAAACCCCTTTCAATTGCGTAAATTTGAAGAAGAAACAAAAGACGAACGATGCCACATTATCACTCATTAGGTGACATTCCCCATAAGCGCCATACTCAGTTCCATAAACCCGGTGGCGGATTATATTCAGAACAGCTTTTCAGTACACAAGGTTTTTCTTCTAATTACTCGCTCCTCTACCATATTCATCCTCCTACCCAGATAATAAGAGTGGAGGAACCTGTAAATGCATCGCCTAAAGCGGCATCAGACAATATTCTAAAACATAGAAGCTTTCAGGGCTTCAATGTAAAGCCGGAAGCCGACTACCTGAAAAGCAGAAAGGTTGTCCTTTTCAATAATGATGTCCAGTTATCTCTTGCTTCTCCCCAGGACGGCATACTAAACTACTTTTATAAGAACGCTGATGCAGATGAGGTGATATTCGTACATGAAGGCACAGGCACCCTCCGCACTCAATACGGACAAATCCAATTCAGCTACGGAGACTACCTCGTAGTGCCAAGAGGAACAATTTACCAGATCCAGTTTGACAGCGACGACAACCGGCTGTTCATAATAGAATCATTTAGCCCTATCACGTTTCCTAAAAGATACCTAAGTAAGTATGGTCAGTTACTGGAACATGCGCCATTCTGCGAAAGGGATATCAGACAACCACAGGAACTAATTACCGTCGATAAAAAAGGGGAATACCTGATCAAGGTAAAGAAGAAGGGGCTTTGCTACAACATCTGGTACGGCCATCATCCATTTGATGTTGTTGGCTGGGATGGATATGAATATCCATATGCGCTGAGCATTCATGACTTTGAACCGATAACAGGAAGAGTCCATCAGCCACCACCAGTGCACCAGACTTTCGACGCCCACAACTTTGTGATCTGTTCCTTTGTGCCCCGTCTTTATGATTACCATCCTAACTCAGTACCTGCTCCCTACAATCACAGCAACATCGATAGTGATGAGGTGTTGTACTATGTGGATGGCGATTTTATGAGCCGGAAACATGTAACGCGCGGAATGATCACCTTACACCCGGCGGGAATCCCACATGGTCCACATCCTGGAACAGTGGAGAAGAGCATAGGTCAAAAGGAAACCAAAGAATTAGCGGTGATGGTGGACACATTCAAGCCACTGTTTATTACTGATCTGGCGCATGGCATAGAGGATGAAGGATATATGATGAGCTGGCAGGACGCATTTTAGAATAAAGACGGAAACTAAGAACAATTTCAGAATAACTAAATCAATCAGATAATGGAATCACTTACAGTATCGCAGAAGATGGCACAAGCGCAGGATTTCCTGCCTATCAATGGTACCGATCATATTGAATTGTATGTAGGGAATGCTAAGCAGGCTGCCCATTATTATAAGACTGCCTTCGGCTTTCAGAACTACGCATATGCAGGGCCGGAAACCGGACAGAGGGACCTGGTGTCGTATGTACTGCAGCAAGGAAAGATCAGACTGGTACTTACTACACCATTGCATTCTGATCATCCCATTACGCAACACATAGCTAAGCATGGCGACGGAGTAAAGGTTCTTGCTTTGTGGGTGGACGATGCATATAAGTCATTTGAAGAAACTACAAAGCGGGGAGCGAAAGTGTATATGGAACCTCGGACGCTGACAGATGAAAATGGCGAAGTACGAATGAGTGGCATCTATACCTATGGCGAAACGGTGCATTTGTTTGTTGAACGGAAGAATTACTCTGGAGCATTCCTGCCCGGGTTTAGAGCTTTTACCAATGACTACAATCCAACCGAAACAGGATTACTATACGTTGACCACTGTGTTGGTAATGTAGGCTGGGGGCGCATGAATGACACCGTTAAATGGTATGAAAAAGTAATGGGCTTTGCCAATATTCTAACCTTTGACGATAAACAGATAAATACAGAATATTCTGCGTTGATGAGCAAGGTGATGAGCAATGGCAACGGGTATGTAAAGTTTCCTATTAATGAGCCGGCGGAAGGAAAGAAGAAAAGCCAGATCGAAGAGTACCTCGAATTTTACGAAGGAGAAGGGGTGCAACACATAGCTATTGCTACAAATGATATCATTACAACTGTTAGGGAACTAAAGTCAAGAGGCGTGGAATTCCTGGACACTCCTGACGCATACTATGAAGAGCTTTTTGACCGCGTTGGTAAGATAGACGAAGATGTTGCTCCGCTGCAGGAACTGAAAATACTGGTTGACAGGGATGAGGAAGGATATCTGCTGCAAATCTTCACTAAGCCGGTAGAAGACCGCCCTACTCTATTCTTTGAGATAATTCAACGTAAAGGTGCCAGGAGTTTTGGTGCTGGCAACTTCAAGGCTCTTTTTGAATCAATTGAAAGAGAACAAGCGAAACGTGGCAACTTATAAAATGATAAACTGATAACTAAAAAGCCTCGCATATTGCGGGGCTTTTTAGTTCATTTGAGTTTCGCTTTAACCGGTGAGGATAGTACGGCAACTTCTTAGATCTTTTCTTGCTTTACGGGAAGCAATACGAAAAACTTTGCTCCAATGTTCTCTTCCCCTTTGCTATAGATAAGCCCATTGTGGTTGTTGACTATCTTATGGCATACAGTCAGACCTATGCCTGTACCGTCATATGCAGTCCTGGCGTTCAGCCGCTGAAAGATCTCGAATATTTTCTCAGCATACTGCTGGTCGAAACCAACGCCATTGTCTTTCACCATGATTTCATAATAAGCACGGGAGCTGTCGAGATTTGGCTTGTCTGCTATTTCATCCACACTCATTAGTCTCGAAGACACTTCTATTTCGGGTCTGCGGCCCTCAACGGTAAACTTTAGCGCATTTCCTATGAGATTGAAAAATAGCTGATTCATTTGCAGCGGTATAGCATCAATAGTTGGTAGTGCTCCCACCTTCAAAGACACTCCTTTTTGCTGAATAAGCACTTCAAAGTCGTTCTTCACGTTCTTCATGATGTTCCCTAGGTCAGTCTCTTCGTAGTCATTCCCCGACTTTTTAATAAGGCTAAATGCTAAAAGGCCATTGATAAGCCTGGACATCCTTTGCGAAGACGTACTTATCTTATCAAGGTACAACTGCGCCTCTGCATTAAGAACATCTTTATTCTTGCTGTATAGGAGCTCCGCAAATGTCTGTATCTTCCTTAATGGCTCTTTTAGGTCATGACTTGCTACGAAGGCAAATTGTTCCAGCTCTTTGTTCGATCTGTTCAACTGAGTGTTAGCTTCATTCAGTTCCTCGGTACGCTCCCCGACTCTTTTCTCCAGTTCGGCTGCCAGGCTTTTGTATTTGCTCTCACTTTCACGCAGCGCCTGCTCACTTGCACGGAGTGCCTTTTCCGATTTTTTCAGATCGGTGATGTCCATCAACATGTTGACCGCACCTACAACTTCACCAAGTTCATTAAAAATGGGGTCTGGGTGGGGTAGAATGTGGCGTTTTGTACCATCTGGATTCTCAACGATAATTTCAATATTCCTGACTGACCTGCCTTCTTTTAGTGCCACAGCCATGGGACAGGTGTCTAGTGACACGGGGGTGACATCATCTGTGTGCCATATTTTCCAGCTACCGCACCAGAGGTCTTTGCCCAACTCCGGAGTTCTACCCCACAGCTTAACTGCTGCATCATTGTACATATTTATATATCCATCTCTGTCACATGTATAAACAGCTGCAGGTAAATGGCGTAGAAGCTGTGCGTATTCTGGAACTGGTTGTCTTGGAAGAGTAATTACTTTATGATCGGGGAGCGAAGTAAGTGGTGTGGCCGTATTCATATCTTTATTTTCCAAAGAGATTGGCATAGCTCTACCGGCCTGGCCAATCAAAATCATTATCTAAATGACATAAGGTGTATAAAATCATGCCATTATGAAAGGGGGGAACCTAAGTCTCGGTTTTGGGTACATCAGTAGGACTGCCAGCATAAGCACTACTTGGGCCGAGATATAGCTAAAACCGATCTTGCAATTAATCTAGGTAAGTGAGTTTTTCTGCAGTTCCCTGATGTGATCTTCCTTCAGTTTGTCGCCATTTGAATCCCGAAAATGTTTCACTATGAATTCTGCGACTTCGGACTGAGTGTATGATAAAAGCGTTTTAGAACTAATGCTCGATTTTGTGGTTCTGAGCTGTTCGAATAAAGCAAATAGTTCTGCGACCGGCCCACTCCAGGTGAGGAAGTCTACGCCATCCGCCGCGGAGACTTCCTCAACTGTTGCTTTGTCTGATAAAATATCCTCAGGAATCGAATTCAGAGCTTCAACCAGCTCGGAAACCATAGGTCCCATATAAGGGGCGGTAAGCAGATGAGTTCTGATCTTTTCATACTCGGACCTAAAAGCCTGTCTGTTCTCCGTCTTTCCAGACCTGAATTCTTTTACGTACAGATCAATATCGAAATTAATTAGCGCCTTCAAGCGGTTCAAGGCAAATACACAAAAGTCTGCGGTGCAATCATTGCCTTGCCTGATGGCCATCCCCTTTTTACACATTTCCAACCATTTTTTGGTGGTAAGCGCGAAAGATTTCCCTTTGGACTGATACAATTCGTATTGAGCAGAATCTAACGAAATATACTCCTCGTTTATACGAGAGACAAAGGTGAGAAAGGTAGCCTCTGATAATAACTTCCCGGTAAGTGGGAAATATGACATGTCCGTGTTTTCCACTAAAGTAGTCAGCCTGACAATCTTCTCCTAAATAATTTTTTCTAAATAAGATTGACTACTGGTAAAGAAGCGGCATCAATACAGCAAACGGTACGACAGAAATAATGGTAAAAAGAAAAGGACTTTCTGCTTTTCAGCTGAAAGTCCCTGAAGTAGCGAGAAGCAGACTTGAACTGCCGACCTTCGGGTTATGAATCCGATGCTCTAACCAGCTGAGCTATCTCGCCAAATTATCCATCCTGAACTGGTATAACTCTCAAAATGGAACGCAAAGGTAAGAGAAAAGTTTTTAAATATCCATCCCGGTCAGCCTACTTTTTAGCTCAGGAGTTAGATTAGCAATTCGCTTAATGGAATAGTTGAAGCATACCATCCCTGTTTTGGCGTGTGCTATTTGAATTGCCTGACCCTCTCTGTTTGTGGAGATGTGGTATAAGAGGTCGAAAGACCGGTCCGTAATCTCAGAAGCATAGAGTTTAATTGTTAGCATTTCACCATAGAAAGCTTCCCCTTTGTATGCAATCATTACATCACCCATAATAAGACTGGTGCCGCCCGCCTCCAGTTCTGTATACCCCCATTGTGCGAGCAGCTGCATACGCGCCTCGTGTATGAGCGACAGAACTGAATCATTTCCCAGGTGATTACCATAGTTGATGTCGGAGATACGCACCGCTATGTGACTGGTGAACAAAGGTTTTTGCTCAGGAAACTTTAATTTTACGCGATCCATTAAAACAGACTTTTTTATGCTTTTGCGAAACTGCCCCTAAAGATAGTGACAGCCCATAAGCACCATTTGTATTTGTAAACTTACTAAAATGAAGATCATATGTATTGGCCGCAATTACGCGGAACACGCGAAGGAGCTAAGGAATGAGGTACCTGCCGAGCCGGTGATCTTTATGAAGCCAAAGACAGCATTACTGCTACCAGAAAAACCCTTGTATTACCCTGAGTTTACAGACGACCTGCACTATGAATGTGAACTAGTGGTGAAGATCTGCAAAAACGGGAAATATGTACAGGAGCGCTTTGCGAGTAAATACTATGAGGAAGTAACAGTAGGCATCGATTTTACCGCACGAGATCTGCAGCAAAAGCAAAAAGAAAAGGGGCTGCCATGGGAGATTGCTAAAGCCTTTGACGGGTCAGCGGCTGTGGGAAGATTTGTTACATTACCCGCTGGTGCAGACATCAACAACCTAAGCTTTCAGCTAAGGCTGAATGAAAAGGTGGTGCAGGATGGAAGCTCGGGAAATATGATGTTCAGTGTAAACAAGATCATTGCATATGTATCACAATACTTCACCCTGAATATTGGCGATATGATCTTTACCGGCACACCGGCCGGGGTAGGATCCGTAAACGTCTACGACAAACTTGAAGGGTATCTTCAGGACGAACGACTGCTGGAAGTAAACATCAGATAACCAGAAAAACTAACAATAGTGCGTATCTACAACCCTAAACAGTGGTTCGAAATATTATTCCAGTTCCACAAAGCTGATACATTAAGAAAGCTTTTCCCTCTCATATTGATCATTTCAGCTTATTCAGGTGTTGTAGTTTACCTCGAGGAAAATCTTTTCATGGTCGAGCCGAACAGCCACCTCAAGAACATTTTCTACCTCCACAACTTGTTAGGGTTTGCCCTTTCCCTGCTACTTGTCTTTAGGACGAACACAGCTTATGACCGGTGGTGGGAAGGCAGAAAACTCTGGGGATTGCTAGTAAACAACAGCAGAAATCTCGCTATTAAACTACAGGCTTGTTTGCCAGCAGTTGATGAACAAAACCGCGAATTCTTCAGGAAAGGTATTCCATTGTTCGCTAAAACTTTAAGAGAACATCTGCAACAGGAGTCCACCAGATATGCTCTGGATGGAGAAGACCATCCTGACCTTATGCTAATTGACAAAGCTAAACATACCCCCAACCAGGTAGCAAGAATGCTGAACGATAGGGTGATGTTACTATATAGGGAGGGTTTATTGTCCGGCGAGCAGCTGCTATTCATGAACCCGGAACTGACAAGCTTCACCGATATTTGCGGAGGGTGTGAGCGTATCAAGAATACCCCGATTCCATATTCTTACAGCGCCTTTATAAAAAAATTCTTCTTCATCTACATAATGACGCTGCCATTCGGCTATGTGTACACTCTTGGCTATTGGGCAGTACCGGTAGTTGCTATAGTGTTTTACGTTCTTGGTAGCCTGGAGTTGATTGCTGAAGAAATTGAAGATCCGTTCGGCACGGATAGTAATGACCTACCCATGGAAAAGCTTGCAGAGAATATCGAAAAGCACGTAGCGGAGATACTGTAGTTATTTCTAATCGAATAAGCTTGCCCTCAAGGTTAATGAGCCGTTATTGTGACCTGTAACGCTCGTAATATTTGTTGGTACGTTCTACTTTGCACGAAAATAAATCTGCCAAATGAAAACCACCTATAAAATCGCCCTGGTGAGTGCTTTACTATCACTGTGTGGATCAGTCCTCGCGCAAAAACCAACTACCGGCTGCATAGATGTAAATGTGCAGGGGCAGGCTGAGGGGATAAAGCTTGGTCTTACCAAACAGGGTCATACGCTATACCAGGAAGCTATGTTTAACATGACCTCAATGGAGCCTGTGCCTGTAGCTGTGAAAATGATCGCAGGAGTGCAATATCAAATGATATATGTTGGCAGCGAGAGCTCAAGCAGAATGATATTTGAGTTGTATGACGGCAAGGATAAGAAGCTGGATGAAAAGGTGGAGCGTGGCGCCAACAACAGCATAGTATATACTTATACGCCTAAGAAGTCGGATATATATCTGGTGACGCTGATTCAGAAAAAAGGAACGAAGGATATGTGCGGTTATTTTGGAGTAATGATGAAGGGTGCACATCCTCCAGTTGCCGCTACCAGCAATCAGCCGGCTGATCAGCCTATGCCACCCGCGGCTGCACCGGTTCCGGCGAAGAAGGCTAAAGTTAAAACAGCGACAACCGTTAAGACAGCCACCACGGTGAAGCAAACGAATACACCTAAGCCTGCAGAAACAAAAGTCGCCCCATCAGAAGGGAATAACTACCAGAACATGCCCGCCAACCAAAGGCCGAACCCGAACCGTACCAGGGCAACCAGAGAAGCACAGCAGCAAAGAGGAAGGTAAAAGCTGTAGCTATTGTTTAGATTTGCCTGATGGATGTAAAGATCGAATCCAGCTGGAAAAAGGTGTTGCTCGACCAGTTCGGGCAACCTTACTTTCAGGCAATAGTGGCACTATTGAAACAGCAAAAGCAGGAGGGGAAAACCATTTACCCTGCCGGACCTAACATATTCACAGCGTTTGAAAGAACACCTTTCGACAATGTAAAAGTCGTAATCCTTGGGCAAGACCCTTACCACAATCCCGGGCAGGCACATGGACTTGCATTTTCGGTGCAGAAAGGGATTCAGCCTCCGCCTTCCCTTGTTAACATATACAAAGAAATAAATCAGGACACAGGTGCATGCATACCTGGACATGGCAACCTGGAGCAATGGGCAACGCAAGGAGTGCTGCTACTGAATGCAGCCCTTACTGTAGTCGCTAACACCCCCATGTCGCACAGTAAAATAGGCTGGCACGAATTCACAAATGCAGTTATCCGCGTTGTCAGTGAAAACAAGACACATGTTGTCTTCATGCTTTGGGGAGCATTCGCCAGGAGCAAACAAGAATTGATAGATAATTCCAAACACTTAATTTTGACCGCCGCTCATCCGTCACCGCTCTCAGCGCATAACGGTTTTTTCGGCTGCCGCCATTTCAGCAAGGCCAACAAATGGCTGGAGGAACACGGCATAGCTCCCATAGACTGGTCAATAGAATGAAATTTATTAAGAAGTTAGTCGGTACCATATTTTTCATCTACGCCATAGTGCTCTTCGTTGTCACTATGCTCATTGTTTTCGTACCTGTCTGGATAACTAGTCTGTTCAGGGAGCCCAAAAGGACACAATACCTCCACCCTATCTTTAAAGCCTGGATGAGCGTGTACCTGCCACTGGTAGGATGTCCTGTTATCAGAAAGGGGAAGAAACACTTTAAACGGGGACAGAATTATGTGGTCGTAGTAAACCACAATTCTCTGGCAGACATCCCTGTTTCGAGTCCGTGGATTCCAGGTCCAAATAAGACCCTGGCAAAAGTAGAGATGGCTAAGATCCCGATTTTCGGGGTAATCTATAAATCCGGCTCCGTGCTGGTGGATAGAAAGAGGGAGGGAAGCCGCAGGGAGAGCTTTATGAAGATGCAGGAAATGCTCGATCTTGGTCTCCATTTGTGCTTGTACCCGGAAGGAACCAGGAACAAGACAGATAAGCCGCTTCAGCCATTTTTTGACGGAGCATTTAATGTCGCAATAAAGGCACAGAAGCCTATAATCCCTGCCCTGATATTCAATACTAAAAGGATATATCCTAATACCAGTACAACATGGGCAACCCCTATGCCCATTCATATTCATTTCCTGGAGCCTATAAGTACTGAGGGCCTGACCCTAAATGACTGTGCAACTCTGAGAAACCGCGTCTATAATATTATGGAAGCGTATTACGTAGCTAACCTGGATAAATTATGAATTATTACTTGGTAGGTACAGGCAATATGGCCTGGTTCTTGGGGGGAAGACTAAAAGATGCCGGACATCAATGCAAAGGGGTGTACGGTAGAAAGGCAGAAAATGCACAGACAATGGCGGAACACTGTGGGGCAACAGTGTTAAAGCACCTGAGTGACATACAGGATGACGCTGATTGCTGTATTATTGCGGTAAGTGATCATTCAATTGCGGGAGTGGCAAATGACCTGCAACTCAAGAACACAGTGGTTATACATACCGCAGGTGCTGTTCCACTTGATGTGATCCGCAAAGAAAACAAGGCAGTATTGTGGTTTATCTACTCTATTCTAAAGACTGAACTGCCTGACCACCGAGCCATACCAGCAATGTGGGAAGCTAACGGCGAACCTGCTAAAAGAGTGGTCACAAGCATTGCGGGTGCTATATCAGATATCGTTATGGAAGGGAATGCAGACAAGCGCACCTGGTTGCATCTATCTGCAGTGTTTGCGAACAACTTTACCAACCATATAGTTACCATATGTGAACAGATATGTCATGAGCAGGGAGTGTCCTTCAAATTAATGATGCCCATTTTGCAACAAACACTTTACAGGATCAATTACAAATCGCCGGCAGAATTGCAAACGGGACCGGCCGTAAGGCGGGATGATGAGACTGTGGCTAAACACCTGAAATTGCTCGCAGACACGCCAGAGCGACAGCGGATATACAGAGCTGTCACTCAGTCGATAGAAGATATGTATAACTCCGAAGGTGAAGGGAAGGAATGAAGGGTTACCTTTGCGCCAAATAAGGCAGACACCAAGAATGTATACAATCAATTTTAAGTTTGAGCAGAAGGGATTGGAGCCGGTAACTATTGAGAAAGTGGAGCCGGGACAAAGTATCCTGGAGGTGGCTCTGGAAAATAATATAGAATTACATCATAACTGTGGAATGGTATGTGCCTGTAGTACTTGCCATCTCTACCTTGAAAAGGGGGAAGAATTTGTGCCTGAGTTAACCGACAAGGAAGAAGATTTCATCGACAGAGCGAGGAATCCAAGATTGAACTCCAGACTCGGCTGCCAGTGCATACTTGATGATGAACAATCAGGTACTATAGAGGTTACGCTACCAGATCAGAGCCTGATACACGGTGATTAGGCTATTTTCTTGATTGACTCCAAATTCAGCACTGAACAACAAACACTGACAACCACTAACAACAATGACCCACTACGAGCCACCAATACACTGGAACGACCACGAGGATATTGCGCTGAAGCTGTATGAACGCTTTGGCGATGAATTTACAGAAAGTAAGATATACAGGGTGCGCTTTACAGAACTGCTGCAATGGGTGTTAGAGATACCCAATTTTAGCGGGAAGCGTGAAGAGAGTAATGAAGGGCACCTGGAGATGATACAAAGCGCATGGGTATATGAATGGAGAGACAACCAGAAGTAAATATCCTTAACGGGAAAAAGCACCCTCGCAAAAGGTGCTTTTTCCGTTATTATCCCAGAGCTGAGATTAACAACTATCAGCTAAGCCCAAAAGTAAAACGGAACTGTTAGTACAATTCCGCTTCAGATTGCAAACAATTCCAGCTATTGCTTAGATGCCTTAAGGTCCAACTCAATATTTACCTTCTCTGATATAAACTTATCACCTAGTGACTTGTCGCTGCGGTAGTTCATTTGCCACTGCGTACGATCGATGTCGAAGTTTCCTTTGGCTTTCAATGTATTCCCGTCAAGGTCTATTCTCGCAGGGAAGCTTATATTTTTCGTCACATCCTTTAGTGTAAAATTGCCGCTGATGCGGAAGTTGGCACCGTCTACTATTGATGTGTCACTATCATTCTGCTCATAAGGTACTACACTAGTTATCTCGAATTTCGCGTTTCCAAACTTCTCTGCATCGAAAAAATCACCGCTCATTAGGTGCGGGCGAAGTTTACCATCTATCATGTCACCTTCCTCTTCCATATCCATAGAACTGATCGGAATGATAAACGAGCCTCCGGTTATCTGGTTGTTGGCTACTGAAACGGAACCTGATGAAATACGGAAAGTACCAGGGTGGTTCTTCCCTACCCCGTGTCCAACAAAGCGGATACGCGAATCGGTGGTATCTACAGCATAACTCTGTCCCTGGGCATCAGCAGCCTGCTGTTCTTCGGTTATTGTAGCGTTGTCGCCTGATGGCGCATCTTCCCCACAGGAAAGGAGGAGTGTGCATGAGAATGCTAAAGCTGTGAAGCAGTTGGTGATTTTTTGCATAAGAAATAAGAGTGTTTACAAACCCATGTAAAAACCATGCCTAATCACCTTATGAATAAAAATGGTTTGTAATTTGAAGATTCCAGGTAGTTGATGTCAACTTTTTCCTTTTTGTCGCTATCCTCTCATGAAGTCACTAACTAAATACGCTAGCAGCTTTCCAGTAGAGGGATCCATACTTCCATCATTACGATTAGTTATCCCTTCCGGAAGATGAAGGTAGGCCGGTGTTGACAATTGCGCGCACCATGTAATATATTGCCTCGCCTGAAGTACAGTAATGCCTGAGGGTGTAGCCGCGCTCGCTAGAACACCTGCTATTGCATCAAGGTCCAGTTCAATACCTGTAGGCGTTCCCGAGGTAAAGCGGATAGCCTGCTCAATTGTGGAATGAAAGCGATCCGGCTCGTGAAGAAACATGTCTTCGTAAAATGAATACTGGACGTCCTCGTCAGCCTGCAAAACTTCCAGTACCGTCTGACTGTTATAATTGCGGTGCAGACCAATGATCGCATACTTCCTGAGGTAGCCTTCCATCTTTGCATACCTGAAACCATTGCCACTGTGTCGTCCTTCTATTGCTCTGAAATCGCTATGTGGATCCAAGTTGATGCAATTCACCGGAACTCCGTGAGCCACTGAGGCTGCCTTGAGCAGTGGATAGCAGTTGTTGTGACCGCCACCTACCACTATGGGTACCTTTCCTGCAGCTATTATTTCCCGCACTACCTGGAAAACTTCTTCGTCTATCCTGCCTACAGTATCCCTAAGACCCGGAATATCCATGTGGTCAGCTTTCTTCATCCAGTCGGAGAAATTAAAGCATCCAAGTATTGCAAGAGAATCACCTGACAGACTATCTGTATTCTGGAGATTAAGTATCGCTTTCAAAGCTTCACTCCATGCTGTATGAGTACCACCAACGCCATAATTGGCACGCACGCCGATATCTTCTGGTATTCCCAGTAACACAAATCGGGCGGGACAAGCTTTTAGAGATTCAACCCAGTCAGCAACTTCCGGAGTATGAACCCGCTCCCCGAGTTTTACCTCACCATCACGTACGGTGATAAGACTATTTACCTCTTCCGCAGAAATAACCTGAAGGTTGCTCATTTATGGCTGAAAACTTTGGATACACGGCAAAATATGATAAAGAGATTGATTTTGGTTATCTATCAGCGTAGTGATGATGGAAAATGTGGTGTAAATTTGCAGGGTAAACGAATAAAAATCATACAGCATGTATCCTACAGAAATAGTTAACCCAATGAAGGCAGAACTGACCGACAGGGGTTTTAAAGAACTGACCACGCCCGAAGAGGTTGATAGTGTGATGAAATCTCAGGGCACTACCCTGCTATTCATCAATTCAGTGTGTGGCTGCTCAGCAGGTACTGCCAGGCCTGGAGTAATAATGGCTGTACAAAACGCTACGAAGAAACCCGACAATGTGGTAACAAGTTTTGCT
>Ga0196970_1001531_pt1 | contig 14963 bp, 11 predicted proteins | sample S1v_513CmetaG_FD_148672 | JGI IMG/M metagenome (GOLD analysis project Ga0196970, IMG submission 148672) | Soil microbial communities from Anza Borrego desert, Southern California, United States - S1+v_5-13C | ecosystem: Environmental > Terrestrial > Soil > Desert | place: USA: California...
TAAGTCTCGTATGTCACAAAAGACAACCGCTTTATAAACGAGTTTATCAGCATCGAAGCTGAGGGGCGCGCACGAAAGAAAGCCGCCGATTGGTGGTCACTTCGAACGCAAATGCCCTGCCCCGCTACGATTGCCGAAGCTCTTGAGCAAGTCGCGAACTTGTCGGTTCCTTCGGCTATCCGCGTTAACACTAGCGGGGATTTTCCAAAGGTGATTGCATATGAGTATGTATGATAAACAGCGCGAAGCTGATTTAGCCGTTATCGTCCAGGCTCTATCATCAACGATCCAATCCGCTATTCGTTGTTGTCCGAATTGCTTGCACTTTGACAACGTGCGCGAGACATGCGACAAAGCGAATAATAAGCATCCGCCCGCCAAGGTGATTGCGTTCGGCTGCGAAACGTTCAACGGCATTCCGCCCTTTTGAGGAACCACCATGGCAAAGGCAACCAAAACTGTTAAGACTGATTTGCTTATCGCGCTTGATTTCGTCAAGCTGATTGCGAGCGATGGCGGCGTTGTCGGAATGGGTGATAACGTGCTTTCTGTCGTTACGCCAGTCATGCGCGCTTATCATCCGGTTGGCGATGATCTTCGTTTTACAACTGATCTTGATAAATTTCATGCGGCAATCCGAACAATTGGCGAGCGCGCTTACTCCGCGACGATTGCGCAAACGCTCAAGATCAGCGCGGGAAAGTTCAAGATCGAATTACCGATTATCGAGGTTGAAGCCATCAAACCGCCGACGATTGACGATGTTGCAACCCCGGTCAATGAAGGCTTTATTAACGCGCTCGTTAACGCGTCGGTTCCGACTAAATCAGGTGCTGGCCGTGTTGCCTATGCTGGCGTCTATTCGTCGGCGTCGCAAACATTTATCGGCACTAACGGTAACGTGCTTGTAGAGGCGTGGCACGGTATTGACATGATGACGGATATCATCATTCCAACCGATTTCATCAACATCATTAAAAAGGTTCATGCGTCAAATCCGTTAACGCATGTTTACGCCGATGAACGGATTTTCGCCGCCCGCTTCGCAAACAATGCAATCATGATAACCCAACTGTTTGTTGAACAATACGTTAACGCGGCGGCTATCCTGGCAATGTCAGAAACAGCCAAGCCGGAACCGATGCCGGATGACTTGCGTGGGTACTTTGACGAACTCGCGCCGTTTGGTGATACGATCAACGTAACCGCTGGCGCCATTGAATGCGGGCGCGCATCAATTACCACGCTCAGTCAACACGCCTACAAGTTTAAGGTTGACAATTGGAAACTGATTAGCGCACTTGTGACAAAGGCGGATTTCGGTACGCTCGCTAACATGGTTGTCTTTTTCGGTCCAATGTTGCGCGGATGCTTTACGAAGGTTGACAAAGATCAATGAAGCTTTTTGACGAAAGCCAATTGGTTACACGACGGGCGGCGCGACGCGTTCGCCCGCCTTCGTTTGACGCTGGCAATTGGATAAAGCCAACGGGACCGATTGCCGGATTAGAGACCGCAAAGGTTATCTCGCTCGATACTGAAACTTACGATCCATTCATTGATGTTCACGGCCCAGGTTGGGCGCGTAACGAAGGTTTCGTTGCTGGCGTGTCTCTCGCGACGCGTGACGGTGGTTGGTATTTTCCGCTGTCTCATACGTTCGATCCAAGTGAGAACATCGACAATCCAGACGAATTTTGGAATTGGTTACGTTGGCTGCTCAATGAACATAGTATGCCAATCGTCGGCGCCAACTTATCGTATGATTATGGTTGGCTGTCTAAACACGGTGTTTACCCGCGCGGTGAAATCCATGATGTTCAGTACGCCGAGGCGTTGATTGATACGTTTGCCGAAGTCGCGCTTGAAATCCTTGGCTGGAAATACTGCCACAAGGGCAAGGAAACGAACGCGCTTTATGACTGGATACGTCAAGCTTACCCGAACACGCCAGAAACCAAGCTGAGAAAAGAAATCTATCGCTCGCCTGTTGCGCTGGCGGCGCCATATGCAATCGAAGATGCCGCGTTGCCGCTCGCTATTTTGGATAAACAATGGCCGCTCATTAAGAAAGACGAACTCGATTATGTTTACAGGCTTGAATGTGACCTAATCCCTATGATGGTTGCCATGAGGCAACGCGGTGTCAAGGTTGATCTTGAATACGCGCATGAGCTTAAAAGCATTCTCAAGCAGCAAATCAACGATCTATATAAATCAATCAAAGATGATTACGGTTATACGTTAACCGATACGGATAGCCGCCGACTTGGCCCGTTTTTCGAAGCCCAGGGAATTGAAGTTCCCCGCACCGCTGACCGTAACTACTCCGTTCAAAAAGAATGGCTTGCCGGTTTAGAGCATCCAGCGGGCGCGCTTGTTCGCGATATCCGCCAGAAAGAAAAGCTAATCGGCACGTTTATTAACGGCCATATCTTAGGCTCTAATATCAACGGTCGCGTATTCCCGCAATTCCATCAACTCCGTAGCGACGATGGCGGAACGAAGGTTGGGCGCTTTTCGTCATCAACGCCTAATTTGCAACAAATCCCCGCGCGAACAAAAGAAGGCAAACTCATTCGCAATATGTTTCTTTGCGATGACGGCACCGAAGCATGGGTTAAGTTCGATTACTCGCAAATTCATTATCGCATCCTGGCACACTATGCTATTGATAACGGCGACGGCTCAGCCGATAGATTGCGCGAGCGATACAACGCGGATCGAAAGACAGACTATCATCGCGATGTTTACATGAACGTTGCGCCGCTCATGGGTTGGTCAACAACCGACGAAGATGAAATAGAAACCTATCGCCGTCCGGTCAAAAACGTTAACTTCGGACTGCTTTACGGTCAGTCTGAAAAACGCCTTGCGTACACGACTGGATTTAGCTTAGCCGCCGCTGAGCAATTCTTTAAAGCTTATTTCGCTGGCGCTTCCTACGTCAAACCGACGATGAAAGCGACTGAGCTAGAAATGATGCAACAGGGCTATATTGACACAATCCTTGGTCGGCGTACCTACTTCAATGAATGGGAACCGGCTGAATACGGCGTGCGCGGTATTCCTTGTTCGTATGAACAAGCTCGCGCCAAATGGGGAAACAATATCCGTCTCGCTTACGGGTATCGTGCCATTAATTATCGCTTTCAAGGAAGCGAACCGGATATCATGAAATCAGGGATGCGTGCTTTGTGGCGTTCAGGCGTGCTGCGCTATACTGGCATTCCGCATGTAACGGTTCATGACGAACTAGGTTTCTCGCGCCTCGACAACTCGCCAATCGTGCAAGAGGCTTTTGCGTTCGCTCAGCATACGCTGGAAAATGTCATCAAACTTCGCGTGCCGTTGTTTGTCGATAGGTCCGAAGGTCCAACGTGGGGTAAAGCTAAATGAATTTTCGTAGACCTATGCGTTACCCATGGCAGTACGATTATTATAACCCATTTCAACGCTTTACGTTTCCTTGCTCGCGATATATGCGCCCTTGGCTAATGGCTAAGCCTAAACCAATTAAGAAAACGAAAACCATAAAGCGAGCAACGCACGATTATCATGAACAAACCTATCTAGAGCTATTGCCTTATTATAAAAGACGGGGTATATACAGACAATAGCAAACGCCACAAGGGATCAAACGTCATGTACTATCTTTGTGTTTGGGGCTTTATCGTCAACGACTATGTTCCGCTTAAGCACCTTGGCGGGTTCTCGACATGGGAAGCGGCGCGCGACGCGATGACAATAGAACGCGCCGAACGCGACGCCCGCCGCCAGTACACCGACATGGGAACATTCGCAATAAGGAAGCTTGACAATGTTTGAAGGTATGGACATGCAAACAGTAATCGCCGCCATTGTCGCCGCTGGATTGTTCATGGTCGGCGCTTCCGAATGGCACGACTATAACAAGCGCGCGACCGTATGCCATGAAATCGAAACGCTCGCCATTGCCTTCAATCGCGAACTGTCGCCGGATCACAAATGCCGGGAATATCTCGACTAGCCGGCGCCCAGGTGGCGCCCAACGAAAAGGCCGGGGAACCATAGCCCCGGCCTTTCGTATTTCGGCCCAGGATCGGCCGGATTTGGCGCCCAGGCGCGTTTCAGGGCGTGCCGGTAACTCTGAGCGTCGTCGGATCGGAAGCGACGGCGGCGGCGTCCGCATCCACAACCCTTTTGATCCAGACAGCCTGATAGGCGCCAGCCGCGAGCGCCCCGATAGCGAGCGCCGCGCCGCTGTTAGCCGCTGCTGAGAATGACACGCCAGCGGGCGCCGCACCTTCGTTGGCAATAGTCGTTGCCTCGCCCGATACGCCAGCCGGATCAAGCCCGATAGTGATTGCGGTATCCGCCGAAGGGCTATTGCTTGAAATGTAAATTGCGGCGTCGGCAAGCGCGTCTGTCGCGTTGGTATTCTTGATATAAAAGCAACGGTATTCGGTGTCACCCGCCGCCGCTTCGGTATCGTTAACGTCATCAAACAGGTTGTTCAGTGTGGAAACCATGTTGATTTCGGTTGACGAAATAGCGCCGCCCAAACTCGCGGCGGGAACCGCGTTTGAAGCGCCGCCCGAAAGATAAAACTTAATGTCGCTTGCTGCAACTGCCATGGTAATACCCCTTTCTTTAAGGTTCAATAGGTTCAACGATTAGGTAGCTCAGCGTTAGTTCTGCTGCGAAACCAACGCGATAGTCAAGGCTTATTTCAGCTAGCAACCCTGGCGCCGCTTCAATAATAATCGGAATGTCAACGGCGCCGGGTATGGCCTCGCCTATAACATGCAAGATTTGGAGCGTGCCGCTACCCGGAACAACATCGGCGGCGGTTAGCGTGAAAACTACATGCGTAAACCCGAACTCTGTTGCGGGCGGAAATGGAACCTCGCTAGTTCCTAGAATGACTTCGGTTGACGCGCTATCATAGATATTCACATTGTAGATATCGTCAAGCGCGTAAGTATCTTCGCGCCATTGGTCGGGATCAGCAATTCCGTCAAGCGTGATAGATCGGCGGCTTTGGTTCAACCAAGACACTGTAACGGGCGTGTCAAGATAAATCGTTACCGTATCACCGGGATACCAACGCGCGCCGTTGATCGCTGGCGCAATTGGCGGAATGGCAACGTTGACGTTCTCGCCAAAGAACTTAGGCGGTAGGTCCAGCTTGTCGGTCGGCCAAATGCCTACGCCTTGATAAGAGATCGGAACCAAATCAAACACGCGATTATGATCTTTTTCATACGGTCCAATGAGCCTATCCGCGTCGTCAATCATATAAAAAACGTCGCCAGTTAAATGACTTTTTAGAACACTTCCCCAAAGCCCGCGAACAACGTTATGTACGGTTGCGACATTACCGGACCTTGTGACATGCGTAAAGCGGAACCACTCGCCATTCATATACCCGGTTCCGCCTTCGTTATCCACAATGTCAAGGTTCGTCGGATAGTCAATCTCAAGATCGCCAATGTACCCCGTTTCGCGTTTGTATGACGCTGGCATATCATTAACAAGAAAGCCCGATGCCGCGTATGGATGATTGCCCTTGACGACTTCGCCGCTGTTGCTCTTATGCACGTTGACAGCTACTTGTGCTTCGTTTTCCGCGCGTACAAACAAAATTCCCCATGCGGCAAAATCGGGTTGATCGCTGCTATAACGCGGTGTTACGCCCTGGCGCTTAAGTGCTGGCGGTGGCGCTTCCTCTGTTGCAAGCGTTGCGTACACTGGCACAATTGGCGAAACGTCAACAGGCGTCCATTCCGTTTCCGTGTCCTCATCGTCAAAATCGCCAACGCTAGGCCGCATAAAATAGAAGCCTTCAAGCACAACCTGATTAAGCCGAAGGTCGGTGCTTTTGATATTCGTCACCCAAAATGGCGCGTCAACGATGCCGTACTTGCTCCAACTGAATTTGATGGCTGAACCCGGAATGCACTGTTGGCCTTTCGTATTCGTCCTGATATTCAGTTGCATGACGGGAACGCCATTATGCTCGATTGCACGCGTAAGCAACGCCTTTGCAACGTCGCGCTCAGTCGCAATCATCGCCTTGAGATTGACTAACCTTTGCTCGCCTCGCTTGTCGTCGGTGTTGACCGAATTACTAAGACGCGGGATAGACGATTTCTTGTAGTTCTCGCGACGCGACGAAAAATCAACATTGTAATGCGTCGGCATGTTTGACCAATCAAACCGGCTCAAACCTTGCACGCTGATAATATCGTTTTCGTCAAACGGGATCGCTTCGGCTTCGTTGTAATCCTCGAAATGAAATTCAGCAACCTTGATTTTCTCTGTCTCAAGATCAACGTAAATGATGCTTCCGATTAAGCCACAAATGGTTTCGATGTAGCCGGTTCCGAAATCCTCGCTATCGTCCAGAAACGAAAAATAGTAATTACGAGACTGACACGTTTGATAGAAATCATAAAATGTCGTGTCATCAATCGTTGCGGCGGGAAGTCCTAAACCACTCCAATTAGAGCGAAGGATTTCGTAAATCATCGAAGCCGCATTAATGTCGCCAGTGCCATTAGCCGGGTTAGAAACGCCATCAATGTTATCGAGAAATTCGGTTCGCTCAAGCTCATAGCTTAGCGAGCTTTGACCGTAATCCTTGCTCGCAATCGTCGGAATGACGATATAGGCGTTTCCGACAAAGCCGGGTATATCACCAAGCAAGCTAACCAAGTACGGGTCAGGCGCTTGATTATACTCGCCCGAATAGAAATAAGCGGTGTCAAACGGTGCTGTCTTGTCTGTCAATGTGAGCGTGTTCAGACCGTCAACCGTATCGCCGCTCCAAATCAATTCATTGTCGGAATAGATCGCCTTAAGCCGAACATGCGGACCCAGGCAAAGCCCAACGACAACCGTAATATAAAAATCAACTGGCGTAAACGTCGTGACTGTCTTTGTAACGACAACCTCTTTTTCGCGATACTCGTTATAAGACAGTTTCTTTCGTTCAACGACTGTTTTGCTTTCCTCGCGAACTTCCTTTTCGTACTTGGTTCTATAATTACCATACCAAAGCACATTAGGCGAATAAGCGCGCTGGCGCCCGATTAGAAACGGAACAACCGCGTCCGGTTCAATGGTCGGCGTACTCGCTTCAATATCGGCTGTCGCGTATTTCGTGACCGACTTAAACCGCTTCTTAGGCGGCTTGTCAGGCTTAGCGGGCTTTCCGGGTCGCGACTTATGCGGCGGCTTACTTGTTTCGTCGCTTATGTCAAACGTAAAGCTACTAGTTGATGTATCACCTACTGTCATGAATGCCGCCATTAGGTTTCATTGGTTTGGGCTTAGTGAATACCCCTGGTTTAGTAGCTGTCTTAATCGGGTTTGTCTTTGGCGTCAATGGGAAGCCGCCGTAATTCGGAAGGTTATCAAAACCGATGCACGCTTCTTTTGTACGCTTGCAGCCCGCTACAAGAGTAACTTCCATCCCAACCTCAATAACGGTGTATGGATATCGAACTTTGATAACGTTGCTCGCGTTACTCAAAATCATACGATACTCGCCATTGATAATCATATCGCCAAACTGTAAGAAATCATCGGCGTTTTGATCGTCGGCAACCGTAATAAACTGATCGTTGATCGCGGTAACAGTCGTTGTCCAGGTATAATCAGCTTTATTGACCTTGCACCGCGCATCAAACAGATAGTTGTTGCATCGGTTATGATAGCGGTTTGCACACATGACACGATGCACTAAACTTTGGATATAAGGCTTAGTCTCTATCCTAAGCAAATCATCTTCGATAACAAAGTTATCCGATGTTCCAAGATAAAGCTTCTTATAGTTGTTGTCACCATCATGCTTACGCCAAACGCGAACGAAAAGCATCGGCGGCGCAAATGGCTTTCCATACCATTCGCCAAGGTCGCATTCATACGGAACAACAAAATCAATTGTTGCCGGTTCAGCGATGATCGCGGAAATGTCGATAAGCTCGCGCTCTATATGAAGCGGCAAGTAAGTCTTTCCGCCGAAGCTAATAGCTTCCTCATTGTTCGTATAGTAGAAATTAAGCGCGCCACCTTCACACTCAAAAGCATAAAGTTCAATAGGCGCGCCATCTTCCACCGAATACTCAAAGTCATCGTAGCTCATTGCTGGATTACTCGCATGTTAAGGCTGAGCTTTGAATAAAGCTCGTAATGCTCGAAATTAATCGCGTCATCGGATAGCCGAACAAGATTGACAAACGAAACACTTTCAACGGTTGAACCGGCAACGCTATCGCTGAGCGTCAAGACAGTGTTTCCGCTACCATCCGCAACCGCATTTGTGACAGATACAAAAGCCGTTCCGCTATCGGTTGTTACCATCAAACGCTTGTAAGCGCCATTGGTTATAGCATCGGTTAGCTTGTCGCCATCAACTGTCAAACTGCTACCGGCAAGTGCGATTGCCACAAGGTCGGGGCGCCAAGTCGGCATGAGAAACGCTTTCCATGAACCGCGTACCGTGTCGGCAAACTCGCGCCAATAATCCAGGCTTTCGCCGCGTTCGATGTTGAAGCTATAGCCCTTTGAGACAGCCGGAACCGGCCAGCGGCGCACGATGGAAGGCGGCAAGCGCGGTGACATATCAATGAGTGCGAACCCGGCTGAATAAGCGTCGGTAACGCCGTCGTCGGCAAGCGGGCGCCGTGTCAGGATCGGATAACCATCTAGCGTCTCGACAAGCCCAGGAAGCGCGCTAGGCCGGATCAGGGCGCGAGACGTTGCATCTTCGAACGCCAGCCGGGTTTCGCCGCTAACGTGCGCCATGTTCAACGCCGAACCATCCGCAAACCGCATTTTGCGAACCGGCATAACGACGCAACCGCGCCCAACCTCAAACGGCATTCCACCCTCAACAGTAAACGCGTCCGTATCAATATCGGTTACGATCTTGAGCGCGCTTGCTTCGGTTCCTATGTTGAAAAATACAACATACTCGCCAACGCGAATATCAGTGTTTTCCATCGCGCAATGGATCGTTGTTTGACCGAAGCCGGTTTCTGCTACGCTAACGGCTAATGCGTGCTGAGCAACATAAATATCTTCGGCGCGCTGTTGCAAAAGCGACTGCTGAAAATGTCTAAAGTCCGCGTCGGTTTCTATGCGGTATGCGTGCGATAGCTCGACACGCGGACGTTTGCGAAGCGCGGCGCGTTGTTCCTTGCCGTTGCGGCTAGTTGAAACCTTTGTGACAAACCGCCAAGTTTCATAAACGGGTATCTCAGGCAACCGCGCAATATAAAGTAGATTTTCGGCGCCGACTTCACCAATGACATAATCAAACGTAATTTCGCGAGACAGTGCGATTGCGTAGCTGAACGTAAGTGACGCGTTAAGCGCAACCTTGTAATCAAAGGCTAGATCAACCCTAAATGTTCCATCAACCAAATAGCTGATTGTTAGATCGCTGGCGAGCAAAATTGAATAGTCAATGCCAAACTCGCGACTTAGAGCAATTCGATAGTCAACAACTAAGTCAACTGAAAATGACGCCATTTCATAGTCAAACGTCAATTCTGAATAAATCGGATCATAGATTATCCGATAGTCAAGCGAAAGATCGGCGTTGATCGCGCGAACGATCTTCCATGCTGTTGTGAAATCACGATAGAGCGCAACGGTTGGCGGCGCTCCAAACATAAAGGTTCGCTCTTGCCCGCTTGCCCAGGTCAAATTACCAGGTTCAAGGTAGCGAACCTTCCATGTAACGTTATCGTCGGAAAACTCGATAGCGAACGCTTTAGCCGTTCGCTCTGGTGTCGCGGTATCCGCGCGGAGTTTGAAACCTTCAACGGTTTGGGCATTAGCTGCGCCGAAATCCCAGGTAATCTGGTACTCCGCATTAATGCCTGCTGAATACCAAAGCGTCGCGGGGTTGCCGTCAAATGCTTGTGCAACCGGATAAGCGCCTTGCTCGCTCGAGGCGCTTGGCGTGCCGCCGTGCGCGTCGGTTAGACTGGCGCCCGAACCGTCTAGGAAGTCGATTTCAGCGGCGCTGTTGAAACCGTCCTGTCCGTTAACAAGCGAACGCATACGCCAATAGCGGTGCGGTGACGTATCGCCCGCTGTATAGAAATTCTCATTAGTGAAATCAAGCGTGCGGTCGGCGTCCGACGCCATATTGCCAGCCGGATCATAAAACGCGCTCAGAATTGACCACGTTGAACCATCGTCGGAATACTCGACTAGATAGCCTTCCGGGTTCTCAGCGGCGTTTGACGTTGACGCGCGAACGCGTATCTTATCAACTTCAACTGGCACCGGAAAATGGTATCCTATCCATTCGCCTACGTTGCCAAGAGCCGCGTAATTTGTCGCGGTATTTCGATCAAACGCATTAGCCGCCGCAAACGTTGTGCCGTTGAATTGCGATGAATAGATAACGGAACCGCCAATGCACAAATCAACATTGGCACTATCAAGGAAATATATTTCGCTAAGTTGATGATTGTTGGCGTCACTAGAACGATAACGAACGCGCCAATAATCATGCGCGCCGCCCGGTTCCTGAACACCTTCGGGCGGCTGATCTTGGATAACGTAATCAAATGTAAGCTCTTTAGCTAACCCGATAGCGTAATCAACTTCAAACGGAATAGCTAGCTTGCCATTAATTGCGTAATCAATATCAAGCGATTTTCCAAAATTGCGTAAGACACGCCAATCAACCCCGAAATCAAGTGATAGACTGATACTATAACTTGTCACAAGGGCGCGTTGCACGCGGTTGTTTGTCTCGCCAACAATGGCGTACATTGACGCTTTAGCAACGGAAACAGGTTGCGGCGCAATAGTGTGCAAGCTAAGCTTTGAAACGCTAACGTTCGGCTTAACAATCGCGTAAAGTGAAGCTTTGCTTACATCGCCAGCCATTCGGTTTATGCCTTGCTCTTTACGCCAAATTCAGCCGCGTTAACGTCGGCGGTTGTCCATTCGCTCAAAGTTTCCGGGTTGGTCGGAAAGATGAATTGCGCTGGCGCGTAAGCTGTTGGAATTTCGCGTTGCGGCGATTGATCGTAATTCACGCCGTTGATACGTGTAACGCCGTCAATCGTTGTCGGGCTAACCGCTGAGCTTTGCGCCCTGGCGGATAGCACGACGGCGGCAATTGGCGAACTCGCAAACTCCGTAGGAAGGTCGTCAAAATTGAACAATTCAACCTGATCGGTTGTCGCACTTGTGATTGCGTCGGCGTCGTTAACACCAACTTCATCAACTGCGCTAACGTCGCCAGTCCAATCAACTTGAGAACCGGCAAGCGTCGGCAACCGCTGAACAAGCCGCATTCCACGCGTATCTTCGTCCGATATGATGATACCTGAGTAATAAACAGTATCAAAGACACTCGCGCCTCGAAATGAAACACGGTCAATGTCTGTTGCTGTTGTTAAAATAGTATCAACGAACGATAAGCCCGCGTCAAATTCACCATTGATATATACGTCAAATTTTCCTGCCGTGTCAGAAAGAACAATATGCAAATCAACGCGAACAACGCTTTCCGCAAACATCAATGCATCGCTAAAAGCGTTGTCATTTACATACTCGCTTCCATTCCAATAAGATAAATTACCGTTGCCATCGAACATATTCAACCGCAACAAAGCGTTAGCTGTACTATAACCCGTATTATAAAAACGAATAAACGCATTATCGGTGTTAGGATTTGCTAGGCCGTAGAAATAAAAACAAACCCAAAAATCACTAACAGCACCGATGTTAGCAACTAAATCGTCCGACGCTGACAATTCAATGCTTTCGCTAACATACATATCTTTTCGTGTAGTTAGCGCGCTAGCCGCAACGGAACCAAAATAAGCGAAATCCGCCATGCTTGTTCCCGCGTACAGAATAGACATATCAAGATACTCCTGCAAATCAACAATCTCGAATGCGATCGTTGTTGATGGATTAAACCAATTCGCGTACTCGAAAGCAATCCAATCATCCGACAAGATGCCGCGATACATATAAGCAAGGTGGAACTTGCACGTTAACGGCGTTACGGCGCTGTTGCTTTCGGCTGCAAAATACTTGTAGTTGCCTTCGGTCGGAACTAACTGAACGTCATTTTCTGTCGCGATAATCGCGCCATTTTGAAAGATCGAACGATAGAGTACGCCCGCGTGGTAGAACCCGACTTGCATAAGCTCGCCAGAACTCCAAGCGCCGCCTTGCAACCATTCATCGCCTTCGGTGTTGTAAAGCCCTATCTTGCCATTTTCGCGCATATAGAGCGTTTCGCGCTCAGGACTAAAGAAAGCCGTTCCGTTGTTGATCGGTACTTGCCATTGCGTTTCGCCATTTATTGACATAATCGCGCCGTCACCTGAACCGCCCGTTCGCTTGCCAATCCATGAAAACGAACGATAAGGCAAATCCGGTTCATCGCCTCGCCCTGCACGAAGAAAACCGCCCGTCGCGTGAATGAAATTGCCGTTCCGGTCCAGCCCAGGATATTTATTCCAAGAGGTAAATCGGCGTCTGTAAAGATCATCGCTAAATCCGGTGAAAACGGGTCCGAAGTCTTTCCAAACGGCATAACGCCCGATAAGCGGATTATTCGCGTCTGGCATTTGCTCATTGGCGTCGCCAAAGTCAATGCGAAACTGATTGCCAGCGGCAAGCACTGGAACTCTAACAAATATGTGCCCTGTTTGATTTCCTTTGTTGATTGACACAACATCAATCGGATAACGAATTTGGCCGCTCAAGGCACGCGCTCTAAGATCGCCGCCATCTGAACGAACAAAATCCCAAAACTCCGCGCCGAAGCTGGCAAGATCAATATGAACCGGATATGCGTCAAGATCGCTTGCCACAAGCCCCGCCGATATGGTGACAACGACTGTCTTAACCGCCATTTAAACACCTAACGCCGCTGCAATATCAGAACGGTTAGCTTTAACCAAATTTATGAGTGCTTTCGCGCCAGCATGGCTTGCCATAGCGTCAACCATGCTTTGCGGATCAAACACGTTGACAACGTTGGAACCGCCGCCCTGAACCGCAATCGGCTGATTTGCTCTTGCCATGGCCGCGTCATTCTCGCGCTGTTGCTTAGGTGTTTCGATGGTTACGCGTTCGTTAGGCGTCGCGCGGAAGGCAACCTTTTGGCTATCAGTACCGCCCGAACCGCCGACGCGGAATTGACCACCAACCGCGAACCCTGGCGAGCTTCCGCCAGTGTCGCCAGCCGTAGCAGCCGCCGCACGAATGGCATTAGCCGCTTGCGTTGCTGCTTGCGACCATTTTTGAATAAACTCGTTACCGGCGCTTCGGAACTCGCGAATAAAGGTCATTCCCCATTGTTTGAACTCATTCGCCATGGAAATTCCGGTTTGCTGCAATGCTGTCGAAAGCGTCTGTGACATAGTTTGCGCCGACGCGTTAAGCGTTGTTGACAGCGTTGTTCCCGCCGCCGTTATCGCACTCGAGATGTCAGTTACCGCCGTTTGCACGCCATCCGCAATTCCAGTTTTAATCGGGTCGCTAACCTGTTTAGCAGCGTCGGTCATGCTCTTGGCAATCTCTTGCCCGCCCTGGTTTGATGCCTGATTGATGTTCTGCTTATACTGTTGCGCGCCGGTCTGTGACGACTGCAAAAGCTGTTGGGCGGCTTGCTGAGCGGTAACGGTAATGTTCGCGGTTCCGTTGCCAAGGAAGCTTAGCACGGTCGCAAACTGATTTTTAACGCTCGTAACCGCACGACTAGCAGCATCTTCGAAAGACGCGAACGCCGCGCCGCCGTTAAAAAGAACATCGTACAGATAGACCAATCCAGCCGCTAGGATCGTTACAGTTGCCACAATGACGATTACGGTTGCGTTGGCTGCGATAAACGCCGCTGTTGCTGCAATGATACCGGGAAGCGCGAGCGCAAAATTAAGCGCCAATGTCGCCAGCCCAACCGCAAATGACGCGATGGCCGGAACAATCGTTGTAACAAGCATAACGCCCATGCGCGCAAGCAACATCGTAAATTGCATGATGTTAGCGCCCAGGCTCATAATGAACTGAACACCGAAACTTGCCGCCATCGCCGCGCCAATTAGCGCAATCGCCGGGATTACCATATCAATGTTGCGAGCAACAGACATAATAGCGTTTGACATGATACCGCCCGCAACGGACGCTTGCGAACTTGTCGCAATCCAATATTGAAAACTCTCGCCAAGCGCGCGGAACGCGGCGCCGACTGTCAACGGAATGCCAGCCGCCTGAGCTTCGATGATAGGCAAACCAATGCGCAACGCGTCGGTAAATTCTTTTGTTGTGACGTTAGACGCTTTAACGTCTTGTGTAAGCTTAGCAACCGAACCGCCCCATTTTGACGAACCCGCCGCCGCCGCTTGAAGCAACGGGTAAGCGCCGTCAACCAATGAGTTAAATTCCTGAGCCTGAACCTTAGTGCCGCCAAGCATTTGTGACAACTGTTGAAGGGCGCCTTCCTGCGCCGAAGCGCCAGCGGTTGAAAGTCTCATAGCCGCCGCGACGCCTTCAAGCGTACCCGTTATTTGATCGCTATTCAAACCCAACTCTTTTCCCGCCGCTGAAAGCTTAAGGTAAATAGATGCTAGGGCTTCGGTTGATTGTCCGTTATCTATCGCCGCCGCGTACAGTCTATCTTGCACGGTGGCGAACTCTTGCCCTTGCAATCCCGCCAGCTTAAGGCTATTGCTAACTTGTGTCGCCGCGTCGGCATAGCGAACGAAAGTCGAAACGGAGAGATACGCCGCAACGCCCGCAAGAGCGTTACGCATAAAGTCAACGTTGGAAGCGGCGCCCCTTGCCGAAGTTCCAATGCCGTCTAGTTCTTTCTTGACAGTTACGCCGCCAGTTGACGAAATGGTAATCTTAACGTTTTCGGTTGCCATTATAGCTTAAACCTTGCGTTCTTAATGCCAAGTCGCAACCCCGCCGCAACCCCGGCTCTA
>Ga0196970_1001532_pt1 | contig 14948 bp, 10 predicted proteins | sample S1v_513CmetaG_FD_148672 | JGI IMG/M metagenome (GOLD analysis project Ga0196970, IMG submission 148672) | Soil microbial communities from Anza Borrego desert, Southern California, United States - S1+v_5-13C | ecosystem: Environmental > Terrestrial > Soil > Desert | place: USA: California...
TGACCTCGGCCATGTCCGGGTTGACCACCTCGAACCCTTCGGCCCGGGCTTCCTCGGCCACCTCGGGCGACCAGGCAAACAGAATGGCCCGGGGAATCTCACAGGCCGACCGCCCTGCCCGGGCCGCCGCCAGGTTGGCCGCCTCGTCCTCGGTAATCGCGACCAGCGCCGCGGCCGTCTCGCCGCCGGCGCCCCGCAGCGCAACGGCCGATGCCGGGTCATCTACCTTCGACTGCAGCCCCGCGGCAGAAAACTCAGCCGCCCGCTCCGGATGCCGGTCCACGGCAACCACCGGCTCCCCGCGCCCCGCCAGCCGCTCGCCAAGCAGCAGCGACAGCCGGTTCATACCAGCCAGCACATAACCCCGGCGCACCGGCTCCGCCGCCAGCGGCCCAAGCACCTTGCCAAAGGCCACCGGCCCCAATATCGCCGATAGAATGGCAGCCAGTACCACCGCCGCATGCACGGACGGCCCATAGGCCCCGACCTTCAGTGCGATCGACGAGGCTGCGATCGTCACCGACATCTGCGTGGTGAGCAACAGCATGCCAGCCAGCGTCTGCCGGACAGGAAACCACAAGGCCAGCACCACCGCCGGCAAGGCCTTCACCGCCACCAGGCCGCCGAGCAGCAGTGGCACCAGCAGCAGCGCCTGCCGGTCCTGCAGCAGGGAGCCCAGGTCGAACTCAATGCCCACCATGAAGAAGAAGACCGGAATCAAGAAACCAAAGCCGAGGGCGTCGAGCTTGTGGGTAATCTCTTCTCGATAGGGCCCGGCCAGCGCAGAGAGCAACAGCCCTGCCACAAAGGCGCCCAGAATCGCCTCCACCCCGACCGCCCCGGCCAGGGCCAGGAACACAAACATCAGCGCGAACGCCGCCCGCACGGTAATCTGGGTCGTGCCGTGAGCCAGGCCCTCCAGCAGCCTGTACTTGGACATCCAGCGTCCCACGAAATAGACCAGCACGCCCGCGGCCAGCAGCACGACAATCCAGAGCGACTGCATGGCCGAGCCGGTCTCCCGCAATGCCACCAGGACCGACAGGCCAAGCAGCGGCACAACATCGCCTAGAATCGCCGTGTTGAAGACGGCCTGCCCGAAGGGTTTGTCCAGCAGGTGGTGGTCCTTCAGCACCGGCATGATGATGGTCAGGCCGCACGTCGCGATGATCATCGTCAGAAAGAGGGGCTCGGAAACCAGCCCACGCGCGGCCAGGCCCCCGGCGAACTGCCGCGTCAGCCACAGGCTGATCAAGAAGATGACCGCGCCGACGCCCAGGGGGTGGAACAGCTTGCCCAGGCGCCCCGCGGGGCGCTTTCCGCCACCGGCGATGGCACCCACGTCGATCTCCATGCCGGACAAAAACATCAGCGAGGCGAGCCCCAGGAAGGTGAAGAGCTGCAGCACCTCATCTCCATGCACAATGCCCAGGCCGCTCTTCCCCACGATCATACCTGCGACAATCTCCCCGGCCGCAGTGGGAATCCGAATCGCCTTGAGCCGGCTCAGCAGCAGCGGCACCACAAAGGCCAGTGCGGCAACCAGAACCAGATTCCCTACATCAGGACCATGCCCGTCCAACGAAGGCGACCCCCCTTCCCGCTATCAGTATGTCCTCATCTTTCTGCCAAGTCGCCCCTCTCCCCTTCCCAACCCGGCAGCAGGGCCCCGGGGATGCACGTTCCCCGGGGCCCTGTTGGTCCTATATGCCCGCTGTGTTCTGCAGCACAACGCGCCAGCCGTCCGGGTCCGCAAACGTAACCCCCCGCCGGCCCCAGTAGGGATTCTCCGGTTCCACAGTCCTGTGCCCCAGGGCGCCCAGGCGCTCCACCATCGCCTGCAGTGCCGTTTCGTCAGGTATGTAGAAGACCAGCAGGTTGTCCTTGCTTGGTGCGGGGCATGGGCTGCCATGCTCGTGCTGGGTGAACTCCAGGTGGTACTCCCGTCCGGGGAGCCCCAGCATGACCCCGTCGTACCCGTCATGTCCCTCAAAGCCGCCAATCACTTCAAGCCCCAGACCTTCCTGGTAGAAGCGTACTACCTCGGCCAGCCTGTCCGTCGGGCGCGCCACGCGCACCTGCACCACGGGCAGATGCTGCGGCCAATTGTTCGCCATCGTATCGTCCCTCCCCACATCCTTGGACGATTCATAGGCAAACGGAGGTACAGAAGCGCCATAGGTCGAACTTTCCGGCAACCCCATCTCCGGAGGTATACAGATGCTATCGATCAGCAGGGCCCAACTGCAGCGCCACACATTGCGCCAACAGTGCCTGTCCGCTCCGGCCGGCACGGTCGAACAGGCGGTCACCGACATGCTCGGCTGCCGGGGCGCCGAGGGGTCAACGGCGTACCTGTCCCTGCTCTGGCGCGTGAAAGGCTTTGCGCCGGACCAGTTTGACAGGGCGGTCCATCAGGACCGCACGCTCCTGCGGGTCAGAGGGCCACGCGGCACCTACTACTGGGTAACCCCTGCCCTGGCCCCGCTCTTCCTGGCCGCAGCCCGCACCGAGCCCCACCGGGAATTCCTGCTCGCCTGGGGCATGCAGGAAGGCGAATATCGGGCGATTGAAGCCGAAATCACCAGCGCGGTCACTGGCTGCCCCATGCCCGTACGCGACCTGACCAGGCGAATGCCCGCCGACCTCAGGCGCCCTGTACAGCGCAAGGGGCAACCACCCAGCACGGCCCTGGCTGTCACCCTGGATGCCATGCAGCTCGCAGGCCAGGTTACCCTGCTCAAAGAACCGGGCTTCGCCCGCCACCGAACACCCGAGTACTACGGCGATGCCCGCGACATCACCCGCCCGAACCTGGTCGGCCTGGTCGCGGACCTTTATCCGACCGTACAGCCCGAAGCCTGGGAACAGAACAAGGCCCGCACCGAGTTGGTGCGAGCCTACATCAAGACCTATGGCCCGGTCACGCCAGACGATATCGCCTGGTGGACAGGCTGGACGAAACGCGACGTGCAGGCTCACCTGCGGTGCATCGCTGGCGAAGTGGCTGAAGTGCAAGTCCAGGGTCTGCCCGGCACCTTCCTGATCCACACGCCAACCTGGAACCCTGCAACCGAAAGCGACCCCGCGACCGCCTGGCTGCTCCCCGGCGGCGACTCGCTCATGAAAGGCTACGCTGGCTTCGCCCGCTTCCTTGCCAACGACGCAGATGACCACAACGTCTTGCGCTTCATGCCTGCCGTCTTCATTGACGGCCTCGGCCTGGGCAACTGGGGCTACCGGCTTACCACGAACACTGCCGAAGTGCTGCTTGAGCTGTTCACCCCACCGGATGAGGCCCTGCGGGAGCCACTCGAAAGTGCTGCGTCCCGCGTCAGCCACCTGCTGACCGGCGCCCGGGGCGGCCTCCGCATTCACCAGCGAACGGGCCGCTGGAATCCGCACGCCGTTTACCCTTAGCCTACTTCCAAATCATGACGAAGGTGCCGGCGGTAATCAGGCCACCGGCCAGCAGCGTCTTCGGGGTAAACTCCTCGCCCAGAATCAGGAATGACAGCAGCAGCGTCAACGCGATACTCGACTTGTCGATGGGCGCCACCCGTGACACATCTCCCAACGAGATGGCCTTGTAGTAGAACAGCCAGGAGAGCCCTGTCGCAAGCCCTGACAGAATCAGAAATGTCCAGTTGTGGCGGGTCAGGTCTTTGACGCCACTTTGGGCGCCCGTCATGAAAACGATCCCCCATGACAGGACGATCACCACCACCGTCCGAATGGCGGTGGCCAGGTTCGAGTCAACGCCCTTGATGCCGATCTTCGCCAGGATTGCCGTTAAAGCTGCAAAGAGTGCGGAGAGAACTGCAAAGAGCTTCCACATAGATTTCGATGCCTCCGTGCTGCGACGATGATGCTTATATATACAAGAAACGGAGGGGATCCCCCTCCGTTTCGCTGTTAGACCTTGAATTGCGACATCTGCTTCTGCAGTTCCGCCGCCACGCGGGAGAGCTTTTCGGTCGATGCCGCCATCTGCGCCGCCAGATCGTTCACGCCGCCCATGGAGGAGGCGATCGATTCCACGGTCCCGGCGTTCTCCGTCAGCACCTGTCCCACCGCCAGCACAGACCGGGTCACCTCATCCGCCCCGGCAGCCATCTCCTCGGTTGCGGCCATGTTCTCCTCACTGACCGCCGCCACCGAATCGACCGATCGGGCGACCTCCCGGGTGTTCGCGCTGATCGCCTGCGCAGCCGACACAATCTGTACGGCGTCTGCCATGACCCGCTCAACGCCGGTCAGAATCTCCCGCAGGGCCTGCTGCGCCTCCTCGGCCAGCTTGCTGTCAACCTCGATTTCGCGGGACTCCTGCTCAACGGCCTGGGTGACACGGGCCGTACCCTCCAGGATCCGGGAAGTCAGCGCACCAATATCCTGCGCTGACTTCCCGGACTTCTCGGCGAGCTTTCGCACCTCTTCGGCCACCACGGCAAACCCCCGCCCGTGCTCACCGGCCCGGGCTGCCTCAATGGCGGCGTTCAGGGCCAGCAAGTTGGTCTGCTCGGCAATGCCGGTAATCGCCTGGGTCATGAGGCCAATCTGGCCAAGGTGGTTACTTAGGTCCCGAATCTCCTCCGCCGCCCCCGTGGCGCTGGCACGAATCCGCCCCATGCCGTCAATGGTCGACTGGATCACCTCGCTGCCGCTGCGGGCGCTGGCGGCGGCCTGCTGGGCAGAGTCACGCACATCCTGGGACTTCTTCAGCACATCTTCCACGGAGGTAACCATGTGACTCACCTGGCCGGCTGTCTCCTGGGAGTCCCGTGCCTGGTCATGCGCGCCCGAGGCGATTTGGGCAATGGCCTCGCGAAGCTGATCGACCACCGCATTGGTCCGCGCTGCCTCTGCCGCCTGAACCTTGGCCCTGGCAGCGGCCTTGCTTGCCGTGCCCGTAACGCCCTCCGTGGTGCTGGTCAGCGCATCGGCCGCCGAACCGAATTGCACGGCACTGACCGAAACCTGGCTGGCAGACTCTGCAACCTGTCCGATTAGGCTGCGCATCGACCGCAGGAAGCCGTTAAAGGCGTCGGCCAACTGGCCGATCTCGTCGCGGGTCGTGATGTTGACTTCCTGGGTCAAGTCGCCGCCACCCTGTGCGATCTGGGCAAGCTGCTTCCGAATCAAGTTGACGGGGCGAATCATCTGACTCGGAATCACCCAGGCGACGACCAGCCCCAGTACCAGGGTGACGACCGCCGTAATGACCAGACTCCGCACCAAGTCAGCGAGCGACGAGAGTGACTCGGCAGTCGAGACGGCAAAGGCCACCGACCAGCCCGCGGTCTGCACCGGAGCGAAGGCGGACTTCTTGTCGATGCCGTCGTAGACGTATTCCTGAATCCCCTGTTCCTGCGCGACCATCCGCTTACCAAGGGGGGCAAGGGCACCACCCAGTATTGTCAGGACATTCTCCTTCAGAATGAGCTTCTCGTCCGGGTGGGCGGCGATCATACCGGTCGAGTCAATCATGAAGGCGTAGCCGGTCTGCCCGATTTTCATCTCGCCGACCATCTCCTGGATGGCCTGCATCTTGATGTTGCCGCCGAGGATGCCGACCACCTGTCCCTGTTCGTTCCGAATCGGAACAGCGACGACGGCGGCCATCTTTCCGTCTGCCCGTCCGATCAGGGGGTTGGAGATCACCGTCTTGCCGCCCTTCACGACCGGGAAATAGTCGCGGTCGGCAATCGTGGTCTTTGTGTCCGCGATGGTAAAGGTGTCGCCCTTCAAATCGGCGACCCAGAGCGCACTAAACTCCTTCAGCTGGGGAGCAGACGGCTTGAGCAGCGCCATCTGCCGTGCCAGGTCCATCGACCGCAGGTCGGCGGTGACGGCCAGCAGTTCGATCTCACTGGTCCGGGCCTTGAGCCACTGGTCGATCTCCCCGGCCCGGGCATCGATCTGCCCTTGCAGAGAGCCATCCACCTCAGCCAGAATCACCTGCTCGGCGAAGCGTGAGGCGATCACCGTCACCGCAGAAATGGTAAGGACAAGAAGAATGACGATGGCACCGAGCATCTTGAACCGAATACTGCGCATCCCCTGCAACCCCCCTCGAATTTGGACCAGTAAACCTGACGGCAATTCCAGCCTGGTCCATGTTATTCCCATACAACCTTAATTTGTATACCGATCTAATATAAGTTACCAATCTCTTTCGGTCCATAGGCCAAAGTACCGGGAAAGGAAAAGGCCACCGAACCTGCGCGGCTCGGTGGCTTTTTACACTCCTGACCAGGGCCTAAGCCGAAAATGTTCCAGGGCCATCGTTTCTCTCTCCAGAAGAGGAGGAACGAGACATGGCAAACCTGTTTGCTGTACGTGCATTTGAGCTGGTCTGTGTGGTGGCTTGGCTGGTGGGGCTGGTCTGGGTATGGCGCTCCCGGAATTCGCTGTACGCCGGGGTCTACTTTGGGTCTTCGACGCTCATGGTCTTCGACTGGATTTTCAACACCAGCTGGTTTTTCAAGGTGATCTACGATCCGCAGTTTATTCCCCTGTGGACCATTCAGGGCGTGGTGCAGCCGGTAGCCCTGGTGGCCAACTACGCATTCTTCTTTGGCGTCCCGGTGCTGCTGTTTGTGCGGGCCCGCGACGCCATGGACCGCCGCTTTGGCGGCTGGGGCTACCTGGTGGTCTTCCTGGTGGGCGCCCTGCTGGACGTGAGCTTCGAAATTCCCATGGTGAAACTGGGTCTCTGGACGTATTACCAGCAACCGCAGTACCTGATAGGCGGCCTGCCTTACTCCAACGTCTGGTATTCCGGCCTGCTCTTTGTGGCCTGCTATGGCGCCGCCCGGCTGGCGGTGCGTTGGGCCGGCAGTCTGAAGGACCGCCTGCCGGAGCGCGAGGAGCGGTGGCGGGGCTTCGGCATGGGCGCCGCAGCCATTTGGTCAGCCTTTTACGCCTCCATGTCCGTGCAGCTCATTTGGTACGGCCTTGCGCAGCCGTGGGTGCAGGGGCCGCGCCCCTTCTAGACGGACGGCGCATGATCGCCGTTGGCAGGCCAGACCCCCACGGGGGGCAAGCGCTCGGAGCTGACCGTTGAAGCACGGGATTAATTTCTAACAATTAACACCCCGCCCGGCGTAGTCCAGGCGGGGTGATCTATTGTCACTTGCATTGAACTTTTATGAAAATTTCACAATAGGCACTTGTCTGATCCGCAAGATTGGGACTATTATGAGAGAGCATACAGAAATTCGGGGAGGCCGAAAGCCATGGCCGTGAACATCTATGTGTTCAACACCACAAAGAGCGACCTGCGGCTCAACCTGAACGGCTATGACGTGACCTGCGGCAACGGCGTCTGGAGCGGTTACCAGCCCACCGTGGTCCCCTTCGCCTACACGCCAGGCAACTATCCGCAAGGGCTCTTCGGCGCCCAGAACAACATGACGGCCAACTTCCGGGGCCTCCAGGGCGGCTACCAGTATCAGCTCGCCATCACCAACCCCACCACCGACCTGCAGCTCTACGTGTTCTACACCTACGTGGTGCTTGCCCAGACCGGGACACTCACAGGCAGCAGCGGCAGCCTGAACGGCGTACCCATCCCGGGCACGTTCGTTTCGGCCATCTAAATGGGTTCCAGCCATCCGGCTTTGCATGCCCCGAAGCGGCCCCATTCATATTCCATGTGGAGGGATCTCGAATGCCTAACGTTTATGTGTTTAACACCACCGCCAGCCAGATGAAGCTCGACCTGAACGGCTGGGACGTCATGTGCGGAGCCGGTGTCCAGTCCGGCAGCAGCTATGCGCCCACGGTCGTTTCGGTCCAGTACACGCCGGCCCAGTACCCGCAGGGCCTCTTCGGCAGCGTCAACAAGTTCACCACCAGCTTCCAGGGGATTCAGGGCGCGTACCAGTACACCCTGAATATTACCAACCCCACCACTGACCTGCAGCTATATGTCTTCTACGACTACATCCTCCTGGCCCAGGTCGGCAACCTGACCGGCTCCAGCGGCGACGTGCAGAACGCGCCCATCCAGGGCACCCAGGTCTCCGGGCTCTAACCTCACGGGCTGATGCAAGAAGGTGATGCGAGATCAAACCGACTCGCATCACCTTTTCTGCCCCATTGACCGCTACAGACAGGGGGGATTCCCATGGCGTTTCCGCCATCGGGTCAGCAGTATTATCGGATCGCCTCCGGATTCACAGGAAACGACGGCCAGCAGCCTTCTGAACCCTTTCTGATTCCGCCCGAGTACGGTCCCCAGGGGATTTCCACCCCTGGCACCCTCACCGTTCAGGTTCCGGGCTCCGCCGGGCCCAAGTTCGACACCAACAATCCGCCCGCCCTGCCCGCCAATGCGGACTTCAGCCTGAGCTGGCCCTCGGCCGGCCTGGCGCAGATTACGGCAGGCAGCACATCCAATGTGTGGAACGCGGGCAGCACGGCCCGCCAGACGCTCAAGTCCAACTTTGACGCCCTGTACCAGGGGCTGCAGGGCCTGGAAGACCAGGGGCAGCTCGCCCTGGGCGCCGCCTACCTCATCGCCCAGCGGGTGGCCGAGGCCATGCCCCTGGGCCTGAGCGAAATTCTGCTGTACCGCTTTAACTTCATGCCCAAGAGCACGTCGAACCCCGGCGGCTACGTGGACCTGGTGCCGGGCATGCGCCTGCGGGTGGAAGCGGCCTCGGGCCTCTTCAGCAGCCCGGGCAGCGCCTTCAACGGCTACGCGGGCAGCGGCGCCAGCTACTGGGAGATTTGCCGGAACCGGGCCGACCAGTCCCTGCTCTTCGACGCGTTTACCGGTGTGATCAGCTCGTACGCCCAGTCCATGACTTCGGGCGGCGCCTGGGGCCTGGTCGACCTGCAGTCGGCGGGCAACATGCGTTACTACCGCCTGTTCTACCCCACCGCCCAGTTTGCTGCCTGGCCCGGCTACGCCAGCTGCACGGAGATGTGCACCCTGGTGGGCACCCAGTACCTCGAGGATATTGCCCTGGCCACATCAGACTACACCGGCGGCTCCACGGTGCGCAGCTCGGGTAAGGGGCCGATTGCCTGCACCTTCTTCCGGGGCCGGACCCTGATCATCCCTGAAATGCCCATCCGGGTGAATGCGGACCGGGTCTGGGTGCCCGTGGGCACCACCGCCCGGCAACTGGTGGAGAGCTACACGCTGCCCACTTTCACGTCCACGAACTGGCAGAGCCAGCCCGTCATTTGCTACCGGGTCTGGTCGCCGGCCGACGTGGGCACCGGCCTGACACTGCAGGTGCAGTACATGCAGGACGGCAGCTTCCCCGGCTCCGTTGACGCCTGGGACATGCCGCTGCTGAAGGGCGACAGCGTCCAGTTCAACTTCGCCGTATGATAGCCATCCCGCGCCATGTGCGCCACAAGGTGAGGTCAGGACCATGTCAAACGTGACGTTTGTCCAGCAGTCGGGCTGCGCGCAACTCTACTACGCCCAGGTAGACGGTGCACCTTTCCCGTTGGTGGTCTACCTCCTGCCGCAGGGGGTTACGGGCCTGGCAAGCTTTGATCTGCCGGCTTCCTGGAGCGGCAACGCTTACTCCACAGGCTGCTACTTCCTCCTGGATACCCCGGTCGCGCCGGGTTCGGAAGCGACCTTTGCCAATAATGCCTGGACCTTTTTGAAGATGCCGGGTCGGGCCGGCGCCCGCTTCGCCTGGATTTCCAACCCCAACGATACCGCCCAGCCCCTCCAGGGCACATCCATGGCGGTGCAGACGCCGGGCGGCACCGCCCAGACCAGCGGGGTAACCCTGTTCAACTTCCGGAATCTGGCCCTGGTGGTGGGGCCCAACTGCCACATCGCGGTGCAGTCCGACGGCTTTCAGATCACGGCGCCGGCCTCGGCGCCAAATGCGATTTACCTGCAGGCCCAGTGGGGGCAGACCAACCTGGAGGTCGTCGATTCAGCGGGCATTACCCTGCCCTTCGGCGGCGCCCAGTCCGGCTGCCTTCAGTTCACGGCCAACCTGGAGAAAAGCACCGACCTGGTGCCGCTGGATGTGGGGCTCCGCCTCTTCTACCAGCTCTCCGACGGCAGTGAGGCGGAACTGGGTGACAGCGACCCAGTCTGGCTGACCGCCATGCGCTACCCCGTCTACCAGGAGGTCCAGGGCACCCTCGCTCTGTACGCCAACCTGGACGTACTGGACCAGCAGAACCCGGACCGGACCTTCTTCGGGCTCTGCCCCACGGACGGGTCAGCTCCAACAGCCCACGCCTCCAACTACTGCACCAACCTGGGCCAGAAAGTGAGCCTGACGCCCCAGACAGGCGCCCGGCTTGTCTTCGCGCCCTTCCCGGTCACCAGCCAGCCCAGTGAAGGCGATGGCTTCTACCTGGTGCCGCTGGGTGACTTCGGCGTCAGCCTGCCGGGCAACGCCGCCAACGCCCCCTGCACGCTCATGTGCGGCGTGTCCGGCGTGGAGTACGTGAAGACCCAGAGCCTGAGTTTCGTGCAGGGGCAGCCCGCCTACGTGGCCGGGTTCCAGCCCAGCACCGGCTCCGCCGCCGCACAGCTCAGCTTCGACAGCCTGAGCGGCCAGGCCACCACGTCCTGGGCCTTCGCCCCGTCCAGCCTGTACTGCGCCCAGCCCGACGACTCGGTGCTCCATACCACGGGCACCGGCGGCATGGCGGGCTTCATGGCCTACATGGAAGTGCCGGCCGCCACCCTGCCAGCCACCGCCCCCACCACAAACCCGGCCTTCCCCATGTTCCCCTACTACAACAACGGCCAGCCGCTAGACGATCTTGCCTCGTCCCAGTTGCTGGAGTTGCAGCTCATCAGCCCGTCACGCCGGCAGGCCGTCTATCACATGGCCAAGACGACCACGACGGCGGCCAGCCTCCAAAGCAGCGTCACCCCCGCCTGGGGCATCACCCCGCAAGGCCTTGCCGCCCAGACTGCCGGGGCCACCTGGCCCCAGGTCATTCTGGCCCAGGACATGAACGCCAACCAAGTAACCCTGAACAACGTGCAGGACCAAGGCAACTATCCGCTGCTCTCGGCCCTTACTTCTAACCAGCTCTTCCTGGTCATCTCGGACAAGAATGCCGTGCAGTCCGTCCTCTCCGGCGGCAAAGTCACGCTGAAAGGCACGGCCGACGGCACCCCGGGCGAAAACTGGACCTTCGATCTCTCGCCCGACGGCTGGGACAAGTACCAGACCATCCTGGTCTTCAAGTTCTATGGCAAGAAGCTGCAGGACCTGGTCACGGACCCCGGCACCTGGTCTCACGCCAGCGCCTTCAACCAAAAGCCCGACCAAATCAGCCAGGCACTCCAGCAACTCCTGCAGAACACCGAGGACCCGTCGCTGGTGACGGCAGCCACCCAGGAAAGCTGGAACGGCATTCTGGCCTTCAACGTACCCATCGCCCAATTGCCCAACGACCTGAGCGGCCTCATGGCCGGCATTGACCCCGCGCTCTTCTTCTGCCACCACCTCGGCATCAACGTCACGCCGGCCACCCTGGACAAGAACGGCAACCCCGCCCTCCAGACCACGTCCATGTTCGGCCTGGTCCACTACCAGGTGCCCTCGCTGGTCAACAACGGGCAGGACTATGCGTTCCAGGTCGAGTCGCTCAAGGCGCTCTTCCAGAACTCGGCCATTACCCAGTTCGCCAGCACCGTGCAACTCCAGGTCAACAAGCTCTTTGGCGACGCCGTCACGGGACCAAACAACAACATCATTGACCTGATCGGCGTTCTGGTGAACGGCGGCTACGCCTACACCACCCAGGGCGGCGTCAGCTTCGCCGCGGGTAAGAACTCGGTCTTCAATGCCGTCAACCTGGACAAGGGCCAGTTCATTACGGTCGACCCAGATGGCACGCTCTCCCGCTTCCTCTTCTGGGGCAGCCTCGATTTCAAGGCGCTGCCGGCGGGCGAAACCACCTTCGACCTCTTCTCCTTCGGCACCGACGGTTCAGGGGGCAGCGGCGGCCTCAGCTTCGCCAACCTTTACATCGACATGGCCTCCGCCGAAGCCGACCAGTCGACCTTCACCTTCGACGCCAGCCACATGAGCTTCGACCTTTCCAGCAGCCGCATGCGCGACAGCAGCCTGTACAACCACTTCCCGCTCACGCTCACCTCCTTCACCCAGGCCAACTCGGGCATGACGCCCGCCTCCATGGGCTACATGAGCGTTACCAATCCCCTGGGCCAGGCCACCATGGCCTTCCCCTGGTTCGCCCTGAACTTCGACCTCAACCTGGGCAGCTTCGGCGCCCTGGCCGGCGAAGCCGGGTTTGTGGCTAGCCTCATGGCAGCCTGGACGCCCAGCTCCACGGCGGTCAGCACCTTCGTGGGCCTGCAGTTGCCCGGCTCCACCGGCGGCAACCAGCGGGAGATCAACATCGAAAACGTCCTGAAGCTCACCTTTAAGAACATCACCCTTTCGGTCGCCACGGCCGATGACGGCGGCCCCGCCTACACGCTCACCTTCCTGAACGCGGCGCTCAAGCTCTTCAGCGTCAGCTTCCCGCCTTCGGGGCAAATCAACATCTACCTCTTCGGCAACCCGGGCGCCGGCGGGCCGAGCCTCGGCTGGTACGCCGGGTACCTCAAAGACGGCGCCGGGTCGTCCACGAAAAAGGAGGGAGCCTGAGTGCCACCCATCAAGATCATGACCTGGAACATCATGTCCTTCAGCGATACCTTCTGGCCGGGCATGGGCGCCGTCACGCCGGATACCGCCAGCACCTATGGCGAAATGGCCGGCCTCCAGATCATCGACGCCATCAAGACGGCCGACCCCGATATCCTGGTCATTCAGGAAGCCCGGGCAACGGCCGGTGCCGTCGCCTCCCTCGCCACCGACGGGGCGGGCGTGCGGGCCCTGCTGGCCGTCCTGAACCGCCTGGGCGCCGGCTGGTGCGCACTGCCGCCCCTGCGGCTCAACCCGCAGTCGACATCGACCTACAGCACCATCTCCGGCCACCCTTACACGGAGGCCTCGTGCATCCTCTTTCAAACCCGCAACCTTGATTTTATCGGGCCGGACGTGTGGGACGGCAACAGCCCCGTTTCCCGGGCGGACGGCCCCACCCCCACCGCTTACGGCGGCGGATGGAGCGCCGTGCTGCCTGCCACACCACCCGCGGCCGTGGGCTACATGGGCTGCAACCAGAACCAACTGGCCCCGCGGCTCCAGTTCTACAACGTTGACACCGACGCCCGTACCATCCAGGAGGTCTGCCTGCCGGCGCCCAGCTTCCGGCGGGCCGTATACGCCGCCTTCTGGGACAAGGCGAACAATCAGGTCATCAAGCTGCTCTGCGTCCACCTGCCGCCGCCCAACAGCACCGTGAAGGGGCCTAACCTGCAGGCCATGGAAAAGCTGGGGCTCATGGAGTTCCTGGGCTGGTGGGCGCCCATTAACGGCGCCGACACCCAGGGCAAGGCGATCATTCTGGGCGACTTCAACGTCAACGCATGCAACCCCGGCGACGAAGCCTACTTCACCCAATACTTCAGCAACTATACGAGGTTTATCCGTACAACCAATACGATGGCCACCATGATGGAAGACGCCATTCCCCGTTCCTCCTCCCCGTACCTGTACCAGAACACGAACTGGTGGCGCACGGACAGCGGCGGCTATCTCCTCGCCGCCGACAACATTCTGGTGGGCGGCTACACTTCGCCCAACCCGCCCCAGCCCGCTGCCGCCACGTTCCAACTGCTCGACTGGGTCCTGCTCACGCCGGGCACCGGCGGCGGCACCAACCAGGCCTACATGTCCGACGGCCGGGGCTGGATCACGTCCGACGGGACCTTCTGTGCCCTCAAGAACTACGCCAAGATCCGCACGGCCAGCGACCACATCGGCCTGCTGGTTACCATATGACCCGCCCGACCGAGCGAGGTGAGACCACATGAGCACGACCCAGGCGACAACGCTGCAGCAGCTGGCTGCCGCCTTCAAGCAGCAGGCCTCTGACTCCAAGAACCCGGGCGTTATCACCATCGATTCGACCCTGCTGACCGATGCGATCACCCAGGTGCTGGGCACCGACAGCATTACCGTGGCAGGCGTGAACCCAAGCGCCATTCCCGACGATCCCGGTGAGAACCTGACCATTAACGGCTCGACCAGCAGCGACGACGCGACGTCGATTCTGCACATCGCGGGCCAGCCGCTCTGCGTCAACTTCTTCTACAGCGGCACGGGCGCCGATCAGCAAATCGTATTTCAGATGCAGGTGAACACGGGGAAGAACTGGACCCTCGGCGTCAGCTTCCCTGACGTGAAGGGGCAGGCGGCTGACTATCTCGTCGCTACCGCAGCCTACATCTACATTTCGACCACGCCCGCCGCCCAGGCCCTGGCCAGCGGCACCTGCGCCCCGGGCAGTGCGCCCGCCAACCTGAGCATCCTCCCCGGCGTGAGCCTCTGGGGCGACTACAGCCTGGCCGGCCCCTTTGCCCCCGTCACCGCCTTGCTCAGCGTGGCGGTGCCCAGTTTTGCCCTGTACGGCCCCATCACCGAGTTCACCACCGACCCCAAGGGGCCGGATATCAACCTCCTGCTGCAGGACAGCCTCTCCTTCGAAATCCCCGGCGGCATCCTCAAAATCGACGGTGCCACCCTGGGCATGGAGATTCTGCCCGTGGCTTCGCCCCAGGCGCCCGACCTGGTCTCGCTTGCCACTGTGCCCTACTTCCAGTCGGGCATTCAGGTGGGCAGCCTGCCCGAGCTGATTCTCCGGGCCAACCTCTACCAGGACGGCTCCACCGTCAATCTGATGATCATCCCCGCCGACCCGCAGTCGACCACCTTCGAGAGCCTCATCGCCCTGGTGGGCGGCGATGGTGTCACCCAGCTGCTCAGCCTGGTGCAAAGCCAGCCGGCGGTCTCCTCGCTGCTGGAGGCCATCGCATTCAAGCAGTTCTGGGCCACCGTGGGCGTCAGCCCGCCCAGCCT
>Ga0196970_1001533_pt1 | contig 14938 bp, 19 predicted proteins | sample S1v_513CmetaG_FD_148672 | JGI IMG/M metagenome (GOLD analysis project Ga0196970, IMG submission 148672) | Soil microbial communities from Anza Borrego desert, Southern California, United States - S1+v_5-13C | ecosystem: Environmental > Terrestrial > Soil > Desert | place: USA: California...
CCCTTGCCGTCGCAGATTGCGGTCCCAGCTCCGCGGTCAGAGGCGCCCTCCGTGGCCATTTCGGCTCAGGATGCACCTCAGCTCGCCGATGTGTGAACTTTACGCAGCTTTGGTTACCGTCCCCCATGTAGCCGCGCAAGATGCGCTCGGAGCGGTGGCCAGTCTGGCGCATGATGACGCGCTCAGGCGCGCCGTGCTCGGCCGCCGCGGTTGCGAGACCGCGGCGCAAGCTGTGGCCGGCGAAGCGCTCCGGGGTGAGCCCGATCCTCTTGGCCGCCCGCTGCACCACCAGTGCCACGGTGCGGTCATTCAGCCGCCCGTCCTCCACCACGCCGTTGTTCCGCACGCCGCGGAACAACGGCCCGTCGACCAGCCCCGCTTCGGCGATCCACGCCTGCACCGCGGCCACCGGATCGGTCTCCGGGTGGCGGCCGCGGCGGATGGCGATGGTGCGCCCGCGCCCCTCCTGGTCCGTCTTGGCGCGGCGGACGGTGACGCGCAGGCCGTCGCCGGCGGCCTCGAGGTCGGCGACGTCGAGGCCAACGAGCTCCGAGCGCCGGAAGCCTCCGGCGAAGCCGAGCAGCAGAAGGGCGCGGTCGCGGACACCGCGGCGGCCGCTGGGCAGCGTGGCCAACATGTGCCGCAGGTCGAGGATGGAGACGGCTGCCTTCTTCGCCGGCACCGTGCCGTGCGTGGCGCGGATGCCCTTGCGGACCAGCCCCACTGGACCGGCGGTGCGTGGTGAGGGATAGCCGGCGGCGGCGTGCGCCTTGGCGATGGCGGCGAGGCGGCGTTCGAGGGTGGCGGGCTTGAGGCGGTCCGCCTGATCCGCGAGGTAGAGCGCCACGGTCTCCGGCGCCGCCGGTAGGCTCTCTAGGTTTCGCGCGGCGCACCAGGCAGTGAAAGCGCGCCAATCGCCGGCGTAGGCGCGTCGTGTATTCATCGCGAGGGCGGCGTCGGCGTACGCCTTCGCCTTTTCGGCCGTCGTCGCCAGCTCGGCCGGAAGGGGGGCGGCCGCCGGCGCGGGCAGAGCGGGCCGCTGCGGCTCGCCGCTCATGGCGCGAGATCCTCGAGGCCGTCGACGCGTCCGTCGCGCCCGACCAGCACGATGCGGATGGCGGTGGCGGCGAACAGCGGCCGGTCTCTCCAGCGCTCGCGCAAGGTGGCGAACCGGGGGGTGGCCGGCACCGCGACGACGATCAGGTCCTCCGGGGCAACGCCCTCGATCGTGACGACCTGGCCGATGCCCTTCTGCAGGATCGGGTACTCCGGGCTGCCTTTCCGCGGCACAAGAGGACCGCCCTTGCACTCGGCGCGAATCCGGCGCGTGCCGACCCGTGCCACCACGTCGCCGACGCCGGAGCGGGCGTGCACCGTCAAGGCATGGTTGCCGCGGCGGTACCGACCCTGCCAGGCGTTGCCCGCGTTGGGGCTCCGCTCCACCTGCTGCCAGCTGGTTGCCGCAAGGAAGGCGGCGAGCGGGAAGATGTCGCGGCCGGCGACACGGACCATGGCGCCGTCGACAGCGACCTCGGCGTGGCCACCGCTGCCGGGCTGGTCGAGGAGATGGAAGGCCAAGCGGAGCGCGACCTCGGCCTCCGGCATGCGGTCGGTCGGCAGGGCGACCGTCGGACCGGCGGCTTGGGATGTGGGAAGCATGGCGGGGGCGGGAAACGCGTGTCGGGGTGGGGACGGCGATCGTCGCCGACGCGGCGGCCGCGGTCAAGGTAGGTCTTACCGATAAGGGAGAATTATCGGTAAGACCCGCCTTGACCGGCGTGCGCCGTGCATCGAAAGGCTAAAATAGGCAATAGGGCCTTGACTTGCCTGTTATTGCCTTTCATATTGATGGTCAGAACCAAACCGCCCCTATAAGGCAGACCCGATCCATGACCGCATCCCACATCAACGTCCCTGTGCAGACCGACGTCTTCCTGAGCCTCGTGGACTTCCTGCGTAAGCAAGGCAGCGACCGGGATCCGGTGGCCACTGTCACCACCGCGATCGAGTACTGGATGGACAATGCCTCTTGGAAACAGGCCGACCTGATGCCCGAGATCTTCGAGACGGGCGGCTACCGGTGGAAGGAGGTCTTCCTGCCCCATGGAACGATGCTGCGCATTCGGTTCAAGGGGGCCTACCACTACGCTAAGGTCCTGGGCGATCAGATCCTCTACGAGGACAAGCCGGTCAGCCCCAGCGAGTTCGCCAACGCGGTGACGAAGACGACGCGCAACGCATGGCGCGACCTGGAGGTTCGCCGTCCAGGCGACGCGGAGTGGCTTCCCGCTGGCGCCCTGCGCGCCGACAAGTCGAACACCTCGGACGGCCCCACCGTCGAGGAGCTCGGGCTATGACACCGTACACGCACCACGCCACCGAGCGCGCCCAGCAGCGTGCCGTCCCGCCGCTCGTCGTGAACTGGCTGTTCGACTATGGACGCGTCCTGCGCCGAGGCGGGGCTGACGTCTACTTCTTCGATCGCCGATCCCGCCGACGGCTTGAACGCGAGGTCGGCGGCGTCGCCCTCCGCCGCCTCGCCGATCTCCTCGACGCCTATGCGGTGGTCGCCGACGACGGCCACGTCATCACGGTGGGGCGGCGTTACCGACCGCTCCGGGGTTGAGTGGTCGGTTCGCCCTCACGGCGGCATATTCTGGGCTGTAACCAAGAAGCTCCAGGCTTGGAACGAGCAACACCGCCCAGCTCTCGCCCATCGTGCGCTGAACACGGTTCCCGACCATCTAAGACCAAAAGCCGAGGCACTCCATGAGTATCGTCTAAGGGGTCCTACGCGGTACGGCGGCGACCCACGGTCTGAAATCCCCTTCACACAGCCAAGGAGGGGTTTTATGACCAAGCAGTACCGCACCGTCGGCGTCTTCGGCAGCACGCACCACTCCAGTCCGATCCGCTCCTCGCGGCCGGACGCCGAACGCGACGCCGACCGGTTCCTCGCCGGCGGCGCCCGGGTCGTCATCACCCTGGAGTTCGAGGGCGGCTTCTGGATGCTCCGGACGCCGGCGGACATCGTCGTGCGCGACGAGGCCACGCTGTGAGCGCGATCGACCCCACGGCCATGGACCGCGACGGAACTCCGTCGCGGTCCACGCCGGCCCTCGGCGGCGCCGACGCGGCGCTGCCGGCCGGACTGGCCGCCCGCGCCGAGGCCTACGCGGCGCTCGCCCTGGCGCCGGCCACGCGCCGGGCCTACCGGTTCGACTGGACGCACTTCCAGGCCTGGTGCGCAGACACCGGGGTCGCGGCGTTCCCCACCACCCCGCACATCCTCGGGCTGTACCTGGCCGCCCACGCCGGGCGGCTGGCGGTGGCCACGCTCGAGCGCCGCATGGCGACTATTGCAGCACTCCACCAGCGCGCCGGGATGCGTCTCGACCTCGGCGATGCGGGGCTGGCGGCGGTGTGGGCCGGCATCCGCCGCGCACACGGCGCGCCGCCGGCCGCCAAGGTTGCGTTGTCCACCGAACAGTTGCGCCAGGCCGTGGCCAGCCTCCCCGACACGATGAAGGGGGTCCGCGACCGCGCGCTGCTGCTGCTCGGCTACGCGGCGGCGCTGCGCCGCTCAGAGCTGGTTGGGCTCGATGTGGAACCCGGTGGCGACGCCCTGGGCTGGATCGAGATCACCGGCGAGGGGCTGCTGGTGGTGCTGCGCCGGTCGAAGGAGAACGTGAGCGGCCGCGACCTCGAGCGGGTGCCGGTGCCGCGGGGCCGTCACGCCGAGACCTGCCCGGTCGGCGCCGTCGAGGCCTGGCTCGCCCGCGCCGGCCACCGCGCCGGCCCGCTGTTCCGCTCCGTGCGGCGCGGCGGGCACCCGACGGCGCGGCGGCTGTCGGGAGAGGACGTCGCCCGTGCCGTGAAAGCGGTCGCCGTCACCCTCGGCCTAGACCCCCGCGCGGTCGCTGGCCACTCACTGAGGGCTGGGTTCATCACCGCCGTCGCTGGCGAGGGTGCCCCCGATTCCGAGATCATGGCGCAGACCCGGCACCGCGACGTCGGCGTCATGCGCCGCTACATCCGCCGCGCCCGCCTCTACCAGGACACCCCGGCGCGCCGCCTCGATCTGTAAATATTCCTAATTGCGTCGCAGTATGGGGAAATCCTAGGACTGAACAACTCCGGCGCCGGGGCGGGTCGAACCCAGATGCCTCTTTGGAAGTTCCAAAGGGGTAGCCAGCCTTGTCGACCGCAGCCGCACAGTTCAGCCAGGGGCAGGAGGGCGCTCACGCTGCCCTCCTGCCCGGCGTGCTGGCGGCTGGTCCCCTGATCCGCTTCCCGGACGGCCGCCAAGTCATCCTGGTCGACGCCCCTCCCAATGAAGAACGGCCATGCTGCCCGACATGCGGGCGTCGCATGCACCGCAACGGTAAGGACCGTTCCCGTGGGATCGTCCTCCCGCCTCTGGAATGCCCCACTTCTACGCGGATCCGCTTTCAACGCTACCGCTGCCCCAACCGGAAATGCGGGAGGACCGCTTGTGGGCAGAAGGTGGATCCGGTTCCCGGAACGCGGCTGTCGGAGGCGGTCTTCAAAACGATCGGGTGGACGGCCAACGGCAACGTGACGTACGCCCACTTGGCTGAGGAGATCGGCACCAGCGAGGCGACCGTGCGAAACGCCCATCGTCTCCACCTCGTGGAGAACAAGGCGGTTTGGCAGAAACCAACGCCCCGGGCGCTTGGGATCGACGGCTTTGCCTGTGGCGGCCGCCCGCACATCATGCTTGTCGATCTGACGAACCGCACGGTGTTCGACGTCTGGCCCATCGGGGAAAACGACAAGGGCGCGGAAGATCGCATCGTCGAGCGGTTGCGGATGATCCCGAATTTTGAACGGATCCGCCTCGTCGTCAGCGACATGTCGGAGGTGCTGCGCGGCGCCATCCGACGCGCGCTCCCGAACGCCAAGCACATGGCGGACAAGATTCACCTTATGCGCGATCTGCTGCGCGACGTGGCCGCGGCCTGCCGGGCGTACGCGCCTGGGGCCTTCGTCACGGTGCAGGGCCAGAAGCGCTCCCTCGCGCGCCTGCTGATGATACTGCGTCTGACCAGGGCGGAGCAGGCGGCGGTGGACGCAGTGGTGAAAGAGCCGACGGCGGAAGAGCGGGCTGCGCTGCCGCGGATTCTCGGCGCGCTGCCGGACGAAGCCAAGACGGTGCTCACCCAGGCCATTCAGAAACGGCGCCCGGCGACGCCCCACGGCCGCAAGCGGTTCCAGGCCAAGCTTTCCGGCGCCGAGACGCGCCGTCTGGAAGGGATTATCGACCGTCTGACCGAGAAAGATCGGACGATCATCACCAAGCTCATTGCTTACGATGAAGTCATCGCAGGCCTCTACAAGATTGGCTTGGCGTTCCGCAATTTCTACAAGCAGGGCACGAGGAACGAGGCTCTGAGTGCGTATGTTGCATTGCGCAGGAAGATCGAAGCCAATCCAATGGCCGCACACTTCTCTGGGACGCTCAACAGTATAAAGAAGTGGTGGCACGAAGTTTTTATGTATTTCAGGTTCGAAATAAAGTACACGAACAACCCCACTGAATACAAGATTCGGGAATTCAAGAAGGCCAACAGCCTCGGAAACGGGTATGCCTTTTCGACACTGCGATTGAAGATGTTGGCGCGCGGCGGGGCAGCCGGCCGTACGAACGGTTCCAGAGCTCGCGTCCCGGCGGACAACACCGGGACGTTGCCAAGGGTTGCCTGATTGGCCGCCTACTTCTTAGCCGCGGCGGACGCGGGCTTGCGCAGCCCAAGCGCATCACCATGATTCCGCGCCGCCTTGTCACTGATCTTCAAAGCCCTGGCGATTGCGGCCCACGTCAAGCCATCTGCGCGCAAACGGCCGACCTCCGCCCGCCGTTCCTGAATCTTGCGCGTTTCTTCCTCCCGCGAGCGCTTGACAGGTTGCGCTTCGCCCCCCGCCTCTGCGGGACCGGTCGCTTTGTCTTCGGCGCCCATCGTCGTTCGGGCGCGGATCAGCTGGCGCCATGTGGCCGCTTGATCCTTTGGGATGTCGAATTCTACGGCCAATTCCTCATCCGAAAACCCAATGCCCAAAAGGTCTACAAACTCCTCAGCTCTGTTGTGAGGAAGGTCAATCCCCATGGTATTAACCACGTTTTCTATCAGATGCTCAGATTTTACCGGCTCATTAAGCTTTAGTTCCAAAATTCGTTTTTTGATAGTTTTCAGGGATCCCTTCAGCTCTTTAACAATTGCCGAAGGCTCCATGCCTTGAGCATGCATTTCTCTGAGTTTGGCCACACCACGGCCTGTCAGACGGCGCTGCCGCCCAGCACCACCCCTCCAGTACGCGCCGTGCTTCTCAGGTGGCTTGTCGGGTGTCGGGGCTACATCGTGATCTGCACTCAATCCGGCAGCGTTTCCTTCGAGCGCCGCAAGCCTCCTTTCCAGGGCCGCCAACGTGGCCTGCGTCTCCTGCTGAGCGGAGAGAAGCCTCGCCACCGCTGACGGCAGATCCTGATACGTCGGCGGAACCGCCCCCTGTCGCAGGTCGCTGATCGTTTTCAGCATTCCGTCGAGCATCGCGCCCGCCTCGGGCACCGTTCTGAGGAGACGCGCCATTTCCCGCAGACGTTTCGCGTTCTCCTCCGTTCCCGGCCTCAGGCTGATCGGGTCCTTCTTCGGTCCCTCTTGATTCCCACTCCGATCCGCCATCGATCCCTCCTGGAGTCGTGTAGTGCGGACGTATACTGAGAGTATTCGATCCCACGGTCAACCGTTCTTTCTGGTGGTCAGTGGGACCTGCAAACAAGATATTAGTATTGCATAACTGGGGCTTATCCTACACCGTCCAGGCGGACCCCACCACAAAGAACGGTTCGCCGTGGGATCGGCGAAAATCGTAATGCGGATCAGATACGGCGCGTAGTGGGTGTGGCGCGCGTCTCAACGGCGCTACGTAGTGTAGTGGTATAGTAGTTGTAGTACAGCCGTTGAGCGCTCGACGTCTGCGGCATCGCGGGCACTGGGCTGATGCTGTAGAGGACCACCCACCGCATCGCGTCGGTCGGGCAGCAGCACCATCTAGCACCAGGGACCGGGGTCCGACGGCGCGGCCCGGCACGATGATGGACATGGAGTGAAGCCGGCTCGGCGGTCCGCGAGGAGGGCGGAGACGCCGTGGCGCGCAACGCCGGTGGAAGGTCCCGAGAACCGGGTGGCGCGGCGGCGGCCGCCTTGTCTCTGAGGTCGACGCACGCGGGGCCGAACGCGCCGTAGCCATGGCGCGCGCCGGCGCGGCGGCGACCCCACATAAACCCATGGATTGGGATCCGACCGCGCCGGGCAAACCCCGGCTGGTCGCGAGAACTCATGGCTCTGCGGGCGCGGCGGTCGTTTTGCCCTTCCTTCGCCAACGTTTCGATGCCGCCGAAAAAGGGCTTCTCCTCCCAGGTGCTCAGCCCGACCCTATTGGGGTGCCCAGGTTTGAGGAGAGACACCATGAGCATGAACGGGATGACTCAGCAGACGTTCTCTTTCATGGCGGGCCTGCAGCCCCCGCCGGCGTCGCCGCCGGTCGATTGGAACGTTGAGGTGGAGGTGGCCGCCGCCCGGTGCCACGGGCTGATCCCGCTGTCGCTCGTCGCCAAGTACCTCGGGGTGACGGGGCAGACGGTGCGGAACTGGATCGTGGACGGCACCCAGCCGACCGGGGAAAACAACGTCAAGCTGGAGGCGACCCAGATGGGCCGCAACTGGGTCGTGCACATCAACCACTTGCGGACCTTCGAGGCCGCCCGGTAGCAGGTGGCCTTCAGACCGCTCGCTGTCGGCTTCCCGACAGCGGGCGGGTTCCCTCTCGGACTGTTCTCTACTCGACGCGCTAGCCGACAAGATCCTCCACCATGTCGGCCTTCTGCCACCAGAGCAGGGTCAGGGCGCCATCCAGGTAGGATACCGAGTGCTCCTTGATCCGGTAGTCGCCGGCCCGGCGATGGTTGATCCAGTCGCAGGCGTCCACGGTCACCGAGCGACCATTCCCTTCGCGCCCCTTGATGATCTCCCAGGCGTCGGTGTCCTGCGACAGTTCGGCATGTGGCCAGAGGTTGCCATCAACGCGACGGCTGCCCTTGAACCAGCGGCGGCGCCCGTCGGGCCCGTAGTGCAGCAGCATGGCGTCGTATGAGCCCAGTTCGACCAAGCGCTTGGCCGCGGCAGAGCGGCTGACCCGGAACATCTCGGCAAGCTCGTCGACGGCGTCGAAGGTGACTGGTCGCTTGTCGGCTCGCGTCACGAACAGCGAGGCGGGCATCACCAGATCAGCGGCGAAGCCATTGGCGAGCGGTTCCGGCCCATGAGGGCTCCACGGCTTGCTCATGTCGGCGCGCTGACACGAAAGCGCCTTGCCGCGATCCCGCATCCAATGGCCAAGTTCATGGCCAATCGAGAACCGCTTTCGACCTTCACGGGCATGTGCGTCGACCGTGATGACCGCCTCGTCGCCGACGCCGATGATGTGAGCGGCGCATCCCTTCAACGGTGCGTACTGCACCTGCGCGCCGCAATGGTAGGCGATGACCTCAAGGTCGATCTCTTCAGGCTCAGTGATGTAGAGCTCGTCCAAGATCTCTTGAGCGTTCCGGTAGATCCTCATTCGCCGTCCTTCGGCAGGGCGCCGACCTTGGCCAGAGCCTCCAGAATGCTGCCGATCTCAGCATCGGTGATCTCCTTGCCGTCCCGAAACGCCATCGTCAGCCCTTGCGGCACCAGAGCCGGCTGATTGGCGACGATCCGTTCGAAGAGGGCGCGCCGCGCGGCCGGCGCGGCCGGCAAGCGGCCGAGCGTCGCTGCGCGCGCTGCGCGCGCCTGCTCCATGCCCCGCTTGGCTTCCTCGCGCTTGCGCAGCCCATGCGCCCTGAGATGGTCGGCCACGATGCTCCGCGCGATGTCCTCGTCGCGCTTCGCCTGCGGCCCCTCTTCGGCCAGAAGCTCCTCTTCCGGCGTGCGCAGGGCAACCTCTTCGATGGCATCGAGGAGCCGCTGCAGTCGTTCCACCTCGTCCCGAGGATGCGTCATTTTCCACCTCCAGGAGACAGCGTTCGCTTCAGGCGCCAGATGCGTTTCAGCGCCGAGTCGTACTGCGTCTCCGTTAAATCGTATGCGTAGCGAATCGTTTCCGGACTGTCGCCGTTGGCCAGCGCGAGCGCGATTTCCCAGGTCATCTTGTCATCCTGGAAGGCCGCCTTGACGGCCTCGAGTTCCTGGCGCGCGATCAGCTGCTGTTCAGCATCGGGGTAGGCGTCGGCGGCGCGGTCGATGACGCCCAGTTGCACGTCATCCTCATCCTCGTCGGCCTGGAACGCGAGGTCGGCTTCGGGAAGAACCTTGGCGGTCTCCACCCCGCGCCACCAGTCCATGGCCAGGCTGCGCAGCGTGCCCCTGATCACGGCCAGGAACGGCACCCCCCGCTTCCACTTCCGTTGCCCCGCCATCAGACGGCCAATCGCCGTGTGCAGGAGGTCTTCGGCCGTCTGTCCCGTCATGCCGTACGCGCGGATCCGCGCGGAGCGCATGAGGTTCCGGTAGTCGACGTCGGTCAGGGCGCGGAGCGCATCGGCCACCTCGTCGATCGTCGCATGGTTTCCTCCCAGGTCATCCGGCTCGTCCGGCTTGTTCATGATCCTTCCTACCAGCGTAATCGATCGGCGCAGTTCCGGGCGGACAGGAGGCCCATTAAAAAATTTTCGACGCGCTGTCCGCACCGCTCTTCCTCGCCCGATTAGGTGGGTAGAGGCCCTAGGCCTTAGCCTCAAATTGGGAGAGTTGAGCATGAACAGCAGCGATCATACCACGACCGGCGCCGGCGGGAACTCCGGCGAGCACAATCCCCACACCCCCACCACCTACAAGTTCCGCGTCGACAAGCTCGACTTGGTGAGCAACATGGCCAACCTCACGGGGCGCGCGCTGCTGCTCCTGGCCGGCCGGACCCCGCCCGAGCGCTTCCAGCTCTTCGCCAAGAAGGGCGCCGAGCTGACCGAGATCGGGCTCGACGCCACGGTCGACCTCGCCGAGCCGGGCGTCGAGCGCTTCGTTACCCTCGCCCTCGATCAGACCGAGGGCGAGGTTCAGGGCTTTGCGTCGGAGCACGCCCAGCAGACGGAGGTCCCGGCGCCGCGCCGGGACTTCACCCCCCTCCCCGAGGACGCGGCCTTCCTGAACGCGCTCGGCCTGCGTTGGGAGACGGTCAGCGACGGCGGCATCGCCCGCGTGGTCGTCTACGGCTACCCGGTCCCGCCGGGCTATAACCACACCACCGTCGACCTGAACGTCCGCATCGATCCGACCTACCCGGACACCCAGATCGACATGGTCTACGTGCACCCGGCGCTGGTCCGCACCGACGGCCGGGCGATCCGCGCGCTCGCCGAGGATCCCTTCGATGACAAGGTGTGGCAGCGTTGGTCGCGCCACCGCACCGCTGAGAACCCCTGGCGCCCCGGTGTCGACGACCTCTCGACCCACTTGGCGCTCGTGAACCACTGGTTCATCCGCGAGCTGGCGGGGGCCTGACCGATGCGCACGTCCCTGACGATGGTTGCCGCCCAGCATGAGATGCTGCAGCGGCACCTTCTCCCCGGCGACGGCCGCGAGGCGGTCGCCCTGGCTCTGTGCGGCCGCTGCGCCGCCGGCGACACCCACCGCCTGCTGGTGCATGAGATCGTCCTCGTCCCCTACGAGGCCTGCGTCCGCACCGACCGCCGCGTCACCTGGCCGACGTCCTTCCTGCGTCCCCTGCTGGAGCGCGCGATGCGCGAGCACATGGCGATCGTCAAGATCCACAGCCATCCGGGTGGCTACGCGCGGTTCAGCGACATCGATGACGCCGCCGACGCGGTGCTGTTCCCGTCGGTCCACGGCTGGACCGACGACGACCTCCCGCACGCCAGCGCGATCATGCTGCCCGATGGCCGCATCTTCGGCCGCGCGCACCACGCCGACGGCGCCATGGCGGAGCTCGACGGCGTCACGGTGATCGGCGACACGCTGCGCCGCTGGCGGACGGGCGACGCCCCGCTGGCGGAGGTGCCCGAGTTCGCCCTGCGGCACGCGCAGGCCTTCGGCAAGGGGACCTTCGCCGCCTTGCGGGATCTGCGCGTCGCCGTGGTCGGCTGCTCGGGCACGGGCAGCGTGGTCATCGACCAGCTCGCCCGGCTCGGCGTCGGTCACCTGGTGCTCGTCGACCCGGAACCGGTGGAGGAGAAAAACCTCAACCGCATTCTGAACGCCACAACGACCGACGTTGGCCGCCTCAAGGTGGACGTCCAGCGCGACTTCGTCATGCGCCTGCCGACCGGCGCCCGCGTGGACGCCTTCGCCGCCGACCTGACCGATCCCACCGTCCTGCAGGCCGTGGCGGCATCGGACGTCGTCTTCGGCTGCATGGACAGCGTCGACGGGCGCCACCTGCTGAACCGCCTCGCCACCTTCTACCTGCTGCCCTACATCGATGTCGGCGTCCGCCTCGATGCCGACGGCCAGGGCGGGGTGACCCAGGTCTGCGGAAGCGTGCACTACCTCCAGCCCGGGCTGTCGAGTCTGCTGACGCGCAAGGTCTACACGGAGGAGCAGCTCCGCGCCGCCGGCATGAAGCGCCACAGCCCGGGGGCGTACGATGCCCAGGTCGCGGAGGGCTACCTGCGCGGCGTTGTCGAAGATCGGCCGGCGGTGAACAGCGTCAACATGGTCTTCTCGGCCATGGCGGTGCTGGATCTGCTGGCGCGTCTGCACCCCTACCGGGACGATCCGAACGCGGAGTACGCGGCCCAGACCCTCACTCTGACCGGCGGGTTCTGGCTGCGCAAGGCGGAGGCGCTCCCCGACAGCGGCTTGGCACGCCACGTCGGGCGCGGCGACATGGCGCCTATGCTCGGCATGCCGTACCTCGACACGCTGGCCAAGGAGGCGGCATGAGCAGGGCCAATGCCCTTCGGCACGCCGCGCGGGCGCTGGGGTGGGTGCTCGCGTGGCTGCTCGGCCGCTACCGCGTGGTCGAGGTCAGCGATGTGCCGGACGCATTCGACAGCCGCACGCTCTACGTCGTCGGCGAGGGCGGCCAACGGTGGTTCGCCGCCTTCGAGTGCCCGTGCGGCTGCAACGCGACGATCCAGACGGCTCTGATGCCCAAAGTCAAACCGCGCTGGACGCTGACCGAACATTGGAACGGCACGCCCACCCTGCATCCGTCGGTGTGGCGGACGACCGGGTGCCGCAGCCACTTCTGGCTCCGGCGCGGAAGAATTCATTGGTGCTGAGGCGTGCTTGCCGGCCGGCGGGGCCCGCGTCACGCGCCTTCATCCTCTATCACCTGAACAGACGGCATCCGCTCGCTCTGTCTCAACCATGGATTTCTCCATGCGCGACATCGTGATCATGATTACCCACCCGCTGGGCATCCATGTCAGCTATTGGGTGCTCACCATCGTTCTGCTCGCTGGCGCCTACCTCCTCATGCAGCGCGCGGACGAGAAGATGCATCGCGGCCAGCGGCTGGTTGCCGTCGGCCTGCTCTGGATCGCCATCAGCTCGCTCATTGTCGGTCACGGCGAGAGTGTCGCCATCGCCGCCGCGCAGGCCAAGACTACGGTGGCGCCTTCGCTGATCGGCACGCCGCACCGCGTGCAGGCTCCGGATCCGCAGTTCTCTGCCCCTGGGTCTGAGTTGCCCTGGTATGCCCACTATTGGATCCATCTCATGGGCGGCGTCCTGCTGATCGGCGCTGGGCTGGTGCTCGACCAGCGCGCGAAGCACGGCTACTGACCGGCGGTGGCCGAAGTTGTGAGGGCGCTTGGAACACAGCTGGGGTGAAGAAGGGGAGGCGCACGAGGCGCCTCCCCATGGTAGGCGACTACTCCTCGGAGTCGTCCTCATCGTCTTCGCGGTCGGTGAAGAAGGAGGAGAGGTCCGCGACGTCGACCTTGATGCCGTAGGTGTAGTTCGGGTCGATCCACTCAAGGCAGTGGCGATTGACCACCAGCTTGCCGAGCAGCTCACCTGTGGCCGACTTGAAGATGATGATGACCACGTTGCGCTTGCGGCCGAGGGTGGTGTTGCAGACGCGGAACATGGGGTCGTAGCGGGACATAGGGGTAACCTTCTCAACGAGAACGCCCGCGAGAACGCCCGCGGACGGGATGGCCCATGCCGATCCGGCAGCCCTTTACACACTCGCCTCTGCTGATTAGGGGCTCCGGGCTCCAGCTTCGGGTTCGAAAGCTCAAGCTGTGTAGTAAAAGACAAGCAAATACAGTTACTTACAGGATAGGTGCGACAACTTGTCGCATGTCTGATTTCTGGCCAATGTTTCATGAAACGTTACTTGAAACAGGTGTTCTCTGCTATCCAGGGCGCTGCCAGCAGAACGCTGCGGAGGGCGTCAGGCATGTCGGTCGAGAAGCAAACCGGGGACGAGATCCGGGCGAAGACGAACGCCCGGATCAAGAAGCACCGCAACAAGGCCGCGGCCGCGGGGCTGCGATACATTACCGTCTTGGTGCCGGAGGAGAACGTCGCCGAACTGCGCGAGATCGCCAAGAACATGGTCGCCTTCCGCGGGCGCAACAGCGCCAAGAAGAGCGACGAGGCCAGGAAGCCCGGGAAGCAGAAGGGGGCTCCACAGCCGCCTATCGTCGATGACGAAGACGATGATGACGAGGATTGGGATGACGACAAATGGTAAGGCAGCCGTGGATCAGAATGGCATCCGACGCACGGCTGCCGCTGAGGGGCCCAAGCCTGTTTCGCCGGGAGCTCTGCGGCTGGGATAAACCACCGGTGGCGCTCAAGGCCGCGGTGACTTCACCGCGGCGAACGGGTAGTATCCCGGCCACCCAGAGCCCCATTGTTGACAAGCAAAAATGACCGCCAGAAACTACGACGGCTACAGCCGTGAGGATTTGCTCCGGCTGCTTCGGGAGCGCGATATCGACGAAGCCGGAGGTCTCCGGCTCACCTACACCGGGCAGACACCCCCATGGCGCATCATCCGGCGCGTGCAGCCCCGGCGCCCGAAGATTGAAACCAAGCTGTCCTGTGGCAATGAGGCGGACCAAGCCTGCAACGCACTGGTCGAGGGCGAGAACCTTCAGGCCATGGTCTCGCTCTACAAGTACCGCGGCCAGGTGGACCTGATCGTCACCGACCCGCCGTACAATACGGGCGAGGACTTCCGGTACAACGATCGCTGGGACGAGGATCCGAACGACCCGGACCTCGGCGCCCTGGTCCCCGCCGAGGACGGCTCGCGGCACAGCAAGTGGCTGCGCTTCATGGTGCCGCGCCTCTGGATGAGGCCTGTGCGTCTGAGCGGGACGGTGTACTGTCATAAGGCTTCTTCGGAGGGCCGACGCTTGTTGAGGCAGCGATGGATGGTTGCCGGATGGACATTGAAAGTCCTGGCGACCTCGCTGATCGACCGGCCTTCCTGGACCAGCGCGATGGCAAGGGCCATCTGATCGGGGCGTAGCTTTTGCGGCCGGCCGAACGAGACGCCGCGCCGCTTGGCCGCTTGGCGCCCTTCGTCCGTGCGATGCTGGATCAACGCCCGTTCGAACTCGGCGACGCCGGCGAACACGGTCAGGACCATCCGGCCGGCGGGGGTCGTGGTGTCGGCCCACGGCTCTTCAAGCGACTGTAAACCCCCGGATTTCTCGGTGATGACCTCGGCGATGCGCAGCAATTCGGCGGTCGAGCGCGCCAGCCGGTCGAGGCGGGTGACGACCAGGATGTCCTCCGCGCGCATCTCCTCTAACAACTGCTCCAGCTGGGCCCGCACCCAACACTTCTGCCACAAGCCGCCATTTGGGTCAGTCGAGGGGAAGGCGGGCAGTCATGTCAAGGTCGAAGCGTCCATAAGGGTTCACATGCTCCCAGATCAGGGGCGTGAGCGCGCC
>Ga0196970_1001534_pt1 | contig 14926 bp, 12 predicted proteins | sample S1v_513CmetaG_FD_148672 | JGI IMG/M metagenome (GOLD analysis project Ga0196970, IMG submission 148672) | Soil microbial communities from Anza Borrego desert, Southern California, United States - S1+v_5-13C | ecosystem: Environmental > Terrestrial > Soil > Desert | place: USA: California...
GCGGCGCGCGCAGACCCGGCGGCGCGCGCAGACCCGGCGGCGCGCGCAGACCCGGCGGCGCGCGCAGACCCGGCGGCGCGCGCAGACCCGGCGGCGCGCGCAGACCCGGCGGCGCGCGCAGACCCGGAAAACCGGTAGCAGCGTGCTCGGACAGCGCAAGGCCAAGCCGCCTCCGGCGGTGGCCTGCGGCCAGCCTTGCCCTGTCCTGCGCGCGCTGCTCGTCCGTGGGCGAACCCTGGGCCGACACCTGTTTTGCTCCGGAACACGCCCGCTCTGCGCGGTTCGCCGCGGCGGACCGCCCCGGTCTCCACCGAAGTCCCGCGGTCCCGCCGGGCATCACGCCCCGACCGCCACGACCGAACGCCCTTGCCGCCCGACCACATGATCCAATATGATGGTATCGGCTGATCGGAGAACGCCATGCAAGTTCGCGAAATCGTCAACGTCATGGGCGGACGGGCGGCGTTCGGCCGCGCGGTGACCACCCCGCTGGATCTGCAGCGCGGCATCGGCGCCGGGCTGAACGTCGCGGCTCTCGACCGCGTCGCCGGGCACGTCTACCCCGACCCGACGGCGCGGCGGATCCTGATGACCCGCGTGGTCCCCGAAGGGACGCTGAAGCGCCGCCTGCGCGAAGGCCGGCTCAGCCCCGCCGAAAGCGAGCGCACCGCACGCCTGGCCAACGTCATCGCCCATGCCGAGTATGTCTGGCGCAACGAGGATCAGGCGCGGCAGTGGCTGACGGCGCCGCACCCGGAACTCGGCGACCGCGCGCCCATCGACGCGGCGGTCGACGAGTTCGGCGCCCGGCATGTCGAGGAGATCCTCGACGGGATCCTGCATGGGCTGCCGGCCTGATCATGCCGTCGCACCCGGCCGGCCCGCTCACGGCGTTCCGGATCGCCGACGACCGCTTCCCGCTGCTGGACGGCGGCGGCGCCTTCCGGACCGGCGGACGCTGGAACAGCAAGGGACGCTACGTCATCTACGCCGGGATCGGCTTCGCCACCGCCATGCTGGAGAAGCTGGTGCGGACCCGGATCGGCCTGATACCGGCCGGACAGCACTTCGCCGAGATCTTCATTCCCGGCACCGTCACTGTCGAGGAGGTGGGGCCGGGCGACGTCGCCGGCTGGACCGATCCCGGCTATGCGGCGAGCCGCGCCTTCGGCGATGCCTGGTACGACAGCCGGCGCTCGGCGGTGTTGATCGTGCCGTCGCATCCCGCCATGGGCTTCGAGCGCAACGTGCTCATCAACCAGTTGCACCCGGAGTTCGCCGACATCCGCGCGGCGCGCCCGCGGCCGGTCCTGTGGGATGCCCGGCTGTTCGCGCTGCCGCCGTGAGCGCGTTCCGGCATGCCGCCGGCCAGCGCGCGGTGAGCGGCCCCGGCGCGTGGCGGGACGCCCAGCAAGTGACGCGCGCGCAAGCGATCCACGGAGAACGTCCAGGAGCCGGGGGCACCAAACGCGTTGGCCTCCGCGCCGATGCCGGACCACACGCGCGACGTATGGAAAGGACGGCAGCCCCAGGCGCGCGCCAGCCAAGCAACCGCGCGCGCCCGGCCCCCCGGTTCGCGCGCACACCCCGCGTTGCGGTTTCGCGCCTCCGCGCCTCCGCGCCTCCGCGCCTCCGCGCCTCCGCGCCTCCGCGCCTCCGCGCCTCCGCGCCTCCGCGCGGGCGGCGATGCACTGTAAAACGCAACAGCTAATCTTGCCTTCGGATGTCGTCAGACGAGGATTCCTCGCCGCTTTTCTAAGATATTGCTTTCCTTCGGTAATTTTCGAGGCCTTCGATTGCGCCAACGCTTTTCGCGGTAGCGCCGCACCCGAAGACGCATCGACGCGGGTAGCGCGCCCGAAATGGCCGGTAGCGCGCTTCTCGGGAGGCGGTAGCGCGCTCCAGATTGCCGGTAGCGCCTGAGAAAATGGCGGTAGCCGCCCGCGAGGCTGCGCGCACCGGGGAGGCTGCGCGCACCGGGGAGGCTGCGCGCACCGGGGAGGCTGCGCGCACCGGGGAGGCTGCGCGCACCGGGGAGGCTGCGCGCACCGGGGAGGCTGCGCGCACCGGGGAGGCTGCGCGCACCGGGGAGGCTGCGCGCACCGGGGAGGCTGCGCGCACCGGGGAGGCTGCGCGCACCGGGGAGGCTGCGCGCACCACGCGCGTAGCAGCGTGCTCGCTCCGCACAAGGCCGGGCCGCCTTCGGCGGTGCCCCTTTGGGGCAGCCTTGTGCTCCGCTGCGCGCGCTGCTGAGATCCGGGGACGTCAGGAGGCAACACGGCGCCAGGAATCCCGGCCACGCTGCCTTGGACTGTAGGGGACTACGCGGGATCCCGTCGGACCGGCCGACATCCTACCGGCACGGTAGTGCCCCCATCGACGGGGGTGCCTCGCGATTCGAGCAGCGCCGGTTTGGTGTTCCCGCCCAGGACGGAAGCCCTCCTTCGCAGACCTCGTTGCGCACGCGCGCCCTGCAACCCGCGGAAGCCGTACCGCCCTTGCCGAAACTGCGGGGTGTTCCCTTGCCCCGCACTATCGCGCTTCTGATTTTCAGGCTCTGCAGCCGTGCGTCGCGTTGATGCGGCCCGCTCCCGGCCGGCGGGAGCGCTTTGCCCTCGCGGAGCCCTGAAAACGGCGAAGGAGAGGATGTCCATGCCCGAGGTACTTCTGGCCGACGTTCGGCTTGCCGACCTGTATTTCCTGCTGGCCGGCAAGCGGCCGGAGGTGGAAGTCGTCCTCGTGCCGAGTGAGGACGTCCCCCGCACGGTCAGCAGCGCGACTGAACAGCAAATCGAAACGCCCGGCGCTCCAGACCACCACCGCGACAAAAGCCTGAGCCCGCCAAGACGTACGAGGGGCGCGACTGGACCGCAAACCCATTCCGACTCGGACAGCCAGTCGAGTCGCCAGCCATGTTTAGTCCCAACCTCCCGGACCGGAGAAGCGCGACTAGACAGCAAGCGTGCCTCGCGCCTCATCGCGCCAAGTCATTGTTTTTCACAGGACTCCCTTGTCTGAGGGCCCCTGAATCCGCCGACCGAATCCGACATGATGTCGGATATTGCTGTCTAGTCGCGCTCCCCCTCCCGATTCGGCCTTCTTCCGCACGCCGCGCGACGGCGCACCGATCCGTTTGCTATGTAGTCGCGCCCCTTTTGCCCACGGCTTGCCGACTCGGCCAGGGGCCGGGCGCCGCGACTCGGCCGGACTTATCCACATATCCATCTGCTGTTCAGTCGCGCCGGTAAGGGTCCGGCGGACTTATCCACAGGACTCGGCTTGCTGCCTACTCGCGCTGGTCTTGCTGTTCAGTCGCGCGAATCGGTCTTATCCCCTGCTGTCTAGTCGCTCAAACTAATAGTAAGGATTCAAATAGGAACAAATAGCTTGCGCGACTGGACAGCAAGTTGCACAGGAAACAGGAACATGCCAGGATCCCGCCCGTTCTTGAACAGAGCGAACCGGGTCGTGGAGGAACGGATGAACAAGGTAGTTCCGCTGCTGCGCGACATCGATGTTGACGACGGCACGCTGCGTCGACTCCGTCAAGCCGTGTTGGACCACGGCCGCGATTACGCCCGCGACCTGGTGCCGCCGGAACGCCGCGGCATCGTCGACATGATCGCCGCCCTGGCCGAGCAGGAGAACCGGTCCGCTCTCGGCATCACCTACAGTGGCTTCGCCCTCACTGCCCTCCCCCACAAGCGTTTGCCCGACGACCAGCCCTGGCAACGCCAGGGGCATCGCATCCGACTGCTGGTCGAGCCGGGACGCCTGCCCGACCCGAAGTCTCCCGACGGCTTCCGTCTCTACGGCGTGCCGTACGGCTCGCGCGCCCGGATGATCATGTTCTACCTGCAGAGCGAGGCGGTGCGGACGCGTAGCCGGGAAATTGAGATCGGCCGGTCGATGCACGACTGGCTGGACCGCATGGGCATCTCGATCGGTGGCCAGGGTTACAAGGACGTTCGCGAACAGGCCATGCGCATTAGCGCCTGCCGCATGACCTTTGCCAGCGAGGTCGACATCGGCGGTGCCCGGGCCAACGGCTTCTCGAAGGGCCAGATCGTCGATGAGGGACTGCAGTTCAGCTTCGCGACGACGAGCGGCGACCCCCGTCAGCCGTCGCTGTGGCAGGACGTGGTTGTGCTGAACGAAAAGTTCTACCGCGAACTTCTGGCGCACCCCGTCCCGCTGTGGGAGCCCGCGCTCAAACAGCTCTCCAGCAATTCGCCGGCCATCGACATCTACGTCTGGCTCGCCTACCGGCTACACAGCCTGTCCGAACCGACCCACATCACATGGCTGTCGCTCTTCGAGCAGTTCGGCGCCGGCTACGCCCGCCTGCGCGACTTCCGCAAGCGCTTCCAGGACAACCTCGTGCTGGCGCTCGCGGTGTACGAGGAGGCCCGCGTCGAGGTGAAGGACGACGGGTCCGGCGTAATCCTCTACCCCTCCGCCCCGCCCATTCCGGAACGCGAGCAGCAGCACCTACTGGGCTGACCCGGGAAAGCCTCCGTCCAGCGTATGGATTGCGGGTCACAGGAGCGCGAGACCCGCACCCCGGGTGTAGACACCCCGTTGACGCGGAGTGACGACATGCGTAGCCTTCGCCGCATTCGATTGCGGCTCGGAGGTACGGGATGGCGGAGGGCTCGGCGATGGACGGCGCACGGATGAAAGCGCTGCGCGAGGCGAAGGGGCTGAGTCAGGCCGACTTCGCCCGCTGGCTGAACGAACGGGTTGGCCGATCTTACGACCGCCAGCGCGTTTCAAAGTGGGAAGTCGGAGCCGAACGGATCCCCCAGATCGTAGTCGGCAGCCTGGAAATCGCTGAGATCGAGCGCACTCGCCCAGCCGATGATGCGCCGCGCCGCGGCCTGATCGTCGCCGCGGCGAACCAGAAGGGCGGGGTGGCGAAGACGGCAACGTCCGTCAACCTCGCCTACTTGCTGGCCATCACCGGCAACCGTGTACTGCTGGTCGACGCCGACCCGCAGGGCAACGCGACGGCCCACGTCGGCGTCGGGCACGCGCAGATCGTCGAACTGAACAACGCCGAACGCACGCTCTACCACGTGCTGGTCGGCCGCACGCCGATCGCCGAGGTGGTAACCGAGACCTACGTGCCCGACCTGCACCTCCTGCCCTCCTCCATTACGCTCTCCAACGCCGACGGCGAGCTGACGACGCGGGAGCCGACCGGCGCGCCCATGGTCTTGCGCGAGAAGCTTGCGGCGGTGCGCAGCACCTACGACGTCATCGTCATCGACTGCGCGCCCAACCTGGGACTGACGACTATCAACGCGCTGACCGCAGCGGACCAGCTCGTCGTGCCCTGCCAGGCGGAGCCGCACTCGATCCTCGGCTTGCACCACCTCAACGAGACCGTCGCCAAGGTGCGCTCGCGTACCAACCCGGGTCTGCGCATGCTCGGCGTCGTGCCCACCATGTTCAACGGGCGCCTGTCGCAGGACCAAGCGTCGCTCGACGAGCTGACTCAGATGTGGAGCGGCACGACAACGGTCTACGAGCCGGTCCCCCGCGCCACCATCTACGCCCAGGCGGCGGCAGCTAACCGCATCACCCTGGAGGCCGACTTCTCGGCGCCGGGGCGCGACACCTACCTGGCGCTGGCCAGGGACATCATGAAGATCGCCGGACTGGAGGATCGCCATGGCCAAGCGGCTTGAGCGCAAGACAGCCGACCTCTACCGCGGGCCGGCCGAGGCACCCGCCCCGGGGGCGGACCGCATGTTCGGCCTGACCGGTGCCCTGCCCCAGGTTATCGAGGCGGATCTCGATTGGATCGACACCCGCCCTGACCAGCCGCGCCGGACCTTCGACGACGAGGCGCTGCAGTCGCTGGCGCTGTCTATCCGCGAGCACGGACTGAAGCAGCCCGTGCTCGTCCGGCACGAGGCGTCGGGACGCTACACCCTGCTGGCCGGCGAGCGGCGGCTGCGGGCGCACCGCATCAACGGCGCCAGGACCATCGTCGCCATCGTCGCCAACGAGTCCGACTCGGAGGTCACCGCGCTGCTGGAGAACACCCAGCGCGCCGACTTGAACGCGGTGGAGTTGGCGATGGCGGTCGCCCGGCTGCTGGAGCGGCCCGGCTACACGCAGGCCAAGGTGGCGCCGCTGGTCGGGCTGACGTCGCACACGCAGGTGTCGCGCCTGCTGCGCATCCTGAAGTTGCCAAAGGACATCCTGGACGAGTACCTGGTGCACGCCGGCACGGTGAGCCGCGCCACGCTGGTGGAGATCGCCGAGGCCGACCCGGCCCTGCAACGTTCGCTTTGGGAGCGCGCCAAGGCGGGGCTCGGCAGCACGGCGGTACGCGCCGCGAAGAAGGCGCCGAAGGCGGAGTTCGACGGGCACGCGCTGCGTGTCATCGGCCAGACGATGCTGAAGATGAACCGGCAGGTGCAGACGCTCGAACAGCACCGCGCACTCCTGTCGAAGGAGCACCTGGACGGGCTGCGCGCCCTGCGCGATAGCATCGACACCATCCTGGCTGGACCGTGACGGCGGCGTCCGCACACCGCCGTGCGGATCCGCACAACACCGTGAACGTGCGGAGTTGCGCGGATTCGGCAACTCTTAGGCGATGTGCGGCTCCGCACAAGTGGCGCCCTGCCCTGCCCCACTGTTACCCGTCGACTGCCGCTTCCGCACGCACGGCGCTTTCGCTTTGCTGTCCAATCACGCTGTGGAAGCGGATCGCCAGATCCGGACTCTTCGGGCCGCGGATCTCGAACAGCGGCGTTGCTACCGCGACGGTGGACAGCTTTCCAGGGAAGGCGATCCCGACCTCCTTGAGTGCGGCGCCCAACGCGTGCAGCGGCACCCACCCCTCCCCGTCCGCAACGCACTTCCAGGAGGCGCTCGCCGCCTTGCGGGGCAAGGACGCCCCGAACCTGTCGCCGTCGGTGATCGGCCGGCTGAAGGAGGAGTGGGCGGCCGACTACGCGCGCTGGCAGCGGCGCGACCTGTCGGCGCGGCGGTACGTGTATGTCTGGGCGGACGGTGTCTACCTGCAGGCCCGCATGGAGCCGGCGGCCGACTGCATGCTGGTGATCATCGGCGCCACGCCGGAGGGCCGCAAGGAACTGGTCGGCTTCCAGGTCGGCGTGCGCGAAAGTGCGCAGAGCTGGTGCGAGTTGCTGGTCGACCTTCAGGCGCGGGGCCTGTTGATCGCCCCGGAGCTGGCCGTCGCCGACGGCGCGCTCGGCTTCTGGAAGGCGCTGGAGGAGGTGTTCCCCGCCACGCGCCACCAGCGCTGCTGGTACCACAAGGCGCTCAACGTGCTGAAAAAGGTGCCCAGGACGCTCCAGCCGGCGGTGAAGACCGACCTGAAGGAGATTTGGATGGCGGCCGACCGCGCCTCGGCTACGGCGGCGCTGACCACCTTCGCGAAAAAGTATGCAGCCAAGTACGCCAAGGCGGTCGAGTGCCTGAGCAAGGACCGCGACGCGCTGCTCGCCTTCTACGATCTCCCGGCCGAACATTGGGAGCACGTGCGGACAACGGATGTGATTGACAAGGACCGATGTGACCGGACCTGCCAACGGCCTTTTTCCGTCCATGTCCGCGGCGTCGCCCCTCGCAAACATCAGGTCGCATCCCGGCATTCGGGACATGAATGCCCCTCTGCGCAGCGCGGTGCAGCGGTCAAGCCCCGTAGCCGCGTAGCGGTGCGCCTTCGGCGCAGGGCTTGACGGCAAGCCGTGCCGCGCGATCCTCTGTCCGTCCCGAAGGCGGGCTGATCTTGCGCTCAGCTCGCAGGAATCATCGGTGACGATCCTTCATCGCCGGCCTCACGCGGGTGCGGCCTTTGCTGGCGGTGGCGCTGTCTTGGAGCGGCGCGGCTGCCAGCGGCTGACGAACTCCTCGTAGGCCTGTTGGGCCTGCTGAGCCATCGCGATCTCGTGATCCCGCAAATCCTTGATGTTGTAGGCATAGGCAACACCGCGTCGGTTTCCCTTCGTCATCGGCGCTCCCGCCTGCAATTCCATGGCCCGGGTCTTGTGGGCGACCAGCGCCGGCCGCGCCCACAGGTAATCCGTCTCCTTGGTGAGGAGATGCCAGCAGAGCACCGCCAGCTTGCGGGCCACCGCCACGGCTGCCACCTGATGACCGCGACGCGCGCGGACGCGCAGAAAAAACGCCCGCAGCGGCCCCGGCGCCTTGGCCGCCGCCCAGGCCGCCTCGACCAGCAGGGCCCGGGCATGGGAGCGCCCCCGCTTGCTGATGCGGCCGTACTGGGCGAGCCCAAGCCCGGATTGGCGGACCCGCGGATTGAGCCCGACGTAGCTCACCAGCTTTTGCGGGCTGTCAAAGCGCTGGATGTCGCCGATCGCCGCGACCAATCCGGCAGCGACGGTGAGATTGATGCCGGAGATCGTCAGCAGCCGCTTGACCGCGGGATCGTTGACAACGGCCTGGGCGATCTCCCGGTCGAGCACAGCCAAGTCCTCGCCCAGCCGATCGAGTTCCCGCAGATGGCGGTCGATGGCGGCTCGCTCGTCATCGGGCAGTTGCTGTCGTGTCAGCCAGACCCGTCCCCGGTGGCCGAACAGATCGGCATGCGGACACGGCGGTATCAGGTGAGCGTGCAGGATCGCATGGACCTCGTTCTTGATCCGCGTCCGGTGGCGGACGACTTGGTTGCGTCGAGCCACCAACCGGCGCCGCCGCTCGGTCTCGGCATCCGGCAACCAGACCTCCGGCAGGAAGTCCGCCGCGCGCAGGGAGGCCAGAACGCCAGCGTCGATCTTGTCGGTCTTGACGTGGGCGTGGGCGATCGCCTTGACCTCCAGCGGGTTGGCGACGATCACGCGCCCGACGAAGGGCGACAGGACGCGGACGACGGCCATGCTGTTGCCGGTCGCCTCGACCACGACCTCGTCCTCCTTGGTCAGCAAACGACCGAAGCCTTCCAGGCCCGAGCGGGTCATGTCGATCCGCCCCGCCGGTCGCAACCGTCCCTCCTCCCAGAACACGACCTCGGCGAACGTGCGGTGGATATCCATCCCAACAATGCGTCGCATGGCAGCTCTCCATCGTGAACGGCGGGAGCGGCGGGCAACACGACAACTACGGATCCGCGCTCGCAGCGCAACCGGGTGGGTCGCAGGGGCGGCCAGCTACTAACACGAGCTCGCAGCTCATCGTATGCATCGGCCTGCCCACCTTACGCGCTCCCGATGCCCCTCGTCCCGGATGGTCGCACCATACATCGGGACCAGGCCGGCCCCAATCGGACGACGGTGGCATCGCGGATCATCATACCGGTTACCAATCCGATCGAAAGCGTGTTCGCCACGGTCCGGCACCGCACGGTGCGGACCAAGGGAGCCCTGTCGCAGGAGACCGCTAAGCTGATGGTCTTCAAGCTGATCACCGCCGCCGCCAAGACCTGGCGCCGCCTGAACGGTGAAAATCTGTTGCCCAAGGTGATCCGCGGCGTCACCTTCCGCGACGCCGTCGAGGTCACCGACGCCGCGTCACAGGACGCCGCCTGACCAGGCCGTCACCCAATTTCCCGCATAGCTCCCTGCGCGTCCTGGCTGGTCTCATGGTTGGTCATGGGGCGGCGATCCTCCGGCGGCCGATCCCGTTCACCGGATCAGATCACCGAACGGGCGGCGCGGGAAGGCGGCGTCTTGAAGCAACCCGCCGCGCCGCGTCCGCAGCCAGCTACGGCTGGCCGGCCGAGCCGAACAGCCACTTCGGCGCGGGCAGGGGTCCGAACACCTCGGCGGGGAGGGGTAGGGGCCCGCCGGGCGTGGGCAGGACCCACCGAAGCCAGCGCCACGCGTCGCCGCCCGCTTCGACGAGGCGGTTGTTGAGGCGGTCGATGGTGGCCCATTTGCCAGCCGTGAACATGCGAACGATGAGGATCTCCCGGCCGTTGGCCAGATCCCACAAGCGAAGCGTCCGATCACCTCCAGCGGAGGCAATGCGGGTGCCGTCCGGCAAGAAGGCGCAGGACTGAACCCAGCCTTCGTGCCCGTACAAGACGGCGAGGGCCGCGCCGGAGGCGGCGTCCCACAGGCGCAACGTCCTATCATCCCCAGCGGACACGAGGTGTCATCCGTCCGGCGAAAAGGCACACGCGTTCACGAATCCACGATGTCCATCCAACACCTCCAACCGTACACTTTCCCGCTCGAACCGCAGTCCCACCTCCGGTTCGCACAGCGCGAAGAACGCTGCGGGCGGCTCGGTGCTCGGCGGGTGGACGTTCCTCATGCGGCAGCGCAGCCACTGGATGCGGTGCAGGCGGGTGTCGGTCAGGTCGGCGTCGTCCAGGACCATGGCGCGGAACAGGGTGCCGAGCAGGCTGGCGCCGGTGAAGCGGGCGGCGGCGGCGCGGCCGTCGAGGAACTCGGCGCGGTCCAGCGCGGCGCCGGTGAAGTCGGCGCCGTCCAGGGTGACGCGGCGGAACACCGCGTTCTCCAGACGGGCGTTGCGGAAGCTGGCGCGCGTCAGGTTCAGCGGCGGCTTCTCCGGATTCCCCGTGATCTGCCAGCCGCGCAGGTCGGCGCCGTCCAGGTGGAAGCCGGCGGGGGAGGGGGTGGCATAGCCGCCGGCATAGGCGACCAGCGCGTAGTCGAAGGCCAGCACGGCGGCGGCCCCGCCGCCCGCGCCGTCGCGGATGGCGCGCAGGGTGGCGAGCGCCGGCTCGGCTCCGTCGTCACCATCGTCCGCGCCGCTCAGCATCTGGCCCAGGAAGTCCAGCGTCTCGCGGCTGGGGCGGGGCAGGGCCCAGTCGGCCGGGCGGTTCTCCAGCAGGGCGCGGTGCAGGTGGCTGGCCAGGAAGAACTCCTGCAGCGAGGTGTGGGCGAAGCGGAAGGAATCGTCGCCCTCGCGCGCCAGGAAGGTGGCGGTGCGCAGGTCCTCCTTCAGCAGCTCGCGGTCCTTGCCCTCGTAATGGGCGGCGATGTCCGGGCGGTCGCGCAACAGGTCGATCAGCGCCCGCTCGACCGCGCCGACCTTCCAGGTCTTGCGGCCGGAGCGCCGCAGCGCGGCGGCGAAGTGCTCCATCAGCAGCTGCTTGTGGTCGGGGGTCAGCTGGTGCTTGCCGGTGTCGCGTTCCAGCCAGGACAGAACCATGTGGTGGTAGAGGTCCGCCCCGGTGACGCGCCGCCCCTCCGCCCGCCAGCGCTCGACCACGCCGATGTGCTCCACCAGCAGGCTCAGCGTGTAGGGCCGCTCGGCCATTTCCGTCAGGTTGTGAACGGAGCGCAGCAGCTCCAGCACGTGGTCCGGGTCCTGGTCGGGCAGGGCCTGGCGCAGGTAGGCGCGGATCTGCTCCTCGGTGAAGGGCAGCAGGATGAAGGTGCGGTAGAGGCCGGCGCCGATGCCGTCGCGGCCCTCGGCCGTCAGGTGCGTCTGCTGGTCGCGTAGCGTGCGGAAATAGTGCGTGCGGCAGGAAATCAGCCGCCGCCCGGCGCGCCGGCCCGGTTCCGCCAGCAGGGCAGGGGGCAGGATGCGGAACAGCTCGCCCGTGAAGCGCCGGCCGGCGGCGGGGGAGAGGTGGACCAGCACCTCGTCCAGCCCGTCGAAGATGACCAGCGCGCCCTCGTCGCGCACCAGCCGGATGACCTCCGCCGCCGTCAGGTCGGGGTTCGTCTGGCCGCCGCGCCACGTGCCCTTCAAAGCCCGGTCCAGGATGGGTTCCAGCGTCAGCTCGCCGGCGGCGACCTCCCCCAGGTTCCGCAGGTCCAGGTAGATGGGCAGCGGCGGCCGGTCCGGCCCGCCGCCGTCGCGTGCCTGCAGCAGGGCGTCGGTGAAGGCCATGCAGGTGGTCGTCTTGCCCATGCCCAGGTCACCCAGCAGGGCGCAGTAGGGCTGCGCCTTCGGGTTGGCGGCCCATTCCATGAGGAAGCTCACGGCGTCGCGCCGCTCGCCCGCCTCCGCCCCGGCGCCCGGGCCGGGGGCGGGAAAGGCCTTCTCCAGCTTGTCCAGCGTGCCGCTGTGCCCCTCCGTCGGCACCAGGCAGTCGGGCAGGCGGCCGTGCATGGCCTGGCGCAGCGAGCTGTCCAGGTCGCGCCCGCGCGGCTCGGCCGGCGGGGCAGGGGGATCGGTGGGGAACAGGCCGGCGACCGCCTTCAGAATCTGCTGGTAGAGGTCGTGGGCGAAGTCGTCGCGCTGGTCCCTGGGGCAACTCTGGTAGTCCCTTCCCTTGCGGTCGTGGAACACGTGGACCTCCGCCAGCCCCTTCAGGTCCATCGTGCCGTCGAACGCCAGCCGCTTCACGGCCACGGGGATGGCGCGCTTGCCGGGCGCCGGCTTGTCCGGCGTGCGGGCGACGAAGCGCGGCAGCTCCTCCGCCGTGATGAAGCGGCTGCTGAGGAACGCCGGGCTGACCAGCAGCAGCCCGATGGGGCAGCGGGCGATCGCCTCCAGGATCTCGTCGCGCCAGCTCTGGCCCGGCTGCAGCTCCCGGTCATCCCACGCCTCGAACACGCAGGTTGGAGCGAGGCGCTGCTTCAGCCGCTTCAGGAGGTCCGCGGTCAGCGTGTCGCCGTGGGCCTAACAGACAAAGTAGCGCTCCACCTGCGCCAGCGCGTTCTGCGACTCGCGCCGCACGTTGCGGATCTCCTGCCGGTCCAGGAGCTCCACCGCCTCCTCAGCGCCGTCCGCGCCCTCGATCCAGACGGTGCGCTTGTCGGGGGGCGAGCGGGTGGCGCGGTCGGTTTCCAGCGCCAGGGCAACGCCCGCCCCCTGCACCGCCTCCTAGATCCGGCCGCGCAGCTGGCGCAGCGCGGTTAGTGCCGTCTCGCGCTCCTGGTTCGGGTAGAGCGCTTCCAGCACTGCCGCCAGCGACAGCGTGCCGTCCGCCCGCAACAAGTCGAGCAGGCGGTCCAGCCGGCCCTGATCGGTGGCCCCCAACTCGTTGCGGACGGCGACCGCAGAGCGGCGGGCGGTAGGCGGACCGGAGGCATAGCGGCGTCTCGCTACGTATTCTACGTTATCACTGCGATTTGACGCGGCGCGCGGGCGGCCAACGGTCGATCAGCCGCGGCTCGGAGCAATGATACTGAACGCCGTGTTTGCTTCCGTCACATCGGTAGGCTTCTCGTGCGTCCGAGCGCGGTCTCCCGTTGTCGGGGCACGTTCATTCCTGGAATCGTGAGCGTTCATCGGTGGATTGGGCAATGTGGACCGCTGAAAGGTGGATTCCGTGGCCCGCACGCTCCCCTGCCATCGCCGCATAAAGCCGCTGGTACACTGGCTTTGATGGTGCTGTCGGGTCGATCCTGCGGAAGGCCGGCTGCCGGCCATTCCGGCCTTTTCGCAGCCTGTTCAGACGGCGTGTACAGGCGGCCAAACGATGGCTTGAGGCGCGGCCCAGGGCGTGCGTCCATGCTTATCCGGGTGGATGAAGTATACCGCGTTTCTGTACAGTGGGGCGGCCGGGCGCCCACGCGCCTGGTGTCGCTGCTGGCCGGTTCAGTAGAATCGGCCTGTTTCCTGCGCTTTGACGCCCCAAGCCGGCCGAGTTGCTGGGTGGATCGGTGGAACTGCTGGCCGGTTCCGTTCAACGCTCACCGACCTGTCTCGCCGGCGACCTCCTCTCCCATCAGCCTCATCTCCTCTTCGGAAGCCGCACGTGCGCGCACGGCCAGCACCCCCTCCGTGCGCGGGGTGTAAAGGAAATGGCGTGCACCGAAACGACCGTTTCCTTTCATTCTCCTGAACTTTACAAAGGGGGTTTGGACGACACCCGTACGGCTTGGGGAAACACCATGGCGCTCATCGGCTATGCCCGCGTCTCCACCGACGAGCAGACTACCGCCGCCCAGATGGACGCGCTGCGCGCCGCCGGCTGCACGGAGATCTTCGAGGAGAAGGCGTCCGGCGCCTCCCGCGCCCGGCCGGAGCTGGCGCGGGCCCTGGCCCGCATCGGCCGCGGCGACACGCTGGTCATCTGGAAGCTGGACCGGCTTGGCCGCTCCCTGTCGCACCTGCTGGAGGTGATCGAGGATCTGCGCGACCGCGGCTCCCACTTCCGCTGCCTGACCAGCCCGATCGACACCGCCAGCCCGCACGGCACGCTGGTGCTCCAGATGCTCGGCGCCGTGGCGGAGTACGAGCGCTCGCTCATCCGCGAACGGACGCGGGCCGGGCTCAAGGCGGCCAGGGCGCGGGGCAGGGTGGGGGGCAACCCCACGCTCAAGCGGGGCGACACGGCGGCGACGCAGCGGCTGGCGGCCCGGCAGCGTCAACTGTACCTGCTGGAGCTGACCCGCACGGCGGAAGAGTGGCTGCCCATCGTGCGGCGGCTGCGGCCGGCGCGCCCCTGGGCGGCGGTGACCCGTGCCGTGAACGCCAAGCTGCCGCCCGCCCGGCACTGGACGGCCGAGCGCCTGCGCCGCGCGGTGCGCACCTTCGTCGCCGAGGGGCTTGCGGAGCGGGCGCTGCTGGACAAGGTGCCGTCGGTGCGCGGCGACGATCGGCTCATGGTGCTGGTCGCCGGCATCGCCCGGGCGAACCCGAAGCTGTCGCTGCGCGCCATCGGCGCCCAGTTGGAGGCGATGCGCGAGACCACGCCGCGGGGTGGTCGCACCTGGGCGGCCGGGTCGGTCAAAAGCCTGCTGGATCGCGCCCGTGCACAGGGGCTGCTGGCCGTGAGCCCGACCCCGGCGCCGACGTCAGCTTCAGGGCCATCGGACCTTCCATCCAATCCGTGACGAGCGATTGCGCGTGATCGATGGCAAGCGCCGCGACCAGCATCACGTGCACCTTGTCGGCGTGGCCCAGGACCTCGTAGGGAAGTTCCCGGGTTCCGTTGCAAAGTTTGGCGGCAGGCGCGGAAAGCCGCGGCGGCGGCATCGTCAGGCGGCAACACCGAACAGGTTGGCGATGAAGATTGCCTGAGCGAGCATGTCGTTGGCGGGCATGGCGGCGA
>Ga0196970_1001535_pt1 | contig 14906 bp, 12 predicted proteins | sample S1v_513CmetaG_FD_148672 | JGI IMG/M metagenome (GOLD analysis project Ga0196970, IMG submission 148672) | Soil microbial communities from Anza Borrego desert, Southern California, United States - S1+v_5-13C | ecosystem: Environmental > Terrestrial > Soil > Desert | place: USA: California...
TCGAGGGATCTTGTGTTCATCGCTGCGGCGAACACCGCCCTCGATACATGAAAGTTCGCAGACGCCATGCAATCGTTCCCAACTGGACTCGAAACTTGGAAGTCGAAACACGTACAATGTACCTGTTCTATGCGCTTTTCGACTGCACTCTTCCTTCTGCTCTTCTCGGCGACCCTGGCCTTTGCTCGCAAGGCAGATGATTCATGTCGCAACGGAGTCGGGCGCATCGAGCGCAGTTTCGGCGCCTACAAACTTGTCGTGGAGCCGACCAAAAGCGAAGAAGATGAACCGATATGCCGCGCAGCCGTAAACGGAAGCAGCGGCAACGAGACCTTCAGCATTTCCGAATTCGCAATCTCAGTACTTCCCATCTCCGGTTCCAGCGTCACGAACGACGGCAACAAGAGCATTGTCCTGGAAGGATTTTCAGGCGGAGCGCACTGCTGCTGGACTTATTGGATCGTCGCTTTAGGTCCCCATCCCGGCCGCGTGCGCGAGATCCACAACGATAGCCCCCTCGCTTTCGACCGCGTAAGTTCTCGCGTGGTGATCACGACACGAGACGGCGCGTTCAATTACTTCGACGATCTGCCGCATGCTTTTTCGCCGATGCCCACGATTTTCCTGCAGCTCGACGGAAAGATATTGAGGGACGTCAGTGCTCAGTTCGTATCGGAATACGACAAACAGATTAGCGGCGTGCGTCAGGAGTTAACGGCCGAAAGCGTCGAAGCCTTTCGTTCAGGGCCTACACCGGACTTGAAAGCCGGCGGTCCTGACACAGCAGAGTGGATGCAGACCAAAGCCGCGATACTCTCTTTAGTCCTCAGCTATCTCTACAGTGGGCGCGACCAGCAGGCGTGGAATACTTTGGACGAAATGTGGCCCGCCTCTGACCGCGAACGCATCTCGAAGCTCATTGTCGAAACCCGTGCCCGCGGCATCCTCGCCCAAACCTTGAAGTAGTAACCCTAAAAACAAACGCGCAGCGGAGGCCAGAATCCGCTACGCATATCAAAGCTCTGTTCAGTGCGCGTTACTGCTGGTTCGGAGGGGTCGTGCCACTCCCCATACCGCTGCTGCTGATTTTCTGCTGAATGTTCGAGGGGCAGGTCGCAGCAATATGTTCCACGCGGTCGACGATTAACTCCTTGTCGGAAAGATTGGCTGCGCGGCCACTTTCGCCGGTCATGCCACCCGTGGTGGTCCCAGTAGCGCCCGTCTGGCTACCCGCAGTGGATCCAGTAGCGCCGGTCTGGCTACCCGCAGTGGATCCAGTAGCGCCGGTCTGGCTGCCCGCAGCGGATCCAGTCGTGCCCGTCTGGCTCCCTGCCATGCTACCGGTCGTGCCTGTCGTGCTCTGTCCGGTTTGTCCCATAGACTCAGAGGTTGTGGCGCCAGTGGTCCCGCCCGTAGTGCCGGTCCCGGACGCCGAAGCCATACCGTTGCCACGCTGTTCCGTTCCATGCAGCCTCACGTGATGACCAACGTGCGCCGTGAAGTCCTGACCGGAAACGCGCATCGGCTTGCCCCTCGTCGTGAAAACGATGTACTCGGACTGCTGCTGCACGAGGCAGCCTTCAACCGACTTAGCCTTACCCTGCTTGCCCTGATCAGACATACCGCTCGTTTGCGAACTCATGTCAGACGTGCCCGTCTGAGACTGAGCTCCCGTGCCAGATTGTGAGCCCGCCGATGTTCCAGACTGCTCCGCCTGACTCCCAGAACTCGTGCCCGCCTGGCTGCCCGAGGACTGAGACCCAGTTCCGTACGTACCGGACTGCGAGCTTGAGGTGGAACCCGGCTGGTCTGTCTGGGCGCTCGAACTCGAACCCGACTGTCCGGCCTGGCTGCCCGAACTCGACCCGCTGGAGGTGCTGCCGGTCTGCGCAACCATTGACAACGCGAACAGCAGGACGACTGCCAACACTAACACTGAGTGCTTTCGCATTTCAGATCTCCTCTCGTGAAGATATGGCGCGCCCCCTTGGGATGCCCGCGCAAATTCAGGGTTTGCCCCTCGGCGTGACCTCACCCGAGTTCCTGTGAACCTTCCGTTGTAGTTGCGTTATCAAGTCGGGTTCAATAATCGTGCCGCGTGCCGTTGTTTGTTAGCGTGTAGACTACACAACGCAAGAACCAAGGAGGCTAAGTGACATCCAGACGCGCGCTCCTCGTCATCGACGTTCAGAACGAGTACTTCACCGGCAAACTGCCGGTCACCTATCCTCCCGCAAGTCTCGCTAACGTGCTTCGCGCAATGGACGCGGCAGAGCAGAGTGGTGTGCCCATCATTGTGATTCAGCACGCGGCACCGCAGCCAGACAGCACAGTTTTCGCGAAGGGCACCGAAGGTTGGCAGTTGCATCCCGAGGTCGCCAAACGGCGCCGCGATGCCCTCGTTGATAAGACTCTCCCCGGCAGTTTTACCGGCACTGACTTGGAGCATTGGCTGCGCGATCACAACATCGACACCGTCGTGATCAGCGGCTACATGACTCAAATGTGCTGCGACACCACCTCGCGCCAGGCTGTGCATCTCGGGTTCAATGTCGAGTTCCTCTCTGACGCTACTGGCACTCTGGATTTCAGCAACGCTGCCGGAGCGGCTACCGCGGAAGAGTTGCACCGGGCCATCCTGGTTGTTCAGCAGTCGAGGTTTTCGCAGGTTATGACGACAGACGAGTGGATCGCGAAACTCGCGACAGCAGCTTCCGCCGACTAATCTAAGTTTCAGGAGAACAGCCTTGCTCCGCAGACGGGCAACTTCTCACCGCGATAGCCCCTATAATGATCTGGTTGTTCCCGACCGCAGAGACCCCAAGGGATACCCGGTTGCTGCGGCGGTATCTCTCCGAGTCTTTCAACGACTCGGCAGAGATCGAGGGTGCCGGTGGGAACGCCAGCGCCTCCCGTGCTTGGAAAGGAAACAGAAGATCGGGTGCTTGACTCATCGGATGATCGGGCCATTCTCAATGGCGCGATGATCCGATCGCGCGATGGGCCCGATTTCACGGGTGAGCCGCGTCCCTCCTTTACGAATGAAGAGCTCGCCCGATGAGGCTTATCGACAAATTCGGCCGCAACATCACTGACCTGCGTCTGTCCATTACGGACCGCTGCAACTATCGTTGCGTTTACTGTCGGACGGGCAATGTCGGTGCGCAGTTTCCGGACATGCCAATGCCGGACTATCTGCGCATGGTTAGCATCTTTGCCGGACTTGGAATCCAGAAGGTGCGCCTTACCGGGGGCGAGCCCCTCCTGCGCCGCGCCATCGTTGACTTCGTGCGTGATTTGTCGCGCCTCCGCAACATCGACCGGCATCCCCTCGAAATCGCCGTCACCACCAATGGCCATCTGCTTTCGCAACTGGCGCAGCCACTCAAAGACGCCGGGTTGAGCCGCGTCACTGTCAGCATGGATGCCGTTGATGAGCATCGCTTCGCCCGCATCACCCGCATCCAGGGAGGCTTCGAGAAGGTTCTGGCCGGGGTCCGTGCCGCAAAGAAAGCGGGCCTTGATCCGGTAAAGGTCAACTGCGTTTTGTTGCGTGGCTTCAACGACGATCAGATCGCCGCGTTCGGCAAATTCGCACGCGACGAGGGCGTGGTGGTCCGATTTATCGAATTCATGCCGCTCGAGGAGGACCGCGTCTGGTCGCCCGATGTCGTCGTCACCCTCGACGAAATCCTGGTGCGCATGGCCGAATTCCGTCCACTCGTCGAAGTTCCCCGAAACGCTGAAAGCGAAACAGCACGACGCTTCGTTTTTGAAGATGGTGTCGGCGAGATCGGCATCATTGCTCCCGTTTCTCATCCCTTCTGCGGTCATTGCAGCCGAATCCGCGTCACCTCAGACGGAAAGATCCGTACCTGCCTCTTTTCCGTGTTCGATCACGACCTCGCCGGACTAATGCGTCGAGGCGCCAGCGACGAACAACTCGTGGACTTCATCACCGGCGTCGTTTCCCACAAAGAAGAACGCCACCATATTGGCGAACCCGATTTTGTCCCTGCCTCCCGAACCATGGTCCACATCGGGGGCTGAGCGCCTGAACCGGAGCTGCGATCTCCCTTTTTCTTCTCAGTATCCGCATAACCTAAGCCTTCTCCGGTAGAGAAAACTCGCTCAGTTTCATCCCCGAAATGGTCTGTCATTCAAATGCGTTTGAAATCTATTCAACCCTGCGCGCCTTCGCGGCGCTACTTTTTAGAGGAGACTGAAAATATGGTCAACGTAAATCGCAAGCGAGTGGCAGTTCTGAAGCGAGCGACCATTGCAGCTTTCACCTTGGCTTTGGCTCTCACGCTAACGTCTTCGGCGTTCGCCGGGGATTCGGGTGGAAAGAAGAATATCGTTGATACGGCCGTGTCCGCTGGCCAGTTCAACACTCTAGCAAAAGCTATACAGGCGGCTGGGTTGGCCGAGACGCTGAAGGGACCGGGGCCGTTTACGGTGTTTGCGCCCACCGATGAAGCATTCTCCAAATTGCCTGAAGGCACGGTCGAAGACCTACTCAAGCCGGAAAACAAGGAAAAGCTAACAGCGATTCTCACCTACCACGTCGTTCCTGGCGACGTAACCTCGTCGCAGGTGGCTGGCATGAATTCAGCTAAAACCGTCAACGGCGAGTCGCTTTCCATTATGAGTCAAGGCGGAAAAGTCAGGGTCGGCGACGCCCAAGTAGTGAAGACGGACATTCAGGCGTCCAACGGGGTTATCCACGTCATCGACACCGTGCTGATGCCACAGTAATGCCCTAAAGTTGGGTTTCCAAACTGTTTCGTCCCCACATCTGCCCAACGGATGTGGGGACATTTTTGCTCACAGGGTTTTGATATAGGCGCCAACCGACTAGTGTATGGAGATGGTGTTTTCCCTTGCAGCCCGATTGTCCTCAGGCGCAAAATACCGTGTTGCTCCTGTCACAAATCCAAGTGTGCTGGTGCGCTACTTGGTTTGGTGTGGGAGCATCAAATATTTGGAAAGGTTCTGACGAAACAACTGTCGGCTCCAACATCCCCGTAGGTTGGGCGTTACGACGCAGCGAATCTACTGAAGCCGCAGATGCTTTCAACATCCCCGTTCCGAAGAGGAACTGAAAGCGAGTACAGAATTGGCTACTGCTACAACTACGTCTTGCAGTCTCGACAATTACCTGTTGCTCCCGGACCGCTCGATGGACGATCGAATCGCGGCCGCAAAAGAAGCTCTAGGTAAGCAAGTTATCGTCTTAGGTCACCACTATCAACGAGACGAAGTTATTCGCTTCGCTGACGCGCGTGGTGACTCTTATCGCCTATCGAAGGCCGCGGCGGAAGCCGATAGTCGCTACATCGTCTTCTGTGGCGTTCATTTCATGGCCGAGAGCGCCGACGTCTTGGGACGTCCCGGTCAGCAGGTGGTCCTGCCCGATTTGAATGCCGGATGTTCCATGGCCGATATGGCCGAAATCACTCAGGTCGAAGATGCGTGGGAGCAGTTCGTTTCCCTAGGCCTGACCAATGAAGCGGGCCTCGGAATCACTCCGCTGACTTACATGAATTCGAGTGCCGCTATCAAGGCGTTTTGCGGCGAGCGCGGCGGAGCTGTTTGCACGTCATCCAACGCTAGCGGTGCGTTCAAGTGGGCTTTCGCCCGAAACGAAAAGATTTTCTTCCTCCCCGACCAGCACCTCGGTCGCAACACCGGATACGCCATGGGCATCCCGCTCGAACAGATGATCGTGTGGGACCCGTTCATGCCCATGGGAGGGCAGACGCCGGACCGTCTGCGCAGCGCGAAAGTCATCCTTTGGAAAGGGCACTGTTCCGTTCATCAACGGTTCCTGCCTGAACACGTAGACAAGGTTCGCGCAAAGCACCCCGGCATCCGTGTCATCGTCCATCCCGAGTGCCGCTGGGAAGTTTGTCAGAAGGCTGATGGGATTGGCTCAACGGACCGGTTGATTAAGCTCATCAAGGACGCCCCTGAAGGATCGTCATTCGCGGTCGGCACCGAGATTCACCTCGTCAACCGGATGGGGAAGGAGTTCGCTGCAGACGGCAAAAAGGTCATGACGTTGGACGACTCCGGTTGCCTCTGCACTACTATGTTTCGTATCTCCCCGCAGCACTTGTGCTGGGCGCTCGAGAATCTGGTCGATGGCAATGTTGTCAATCGCATTAGCGTTCCTGGTGACGTAAAAAACTGGGCTCGCGTGGCGCTCGACCGCATGCTGGAGATTCAGTAGCACATTTGCAGCACAATTCGATTTAACGGTACCGTTCACGATGGATCGTAATTTCACACTCGACGAAGCGCAAAGCTTGCTCCCGGTCCTGGAATCGCTTCTGAAGCGCGCTATTGAAGGCAAACAGCAGTTGCAGGACTATGAGGCAGAATTCGACGCGCTGAAGAGCCGGATTTTCATTGCTGGTGGAACGCTCGTCGATGTTGCCGCCGTTGCAAGCCGCAAGCGCGAAAGGGAGATGGTGTTGCAGCGCATCAAGGATGCGATCGCCGAGATCGATGCCATCGGTGTTCAGGTGAAAGATCTCGACATCGGACTTCTTGATTTTCCTTGTGACGTTGAAGGAGAAACCATTCTGCTTTGCTGGAAGCTGGGTGAGGAGGCGATCACCCACTGGCATGGTCTGGAAGAAGGATTCAAGGGGCGTAAGCCGATAGACGAACGCATTCGCCAGCAGAAAAGAAAGCCAAGCTGAGGACACGTATCGCGCGCCTGGAGCGTCAATGTCATCCATCCCTGGACAAGAGGAACGCACGTCCCTCCGTAAGTCTCTCGACTTACTGCACACCTCCGCAAACCTTGGCCTGGTCATAGCGGAAGGGAATCGAATTCTGGACGCGAACGATGCTTTCCTTAGGATGATCCGCTGTACCAGGGAAGAACTGCCGAATTTCGATTGGCAGGCCGCGACCCCTCCCGAATACCTTGAACTCGATTTTCGAGCTATGGAACAACTTCGCAGCCTGGGCGCATGCATGCCTTTCGAAAAAGAGTATGTGCTCGCTGATGGCTCGAAGGTCCACTTCATGGTGGGGGCGGTTCGCCTTCAATTGGATCCTCTCCAATGGGCGTGCTACACCGTCGATCTCAGTGAGCACAAGCGCGCCGCGCAAGTGGAGCAGCGCAGCCGTGCTCTACGTGCCAAGTACGACCTAATCAACCAGCTTGCACATGAGTTAAATAATCCGCTTGCGGCACTAACCTTTCAGTTGCACCTGCTCGAGAGCCATCCCGGAGTAGTAGGTGACGCTAGGAAACTCGTTGCCGAGGCGAATGAACAGTTGGCTCGAATCTCCGCCATTGTTCAGGTCGTGCTGGCTGCCGGAACTGGCAATAACAAGTAAGCTCGATTGCGACTCCGTGCCTGCAACTCCAGTATGCCGCCGTAACCATTCCAGAGTGTTAGAATTCTTTCGTGCAAGCGGTGGGGCCGCGATACCTATCAACATCCGCCGCTGCCTGAGGCATTATGCGTCTGAGGCGATCGCTTCTCGCGGTTTCTGCATTCGCTTTTCTGCTGGCCTTGACTGGCTGTCGAGGCTTCTTTCAGCCCGAGGATGATTCCGACAATGGTGGTGGCGGCACAGGGACTCCGCCGAGGTTCGCCTTTGTTGCCAACGCAGCGAATGCTACTACGCAGGGTAGCCTTACCGGGTTCACAGTCAACCCGAGCACAGGCGCACTTACCGCTACTGCGGATACGCCCCTGTTGGTGACGGGCAGTCCCAACTCTGTTGCCTCCGATGATGAGGGGAGCCTCCTCTATGTTGCAGCGCAGGCAGGAGGCATCTCCGGTTACCAGATCAATGCCACAAGTGGCGCCCTGACGCTTGTCCCGGGCGCACCGTTTGTTGCGGGCGCAAACCCTGTTTCGGTTGCGGTCGATCCCAATGCTCGCTTCCTATTCGTCGCGAATAATGGATCGGGGACCGTGTCGATCTTCAACATCGGAAGCAGCGGTGAGCTTACTCAGCTCTCCAATTCCCCCGTTTCGGTTGGCCCCAATCCGTTGCGAGTCACCCTGGACAGGACCGGACGGCTTCTGTACGTAGCCAATGGAGGCAGCGGTACTTACGTATTCAGAGTTGGCCCGACAGACGGCACGCTCACCCTGACCCGGAACGTCCCAGTCAATAACGGTACTTCTTCGCGTGCGGTGGCCATTGATCCCATTGGGCAGTTCGCTTATGTCGCGAACGGCGCTACCACCGGCGGCGTCGATGCGTACGCAATGAACGCCTTCAACGGCGATCTGACGCTCATACCAGGCTCGCCGTTTCCAACCGGCGGCAGTACGCCCTCCTCGTTGGCCATTCATCCAACTGGAAAGTTCCTATACGTCGCCAACCAGAATTCTGGCACCGTGGCGGCATTCACTATCAACAACGACGGCACCCTGACAGCAATCAGCGGTTCGCCGTTTACTTCCGGCAATGGCCCCGTCGACGTCGCACCCGACCCATCCGGCCGGTTCCTGTATGTAGCGAACTCGAACAATGGCAACGTCAGCGTGTTTTCCATCGGATCTGCCGGTGGCCTGACACGCACCGCGACCGTCGCGCAGCCGAGCAACGCCGCATCCGTCGTCGTTACGAAGTGAGGTGAACACCGTCAAAACTGCCGGCACTCAGTCACGTGCTGAGTGCCTAAGTCTGCGCAGAGTATTACGCCTTTCGACTGATACTATCCGAGTTACATCCTGCTATATTGAAGCTGAATCCGGTGAAAGGCAGTCCCCCAGTGACGTCTCGCTCCGTGCGTGTGATCGTTCGCGCAACAGCTCTGTCCCTACTCGTTTTCGTTCTTCTCTTAAGTGTCGCCTGTCGGCGCGGCGGCAAGATAATTGGCAAAGAGTACGCCTACGTGTCGGCCACGCAGGTAAATCTTCGCGATCGTCTATCCGCGGTCTACAACAAAGTGGGTGTGGTCCCGAACGGCACACGAGTCGAGGTGCTGGAAAAAAATAGACGTTTTTGCCGCGTCAAAGCCGAAGGCTTCGGCGAGGGCTGGGTTGAGATGCGTTACCTCGCAGACCAAGAGACCTTCGACGGCTTCGAAAAGCTCGCAACCGACAACGCTAGCGCCATCGTCGTCTCTCGCGGAGTAACACGCGCCGAACTGAACATGCACCTCACGGCGGCTCGTGACGGGGCACGGCTTTACCAACTGAAGGAAGGAGATAAGGTCGAGGTCCTCCAGCGAACGGTCACTGACAAGAATCTCAAGCTCTTGGAAGCATACAAAAAGCAGGTCCAAAGAATTCAACAAAGGGCCGCAGAGGCCCAGGCTACGGACGCCAACGGGCAATCAAAGCCGACCACTGGGGCCGCCGCGCCCTTGCCCGTAGCAACAGCAAAGCCCTCCACCGCAAGGCCGGTCTCTGCCGCCTCCAAGCCAAGTGCACTCAAGCTGCCCGATCCACCGCCCTCGATCTTGGAAGATTGGTGGCTCGTGCGCGACGCTCAGAAGCGTGTCGGTTGGGTGCTCGCTCGCATGGTTGATGTCGATATCCCCCTCGAGATCGCCCAATACGCCGAAGGCCAGCGCATCGTCTCCAGCTTCATCCTGAACACCGTCAACGACGTAAACCCCGACACTGGCCAGACCCGCGCGATGCCGCAATACCTGGTCTTGACCACCGAACCCAAAGATGGCCAGCCGTTCGACTACAACCACATCCGGGTCTTCTCCTGGAACCGTGCGCGCCATCGCTACGAGACCGCCTACCGGGAGCGCAACCTCTTCGGCGTATTTCCCGCGAGTGTCGGACATGCCGTGTTCGACAAGGAAGGCGACCTGCCTACTTTCACCATTCACGTCAAAGACGACACAGGGCAGACGATCAAGAAGACCTACAAGATGAACGGCCCCATTGTGCGCCGCGTGCTTTCGCCCGAAGAGGAAGCCGCGCAGAAACAAGCGCTCGCTCAGAAACTGGCAGAGCGTAAAGCTGCACGTGATGCGGCCCTTGCCCGCTATCGCGCCTCGCATCCTGCCAAAGCCAAGCCGCGCTCACGGCGCACTACTCGTTAGCCCACACTCGCACGGCCGCAGCGCCCGCTGCGGCTGTTTAGTTTCATCCCTTTTCCGACACGTCGGAGTCTGCACCACTCCTGGTGCAAATCCTGAGAAGGCATCAGGCCGTTCACCGTTTGAATCAAAGACGCTTTATGGAGTTCGAGATGGCAGAGAAGGTAAAGAACCTCAAACTCGAGCGCGATTATAAGAAGTATCTGTACTACATAGACGGTAGCGGCAACGTTTGCCAGAAACCGAAGTCCGGCGAAGGCGAGTCTCAGGTTTTAGTGGAGAAAGCCGTCGAGCGCGACAACAACTACTTGTATTTCATCGACAAAGAGGGCGACGTGTCACGTTCGCCGCGAGGCTCAAAGAACAAACAAGCTGCCTGATGAAATCCGAATCCGCCTGGAACATGTTCGTTTTCCGGGATGGTCGTCGCACTGTACCCGGAGCTACTCTGGCGCGAGATCTTGCCGAGGCAATCCGCGTTGCCGCGCAAGGTCCGCCTTTTGCCGCCGAGGACCAGATCCTCGACGCCCTCCTCCTTGCCGGCGAATTCGAATGTGCTCTAACCGATGCTGGGCATCCGGCATTTCTTCACGTCGCCTCGATTACCGACAGTCTGGCCGCCGCCCTGGTTAACCCCGACGCCATAAGCGGGCGCGAAAACCTCGCTGCGCTGCTAAATGAAATTCCTCCCGATCCACCGTCCGACTTGAAGATTTCTCCCCCTGAGGGCTTTGCGTACTACGCCCTGCACCCGCTCGAATTCGTGGACCTTGTCAGCCGTGTTCCGCAATCAGCGGCTACCGTCGGCGTGATCGGCGTTCGTAGCATCGGTGCAACGCTCAGCGCCCTTGTGCAGGCCGCCGTTCGAAGAACGGGTCGCAAAGCTAAGCGCTTCACAGTACGTCCGACAGGCCACCCCTACGACCGTCAAACGGCATTCACTCCAGTTCAGGAGCGTTCGGTTCGCAACCTGCTCGCAAGCGGCGCCGAATTCTTGGTTGTTGACGAAGGGCCAGGAATGAGCGGCTCATCGTTCCTTTCGGTCGGGGACGCGCTCGTGCAATGTGGCGTCGCGCGCGAGAAGGTGACGTTTCTCGGAAGCCGGTGCCCTGACCCTGACGCCCTGCGCGCGCCGAATGGGGCGTCCCGCTGGCGTAGCTACCGCTCTTACCACACTCAGGACAACTCCCGCGTTCCACGCGAGGCCGCAATCTATGTTGGTGGGGGCGATTGGCGTAAGTACATGAATGTCGATCCCCAGCAGTGGCCAGCGTCATGGATCCAGATGGAGCGGCTGAAATTCTTGTCGGACGATCGGCGTGTCCTCTACAAGTTCGAGGGCTTAGGCCGGTTCGGGAAGGCCGTTTACGAGCGCTCCCATCAGGTGGCCACGGCGGGTTTTGCTCCGCGCCCACTCGGCATCAAAGACGGCTTTGCTGCTTATCCGGTACTCGCGGGCACGCCTCTGTCTGCTGCGGCACTCACCCCAGAACTGCTTGATCGCATGGCCGTGTACTGCGCGTTTCGGTTCTCAGATTTCCGCTGCCGCACGGGACAGGATTCTGCAGCCATCGAAACCATGGTCCGCTTCAACCTCGCCGAGGAGTTCGGACAGGAGCTACCGCTCGATTCCGGCACACTGCACAGCGAGCATCCCGTCCTCGTAGATGGCCGCATGCTGCCGCATGAATGGATTCGGACAGACTCTCACGAGTATTTCAAGGTCGACGCCGCTAGTCACGGTGACGACCACTTCTTTCCGGGCCCGTCCGACATCGCATGGGACCTCGCCGGCGCGATTGTAGAGTGGGGCATGGATAAGGACGCAACACAATCCTTCCTGACCCGCTACAACCATGCCAGCGGCGACGATCCGCTGCCCCGCATCGGCGCATTCTTGTTGGCCTACACAGTCTTCCGTTTCGGCTACTGCAAGATGGCCGCGGGCGCCGTTCAGGGTTCCGGAGAGGAACACAGGCTCCTCGCTGCTCACCAGCGGTATCGTTCGCTGGCGATCCAGTATTGCAACGAACTCCTGGAGGCAGAGCCGGTTGGGGCTACTGGAATTACCAGCTTACACGCCGGTTGACGTAGTCGAACGCTCAGGTCACCACGCAGGCCGCTAATACAGACCAAGATCTACAATATTTGGTAGTCTCCCACCAGCAACATACGCATTCCCATATAGCCGTCCAAATCTCCGTATCTAAGATGCTGAAAAATCGTGAGTTCCTGCTCCAGCTACTTTGGAAAGATAGTTGCATTTGATAGAACGTCTTTCCTTTCAAATTTGCAGGAGGAAAAATGGAGAGCCATTTCCGTCCGAAGTTTGGGACGATGTTGGGTGCACTGCTGCTGGTGCTGGTTTTCAGCATCGCCGCTCTGGCGCAGGGTACTGGCGAACTGACGGGCGTTGTGAACGACCCGACAGGCGCTGTCGTTCCGAACGTCGAAGTGAAACTTACGAATAATTCCACCGGAATCGTCCGTACCACCGTGACGTCCGCTGCTGGCGTGTACCGCTTCCCGGCTCTGCCGGTCGTCGGTACGTACACGCTGAACATCGACGCTAAGGGCTTCAAGGGCGTCGCTGTAAGAGAAATCGTCGTCAGCGTCGGCACCACCGTCAGCAAGGACGTTCGCCTCGAAGTCGGCACGACCAGCGAAGTCGTGAACGTTGAAGGCGGCGTGCAGATGGTCCAGACCACCGAATCCCAGGTCTCGGCCCTCGTTGATCAGCGCGTGTGGCAGCAGATGCCGCTCGAAACCCGCAACCAGAACGAATTCATCAACCTTATCGCTGGCGTCACGCCCGATATGTTCGGTGGCAGCACCCGCGGTTCGTCCGTGAACGGCACGCGCGGTGGCTCCGGCAACTTCCTCGTTGAAGGCGCCGACAATAACGACCAGGGCCAGGGCGGCCGTGGCCAGATCTCCGACTCCCAGGGCGGCGCCATCACCGGCATCTCGCCCGAAGCCATTCAGGAATATCGCGTAATCACCAACAGCTTCGCCGCTGAATACGGCAAGGCTGGCGGCTTCGTTACCGATACCGTGCTGAAGTCCGGCACCAACCAGTTCCACGGCTCGCTGTTTGAGTACAACCGCAACCAGGCTCTGGCTGCGAACAGCTTCTTCTCCAATCGCGAAACGGATCCTCAGACCGGAGAGACTCTGAAGGACTTCGTCGTTCGCAACCAGTTCGGCGGCTCCTTTGGCGGCCCCATCGTAAAAGATAAGACCTTCTTCTATAGCTCGCTCGAATTCCACCGTCGTCGTGACCGCTATCCGACGAGAACGACCAGCATCGCGCCCCAGTTCCTGGATTGGGTTCAGAGCGGCGGATTCCAGAATTGGCTCGAAAACGATTTCTGCGTCGCGTACTTGGACGAAACTTGCCCGGGCGCGTTCCCGAACTCTGGTCAGCTTGGTGCGGTGTTCCAGAGGCTGAGAGCGAAGGGGCCGTTCCCGTTGGCCACTTCGAATTTCAGCAATGATGCGCAGGGTTGGATGACCTACGGACTGACCTATCCCGTACCTGTTTACGGTGATGCTGTCGTTCGTGATGGATACCAGCTCAACCAGTACAAGTGGAGCTTCAAGTTCGACCACAAAATTTCGGACACCGATCAGTTCAGCGCTTCGTACCTGCTGGACGACGGCGAGCAGACCTGGTTGTACGGTGGTGCCGATTACACCATTGGACCGCCTTCTGTTAGCCCCGGTCGCTCCCAGAACCTGGCTCTGAGCTGGAACCACACTTTCAGCCCGACCATTCTGAACACCTTCAAAGCCAGCTATCTGCGTCACGTCGCGAATTATCCAAGCTATCCCGGCTACGAAAGCATGCCGCAGGTTTACACGGCTGCTGATCCGCTCGGCGTTGGCTTCGGCATGAGCTCCGCGATGCCGCAGTTCTTTACCGACAACCAGTTCCAGTTCCAGGATCACCTGTCCTTCGTAAAGGGCAAGCACAGCTTCAAAACCGGTGTTGAGTACCGTCGCACCCGCAACGGCTCCTCGTTCGAGGCGAACAAGAGCGGTGAGTTCCTGCCTTGGGACGTTGAGAACATGGTTACCGACATGGCGTTCGGCGAAGAAGCCGATGCTGCCATTTACGGCGAGCCAGCCTACGGCGGATGGTATTGGGCGAAAGCCTCGATCAATCCGCAGACGGGCACGCGTCCGGAATACTACCGTGGATTCCGTGCTAACGAATTTGCGGCCTATTTCCAGGATGACGTTCGCGTCAGCAATCGTCTGACGGTGAACTACGGCGTTCGGTGGGAATACTTCGGCCCCCCGCACAACTACAAGCCGGGTATCGACTCCAACTTCTACTTCGGCGTGCCGATCATGCCGGCATCCGCTGTCTCAACGAACATCTTCTTCCCCAAGAACAGCGCGTTCTACGCCAGCGTAGCGACGGGCGGCTTCCAGCAGCGCGATCACGAAATCTGGAACAAGGACACCAACAACTTCAGTCCGCGTTTCGGTTTCGCCTATGACGTGTTCGGCAACCAGAAGTTCGTGCTGCGTGGCGGCGCGGGCATCATGTACGACCGCATCTGGAACAACCTGTTCGAGAACATCCGGTTCAACGCTCCGTTCTACTCCGACGCGACCATCGGTTGGGGCGGCAACGGCCTGCCGACCAGTCCGCTGTCTGCTCCTGGCCTGTACACGGATAACTTCACCGCGACGAACACTGCAGGCTTCAACAACCCGACGTACTTGGCGAAGCCGGCTCCTCGTCACATGGACCAGAACCTGGTCTCGCCGTACTACCAGCAGTACCACTTCGGATTCCAGTATGAGTTCATGAAGGGCTACGTTCTGGAAACCGAGTACGTCGGCACGA
>Ga0196970_1001536_pt1 | contig 14880 bp, 11 predicted proteins | sample S1v_513CmetaG_FD_148672 | JGI IMG/M metagenome (GOLD analysis project Ga0196970, IMG submission 148672) | Soil microbial communities from Anza Borrego desert, Southern California, United States - S1+v_5-13C | ecosystem: Environmental > Terrestrial > Soil > Desert | place: USA: California...
GGATGAGAGCCGGGATATGTGGTACCACGACCTGACCGACCGTCAGCCCCATGCGTTTGAAACGGCCCGCCTCAACCCTGAGGACCCGTTTATGATCATCTATACCTCTGGCACCACGGGGCGGCCCAAGGGCGCCGTTCATGTGCACTGCGGCTTTCCGCTCAAGGCGGCGCAGGATATGGCGCACTGCTTTGATGTAGGCGAGCAGGACGTGGTTATGTGGTTTACCGACCTGGGCTGGATGATGGGCCCCTGGCTCATTTTCGGCACCCTGATGCTCGGTTCGACGATGTTTCTGTATGACGGTGCGCCGGACTTTCCGCAGCCTGACCGCATTTGGACGTTGGTGGAGCGGCATGGCATTACGCACCTGGGGCTGTCACCCACGGTCATCCGGGCGCTGGCGCCGCATGGGGAGCATTGGCCGGCGGCCCACAACCTGAGCAGTTTGCGGGTGCTGGGGGGCACGGGCGAGCCCTGGAACCCGGACCCGTACCTCTGGTTCTTCCGCTACGTGGGCGGGGGGCGGTGTCCGATTATCAACTACTCCGGCGGCACGGAGACGTCCGGCGGCATTTTGGGCTGCGTGGTAACCAGGCCGCTGAAGCCTTGTTCTTTCAATGCGGCGATTCCGGGCATGGGCGTCGCCGTGCTGGATGAGAACGGCGGGCCGGCACCGGTGGGCACCGTGGGGGAGCTCGCCCTCACCGTGCCCTGGGTCGGCATGACACGGGGCTTCTGGCAGGCGCCCGAGCGTTATATTGAAGCATATTGGAGCCGGTTTCCCGGCGTTTGGGTCCACGGCGACTGGGCATCGGTGGATGAAGACGGCTTCTGGTACATTCACGGGCGGTCGGATGACACCATCAAAATCGCCGGCAAGCGGGTGGGGCCGGCGGAGTTTGAGTCGGTGCTAGTCTCGCACCCGGCGGTGGCCGAGGCGGCGGCAATCAGTGTGCCGCATGAGATCAAGGGGGAGACGGTGGTCTGCTTCGCTGTGCTCAAGCCCGGGGGCGATGGGCCGTCCGATGATCTGGCACAGGCGTTGAAGGAACTGGTCGCCGCCGCCCTGGGCAAGCCCCTGGCGCCGGAAGAGGTCCGGTTCGTCGGCGCCCTGCCCAAGACCCGGAATGCGAAGATCATGCGCCGGGTGATCAAGGCGGCCTACCTGGGCAAGGACCCGGGCGACCTGTCCGCCCTGGAGAACCCGGATGCCGTGGCGGGAATCGCAGCCGCCCGATAGACACTTCGAAGCCCCCCCAACGCCGGGGGGCTTCGCCATTTCTGTTGCTTCTCCAGCAGCATCCTTTCGCCGCATCTCCACCCAGGGAGATTTCTGATCGTTATTTTTACTCCATTCTCGTCCAGCGAGTTTCATTATGTTTTCTTCACGTCGATTTTGGTTCAATGAGTTTGATCGAGTTTTATTTGCCCTTCTCGGGGTGGTGTAAGGCACCTACAGGGGGCGGCTCACGACATGCGAGGGTCAGGTGAGCTGCCTACGGTTACGTTATCGTTCTGTCCGATGGATATCATTTTGCTGGCGATGTCCCCGCGAGCCTTGTACGCCGCCCGTTTCCAGTCCCATCGAACCCATGTTTCGGGCGGTATTTTGCCGCAGTCACCCATGCCCCTAACGGGGCACCACGAAGAATGAAAATGGTTGCTGTCGGGACATACGGAACGGAGTTTAATACAATTCTTACCACTGATTTCACAGATGACACAGATGGGAAGAAACGGTTTCCAGGTCATCTTCATCATAATGATGACCTGGAAGATCAGGCTCAGTATCAGTGGTATCTGTGTCATCTGTGGTAAATATATGTATTTCAAAATGTCTCTGATCCGTGTTTTCGGAGCAGGAATCGCAGATCGCGCAGTTACGGGAACACGCGGACTACCAGGCAACCCAGGTAGTCCGCGTGTCTTTCAAACAACGGCTAGAAAACGGTGTTCATCCCCCCGCCACGGGCGGGAAGATCGCCATTTCTTTGTTCTCGCCGACCGGGGTGTCGAGGCCTTGCAGGTCCCGCACCAGCCGGCCCTTCAGCATGACCTGGACAAAGGGAAGCAGTTCACCGGTGGCCGGATCGATCACATGCTCCTGAAGCGCAGGGGTCAGGGCGAAGAGGTGCGCCAGGGCGTCCCTCACCGTGGCGCCCGGCGGCAGGGCGACCTCGACACGGCCATCCTTCGCAAAGGCGCGGAGGTTGGCGAACAGCTTGATCAACATCTAGATCAGCTCCAGCTCCTTCAGCTTCGCTTCGGTGACGACGCCGTCGACCCAGCCGCGCAGGGCGTAGTACTCGGGCAGCATCACATGCAACTGCGAGAGCATGCCTTCGCTGTTGTGGGTGGCGGGCTCGGTCAGGAAGCGCTTGGGCAGGGTGTCATCCTTGCCGGTGAAACCGTTCAGGTTGTTGTAGTACCGCTCCAGGTTGTAGATGCGCTCGCCGACCTTCATGGCCTCTTCGGGGGTGAAGGGGATGCCGGTCAGGGCTGCGGTCTGCGCAGCAAACTCGGCGGCGCCTTCGGAGAAGGTAGCGAACTTGCACACATCCATGGAGTCGGTGAAGGCGAAGAGGTCCTGGAAGATCTTCAGCAGTTCGGCCTTGCCTTCGGTGACGGTACGGTCCGTGGCGAAGGGGATGCCGGCGATCTCCGAGGCGATGGTGTAGCCACGGACGTGGCAGCCGCCGCGGTTGGAGGTGGCGTAGCCGAGGCCGATGCCCTGCACGCCGCGGGGGTCGTACGCCGGAATCGCCTGGCCCTTGACCGACATGGCGATGTCGGGGTTGCCCAGCTTGACAGCGGCGTAGTAAGCGCCCAGGGCGAGGATATCGCCGAGGCCTTCGCGGTAAGCGGTCGTGCGGATCAGCTCGGACATTTTCTCGGCGTCGCCCCAGTTGACGACCTCATCGGTCAGCTTCAGTTCGGAGGCTTCCATGGCCATGGCGAGCGTGACACCCATTTCGATGGTGTCCAGGCCGTAGTCGTTGCACTGGTCGAGCATATAGGCCAGGGGCTCCCGGTCAGCCAGACCGCACATGGCGCCCAGGCCCCAGGCGGTTTCGTACTCCATCGACTCGGTGCGGACCTTCCAGCGGCCTTCCTTCACCTCAAGCTCCTTCTTGCAGTGAACCGGGCAGGCGTGGCAGACCGGCTCCTTCACCACCAGATGCTCCTTGAAAGCTTCGCCGCTGATCTCATAGCCCTGCTCAAAGTGGCTGATACGCCCGTTGAAGGACGGGAACGCGCCGGCCTCGTTGAGGATGTTGGTCAGCACGTTGGTGCCGTAGACGGAGAGGCCGCCCTTGTTGGGGGCCGTCAGGCCGCCTTCCATGATCAGCTTGAGGCCGGCCTTCTGGGCGGCTTCAAACTCGGCCTTCCGCTCGTCGGCGGGCTTCGGGGTGTTCTTCCGGTCACCGATGACGACAATCGCCTTCAGGTTCTTGGCGCCGCCCACGGCGCCGGTGCCGCCGCGGCCGGAGGCGCGGTCATCTTCGTTGAGCCAGGCCGCGAAGTGGACAAGCCGCTCGCCCGCCGGGCCGATGGCCATGACGGAGGCATCCTTGCCGTACTTCTCGCGCAGCGCCTTGACCGTGGCCCGCACGCCCAGGCCCCATAGGCCCGACGCATCGTTGATGGTGACCTGGCCGTTTTCGGCCACGAGGTAGACGGGGTTCGCAGCGCGGCCCTTGACGAGCAGGCCGTCGAAACCGGCCCAGCGCAGGCGGGCAGCGGAGAAGCCGCCCATGTGGGAGTCGGTGATGGTGCCGGTCAGCGGCGACTTGGTGACCACCGCCAGACGGCCGGACATGTTGACGGGCGAGCCGGTGACCGGGCCGTTCATGAAGCAGAGGAGGTTGTCGGGGGAGAGGGCCTCGACCTTGGGACCGTTGTCGAAGACGAACTTGACGCCCATGCCGCGGCCGCCCAGGTACTTGCGGGTGTACCCTTCGGGAATGGGGGAGTACGTGACGGTGCTGTTGGTCAGATCGATGTGTGCGAGATGGTTCGCATAACCGCCAAGCATCATGTTCATACCTCCTGTGAATGGGTGACTATCTTGATACGCAATTCTCGTGCCAACGCACAAAAAAGCGACACATCGGGCAGCGGAGGGCTGTCCGGTGTGTCGCGTGAGACAGGTGTCCTGCGACACCTGTCCTATTTCACCTGTCTGCCGAGGCGGATATCGTACAACTCGAGCTTACGGTACAGAGTGGAGCGGCTCATGCCCAGCGCCCGGGCAGCGGCCGCAGCGTTGCCGCAGGCGATGGCGAGGGCGTCACGGATGCGCTCTTCCTCGCCCGGGTCACCGAGCGTGGCGAGGCTGGGGCGGGCCAGGGGCGCCATGGGCAGCAGGTCGGCGGGGTCTTCGCCCAGGGCCTGGGCCTGTTCGGCCAGGTTGAGCAGCTCCCGCACGTTGCCGGGCCAGTCGTAGGCGGTGAGGCGTTCACAGGAGGCGAGGCTGAGCGCCGGGGGCTCGGCGCCGAGGCGGCGATAGCCATGCTCCAGCAGGGGCAGAATATCTTCCCGGCGTTCCCGCAGGGGCGGGAGGTGGAGGGGAACAACGTTGATGCGATAGTACAGGTCCTGGCGGAAGACGTTCTGCGAGACCAGGTCCGTGAGGGTCCGGTTGGACGCTGCGATGACCCTGACATTGACCGGTGTCGGATGATGGCTGCCGATGCGGACGACTTCCCGCTCCTGGAGCACACGCAGTAACGAGACCTGCGCTTCGGGCGGAAGTTCGCTCACTTCGTCCAGGAAAAGGGTGCCGCCGTTGGCCGCCTCTACTTTGCCCGGGGCGCCCTTGGGGCTGGCCCCGGTAAAGGCCCCGGCCACGTAGCCGAAGAGCTCGCTGAGTATCAGGTTGGGGGGCATGGCGCCGCAGTTGATGGCCACAAAGGGGCCGGCGGCCCGGGGCGAGGCCCGGTGGATGGCCCGGGCCAACACTTCCTTGCCCGTGCCCGTCTCGCCGGAAATCAGCACGGTGGAGTCGGTGCGGGCGACCCGGGTTGCCCGTTCCAGGGCGGCGAGCCAGGCTGGGTTAGCGCCGACGAGACCGTTCGCGGGGGAGGCTGTGGCTGGGGTGGTGGCGTGGGCCGGCGGCCGTCCGGTCGCACGGGTCGCGGGCCTTACCTGCGCCCGGGTCGCTTCCAACACGGCCAGGCGGGCTTCAATGGCCCGAACGGCGCCCAGGACCGCCATCTCCGTGTGGGGAGTAATGGTCATGAAGCGGCCGGAGAGGTCGAAGATGCCCAGCATTTCGCCCGTGGCGGGATGCCGGATGGGGGCTGCCACGCAGGACCAGAGGTGCAGGTTCTGCACGTAGTGCTCGGTCGCGAAGATGGTGACCTCGGTCCCCTCGGCCAGGGCTGTGCCCATGGCGTTGGTGCCGGAGATTCGTTCATGCCAATCAGAGCCAGGGGAGAGTCCGATCGTTTCGGCAGCAGCCCGGGCGGAGGACGGACCGTCGACCAGGAGGACCCGGGCGGCGGCGTCACACAGCACCAGCACCTGGTCGTTTCCCTCCAGGACGTGCTGCAAGTCGTTCATGATCGGTCCGGCGGCCGCAATCAGCGACGCGTTGCGGGCGTGCGCATCCTGGAGGCGGGTGGCGCTCCAGACCTCGCCACCGGGTACGTGCACAGGGGAGAGGCCGGCCTGCAGGCTCCGCTCCCAGGACCGGAGGACCGCCGCCCGGACGCCACTTGGTGCGGGAATTCCGCTATGAAAGGAGTGCCAGCCGCTGCGGACCAGTTCTACGTTTTGTCGGATTCCCTGCCACGAAGCGTCCACTGCGCCACCTGCTTTCATGGCTCCGTTCGGATTGGGTTCTTATCCACATTTCGAGAACCCGTCGTACGCCCCTTCCGGTCATGGCACAAATGAGCATCACGTGCCGGACTATCCCAATGGTCTATGAGATGTTGTTGCACGATCTTTCGCTGTGATCAATTTAGGGATTGTCCGGGCGCCCTTTCTGCAGTAATGTGGTTATAACAACATAACCATGGGAGGCGATGCGTGCGTTATGCTTGATCCCGTCAGTCCGTTGCCGCTCTATGCGCAGCTAATGGCTGCCCTCCAGCGGGAGATCGAACAGGGTAACTTTCCCGTTGGCGAAGCGATTCCGCCCGAGCGCGAGTTGATCACCCGTTACGGCGTGAGCCGAATCACGGTGCGGCAGGCGCTGGCTGGGCTTGTGGCAGATGGATACCTGATACGGCGGCATGGGAAAGGTACTTATGTCGCCCCCCGTAAACGCGGTGCCATTTCGGAGTCACTGTCCGAGCTGACCGGGCATTTGGAGGAATTGCAGCGCCAGGGGCTCGATCCGCAGGTTGAGGTACTGGTGCTCGACCGGCGGCCGTTGTCCGCCGAGATCGCCGATGCGCTTTGCCGCCCCGTCGGCGCGGCGGGGTGGTTCCTGCACCGCAAGGTAAGCGTGGGCGGTGCACCGCTGATGCTCTCAGAGGTCTGGCTGCCGGGAGACCTTGGCATTGAACTGACCGGCGAGATGCTGCGGCGCAGTGGCATGGCCCAGTTGCTGACCGAACACGGCCGGGTGCCGGCCAGCGGGACCCAGCGCATCGGCGCCCAGCTGGCCGGGGCCGATACGGCCGCACTGCTGGCCGTCCCGCCCGGCGAGGCGCTGCTGCGGGTCGTGCGGGTTATCACCGGAGCAGACGGACTGCCCCTGGTCTGGTTCCGGACCCTGTACCGGGCCGACCGGTATGAATACGAAGTTGAACTGAAACGAAGGAGATAAAGCGTGGGAACTTCAGCCATCCTGATCTTTTTGCTCGCCATTGTTGCAGGCATTCTGGGCTCTATGATGGGCCTGGGCGGCGGCATCATCATCGTACCGGCCCTTACGCTGATGTTCGGCTATGATTTCCGCACAGCGGTGGCAGCCAGCACGGTCTCGGTCATCGCCACCTCGACCGGCGCAGCCGTCGCGTATTTGCGGGACCGTCTGACCAATACCCGGGTCGCCATGTGGCTCGAAATGGGCACCGCTTCGGGCGCCATGACCGGCGCCGTCATCGCGGGGGCGCTGAACGCCCGGTTCCTGTTCTTCCTCTTTGCGGCCCTGCTCACCTATTCGGCTTACTCGATGTGGCAGGTGCGCAAGTCGGAACTGCCCGAGGGCGTGGAGCCGGACGCACTCTCCCGGCGGCTGCAACTGGCCGGTTCCTACCACGACAAGGTGCTGGGCCGCACGGTGGACTACCAGGTGCGGGGCACGGGCCTGGGCCTCGTTCTCATGTATTTTTCCGGTGCCGCCGCGGGGCTGCTGGGTATCGGCGCCGGTATTTTTAAGGTGCTGGCCATGGATCAGGTGATGAAGATGCCGATCAAGGCATCGACGGCGACATCGAACTTTATGATCGGCGTGACGGCGGCTGCCAGCAGTGTTGTCTACTTTGTGCGCGGCGATGTGCGGCCCGAGGTGGCCGGCCCGGTCGCACTGGGCGTGCTGGGCGGAGCACTGATTGGCACCCGGATCATGGTGCGCATGAAGGGCACAACGATTCGCAAGCTCTTTATTCCCATTCTGCTGATTGTGGCTGGTCAGATGCTGTGGAAGGGGTTGGGCCTGTAATGGAGATGACCCACGGCAAGGAGAGTCGCGTCGACTCGATGGAGATCATTTTGGCCCGGCTCCTTCGCATCGGTTCGATGATTGCGGCCGGACTGATGGCCGCCGGTATTGTGCTGATGGTGACGGGCGTGGCGCTGGGGGGAACGCTGGTCCTGGCGGGCCTTCTGACGCTGGTCTCGACCCCGGTAATCCGGGTGCTTGCAGCGATGATTGTCTTTCTGCGAGAGCGGGATTACTTGTTCGCCGGGTTCTGCGCCGTCGTCATTCTGTCGCTGGCGGTGGGGATGTTTATCGGCAACCTCGAATAAACCTACACGAAATACCTGGCCGCGAGGCCAGGTATTACACATTGCAGGAAAAAAGTGTCGCATAGTGAAACCATACGGCGTGTGGAACGTCTAATTAGTTGACTGAACTATATGCTAAGGGGTGTCTGGGGCTTGAAGCGCATGGCAGCGGCAATGGCCCTTCTATTTGTGATTGGCACGCCGGGTACGGGGCTGGCGGCCACGTTGAAGAGTATTGACCAGGACGGGCTGAATCTGCGGTCGGGGCCGGGGACGACGTACCAGGTAGTCACCACGCTGGCGTGGGACAAGTCCGCCAAGGTGCTGGAGGCCCGGGATGGGTGGTACAAGGTCCGGACGGAGGCCGGGGTGGAAGCCTGGGCCGCCGGCTGGGTCAGCCGAGTCAGCTATGAAGATGAACAAGCTTACGCCGTGGTCGATACGGACGCCCTGAACTTCCGGAAGGAACCCAGTATGACCGCCCAGGTACTTGCGGTGCTTAAGACCGGCGAGCGGGTGCGCATGATGGAGGTCGTCGGGGAGTGGTGGCGGGTCCGGCGGGAGAGCGGCGTGGATGGCTGGGTGAACGGGAGCTTTATGAAGCGGGAGGCGGCGCAGCAGCCAGGCACGCAGCAGCCAGGCACCCAGCAGCCAGGCACGCAGCAGCCGGGCACGCAGCAGCCTGCCAAGCCGCCTGCGGTGGAGACGCCCCCGCCGGCGGCGCCCAGTTGGACAGTGCCGGTCCTTGCCGCCCTGCCGCCGGCTCCCCCCGGGCGCCCCGCCGGAGCGAAGCAGGTGAAGGCTGCGGCGAACGCCACGGTCTACATGGGACGCAATACGGTGGCGTTTGACCCCGTGGATCAGATCAAGGCCGGTGAAAAGCTGAAGTTCCTGGATGCAGCCGAAGGCTGGGTCAAGGTAGAGACGCCGCGTGGGCTGAAGGGCTGGGTGCTGGGCACCGCCGTCGCCGTGACGGAGGGCAAGCTGGCCTATCAGCTTATGGAGGGTGCGTGGTCGCTCACGTACGGGGCAACGGCCGTGGCAGTCACCGCGGCCTCAGCCAGCGGGACCACAACGGCCTCGCCCGCTGCCGTCGCACCGAAGAGCTCGGCGCGCGTTGAGCGGCGCATCGTCAAGGATGCCGACGGCCTCAACCTGCGCGAGACCCCCAGCACCCTGGGCAAGATCATTACCGCCCTGCCGAAGGGCGAGATTCTCGAGATTCAATCCCTGAAAATGCCCTGGATCCAGGTGAAAACGGCGTCCGGCCTGACCGGCTGGGTCCACATAGACTACACCGACCCGTACAAGGGGCCGACTCCCACGACCCCCGACCCGGCGCCCACGTCCCCGGCTCCGACAAATCCGGCTCCCACGACCCCTGCCCCCGCCAAGTCCTCCCTGACCGCCACCCTCACCATGCCCACCCCGGGCGCCCTCCAACTGGAGGTCATCTCCACGGAGAAGCCCCTGGCCGAACCCCGGACCGAGGGCAACACCCTGGTGATCCCGGTCATCACAGGGGAGACGGCGACGGCGGCCCTGCCGGTGGGCGCCGGCGGCGCCAGGGAATTGGCGCTCACCCCGACCGGGGTTGCCCTGAGCCTTGACGCTATGCCCAGCATGCAGATTCTCACAAAGTCGCCCTCGCGCATGGTGATCAGGCTGCAGCCGGCTCTGGCCGGCATCAGCACACGCATCCTCGCCGACCGGACCGTCTACGAGTTCCAGGTCAGCGGGCCCATCCAGCCCCGCACCCGGTCTGCCGGGGCCGAGGTCGTCGTCGAATTCCCCGGTGCCATCAACCAGGTGAGCGCCGCCCTGCCGGCGGGCCTCAAGCTGACGTCTACCGACAAGGCTGTCCAGGCGGCCATTGCCTCCCGCCAGCCTTACTCGCTCAAGCGGACGGACCGGGGCTACGAACTGCACCTCTACAAGCCCGGCCTGACGGGCAAAACCATCGTACTCGACCCCGGCCACGGCGGGCCCGACTCGGGCGCTGTCAACAAGAACCTGAGCATCCGTGAGGCGGATATCAACCTGCAGATCTCCCTGCGCGTGCGGGCGCTGCTCGCAGCCCAGGGCGCCACCGTTCTGATGAGCCGCATCAGCGACGTCCGGCCTACGCCGGCGGCAGTCCTGGCAGCCGGCCCGCAGGATGACCTGACCCATGTGGACCTGGGTTATCGGTCCCGCATCGCCAACGAACTGAAGGCCGACGCCTTCATCTCCGTCCACAACAACTGCTGCAGCGGCAGCGGCACCGAGACATACTATACCTCGGGCACGCTGAATGGTGAGCGAAGCACGGCCCTGGCCCGGCTGATTCAGCAGGAGCTGCCCAAGGGCCTGAGCTCAACCAACCGCGGCGCCATGGACGACCTCATGTACGTCACCCGCACGGCGGATGCGCCGGCGGTGCTGGTCGAAGTCGGCTTCATCAGCCATGCCACCGAGGGGCCGAAGCTGAAGACCTCTGCCTACCAGGAGCAGGCGGCCGCCTCACTGGTCAAGGCGTTGGAGCGCTTCTTCGCCGAACGGGCCGAGTAAACATGCAGGGCACGGAAGCAGCGCAGGCGCCTCCGTGCCCTTGGCGTACCGTTCTCCTTCGAAAGAATGAGGCTGCGGAACCCGGTTGGTGCTTTCGGACCACGCTTTCGCGCCGGAAGATAGCTTTCAACCGGCTATCCGACGGAGTATACTCATAAAACAAGGACCGTTTTTCTCCAACGGGCTCATGTAACAGCCGACTTGTACGAAATGGAAGGGGTCAGCTATTTATGCGACTGTCCGCTCGGGCCAGGGCCATGTCCCCGTCGCCGACGATGGCGATCGATGCCAAAACCAAGCAGATGATGGCCGAAGGAATCGATGTCGTCAACTTCTCGGTCGGCGAGCCCGACTTTGACACCCCGGAGCATATTAAGCAAGCAGGCATCAAGGCGATCACCGAAGGACAGACCAAGTACACGGCTGCAGCCGGTACGCTCGCCCTCCGCAAGGCCATTTGCGAAAAGCTCCGCAAGGACAATGGGCTGGAGTACAAGCCGGAGCAGATCGTCGTCTCCAACGGTGCGAAGCAGTCGCTCTACAACGCCTTCCAGGTCCTGCTCGATCCCGGTGACGAGGTGATCATCCAGGCGCCGTATTGGGTCAGCTACCCCGAAATGGTCAAACTGGCCGGCGGCGTGCCCGTCATCGTGGAGACGGACGAATCCACCGGTTTTAAGATGACCCCCGCCATGATTGCGGCCAAGCTGACCGCCCGCACCCGGGCGATCAACCTGAACAGCCCCAGCAACCCCACCGGCGCAGTCTACAACCGGCAGGAGCTGGAGGCGCTGGCCAACTTCGCTGTCGAACACGACCTCATGGTCGTCACCGACGAGATGTACGAGAAGCTGGTCTACGAAGGCGCCGAACACGTCTCCATCGCATCGTTCGGCCCGGAGATCAAGGCCCGGACCATTACCGTCAACGGCATGTCGAAGGCATATGCTATGACCGGCTGGCGCATGGGGTACACTGCTTCTGAGTCGATTTACGCCAAGGCGATGGGCGACCTCCAGTCGCAGTCCACGTCGGGCGCCTCCTCGATCTCCCAGGCGGCTGCCACGCAGGCGCTGGTGGGCACGCAGGAGCCGATCGAAGTGATGCGCCAGGAGTTCGACCGCCGCCGGCTGTATATGATGGAGCGGATCAACGGCCTTCCCGGCTGGCAGTGCGCCATCGCCCCGGTGGGCGCCTTCTACCTCTTCCCGTGCGTCAAGGATGTCTTCGGCAAGACCGTTCGGGGCCGGAAGATCAACACGTCGGACGATCTGGCTGCCGTCATCCTCGAAGAGGCGCGGGTGGCTGTGGTGCCCGGCACCGGCTTCGGTGCGCCGGACTACATCCGCTTCTCCTACGCCACGTCAATGGAGCGGATCACGGAAGGTCTCAATCGGATTGCGGCGATCATGCAGGAAGCTCAGTAGCAGCAGACGAAGAACCCGATGGGCTTGTCCCATCGGGTTCTGTTTGAACATTTCAGGCTTGGGGGTTATCACGTTGGATTTTCGAGGAAAGCATGTCGTGGTGGTGGGGATCGGCGTCTCCAACATGCCACTGATCCGATATCTGCTCGGCAAGGGTGCCCGGGTAACGGCCTGCGACCGCAAGAGCGAGGCCGACCTGGGTGAGCGGGCGGCCGAACTGCGCCGCCTGGGCGTCGACCTGTCCACCGGCGACGGTTACCTGGCGCCGCTGGCAGACCACGATATCATCTTTTTGACCCCTGGCATCCCGAAGCATCTGCCGGCCATTGTCGCGGCGCGGGAGCGGGGCGCCGCCATTTACGGCGAAATTGGTCTGGTGCTGGCGAACGTCAAGGCGCCGGTCATCGGCATTACCGGCAGCGCCGGCAAGACCACGACCACAACGTTGGTCGGTGAAATCATGAAGGCCGCCGGGCGTGAGACCTACGTGGGCGGCAACATTGGCACGCCGCTCGTGGAGAAGGCCGAATCGATTCCGGCCGATGCTGCCGTCGTGCTGGAACTGTCCAGTTTCCAACTCCAACTGGCGGGTGAGCGCAGCCCGAATATCAGCGTGATCACCAATATCACACCGAATCATTTGGACGTACATGCCGATATGGATGAATACATAGCGGCGAAGCAGAACATCTTCCGGCACCAGAAGCCTGGCGATACGGTGATTCTGAACTACGACGATGAACTGGTACGTACGTTTGCAGAGGTGGCGCCGGCCCGGGTGGTCTTCTTCAGCCGCAAGGGCGATCCCGGCACGCCGACATGCGCATACGTCGCCGATGATCAAATGGTCTGGCGGTACAACAACCAGGAGTTTCCCACGCTGCGGCTCGATGAGCTGAAACTGCCCGGCCTGCACAACCAGGAGAATGTGCTGGCGGCCATGGCGGCCTGCTACCTGGCGGGCATGGGCATGCATGCCATTCGCTCCGTGTTGACGACCTTTACCGGGGTAGAACACCGGATTGAGCCGGTGCGGGAGCTGAACGGGGCCAAGTGGTACAACGATTCCAAGGCGACTTCGCCTGCCGAGGCGGTGGCCTGCCTCTCCACGCTGGCAGCGCCCATTGTGCTGATCGCCGGCGGATCTGACAAGGGCATCCCCTTCGACCCGATGGCCCCCCTGGTGGCGCAGAAGGTGAAGGCGCTGATTCTGACCGGCCCCACCGGCCCGAAGATCGAAGAGGCCGTGGTGCGGCACGGCTACAGCCGGGTCATCTTCCGGGCGAAGGATATGGCGGAGGCGGTGCAACTGGCCTACCAGGCAGCGGCGCCGGGCGATAACGTGGTGCTTTCGCCGGCCTGCGCCAGCTTTGATGCGTATCGGAACTACGAGCACCGGGGACAGGTATTTAAGGACCTGGTTAATGGGCTGAAGTAAGCAGATCGACGCCGAGGGGGTATTCCTCCTCGGCGTTGATAATCGGCAACCCAAACATATGTTTGCATCACCCTCCGAATATCGTGTAAGATAGATCGGAGGGGGTGAGCAGATGGACCGAATTATCGCCCTGACAGATGCCAACGCGTTCTTTGCCTCGTGCCTCCAGGCCGCTGACCCGAAGCTGCGGGGGCGCCCCGTGGTGGTCGCCGGAGATCCGACGGCCCGGCGCGGCGTAATTCTTGCCGTCAGCTACGAGGCCAGGCGGGCGGCACGGGGCCCGGTGCGGGCTGGAATGCCCCTGGGCGAGGCCAGGCGGCTCCTGCCGCCGGAAGTTATCATCTGCCCACCGGACAACCAGCTTTTCACGAACTACAGCGACCGCATGCACGCCGTGCTGGAACGCTTTTCGCCCGTCAACGAACGGGCTTCCATCGATGAGGTATACTCGGATTGGACGGGCTGCACCCATCTCTTCGGCGATGACCCGGTTCGGATGGCGCGCCTCGTCAAGGCGGCGATTCGCAGCGAAATTGGCATCACGGTCAGCGTGGGTATCGGGCAGTCAAAGGTGATGGCCAAGGTGGCGGCTGAGTTGCAGAAGCCCGATGGCCTGACATCCCTGACGTCTGAGACGTGGCGGGAGCGGGTTTATCCCCTGCAAGTGGGCGAACTGTTCGGCGTGGGGCCGAAGACGGTGCCCAAGCTGCAGCGAATGGGCATCTATACGGTGGGGGAGCTGGCAGAGGCGGACCCGGCCCGGCTGAACCGGGTCTTCGGGATTTATGGGCCGCACCTGCGGGCCTCCGCCCGGGGCGAGGATTCGGATCCGGTGCGGGCCCACCTGCCCGAGGAGACCAAGTCGGTCAGCCACGCGACGACCCTGCCTAGGAACATTACGGATCGGGGCGAACAGCGGCTGGTGCTGCTGGAACTGTCGGACCAGGTTGGGCGCCGCCTGCGGGCGCTGGGGTTCGCCGCGAAAACCGTCTCGCTGCAGGTGCGGTATCCGTCGTTCGAGACGACCATCCGGTCACGCACGCTGCCCGCACCGTCGGAGCTGACGGATGTGATCCATGCGACCGCCTGCCAGCTGCTCGATGAACATGTGGCACCCGGTCAGGCCGTGCGGCTGCTGGGGGTGGGCGTCCATAACCTGTGTAAACCCGTGGCAGCGGGGGAGATGCGCAAGCAGCTGACGCTCTTCGAGCTGGAGCAGCGCGAAGAGCGGGTTCCGGAGAAAACCGCCGTGCCTGAGGCGAAGCGGCGGACCGTCGATCAGGTGATGGACCAGATTCGGGAGCGATTCGGCGGCCGGGCGATTATGCGGTCCAGCCAGCTGGACGTTTCGGCACACGCACCCGGCTGGGGCCCAAGGCCGCAATAGCCGGAGCACATGTAAGGAAGGAGGGCATCTATGGAAGTCAGAAAAGACCTGTGGGTCATTCATATGGACATGGATGCCTTCTTCGCCTCTGTCGAGCAGCGCGACAACCCCAGCCTCCGGGGCAAGCCAGTCATCGTGGGCGGCTCGCCGAACAGCCGGGGCGTGGTCAG
>Ga0196970_1001537_pt1 | contig 14871 bp, 12 predicted proteins | sample S1v_513CmetaG_FD_148672 | JGI IMG/M metagenome (GOLD analysis project Ga0196970, IMG submission 148672) | Soil microbial communities from Anza Borrego desert, Southern California, United States - S1+v_5-13C | ecosystem: Environmental > Terrestrial > Soil > Desert | place: USA: California...
CCAGGGCGGTCGCGGTCTGTTCAGCCATGGCGGCCGCGTCTGCCAGGCCCTGTTGGCCGGTGCAGGCGTTGGCGTTGCCTGAGTTGGCGACCACCGCCTGGAGGGTGCCGGCCTGGGTCCGCTCCTGCGAGAGGATCACCGGGGCGGCCTTCACCACGCTGGTTGTGTAGACCCCGGCCGCCGTACAGGGAACGACCGAGTATAGGATCGCAACGTCCCGCTTGGTGCCGCCCTTGCCCTTGATATCCGCATGGACGCCGGCCGCCAGGAAGCCAGCCGGGGCTGTCACTCCACCCTGAATGATCTTCATGTGCTCCTACCCCTTCTGCCAGTTCGGCACGGCGATCAGCGGAATCTCCATGGCCCCGGTCGCCTCCAGCCGCTCGGGCGGCACGAGGTAGCGGATCATGGCGATCTCGTCACAGCAGTGGAACCGATCGCAGTAGACGCATTCCTTCCAGACCTTCTGCGGCAGCGTCTCCTTCTGGACCACGGAGAAGCCAACCTTCTCGAAGAAGCCCTGCTGGTAGGTCAGGGCGAAGAGCCGGGTCAAGCCGAGGTCCAACCCATCCTTCACCAGGAAGTCGATGATTCCTCGACCGACGCCAGTCTTGGTCAGACCGGGTTTGACAGCCAGCGAGCGAACCTCGGCCAGGTCCTGCCACATGATGTGCAGCCCACCAACGCCAACCACCTCACCCGTGGGCTCATCTACAGCCACCACGAAATCGCGGACCGATTCATAGAGCATCATGAGAGGGCGACGGAGCATCAGTCCGCTGCCTGCATAATCATTCACCAAGGTGTGAATGGCCGGAATATCGGCCATGGTCGCCTTCCGGTAGAGCATTCTGTACCCTCCTACGGCCAGATCGGCGCTGCGCCCAGGAGCCCCGTGGTCTCGGGCAGGCCGAAGAGCAGGTTCATGTTCTGCACCGCCTGACCGGCAGCGCCCTTGACCAGGTTGTCAATCACGGCGATCACCAGGACCCTGCCGGTTCGCCGGTCCACCTGCAACCCGATATCGCAGTAGTTGGAGCCCCAGACCTGCTTGGTCGTGGGCAGGTCGCCAGCGGGGCGGACCCGCACGAAGGGCTCGTCCATATAGAACTCGCGATAGAGCGCCAGAAGCTCCTCGGTCGAGCGGTCATCCTTCAGGTTGAAGTAAGCCGTGGTCAGAATCCCACGGGTCATGGGCACCAGGTGGGGCGTGAAGGAGACTACCACCGGGCGTCCAGCGAGCTCTGTAAGCGTCTGCTCGATCTCAGGGGTGTGCCTGTGTCCACCGGCAATGTTGTATGCCTTAGAGTTCTCGTTCACTTCGCAGTAGTGAACCCCCAAGTTGACCCCCCGCCCCGCCCCGGAGACCCCGGACTTCGAGTCGAAGATAATCCCCCGGGTCTCAACGAGCCCGGCCTTGAGCAAGGGGGCCGCCGCCAGGGCGCAGGAGGTCGGGTAACAGCCGGGATTGCCCACCAGGCGGGCCTCCCGGATCTGATTACGGTAGAGCTCAGGCAGGCCGTAGGCCGCCTCCGCCAGGAGGTCGGTCGCCTCATGCTTATGCTTGTACCACGCCTCAAAGGCAGCGGCGTCCTTCAGGCGGAAATCCGCCCCCAGATCGATCAACCGCTTGCCGGCCGCCAGCACCGCGGGCGCCAGCTTCATTGGCACGCCATGCGGAAGGGCGGTAAAGACCACGTCACACTCGCTGGCCAGCGCCTCCGGCGTAGCCTCCCGCCCCAGGAGCGACACCCTGCCGCCCAGGTGGGGGTAGACTGCACCCAACTCTTGACCCACATAGCTCTCAGTACCGGCCAGGACGAGGGCTACCTCCGGATGTCCTCCGAGTAGCCGCAACAACTCCACGCCGCTGTACCCTGTGGCACCGGCGATTCCAACCTGAATGGTCATGCTACCCGCCCCCTAGCGCCCTGTCTATCGCATAAGTATAACTCCATGTGCATAAAAATACAACGGTTTCAGCCCAGAAACGGGAAGGAGCACTCACCTCCTCCGTTTGGAGGAGGGAGAATCATTCGCTGGTTGAGCCCAAATTCCTCTTTGTAAACGATGTTACCAAAAGTTGCGAATGGTACCATGAGATCAGATCGAACGACGATCCACATTCGCAAGGAGGCGACCGAAGATGACCATCTGGCAGTTGAATGATGCGGACTGCGAGGCCATCGTGACCCAGCTTAAGAACGGACGGACCCCGAAGCAGGTCGCCGAGGACCTGGGCATTAGCGTCGAAATGGTGACCTGCGCCGTGCGCAAGTGGCCCACCGTTCAGCGCAAGACCGCCTGGGGCTTCTAAGCCCCCTTCAAAAACTGAGCCCGAGCGCAGGAGCGCTCGGGCTTTTTGACGTGCACTGATCGGGAGCATATAACAACATTCCTCCCTTTTATTTATTGCCAACATCCGCAGAAGAGTGTCATACTGACCTTGTCGATAACCCTTGTTCTTCCGACATTACTTACAAATTCCTTTCCGGGGGGATCGCCATGCGCATGGGGTTGGCACTATTCGTACCCGGTACGCGGGGTCTGCCAACCGGAGAGGATCCGGTTGTTGCGGGGCTTCTCCTGCGAGCGGAGCGGGTCCTGACTGGAGAGGAGGAGTTCCCCCTTCCGGAGATGGAAGCAAGCCTCCGGGCTCTCCAGCCAAGGCTCCGACAAATGCCGTCACTCCGCAGCCTCACCGCATGGCTCCACGGCGAGCGGGGTGAGTACGCCCTCGCACTCAGCATTGTCGATGAGCTAATCGCTCACTGGCGGCAAGGACTGAACGGACCAGATGGAGAGTATGCCTGTCAATCGCTCATTTCGAACTTGGCCTACCAGGGTCTGATTCACGCCGCTCAGGGGCGCTTTGACCTCTCAGCGCACTCCTTTGCGGAGGCACGATCCTGTCTCGCCTCGTTCATGCCGCCCCCTGGGCCGACCCGGATTTTGCAGATCGACACCGACGAGCGAGAGCGGCTGATTCACCTGGAACCGAGCGGCCTGATCGGACTGCTGCTAGACGCCCTCCGCCTCTTCGATTTCACCGGCCAACCTACCGGGGTGGCCCGGGTCGCAAACAACATCGGCCATGTCTACCTGGACCTGGGTGAACCGGTTCGAGCCCGGTACTGGTTGGAGCGGTCGGTGGAGTTGCTCCAGGCGTCAACCGGGAACCTGCAACTCTCCTACGCCCTCGACAGCCTGGGCCTCTGTTACCAGCAGATCGGGCTGGTGACAGAGGCGAGACAGGTCTTGCAGGAGGCGCTCCGCCGGGCCACCGAACTGCGGGCGACGTTCCTGCAGGCGGCCATTCTGACCACGACCGGAAACCTGCACCGGGACACCGGTGATTCCAACATGGCTTTGGACCTCTACCGGCGGGCTGGTGAACTGACAGAGCAACTCCGCTCTTCGGAAGGGACCGTGCGCCTTCTCACCGAGCGCTCCACCCTCTACCGGCGACTCGGGCAGTTTGGCCTGGCGCTGGAGGCGGCCTACGAGGCCGAGCGCGTTGCCCCCCAGCACCGCCACCGTGCTCAGGTTCACCTCCTGGCCTCCATGGCGCTGTTAGGCAGACCGGAGGCCGCAGAGAAGCTCGACCAGTTGGTTTCGTCAGCGCGCAGGCGCAGCGCCCGCCAGGAGGAGAGCCTCGCCCTCTGGTATCGGGCCCTGGCTGCCCACATCTCCCGCAATTCCGCGGCTGCCCTGCGCTACGCCGCAGAAGCGCTGGGGCTGGCGACCCAGTACCGGCATCTCTACTGCCTGGCTCTCGAGCTTCCAGTGACCGCGGTCCTGCTTCAACCCGTCCTCCAGCATGGACTCTGCCCCGAAGCGGTGGCCGGTCTGGTGCAGAGTGCGCCTCCTGCGGCGCTATCTGCCCTTCTTGAACAGGTGCCTTCCTGCTCCCCACTCCTGGCCGCTGCGGGGCGGCTGGGGGAAGCCCGCGCCCTTTCCTTCCGGCTGCTCGGGCTCTTTCAGGTCTCTCGTTCGGGCCACCCCCTGGACATAGCGGCGGCCCGCTCCCAAAAGGCGGTCTCCCTCCTCAAGTTCCTGGTGGGTCATCGCGGTAGGGCGGTCATGCGCGAGCAGATCATGGAGGCAATCTGGCCCGAGGCAGACCCGGTGTCGGTGGAGCGCACCTTCGAGGTCACCCTATCGACCCTGCGTCGAATGCTTGACCCTGCCGATGGCCCCCCCGTAATCCTGCGGCGGGGAAGGGGCTACCTGCTCAATCCCGAAGTCCCGACCGATGTGGATGTCGACCGGTTCATTTACCATCTTGAACGGGGCAACTGGTGGTGGTCACAGGGCCAACAGGAGGCCGCCCTTGAGGAGTGGAAGGCAGCCGAGTCGGTATACGGCGGGGACTTCTTGGCGGAGGACCCCTACGAGGATTGGGCCGTTGCCGAGCGGGAGCGGCTGCGGGAGGCCTACCTGGACCTCCAACTGCGGATGGGTGAGTTGGCTTTGACCATGGATCGGCCCAACGAAAGCGTGATGCGAGCCAACCTGGTCCTCTCCCAGGATCCGATTCGGGAGTCCGCCTATCGCCTGCTCATGCGAGCCCACCTTCAGACGGGTGACCGGGCGGTGGCGCTCCGGGATTACCAGCGCTGTGCGACCATCTTGCGGCGAGAACTGGGTGAAGAGCCCATGGCGGAGACCCGTGCGCTGGCCGCTCAGATCCGTTCGGGTCGGCTTTGAGTTCTCTGTTACCTCCCTTTGAGTCTGATATGTTACCCCTAGTGGTGGAGCCAATTGGCCTCCACCACTTTCGTTTTGGAGGGGGAGTCCGTGACTGCAGAACGGCCTGACACCTTCGTCCTCCGAGTCCGTCGGGAGCACGGCCCACCGCCGAGCGAGCGGTGGCAGGTCGAGCACGTCCAGACGGGGATCCAGGTTTACGTCCACAGCCTCGATGAGGCGGTCGCTGTGATTCGGTCATCGCTCGCTGCCAAGCCTCGCCCGCACCGCCGCTCCCGATCCTGAAGCCTCTACGCACCAAGGAGGGGATTCCATGCACCGTCCAAGACCCGTTGCTCTACTCACCGCTCTGCTCCTCCTGGCTACCTTCCTGCCCATAGCCCATGCTGACCAGTGGACCCTGTCCAGCGACCAGTTGCGCACAGTGGCCGTCGTCATTGACGGCAGGCCCGCTTCCTTCTCCGGCTATATTGTCAACAATCGGACCGTGGTGCCGCTGCGCGCCATTTTCGAGACGTTGGGCATGGAGATCAAGTGGAATCCTGACACCATGACCGTCACCGCCACCAAGGGCCCTCGTGAGATCATCCTTACGGTGGGTGAGTTCCGGGGCAAGATCGATGGCCAGGAGTATACCCTGGGTATCCCGCCTGTCCTGATCGACAGCAAGACCTTCGTCCCCCTGCGCTTCGTGATCGATGCGCTGCAACTTGATATCAAGTGGGACGGGCAGACGAGCACCGTTCTGATCAACACAGGGAGTGGTTGCTCAACACCTGGCCCCACGGTTCACCAGGGGACGATCTCCCCAGGCGGCGAGACCTGGGGCAAGTGCGGCATGCCGCATATCGTGACCCACGATTTCCTGGTCGAGGGCACAGATAGCCCTATCCTCACCGTTGAGGCAGGCGTTGTCATTCGCTTTGAGAGTGGCGCCAGCATTCAGATCGGGCGCGACGCCCCCGGCGGGCTCGTGGTAAACGGCACCGAGTCCCAGCCCGTCCTCTTCACAGCCGACTCCACCGGCCCGCAGCCTGGCTTCTGGAGCGGCCTTTACTTCCACAGCCAGACCCTCGTCAACGACACACGGATCCGGAACGCCAAGATCGAATACGCCGGTGGGGGCGAGACGGGTGCAATCACCATCAGCACCGCCGAGAAGATGGTTGAGATCCAGCTGAACGATGTGACGATCAGCGACAGCCTCTTCACCGGTCTCCTGATGATGGGCAACGGGCGGCTTCGCTCTGGCAGTAACAACCTGACGATCACGAAGACCACGACGGTGGATAACACCGGCGGCTTCCCGATCATGACCTCCGCGGCTGGGAGCCATAACCTCCCGAAGGGCACGTACACGGGCAACGCAGTCAACGCGATCAATATCATTCAGGCTGGTGATTCCACCGTCCCGATCGGCAGCAATACCACCTGGAAGAACCTCGGGGTTCCGTACGCGATCAGCCAGGATGTCTACGTGCAGGGAACCACGGCTCCGACCCTGACCATTGAGCGTGGCGTGATCACCCTCTGGGCGGCTGATACCGCCCTGCATGTGGGCGCCTACGGCCCGGGCCACCTCGTGGCAGACGCCAGCGCCCGTCCTGAGGGCAGCGGTGAGTGGAAGCCCACGGCCTGGACCGACCTTGCCGCCTGGGAACAGGTCGAGGAGCTTGCCTCCGCCAAGAGCCTGGAGCCGGGCTGCGCCCTCTGCACCACCAACCCCTGGATTGTCTTCGGCGCCTGGAATGCCGCTCCGGATCGGGGCGCCTGGAATGGGATCAAGCTGCACAGCGGCGCTGGGGACAAGTCCAAGCTGGTGGGCACGATCATCGCCTACGGCGGCGAGGAGGGGAACTACACCGCTGGCCTTTACGCTGAGGCGCTCGAGGGGAAGACGGTCAAGTTCCAGCTGCAGAACTCCCTGATCACCCACTCCGCCGCGAGTGCCATGGAGTTCTACGGCACCGTGCAAATGCAGCCCGGATCCACCGGCAACGCCTTTGCCAACAGCGCCTGGCCGGTCCGCCTGGCGCCGAACAACATCGGCTCCCTGCTGAAGGGCCAGTCGTTCCTGGAGAACGACCAGCAGTCGATCACCGTCTCGTCAGACGGCTCGGGAGATGTGGTCAGCAAGTCCACCACGTGGTGGAACCACGGAATCCCCTACCAGTTCGAGATCTGGACCTATATTGGCGGGCCGAGCAACCCGGTCGTGACCGTGGAACCGGGAACAGAGTTGCTCTTCCGCCCGGACACCCAGCTCTATGTCGGGTACAACGGCATGGGCAGCCTGGTGGCCGTGGGCACATCCACCGATCCGATCACATTCTCCGGCGTGGCCAAGCGCCCTGGGGCTTGGGAAGGGATCCGCTTCTCAACCGATACCGGCGACAAGAGCCGGCTGGAGTATGTGAGGATCGAGTATGCCACCAACGCCCTGGTCCTTGATGTAGACCTTGGCAATCTCCTCCGAAACTCTACCATTCGCAACAGCTCGCAGATGGGTATTTACCGTGGCTACGGTGCCGAGGGCACCTCCTTCCTGACGGGCCTCGGCAACCAGTTCGAAGGGAATGCCGAAGACGAGAACCAGGAGTAGCAATAGCCGCCCATAGCCAAGGGCTCCCACCCGCCGATGGCGGGGGGAGCCCTTCCTTCTACTTCATGCGCTCGGCAGCGATCGCCTGCAGGAACGTCTGGCTGATCTTCGAGCCGCGGATCGCATCAGCGATCCCCAGGCTCTCCGCCAGCGCCTTCAGGCTGGGGATCTTGCGCATCCGCATCAACTGCTCGGTCATCAGCATTACGTCGCCCTGGTAGTCGACCCACTCGCCGGATCGGGAGTCGAAGAGCCGCTTCCGCACCTGGTAGATGCGGCTCAACTCCTCAATCGGCGTCGCGTGGTCATCCACCCGGATCTCGATCAACTTGCCGCCGGGGTGCTGGGCGCCATCGCCCACCACCAGTAGCGCCGCGGACTGCATGCCACGGGTGTCGCCGCCTGCCTCCTGCCCGGCCTTGAGCCCCGCCAGCAGTCGCTCCGCCAGCGGCCCCTGGGCCTCGGTGTACGCCTTGGCCATCGCCTCAACCACCTGCGGGCCAGCCAGGATATTCCCCTGGCAGGTCCAGCCGTCGCCGGTCAGACCCCCAGCCCACTCCATGCAGTTAGCGCCGGTGTAGGAAGCGGCCCGGCCGGTGGCATCTAGCACGCCGACCTGCCGGATCTTGCGCCCCTCGTCCGCCCCGGTCAGCCGGTCGATCACCTCCTGGGGAGCGAGCCCACGCTCCAGAAGATCCAGGCCCTCTGGGCCGTACTTCATATTCGTATTGGCCTGGGTGCAGACCGCCCCGACCCCGGGCCGGGCCCACGGCACCGCCAGGCCCACAGCGAAGGCCTTGGACTGGACCACGATCCCAATCTGACCGGTCTCCCGATCAAGCGCAGCGAGCGAGAACGTCATGGCATACATCCTCCGTTACGAAGCGTTACGAGTCTTGCCGAGCCTCGGCTACCTGTGCCGGGCGGATCACCAACTCAACCTTCCCGTTCGCCGCCACGCCCGTCTCAACCAGGAACGGCTGGTCAGCAAGGGCCTCCTTCACCTTCTGTGCCACGCCCGGCACATCCTCGGGCCGGCAGGTGATCGAGATCGCCTGCTCGTCGAGGGTGCCATCTGACCGGGTGGCGAAGGGGCGCGCAGAGCGACGGGTCGTTCCCTCGACCAGCCCGACAACGCGGTCCGGCACGGGACGGGGCATGAGGGGGCGGGCCTGCTCATTCCCCTCGGCCGACGTTGGGCGGTAGATCCGGAGCACCCCCCGCAGGAAGAGGTAGAAGGCCCCGGTCTGCACGGCGATCAACTGGGCCCATGGGTTCACGCTGACCAGCGGCACCAGCAGGTAGCGGACCCCTAGCATGGGCAGGCTGTACATGTAGAGTGCCGCAGCGGCCGCCGCTCCCCGCTCCCCGGGCTTCGCCCGCAGTGCAGCGACCAGCGCCAGCAAGAGGCCCAGCAGCGCCGGGCCAAGCATGACATACCCGGCCCGCAGCGGCAGGGCATCGCCCCGGTACAGCATGCCGGCGGCGAGCGTGAAGTCGCTCCAGAAGGCGCCTGTGTAAGCCACCAGCCCAATCCCGAGCCGCAGCCGGGTAGACATGCGCTTGCCGCCCAGGTTGGCCAGGGCGTAGAGCGCAATGAAGGACATGGTCATGAGCACACCGACCAGGAAGAGCGGCCACGCAGGGGGAAAACCCCGCAGCCACGGCACAGCGGCCATGGCAAAAAGACCAGCCAGTAGCATGAATCCAATCTCAATCAGGAGCAACGTGAGCACAGATCAGCGCCTCCCAATCTCCACACTCAATCGCCGGAGAGCGCCCGCCGCTCCTCCACCCGCCGCTTCAGCAGGACCAGCAGCAGGGGTGAAGGGCGCAGGGCGACGGCCCGGCGCTCACCCTGAGCGGTACGGCCGACCACCACCCAGACACTGCCGGAGCCGAAGAGCCAGAGCGGCGGAAAGTGGTCAACCTCCTCCACCCCCAGGTCACGCTCCGAGCCACCGCTCCAACCCCAGCGCCCCCGCCACCGGTGTAGGGCGAGCGGGCCTTCCAGGTCGAGGGCGACCGGCGGGCGAAGGCGGTGCGAGAGGCGGAGTTGCCCTTCCGACACGGCGTAGCTCACGGTGGCGAGGCCGACAATCAGCCAGATCAAGTAGAGAAGAAGGGCCGCCATGATCGCCAGCAGGAGAAACTCAGCCGGATACGCCCGCCCTTCCCCCCGTGCGATCCGCAGGATCAGCCAATCGCCCGCGAAGAAGATGCCCAGCGCCATGCTGATCAACAGGTAGAGTTCCAACCGCGTATCCGGCCTCTCCTGATGTCCATCCATCGTAAGTATCCCTCCGCTTCGAGGACGATCACACCGTTCCATGCCCATTCGGTGCCCGTCTTGCGGAAACCGTTTAACGGTTCGATAAACCCGGCCTCGAATCCTTTACGACCTGGAATGGATGGTGGTGATTAAGTGATAGACAGCAACCCATTCCGGTGCTAAGATTACTTAGCTACACGAAGTATTAGAAGGTGTAAAGGGTGCAACGCTGGCGTCGGGATCTCTATATTCTATGGATAAGTAGCTTCATTTTGCAGATGGGTTTCAGCCTGATCATGCCCTTCCTCTCCCTCTACCTGGAGGAGATGGGGCTACGGGGACCAGCCGTCGATATGTGGTCGGGAGTGATCTTCTCCGCGAACTTTGTCGTCATGGCGATCGTTTCCCCAATCTGGGGCAGCATTTCAGACCGGACCGGCCGCAAACCGATGATGCTTCGCTCCGCCTTCGGCATGGCTGTGGTGGTCAGCCTCATGGGCCTCGCCCAGACCCCCTGGCAAATGCTCGGCCTCCGGTTGCTCCAAGGCTTAGCGGCTGGCTTCATTCCCGCCGCCACCGCCTACATGGCAAGCGTCGCGCCCCGCGAGAAGGCCGGGCACGTGCTGGGGCTGCTCGGCACCGGCAATATGGCCGGCTCAATCCTCGGCCCGCTGGTCAGCGGCGTCCTGGCACAGTGGATGGGCTATCGACCGATTTTCTACCTGACCGGCCTCTCCTGCCTGATCTCTGGCTTGATCGTCCTGTTCCTGGTCAAGGAGCGGTTCACCCCGGTCGAGCATAAGCACGAGCAGCGCGGGCTGGCTGGCGGCCTGGCGTTTGTCCGGCAGTACCCGATCGTCATGGCCATGTCGGTCGTCCTCTTCATGAACATGTTCTCAATCCTGACCGTTGAGCCGGTCCTGGCCCGCTACCTGCAGATTCTGGATGCGCCTGCGGAGTGGGTCACCACCCTCTCCGGCCTGGTCTTCAGCGTGACCGGGGTGGCGACGATCATTGTGGCACCGCAGGTGGGCAAGCTCTCCGACCGGATCGGCTCCCGCCGCCTCCTGGCGATCGCCCTGGCTGGCGCATCGGTGGTCTATATCGTCCAGGGCTTCGCAACCGCTGTCTGGCAGATGATCGCCCTCCGCTTCGTCCTCGGCCTCTTCACCGGCGGGTTGATGCCCGTCGCCAATGCCCTGATCGCCCGGTCTATTCCCCGAGAGCTACAAGGGCGGGTCTTTGGCCTTACCAACTCGGCGATCTCGATCGGGAATACGGCGGGTCCCCTGGTGGGCGGCTTCGTCGCCTCCACCTTTGGCCTCCGCTCAGTCTTCCCGGTAACCGGCGTCCTGCTGGTGCTCGACCTGGTCTGGGTGCTCCTCTCAGTCAGGGACGTGGCCCCCATTCCCGATACCGAACCCGCCGCCTAAACACCGGAGCCCCGGGCCTGGATCACCAGGCTCGGGGCTCCTTGCTTCACTTCAGCTTCTTGATCGACCTGCCCGGGGTGGTGACAAAGTAGGCCTCGGGCCGCCGCTCCTTGCGCGGCGTGACCGAACCGCCCTCCCGGACCGCATGCAGCAGGCCCAGGTCCACCTCGCCGATCACCGCCATGCCCTGGTTCCAGTCGCCATCGGTCAGGACGCCGCCCTGCGGGAAGGGAATGTCGCACGGGGTAATGATCCCCGACCGGCCGACCGACTGCTCCAGGAATCGCACCGGCAGCCCGCCCACCAGGGCTGAGTGGACCACGTAGACCTGGTTCTCAATCGCCCGGGCGTGGCAGGAGTAGCGGACCCGCCAGAATCCCTGCTTGTCATCGGTGGCGGAGGGCACCAGGATCAGGTCCGCCCCCGCCTCCGCCGCGAGCCGGGTCGGGTCGGGGAACTCAATGTCAAAGCAGACCTGGACCGCCAGCCGCCCCACCGGGGTGTCAAAGACCTGCACGCCGTCGCCGCGGCCCAGGCACCAGGGGTCGACCTCACACGGGGTCATGTGGATCTTCTCCTGGGTGAAGAGTTCGCCCGAGGGCAGGAAGAGGTGCGCTGTGTTGTAGAGCGTCCCCTCTTTCTCTGTCAGATGGGTACCGGCCAGGATCGTCATGTTCGATGACTTGGCCAGCCCGCTGAACAGCTCCCGGTAGGGCGCCGTCCAGCGATCCCAGTCCGGGTCCAGCGTCGCCAGCGGCCCGGTCAGGTACTCGGGGAAGAGCATCAGCCGGCAGTTCGCATCCTCCGCCAGGCGGACATAGTGGACCACCTGGGCGGCAAACTGGTCAAACCCCGTGATCGGCTTGTGATCGAACTGGATCGTCGCGATCCGGACCCGCTTGTCGGTCATGCGCTATGGCCTCCATTCCAGCAGCAGGGCGTTATTGCCCGACTCCTCATCGATCAGGTAGTTGTGTACGACCTGCACGGGCTTCAGTCCTGCCTTTAGCTGCGCCGTGATCACCGGATCGATGATCCGCCCCGCGATCACCTCGGCGGCGTAGGCCTCTGGCGTCAGCCGGTCAGCATACCTGTGGTAGCCCGGCATCCGCCCGCCGGCCATGAAGCGGGTCAGCCCCAGCCGGCGGACCAGGTTGAAGCGAGCCTGGTACATTGCCTTGGCCACGCCCTTGCCACGGAAGTCAGGCCGCACGGAGACATCCACCCCGTAGAGCGTGTCGCCCTGCGGGTTGTGGGTGGTGATACTCCCGCTGTCGGTCACCACCGCCCAGCTGTGGTCCGGGTGAGCCGGGTCGAATTGCACAATGAGGGCGGTGCAGGAGCCGACCACCTCGCCGTTCACCTCGGCACAGAGCGCCCCCTCCGGGAAGATCCGCAGGTGGCCCGCAATCTGCTCCCGCGACCAGATCTGCTCCTCGGGGAAGGGCGGCGGGAAGCACTCCCGTTGAATCCGGTAGAGCGCATCCCAGTCATCCAGCGTGTAAGTACGAACCTTGATCTCCATGCGACCCACCTCCGTGTTAGATCTGCCCCATCAACCACTGCGCGATCAGACTGGTCGTCGCCACCAACACCCAGAGAATGGCGCCGAGCGCCAGTGGGCGCCAGCCCGTGCGAGCGATTGCCCTCAGGTCTGCGCTCAACCCCACCGCAGCCAGGGCCACCACAATCAGGAACTTCCCCACCTTGGGCAGCCATGTCGTCAACTGGTCTGGCACAAGCCCCAGGGAGACCAGCAGGGCGGCGGCGAGGAACCAGACAATGAACCAGGGGATCAGTTTGGAGAGCTTGACCCCGGCCCCCTGCCCGGAAGCCCGCAGGCGAATGGCCGAAAGGCCGAAGACGATCGGGATAATCATGATCGAGCGGGCCAGCTTCACCACGGTGGCGTAGCTCCCTGCCTCCAGCCCGTATGCGTAGGCCGCAGCCACCACCGACGAGGTGTCGTTGATCGCCGTGCCCGCCCAGAGGCCGAAGGCCTGCTGCGAGAAGCCGATCAGGTGGCCGATGGCCGGGAAGAGCAGCACCGCTACAATATTGAAGGCAAAGATCGTGGAGATCGAGTAGGCTACCTCCCGCTCCTCCGCCTTCACGACCGGTGCCACGGCGGCGATTGCGCTGGCCCCGCAGATCCCGGTCCCCGCCCCCACCAGGGCAATGAGATTCGCAGAGACTCCGAGGGCTCGTCCGATCAGCCAGGCGGCGGACAGGCAGACCAGGAGGGTCGTCAGCATGACCAGAAGCGACTCCTGACCGGTCTCAAAGACCTGCCCGAGCGACATGCCGAACCCCATGAGGATAATCGCCAGTTGGAGCACTTGCTTGCTCGCGAGCTGGAGCCCCGGCTTGAACCCCGCGCCCGGCTTGCGAACGGAGGCGACCAGGAGCCCCAACAGGATCGCGAAGACCGGTCCCCCAATCACCGGGAGGAGTTGACCGAAGTAGTAGGCGACGGCGGCCAGGGCAGCGCTCAGCCCAAGGCCGGGAAGCCGGGACGGCGTTGGCGAGGTCGAGGTTTCGGGCACCGTCAAATGGCCTCCTTATGGACATATCGGGGATATCTGCACCGCATGATAGCACCTTTGGCCCCGTCTGACCAGAGCTTTGAAGGGTTCGGGCTGGTATTAGATCCGCTGATAGGGCATTGGTTGATCCGCACCCTGACCTATCTAACTATTGGAATCGTCCGAATTCTGCATGGCGCAACGCCGCTTCCTGGTGGTAGGGTGAAGGTGGAGGTATCCCACGGTTGCCCACCGCTCTCGAAGGGAGTTGATCGCATGTCGAGCGCCGCCATGCCTGCGACCTTATGGAAGGATCCCTTTGCCGAGCGCACCGCACGGGGCCTCTTCGCCGCCCCCTGGATCGAGACGCCCTCGCCCGAGGGCATCGCCACGGTACAGCAGCTCTCCGAGACGCTGCTGCAGACCCCGACCCGCCCCGACGACATGTCGGTGATCCTGGGGCACCTGCTGGCGGTCCATGGCCATTGCCAGCGGGCCGCTGCGTCCCGCGAGCCTCGGGCGGCCCTCCGCTGCTACAGAGACGCCCTGCGAGAGTGCGAGGTCACCCTCTCGCGGCTGCATAACGCCAAGGCCGGTTCGCCGGCAGCCCTCGCCGCCTGGGCGCTGGGCGTCCACACCCTGATCCGTGCCCAAATGGCAATGACCACCGACCCCGACCAGGCCCGACACCTGGCCTACGAGGCGCTCCACCAGCTGAGCGGTATCGCCGATCCCCTCTGCGACGGCGCCGAGACCGATGCGCTCTATGCCATGCTCCTCGTGCGGGAGCCGGCCGACCTGGAGAGCCAGCAGGCCAGCCTGACCGACGAGGTCCGCTCGCTGGTTGCGAAGACCGAGGGCGAGATTCAGCAGCGCGAGGCGGCCATGAACCGGGCCTTGACCACCGTGCAGGCCAACCATGCGAAGGCGCTCTCCCTGGCCTTAGGCTGGGGACTGCTCAACCTACTCCTCCTCGCCACCGGCCCGCTGAACGCCGTCTACGCCCCGTCATCGCCGTGGAGCCTCCCCTTCCTGCTCTACCTGCCCCTGTTCTGGTACCAGACCTGGCTCCGCCCGTTCAAAGATGGGCTCAACTTCTTTGACTACCTGCGGGCCCTCCGCCGCCGCTCCCTCAACGAGTTCATAGCCGCGGCCTCCGACCTGCCCGACCCCAAGGAGCAGCTCTTCGACGCCCTCACCCCCATGCTGGAGCAGGCCCAGCGGGATCACGACCGGTTGGCCAGCTTCTACCTCTTCAAGCTACCCGAGCACTGCGACACCTGCTGGAAGGCAAGAGCGACGGTCGAGGGGGCCAAGGAGCGGCTGAAC
>Ga0196970_1001538_pt1 | contig 14869 bp, 7 predicted proteins | sample S1v_513CmetaG_FD_148672 | JGI IMG/M metagenome (GOLD analysis project Ga0196970, IMG submission 148672) | Soil microbial communities from Anza Borrego desert, Southern California, United States - S1+v_5-13C | ecosystem: Environmental > Terrestrial > Soil > Desert | place: USA: California...
CTGCAGATCGATACCTTCGCTTGTCTGTACATGGCGCTGATCCTGGTCGCCACCCTCGCCTGCGTCACCCTCGCCCACGCCTACCTGGGTGATGGCGGTTCGGGCTACCCGGGCAACCGCGAAGAACTGTACCTGCTGATCCTGATGGCCGCCGCCGGTGGTCTGGTGCTGGTCAGCGCGCAGCACCTGGCCGGTTTGTTCATCGGCCTGGAACTGCTGTCGGTACCGGTTTACGGTCTGGTGGCTTACGCCTTCTTCAACAAGCGTTCGCTGGAAGCCGGCATCAAGTACATGGTGCTGTCGGCGGCCGGTTCCGCGTTCCTGCTGTTCGGTATGGCGCTGCTGTATGCGGACGCAGGCTCGCTGAGCTTCGTCGGCATCGGTCAGGCGCTGGCTGCAACGGGTCTGCCGAGTTCGCTGGCACAACTGGGCCTGGGCATGATGCTGATCGGTCTGGCGTTCAAGCTGTCGCTGGTACCGTTCCACCTGTGGACGCCGGACGTTTACGAAGGTGCGCCGGCCCCGGTGGCGGCGTTCCTCGCCACGGCTTCGAAGGTGGCGGTGTTTGCGGTGATGGTGCGTCTGTTCCAGATCTCCCCTGCCGCCAGCAGCGGTGTGCTGAGCGACGTGCTCAGCGTCATCGCCGTCGCGTCGATCCTGTTCGGTAACCTGCTGGCCCTGACCCAGAGCAACCTCAAGCGTCTGCTCGGTTATTCGTCCATCGCGCATTTCGGCTACCTGCTGATCGCTTTGGTGGCGAGCAAGGGTCTGGCGGTGGAAGCCATCGGCGTGTACCTGGTCACCTACGTGATCACCAGCCTCGGCGCCTTCGGCGTGATCACCCTGATGTCGTCGCCGTACAACGGCCGCGACGCCGACGCTCTGTACGAATACCGCGGCCTGTTCTGGCGCCGTCCGTACCTGACCGCCGTGCTGACCGTAATGATGCTGTCGCTGGCCGGTATCCCGCTGACCGCAGGCTTCATTGGCAAGTTCTACATCATTGCCAGCGGTGTCGAATCGCACCAATGGTGGCTGGTCGGTGCGCTGGTGCTGGGCAGCGCCATCGGCGTGTTCTACTACCTGCGCGTGATGGTCACCCTGTACCTGATCGAGCCGAACCTGCGGCGCCACGACGCCCAATTGCACTGGGAACAGAAGGCAGGCGGCGTCATGCTGCTGGCCATCGCCCTGGTCGCGTTCTTCCTGGGTGTCTATCCGCAGCCATTGCTGGTGCTGGTACAACAGGCGGGACTGGCGGGCTGATTGCTCTGTTAGAACTGGAAACAAAAAACGGCACCTTCGGGTGTCGTTTTTTTTGCGCGGGTTTTCCGCAGCAAACAGTACGTGGCGAGCGCCGCGTCCGGTCCGGCTTACGGAGTCGAGGTCTTTTTCCCACACGCCAGTTGCGATGTCTCTCCTCCCCTCTATCGAACCTTCTCACCCCACCTGTTGACGCTTCCTACAGGTGTTTTTGCTACCGGACTCTAGCGTTGAATAAGCAGCGAAATGGATGGCTCGGAAGCCTTGACCGATTCGCTTTTTCAGGACAACACTATACGTAGGCAGCGTACAAAACATGGATGCTCTTTTTATCGAACTCCCTGCGTTTCAGAAGCACCGCGACGATTACCTGGACGAGGACCTGTTCCTCAGTTTTCAGTTGGAATTGCTGAAAAACCCCGAAGCAGGCGATCTCATCGAGGAAACCGGAGGGCTACGAAAAATCCGCTTTTGCGATCAACGAAGAGGCAAAGGCAAGCGCAGCGGATTACGCATCATTTATTACTGGTGGTCAGGCTTCGATCAGTTCTGGCTGTTCACCGTCTACAGCAAAAGCGATCAAGACGACCTGACGCCGGCGCAGAGAAAACTGTTCAGGCAAACGCTGGATCGAGAACTCAACACGAGAACCCACTATGAAACGTGACATTTTTTCCGAACTGATGGATGGCCTCGAGGCCCTGACCGATGAGCGCCAAGGCAAGATCACGCTGCGCACCCACAAGGTCCAGTTGCCCAAACTGGTGCCGATCACCGCCGAAGAAGTGGTCGCCATCCGTCAACAGCTCAACCTCTCCCGATCGGTGTTCGCGATGTATCTGCGCACCAACACCCGCACGCTCGAGAACTGGGAACAAGGTCGAGCTACGCCCAATGCCCAAGCGACGACATTGATTCGTCTGGTCGAGCGTTTTCCGCAGACGATCGAACAGCTGGCGGCACTGAGCTGAAATTGAAGGCTCAATCCACCTGTCTGGTGGAATAACAAACGCCCTTGCTCGATAAGAAAGGGCGTTGAGTCCGTCCAGAAGTTTAATCAGGGCTTTACAGTAGACGGTACATCGTTAATTGTCTGAACAACTCGAATTTGGTGCTTGCCGATTCGCCAAGCGTGATTCAATGCCCACTCTTCACCATTGACGTAGACATCTGCCAGATGGGAGCCATCTACGTTTTCGCCGCAACCATGAGGAGTCGGCACTCGACCATTTTTTCACCTCATAGAAGCCAACCAGCGAAGATCAATTCACGTCCCCACGATAAAGTGCATGCAGACTTATTACTCAAAAGCCAAAAAAAAATTAGAAAAGTATGAAAAGGTATAAAGAAACACGACCAACCTGTCAGGTCTGACAGGTTACGACTCTCCCATTTTTCGTTAGCGTGACCCTACCAGGCATTCCCCTGATGCCACCTCATCTGGTAGGAGCTGCACACTCATGGCCGACGACATCCCCTCGCTGATGAACGCCCTCATCAAGTCCGACGCCCCGTTAAAAAGAGGCCGCCGCGGCTTCGCAGCCGCCATGCAGAAAATGGGCTTCACCTCAGTCTTCGATATCGTGCGCCTGCCCAGGTCCGCCTCCGCTCGTCAATTGGCCCGGTACAGCGATGCCAATGCCGATGCGAAATCACACTGGAGCCTGACCTTCCCCAACCCGACTGCCCAGTTGGCGATGCTCCAATCTGTCCCAGACATCATCGTGCACATCAGCTACACCGCCCGCTGCGAAGGTGGTTCGCTATGAATGAACACCAGCAGCCGCCGCACCAATCGACGATGCAAATCAACACCCCGGCCCTGCCCAAGGGTGGCGGCGCCATTCAAAGCATCGGCAAGGGTTCGGCCGGCGTAGGCAGCAAGGGTACGGCGTCGCTCGAACTGCTTTTGCCGATTTCAACCGGGCGTGGTTTTGCCCCTGCGCTGGGGCTGGGTTACAGCAGCAGCACCGGCAACAGCCCCTGCGGCATCGGCTGGCAACTGACGGTCGACGCGGTAACCCTGCGCACGGTCAATGGCGTGCCGGCGTATGACGGCAGCGACCAGGTGGTGGGCCCTGACGGTGATGTGTGGATGCCCGAGCGCAATGAAAGCGACGGCGAGCTGATTTCCCGCAGCGCCAGAACCTACAACGGCCTTGCCCTGCCCACCACCTATTCCGTCGTGCGTCACTGGCCGCGGGTCGAGGGTGCCTTCACCCTGATCGAGCACTGGTCGACCCTGGTGGACAAGCCCGGTTTCTGGCTGCTTCACGGCGCCGACGGCAGCCTGCACATTTATGGCAGCACCGCCAATTCGCGCCGGGCCGATCCGAACGACCCGCAGCGTGTCGGCGTGTGGATGATCGAGGAAAGCCTCAATACCCGTGGTGAACACATCGTCTACGAGTACAAGGCCGAAACAGACCTCCCCGCTGCCCCGCAGTATCGTGACTACCGAGCTCAGCGATATCTCAAACGCGTGTGTTACGGCAACGAAAAGGCTTTTGCGCATCTGTACGCCTGGGACACCGGCAGTTGGGAAAACCAGCTGTGGCACTTTCAGCTGCTGTTCGACTATGGCGAGCGCAGCAGCGATCTTGAAACAGTGCCGACCTTTGCCGAGCAGCAGCCCTGGCCCGAGCGCAGCGACCCTTACTGGATCTACGCCTATGGTTTCGAATTAGGTAACCGACGCCTGTGCCGACAAGTGCTGATGTTTCATCATTTCCCCGAAGAGCTGGGCGATGACCCGGTGCTGGTGCAGCGCCTGCTCCTGCAATATCGCTCCGATCCGCTTGGCTACAACCACTTGATTGCCGCTCACCAGCAGGCTTACGACGGGCTCGGCCAGATCGAAAGCCGACCGCCCATGGAGTTCAGCTACAACGCGTTCGACCTCGCCCCGACACCCCAGGGCTGGAAAAAATTTCTCGACATGCCCGGCCTCAACGACGGTCAGCAGTATCAGATGGTCGACCTGTACGGTGAAGGCCTGTCGGGTGTGCTGTGTCGCTATGACCAGGCCTGGTATTACCGCGAGCCATTGCGCGCAAAGGCCGGCGGCGACGAAGTCGTCTACAGCGAGTGGAAACGCCTCGAACATGTGCCGACGGCTGACTCTGGCAAACCGATTCGTCAGTCCCTCACCGACCTGACCGGCGATGGCAAGCTCAACTGGGTCCTCGCCACGCCGGGCATGTGCGGATATTTCACCCTCGGCCCGGACCGCAACTGGTCGGGATTTGTGCCGTTCGATGCGTTTCCCGGCGAGTTTTTCCACCCGATGGCACAGACTGCAGACCTGGTGGGTGGCGGCCTGAGCGACCTGACACTGATCGGCCCGCGCAGCGTGCGCCTGTATGCCAACCGTCGCGCAGCAGGATTCACCGACGCCGTCGATGTACCTCATCGAGAAAAAACCGCCGCGGGCGACGACGATTACCTGCCCGTGCTCAGCAACAGCCCGACCGAAGTCGTTGCGTTCGCCGATGTCATTGGCAGTGGTCAGCAACATCTGGTGCGCATCCGTCACAACGAAGTCAAATGCTGGCCGAATCTGGGCCGTGGGCGTTTCGGCAAGGGTTTTGTGCTGTGCGCCCTGCCCTTCGCCTACAGCGAATTCAATGCCTCCCAAGTGCTGCTCGCCGACCTCGACGGTTCGGGTGCGGCTGATCTGATCTACCTGGAAACCGCGCGCCTGCGGGTGTTCATGAATCAGGCTGGCAGCGGCTTTGCGCAAAACTCAGTCGATCTGCCCTGGCCGGAGGGCCTCGCCTACGACCGGCTCTGGCAGGTCAGCAGCGCCGACCTGCAAGGCCTCGGCTGTTCCAGCCTGATCGTGACGCTGCCGCACATGTCGCCCCGCCACTGGCATTACGACTTCGTCAACGTCAAGCCGTATCTATTGAACAGAAGTTGCAACAACATGGGCGCCAGCAGCGGCGTGACTTACCGCAGCTCGGCGCAGGAATGGCTGGATGAAAAACGTGAGCAGATCGCCGACGGGGTCGACAACCCGGTTTCAGCACTGCCGATGGCCATGCATTTGGTTAGTCGGCAAACCCAATGCGATGAAATCACCGGCAACAGGCTGATGCAAATCTTCAGCTATCGCGGCGGTTACTACGACCGCTTCGAGCGCGAATTCCGCGGTTTTCGTCTTTTGCTGCAAAACGACACCGAAGCATCGCCAGCCGAACGTGCGACCGCCGGCTTCACCGCGCCCATCCTCAGCAAGACCTGGTTCCACACCGGCGAGGCCATCGATCCGCCGAGAACCGGTTATTACGACGGCGATGTGGAAGCGGTCGAGCTCAAGCCAACTTTGCTGCAGAACTACCATTTCAATGACGGTTCGGCGCAATCCTTCACAGTGGCCGATGACGACAGCGCCCGAGAGATCGCCCGTACCTTGAGCGGCCGGGTGCTGCGCTCGGAGGTCTACCCGGCGGACGATAACCCGGATACCGCCGTGCCCTATGTGGTACAGGAGCATCGCTACGGCGTGCGGATATTACGGCCTAAAAGCAAATATCAACCGTACGCGGTGATCTTGCCGCTGGATGTCGAATCGCTGAGCTACCAATACGAGCCATCGCTGGCTGACGATCCGTTGTGTCAGCACCAACTGAGCCTTGAGTGGGACGCCTACGGCAGCAGCCTGCATGGTTTCACGGTGAATTATGCGCGACGCCGGACCCTCGCCGACACGCCACCGTTCAGCGATGAACGCCAGCAGAACTGGTGGCGCCACGCCCATGACGATGCGCAACAGAAATGGTATCTGAGCCAAGTCAGAGCGCAACCGATCCACCTGCCGGATATCGAGGCATGGCGCCTGCGCCTGTCCTTCCAGCAGCGCAGCAATGCGCTGGTGCTGGAAAAAGCCGCGCTGAGCGCGCAGCAGATCAACCACGAACACTTCTTGCAGATGAGCGGCGACGACGGCGAATGGGCGAAACAGGCCGTGCTGGCCAGCCTGTCATTGCAGCGCTATATCAACCCGCAAAATGCTCAGACCCTTGAACCCGGCGAGGCCACCTTTGCGGGTCTGCCGGGGTATGGGGAAAGGGCGGAACTGGATGCCATCGCCCTGAGCGCTTACGACAAACTCAAGAATGCCGACGGCGAAATGCCCTTCAATCTGAAAGAAAAACTCGAATCGCCAGAAGTCGGCTATCACATCATGCCGCTGTTTTTGCCGACAGCCGCAGAGACCGCAATCGCCGATCCGGACGATGCGAAGAACTATTTGTGGTCGGTGCACCGAGGCTTCCCCACTTACCACGGGTTCGACAGCTTTTATAACCTGGAGAAATACCGCGAAACCCGTAGTCACGGCGAAACCCTGATCATCTATGACGCGTACGGGTGCCTGACCACCGCCGTGACCTTGCCCGACGGTTGCACCACCCGCAGCCTCGATGTGGATTACCGCACCTTTCTGCCAGCGTCCATCGAAGACGCCAACCGCAATATCCAGGAAGCGCGCTACAACGCGTTCGGCGAGCCGTTGGTCACCAGTTTCCATGGCACCGAACTGGGCGAGCCGGTGGGCTTCGACCCATTGAGCAGCTACGTGCCGCCGCCGGATCGCGATCCGATGGCTGCCATTGCCGACCCGAAAAACGCCATTGGCCGGTTCGCCAGCGCCAGTTTCTGGGACACCTTCAGCTGGATGGGCCGCATCTCACGCAACCCGCAACCTGCACCGGACTGGTTGGAGTGGGCAAAGAATCACGGTTTCATACTGCCCAGCGGGCACCTTTGCGATCACGCCCGACAACACCTCGCCGGTCTGGAAAATCCCGACGCCAACGAGACGCTGCTGCGGCAGCAGATCGACGCAGCGCAACGCGAACCGGTGTACTCCGTCGCGCTGCTGGCGGACCGTTATCCCGATGACCCCGAGATGCAAGTGCGGGTCAGTATCGCCTGCCTCGACGGCTTCGGCCGCTCATTGCAGACCAAGCAGGAAGTAGAATCGGGCATATCCTGGCAGGTCGGTGAAAACGGCGAGTTGATTCTCAACGCCAACGGCCAACCGATAGAAGCCGAGGTACCGCGACGCTGGCGCGTCAGCGAACCGGTGGAATACAACAACAAAGGTGAAAAAGTGCGGATCTACCGGCCCTACTTCGCCGATCAGCCGCGCTACATCAATGACCGGTCAATGCGCGCGCATGCCTTTCATGATCAGCAGTTCTACGACGCCGCAGGGCGTCCGACCGAAACCGTGCTGGCGAAACAAATGCTGCAGGGCAATCCGCCGACGATGAAACACCTGCGCCGGCAAGTCTGGTACTGGATCTGGTGCAACGTGGCCTTCGACGAAAATGATTTGTTCGAGCCTCCACCGGAACAACGGCGGCGCAACTGGTGGTCATGAATCCGGGCATCCACGCACAGACGCCGCACCTGAGCGTCACCGACAACCGTGGCTTGCCAGTGCGGCAGGTGGCCTACTGGCGCGAGGACGCCAGCGAACCCGAGGCGCGCATCACATCCCGTCACCATGACGCTGCCGGGCGGCTGGTGGCACAGCGAGACCCGCGCTTGTTCGCCGACGCGTCAGCCCCAGCCGACCTCGCCACGGTGTATTCACTGACGGGACAGGCGCTGACGACGCTCAGTGTCGACGCCGGCTGGCGCGTCAGCCTGCTGGGCGAAGCACGTCAACCGCTACACGGTTGGGATGGCCGGGGCAGCCAACGCAGCATCGAGTACGACGAACAGCTGCGGCCACTGGCAGTGTTCGAACACGCGCACGATGGCGAGCCTTTGTGCGCCGAGCGTTATGGTTATGGCGGCAGCGATCCGACGCTCACCGCACGTAATCAGTGCGGGCAACTGATTCGGCACGATGATCCGGCCGGCACGCAGTTGTTCGAACAGTTCGGATTGACAGGTGGGGTTGTGCAGCAGACTCGGCATTTTCTGCGCTCACTCGATTCTCCCGACTGGCCCGAATCGCTGCCCGACCGCGACGTCTCGCTCGAACCCGGCGCAGGGGCTACGAGCTGTTCGGTTTTCAATGCCCTGGGCGAAACCATTGAACAGACTGACGCCAAAGGTCACCGCCAGTTCTTCGCACAGAGCCTCGCCGGACAGTTGCACGAAGTGCGCCTGCAACTGGATAAACAACCCCAACCGAAAACTCTGGTCAACGCCATCCAGTACAACGCACAAGGCCAGACCGAGCAGGAAACCGCCGGCAACGGCGTGATCACCGCATTGCACTATGCGTCCGAAGATGGTCGCCTGACCCGACTGCAAGCCAGACGCAACGACGAACTGCTGCAAGACTTGCACTATGCCTATGACCCGGTCGGCAATGTCATCAGCATCGACGACGCCGCACTGCCGGTTCGCTACTTCGCCAACCAGCGCATCGAGCCGATCAACCGCTATGGGTATGACAGCCTCTATCAGTTGGTCAAAGCAACGGGATGGGAGGCTGGTGGCGCCAATCAGGGCCCGTCGTTTTCGGCATTCAACGACCCGGCCGCAGTCACCCAGTACACCCAGACCTATCGCTATGATCGCGGTGGCAACCTGCTGGAACTGATTCACGGAGGCGCGCAAGGACATGGCCATCGCCTGCTCGCCGCCGCCCAAAGCAACCGCTGCCTACCCGTATTGGATGGCGTGGAACCGGACGAAGAAGATTTCCGTAACGGCTTCGATGCCAACGGCAATCTGCTCGCCCTGCAACCGGGGCAGTCTTTACATTGGAATCTGCGCAACCAGCTGTGCGAAGTCCGACCTGTTGAGCGTGACGGAGCGGCTGTCGATCTCGAGCGATACGAGTACGGTGCCGACGGCATGCGCCTGCGCAAAGTGCAGCAGATCCAAACCAACGCCCGGACACTGATCGCTGAAGTACGTTATCTGCCGAATCTGCAAATCCGCACCCACAGCGGCACGGGCGAAACGTTGCAGGTCATCAGTGTTCAGGCCGGGCGTAGCAGCGTGCAGGTTCTGCACTGGGAATCCGAACCGCCCCAAGGCATCGCCAACGATCAACTGCGTTACAGCCTCAACGACCATTTGGGTTCTTCCACGATGGAACTCGACCTCACGGGCCAGATCATCAGTCATGAGCGTTATCACCCTTTCGGCACCACCGCATGGTTTGCCGGGCGCGGGGAAATCGAGGCGAGTTATAAAACCCTGCGCTATTCGGGCAAAGAGCGCGATGCGACGGGGCTTTATTACTATGGGTTCAGGTATTACGTGGCGTGGATGCAACGCTGGATCAATCCTGATCCAGCGGCGGACGTTGATGGCTTGAACCTTTATCGTTTTGTCCGCAATAACCCGATCATCTGGGTAGATGTCGAAGGCTTGGCGCCGGTGACGCTTTTATATGGATTTGAACATGTCAGGTCACGTGTCCTGAATGGCCTTGCCACAGCGTCGCCACAACAAAGCTTCGTTCGTATCGATGAAATCAATGACGCTCTCCAAATCAATATGGAAAACGCTTCTTCTGACTTTGAAGGGTTCAATGAAATGATCCGCGAAGGCATTGAAGTAGAAGACGACAACGTCGATTACTTTATGCAGGCCACCCCCAGTTACCAAGGTACTCCTGCAGAGGCCCGAAAGTTGCTGCAAGGTTGGTCCGACTATTTGAAAAGTAACGCTGCGGCATTTGATATCACCCGAAAAATCCAGAGTTATGAAACAAAATCCACCAAGGAAGTCGGCCAATTCTGGAAAAAAAACCTACGTGAGCCGCTGTCAGAGCACGATGTCCAAAATGTTACTTCAACGCTACAAGACAGTCCCGAGGCGTTGTTCTCCTTGCGCACTGCCAGTTCGATCAAAGCAGGAGACGCCGTGATCAATTGGCAGTTCCGTCAATTCTCAAAGCTGGCGTTGGACTGGATGGCAGGCACCTCTGAAGCTGGGGAAAACTCAGGCGTGGTGTTTTTGGATGTCATTGCCCGATCCCCCGATTTTGTGTTCAAAGAGTTTGCACAAGAAACGTTTACAACCAAACCTTACAAAGACGCCGGAGCGGTCTATGGAAAATCCTATAATCCGATTACACATTCCGAACGTCGCCATCTACAAAAGCAAATGGCCAAGCCCGGCTCAAATTATGCCAAAAGAGTACAAATGATCGGTCTTGATCAGGCCAGGCAGTTGTCGAACGCATAGACTTCCAAGAGCCAGATAAAACACCAGAACGACGCAGGATTCCCATTACATGACGAAATTGTTTTTCCCCTTCACCTCCGCGTTATCCGCAGCGTTTGATGTGTTGCCAGTCAAAGGTGACGGCGAGGCGCGGGACGAATACACCAAGGTCGGGGGCGCTGCGAAAGAGATCGCCAGAGCGGCGGCGAAGGCAGTGAGTTGGGCAAGTTTCATCGTTGATTCCTCGTTTAAGTAGCTGACGGGATCAAGGTAACAATCCGAACCTTGCGTGACGGTGGCGGGGAAATTACATATCCGTTATGTGCCGGGCACTCTTTCGAAGCCGGACACAAAATCAACTGTGGCAGTCCGCCTGCTGGCGATGAGCATTCGCTTTGGCACATTGCATGATGCAAAGTTGAGGCGATTGATATCGAAGGGCTGCTTAGCAGACCTTCGATATCAATCGCCCACTCAGCATCTGCTTCAGATTCCTCAAAGATTTGGTTTTTCTAGCACGCCCCGCGCTTTTGGTCTTACAGCGATATAAAAACTTGGAAAATCAGCGTGAGGGGAAACAGATCTTTTGACGCTGGTGGCTTCCATATCCAAAGCCTTCAAAATTTGCGCAGTATTTTTCCCATTGGGCGTTGTGAAAAAAGCTTCTTTCAACTCAATAGAATCACTTGCAAATTTCTCGGTTGCCGCCAACGTTTCCTTGTTCTTCACTTCATTACGAACCATCATAGATGGGTAATCAGTTATACCCATATATGCAACCTGAACCAGCTGAACATCACTTGCAAAAAACTGCTTCGTTTTGCTTTCTTTATAATTACCTCTGAAAATCCAAACTCCTGACGGGTGATATTCATTGATAAATTCGTCCTTGATGACCTGCCCGCCACTTCCATGGCCCTCAGGAAAAATCATTCTGCCAGAGCTGATTTTTACAGCGTCTATAGGCTTGTGCTCCAGAAGCGTATTGAGTTGCGTAATTCGGTCAATGTTATTCTGAAAATAATCAGAAACACGACTCAAAAATTCCTCATTGACCTTCACCGTATTAATCTCGGGCATCTCATCAGGAGCGTCACGCGGTAAGTCATTTAACAAATCATCAACTTGATCAGGGTGCTCTTGCTTAGTCGTTACGTTGTTTGGAGGCACCGGACTAAGTCCTGTGTACTCCCGCAGGGAAACGGGCGAGTTCCTCAATACACGAAATAAATTCAACCCATCAACGTACCACGCTGGATCCGGATTCACCCATCGCTGCAACCATGGTGCGTAATATCGATATCCATAATAATAAAGCCCGGTTGCATCCCTCTCCTTACCCGAATAACGGATGGTTTTATACTTCGCCACCAAGGCACTTTTACCTGCCCAGCACGCCGTACCACCAAACGGGTAATAGTGTTCCTGACTCAATATTCCTGCGCCGTCGTCCAATTCCAGCGTGCTGGAACCGAGATGATCACTCAGGCTGTAACGCAGTTGATCGCCCTCAACGCCCTCAGGCCAATGCAGCATTCGCACCTGATTACGCCCGGCTTCGACACTGATCACATGCCGCTCTTTTCCGTTCGCTTCGCGATGCACCTCAACACCCGGCAGATAACGCACTTCTGATTTCAGGGTTTGCCCGGATGTCTGGCTGAGGCATGTTTTACGCAAGCGATGGCCGGGTCGATCGTAAACATAACCTTCTTCGTCATTCGGCTCGTCCCGGCGTCGCACCAGCGTCACTCGTCTCAATAGACCGCGCACATCCCAGCTCATGGCCTGTCCGCGCTGCAATTCCAACTGATTGCCAGCGAGATCAAACCCTTCCGAAATCTGCGGTTCTCCCGGTAGAGAGCCATCGTCGCGCTGGGCCAGACTTCGATTGCTGCAAGCAGAGGTGAACATCGAAAAAACCGGTGCACCGCTGTGATGGCGGGTGATTAGATTGCCCGCCGCGTCGTAGGCGAATGTCTGGGTGTAGTTGCGCCGCTGCTTCGGGTCCAGCGGTGTGGGCAGCAGATCCGGTAATGCCGGGCCATGGCTCGGCTGGCTGACTTCCCAGCCTTTGGCCTCAACTAACTGATACAGGCTGTCATAGCGATAGCGGCTGACCGGTTCGATGCGCTGGTGATTGAAGTAAGTCACGGCCTGGGTTTTGTCTTCGAGGCTGACGATATTGCCCACCGGGTCGTAGACGTAATGCAAATTCTGCAAGGGTGTTTGTTCGCCGGCGGCTGCGCTGAGCTTCAGCAGCCGACCATCCTCAGGGCTGTACTCTGCGCGGGTCGTGACACCATTACCGGCGGTCTCATGTTCGATCTGCTCATGCGCGTTGTAACGGATATCACTGACCAGACGTGTGGGTGGCTTACCTTCACCGCCAGGGAGAAGCCATGTCGCGGACAGTTGTCCCGCCACGTTGTATTGCCGCGTTTGGGCATTGCCCATGGCATCGGTCTGCTCTTTCAATTCGCCCGTCGGGTAGAACACGTAGCGGGTGACGTAGGACTGCGCCTCCAGAAACACATCACGGTGTTCAGGGTCGCCAGGCCAGTCTGGCAGATCGAGGTCCGCCAGCATGCGCCGCGATTCGACCAGCTCGGCACCGGCCAAACCATAGTCGCGGATGAGCCGGGTGCCCGCCGGGTCATCATGGCGGATCAGGCGACCGCACTGATTGTGCTGGGCAAAGAGATCATCCGCATCGGCATAGCTCAATCGCTCAACCACACGAGGCGGTTCGCTACGGGCCTGCTCCGTCACAACAATCGGGCGCTGCAGGTTGTCATAGTCGCGATGGCATTCGCTATCTCGGGCGTCCCAGGAACAACGCAATGAGCGGGCCTGATCCGGCAAACTCAACTGCCACCCGGCGTCGACGCTGTCCGTCAGCAATGCCTGCCCGCTCAATCCGTACGTGGTGGCCAGGTTCGGCTTCGGCGCCGCTCCCCACAATCGTGGATCCCACGATGCCACCTGACGCCCCGCTGCATCGAACACTTGCCGGGTAATGCGCGGGTCGATGTCGGGCGAGTCCGGACGCCGGCAGTAACCGACGCTGCGGATCATCAGCGAACGGGAATCGATGACCGATAGCGTCGGCGTGGCGGTGTCGTGATGAACATCCATGGTCACAAGCGTCCTTTCGCACCTATGGGTGAAGAGTGAGCGCTTTTGCGGTTTACCGATACTGTAAGAACTAACAGGTGCCTTCCCGGCAATGGGCCCCATCGCTTGCAGGCGCGCTCCCACAGTGGTTCCAAGTGCACTCGGAATTTGTGAGCGACGCAGAAACCTGTGGGAGCTTGCCTGCAAGCGAAAGCGGTGGATCAGGCGCCAAAAAAAACGGCACCTTCCGGTGCCGTTCGCCTTTCACAGCTCCCCTATCACTTGCGCGCATCCGCCCACGATTTCAGCAGCTCGCTATAGCTCACGGTTTCGCCCTTCGGCTTCTCGTTGGCCAGTTTTGGCTTCGGTGCGCCCGGTTGGTCGAACCAGTATTGCGCGTCGCGTTCCGGGTTCATTTTCGGTGCGCACACGGCCTGGGCCTTGGAGCGTTCGAGGCGTTCCATGATGCGGTCCTGATCCTTGGCCAGACCATCGAGCGCTTGTTGCGGGGTCTTCTCGCCGCTGGCGGCTTCGGCGATGTGGCTCCACCACAGTTGCGCCAGACGCGGGTAGTCCGGCACGTTGGTCCCGGTCGGGGTCCATTGCACGCGGGCCGGGCTGCGGTAGAACTCGACCAGACCGCCGAGTTTCGGCGCCATATCGGTCATCGCCTGCGAGTTGATGTCTGACTCGCGAATCGGCGTCAGGCCGACGATGGTTTTCTTCAGCGATACGGTTTTCGAGGTAACGAACTGCGCGTACAGCCACGCCGCCAGTTTCTGCTTCTCAGGGGTGGACTTCATGAACGTCCACGAACCCACGTCCTGATAACCGAGCTTCATGCCCTCTTCCCAATACGGCCCGCGCGGCGATGGCGCCATGCGCCATTTCGGCGTGCCGTCGGCGTTGACCACCGGCAGGCCCGGTTTGGTCATGTCGGCGGTGAACGCGGTGTACCAGAAGATCTGTTGGGCGATGTTGCCCTGCGACGGCACCGGGCCGGATTCGGAAAAGGTCATGCCCGCCGCTTCCGGTGGTGCGTATTTCTTCAGCCAGTCGACGTATTTGGTGGTTGCAAACACCGCTGCCGGGCCGTTGGTGTCGCCGCCGCGGGTCACGCTGGAGCCGACCGGATGGCAGTCCTCGACGCGGATGCCCCACTCGTCCACCGGCAACCCGTTGGGAATGCCCTTGTCGCCACCACCGGCCATGGAGAACCAGGCATCGGTGAAGCGCCAGCCCAGCGACGGGTCTTTCTTGCCGTAGTCCATGTGCCCGTAAACGCGTTTACCGTCGATTTCCTTGACGTCTTCGCTGAAGAATTTGGCGATGTCTTCAT
>Ga0196970_1001539_pt1 | contig 14867 bp, 12 predicted proteins | sample S1v_513CmetaG_FD_148672 | JGI IMG/M metagenome (GOLD analysis project Ga0196970, IMG submission 148672) | Soil microbial communities from Anza Borrego desert, Southern California, United States - S1+v_5-13C | ecosystem: Environmental > Terrestrial > Soil > Desert | place: USA: California...
CCCGCCTGGTCGGCCAGGTGCAGGCCGAGACCCGCAGCGCGGCAGACTCGGTCCTGACCGGGGGCCAGCAGGTGGAGGCCTCCAGCCGGCTGATGGACCGGGTCGTCACCGACCTGCGCTCCATCTTAGCCGAGACCGCGGGCATCGAAGGCGGCATGGTCTCCATTTCAGAGCACGCCGCGGTGGCGGAGGAGGCGGCCCGGAAGCTGGCCGACCAGATCGCCGCGGTGGCCGCCGTTTCGGCGCAGACGACCGCAGAGGCCGGGCGGATGGCTGAAAGCAGCCGGGAGGCGTCGGCCTCCATCAAGGCGATCAGCCACGTCTCGCGCCATTACGCCAAGATGCCCGGGCAGGTGCAGGCCTCGCTGGCGCCGGTGGAGCGGACGGTGGCGGAGGCCGGAGCGCTGGCCGTGGAGCTTGAACGGCAGATCGCGGGTAAGCAGGAGGAGCTGACGGGCCTGGTCCGCTACGCCGACTGGCAGCCCTGGGAGAACTGCCGCACCTGGTGGCACCTGGACCGCTTCCTCCAGCAGCACCCCGATATCCAGATCAAACATCTGCATCTGCTCAATTCGGACTTTGACGGCCAGTTGGCCCTACCCGAGGCGCCTGATGTGACCTGGGCCGCCCCGGACTGGGCGCCCCAGCTGCTCCAGCCCATCGATGATCTGATCGAGCGGGACGCCTTCGACCTGTCGCCCTTTGTGCCCGGCGTCGTTGACTCGCTCCGCCGGCTGGGCGACGGGCGCATCTTCGGCCTGCCCATGCACATCAACATGCCGTTGATGGTCTACAACAAGCATCTGTTTGAGCAGGCCGGCCTGCCATACCCCAAGCCGGGCACCACCTGGGAAGAGCTGGTCCCGCAACTGGCCAAGCTCCGGGAGCGCACGGGTGCCTACGGCATCGAAATCGATATGCGCAACCAGCACTTCCTGCCCTTCGTGCTTCATTTCCTGGCCCCGGCCGGCGCAGCGCTGATGGATGATGCCGGCGCCCGGGTCCTCACCAGCCCCGCCGTGGAAGAGAAGCTGCAGTTCCTCTACGACCTCAGCCGGCAGAATCTGCTGTTGCCCTACGACCAGCTCTGGGCGCCGGTCCGGCCCTTTGTGGAAGGGAAGGCGGCCGTGCTGATTGGCTCCACGGCCACGCTGCTCTTTACACCCATTCGGGAGATGGCCGCCCGTGGTGAGCTCAACTTCGTGCCCGAAGTGACCGCCCATCCGACCTTCCGGGCCCGGCCCGGGGTGACGGCGGCCACCAACTTCCACCTCATCGGCCTGCACAGGTTCGCACAGGACCGCGAGGCGGGCTGGCAGTTGCTCAAGCACCTGGTCACGGACAAGGAGCGGATTCGCGGCGACATTCTGCGCTGGGGCCAGGCGCCGGTCCAGTGGGACGACGGCGTTCGGGCTGCCTACGCCGAACTGGGCCGGCAGGGCGCCCCGACCCGCTACCACGAAATCTGGAGCGTGCAGGCCGCCCCGATGCCGCAGTACATCCTGACGCCGGGCTTCCGCCGCCTGGAGACGGTGGCCGGCCACGAACTGGCCCTGCTGATGGCCGGGCAGAAGCGGCCCCCTGAAGTGCTGCAGGCGCTGCGGGCCGCGCTGGAGCGCAAATAGAATAGACGGAGGCGCCGGGGGTGAAGTCCCCGGCGCCCCTTCTTTTCACCTGTCAGGGCACGGAATTTCGCTTGCCGGATCTCAGTGTTACTGGGAAAATATGGGTGACACCCAGTTTCGCTGCACGATCAACCGACAGGGGGTAGATGTTTCGTGATCAAAGGTCGAACCCTGACCGCCGCCTTGCTGGCTGTGGCCCTGGCCGTTCCGTTCGGGGCCTCCGCCATGGCAGCCAACCCCGCATCCGGCACCACATCCACGGGTCAGACCCTGTCCATCCAAATCGACGGCCCCGCCGACGGTTCCCGGGTCAACGTGCCCAGCGGCAGCGTGACCGCCACCGGCACCGTCTCCATTGGGCCGCTCTCCGATTCCGGCAACGTGGTCTACGTGGTCGACGTCTCCGGTTCCACGGTGAACCCGACGAACCAGGACTGCAACGGCGATGGCGTCGTCAACAGCGCTGACAACGTCAACGGCGATGGGTACGTGGGCTCAACGCTGGACTGTGAAGTGGCCGGCGTGATGGCGCTCAACGCCAGCCTGGCGGGCTCGCCCGGGGCCGAAGCAGGCCTGATCATCTTTGGCAGCGCCGCTGCCATCGCTGACGTGGGCCCGGCGGCGGGCCAGCAGGACTTTGTGTCACCTCTGGATGCCGATGCGAACGGCAACGGCCAGTCCGACATCGATGATGTGGCCCGGTCGCTTCGCTCCACCGGGCAGGCCTTGCTCTTTACCAACAAAAGCGTGGGCACCGGCACCAACTTCGACGCTGCCCTCACCTCCATTGCCGGCGCCTTTGCCAGCAAGGCGGGCGAGAACAACATCGCCTTCATGCTCTCCGACGGCCAGGCCACGCTGAGCACGGCGCCCGGCTCCCCGCTCGCCAACGTGGCGGCGGCGGGCATCAAGGTGAACACCTACTCCGTGGGCGGCGCCAGCACAGGCTGCGGCGCCACCGCCAACCTGCGCCGCATCGCCGATGCCACGGGCGGCACCTGCACGGAAGTGACCGACCCCAGCGATCTCTCCTCCGTGCTGGTCACCCCGGCCACCATCAGCAAGGTCGAAGTCAGCCTGAACGGCGGCGCCCCGATGATGGCCAACCTGACCGGCAACAACTTCGACATCCCCCTGACGCTTCAGGGTGGCATCTGGAACAGCATCGCGGCCACTGTTACGGCCAGCGACGGCACCACCGCCACGGCGGACGTCCTGGTGTACGGCAACCGGGCGCCCACGGCGGACGCCGAGGGTCCGTACACCGTGAACGAGGGGTCGTCCATCACCCTGAACGGTGCAGCCGCCGACCCGGACGGTGACGCAGTCTCACTCACCTGGGCGCCCGCGGCCCACCTGAGCAGCGCCAACGTCGCCAACCCGAGCTACCAGGGCATCGACGACATGGTCGAGAACCTGACCATCACGGCTGCCGACCCCTACGGGATGAGCGGGTCCGCCGCCACCAGCGTCACGGTGCTGAACGTCGCCCCGAGCCTGGGCACCATTACGGCGCCGGCGGCGCCCAGCGCCGTTGGCACCACGGTGAACGCCAGCGCATCGTTTGCCGACCCCGGAATCCTCGATACCCACACGGCCACCTTCGACTGGGGCGACGGTGCGACCTCCGCCGGCACCGTCACGGAGGCAGGCGGCAACGGCGATGTGGCCGGCAGCCATATCTATACCACACCCGGCGTCTACACCATCACCCTGACGGTGACCGATAAGGACGGCGGCATGGATTCGGCCATCTACCAGTACGTCGTCGTCTATGATCCGAACGGCGGGTTTGTGACGGGCGGCGGCTGGATCGACTCGCCCGCAGGCGCCTACGTGCCTGATCCGACGCTGACAGGCCGGGCAAGCTTCGGCTTCAGCGCCAAGTACAAGAAGGGCGCAAACGTGCCGGACGGTCAGACCCAGTTCCAGTTCAGGGCAGGGGATCTGAACTTCCACTCCAGTTCCTACGACTGGCTGGTGGTGGCCGGCGCCCGGGCCCAGTACCGGGGCAGCGGCACCATCAACGGCGCCGGCGATTACCGCTTCATGCTGACCGCCATCGACGGGCAGCAGCCGGGCGGCGGCGGGGTGGACAAGTTCCGCATGAAGATCTGGGACAACGCCACGGGCGATATCATCTACGATAACCAGATGGGCGGCGGGGATGATGCCGAGCCCACGACGGTCCTCGGTGGCGGCTCGATTGTGATTCACAGCAGGTAAGTGCGACGCCCGGCTCACCTTCGCAGAGGGGGGCCGGGCTTTTTGTGTCGAATTGGATGGGAGATTTGCCAGTCCGCCTCCGTAGTAGGGGGTGGAATGTGAGGTGATCGGCCTTGACCGATGAGGAGATTGTGACCGGGCTGCGCCGGCGTGAGCCGGCTGCGCTCAACGCCCTGATCGATCAGTACGCCGCCCTGGTCTATGCACTGGTGGATCGGGTGCTGGCCGGTGCCGGCGGGCCGCCCGATGTGGAGGAGTGCGTCAGCGACACGATGCACGCGGCCTGGGAGCGAATCGGGCAGTTTGACCCGGGCCGGGCGCCGCTGAAGACCTGGCTGCTGATTCTGGCCAAGTACAAGGCGCTGGACCGGCGGAGGGCGCTCTTGCAGGACGTAGCGCCGGTGGTGGCGGCGGTTGATGCGGGTGCGGCGCCCGCCCTATCGCCGGAGGCGGAGCTGGTGGGCAAGGAGGAGCGGGCAGAGGTGCAGGCGGCCCTCGGGGCGCTGGCGCCGGTCGACCGCACGCTGGTGTACGGGCGTTACTTTTTGGGAGAACGGGTCGATGCCCTGGCCGAAGCGCTGGGGCTGACACGCCAGGCGGCGGACAACCGGCTTTGGCGAGCCCGGCGGCAGTTGGCCGAGTACCTGAGCGGGAAGGGGGTGGCGGCGCATGACTGAGCGTGATGTGGAGGAGCGGCTGGCCGGCATTGGCCTGCCTGATGATATCGATGAGGTGCTGCTGACCGGGGGGGCGACGCCGGATGCGGCGGCCCTGGAGCGGATTCGGCAGATGACCATGACTAAGGTGGGGGTGGGGCGGGCACCCGTCCGGCCCCGGCCCTGGCGCCAGCGGATCTGGGCGGTGGCGGCGGCGGTTGCTCTGGTCGCAGTGGGTGCCGCCACGGTTGCGCTCGGCCCGTCTGCGGTGCTGGCCCGCCTGCTTTCCTACGTGCCAGGCCTGGGCCTGCGTGATCCGGCCACCGTCCGGATGGCCGCGGCCGAGCCGGTGCGGCTGACCCGGGGCGCCCAGTGGGTCGAAGTGCGGGCGCTGTTGGCCGATGAGCAGGGCGTGACTCTGAACCTGTACGCTTCGGGCGCCCACCTGAGCGTGGAGAACGCGGTCCTCCTGGACGGCGGCGAGGCCGTGAAGCCCAAGAGCGCCAGTGTCGCCACCAGCAGCAATCCTGAGTCCGAGGGCTGGTATTTCTTCGAGCACAAGCTGGACACCGGCGTGCGGCGGGTGGGCTTGATGGTGGAGGGCGCCGATCCCTGGCGCCTGGAAGTTCCCCTGGTGCCGGGCGACCAGCTGATTCCCGCGGACCAGTTCGGCCCCAGCACAACGGTCAACGGCTATACCATCGCCGCCCGGGCCCGCCCGGCGGAGGATCGCCTGGACCTGAGCCTGCTGGTGCAGGGCGCCCCGGCGGGCACCCGGATCACCTCCCTAGGTCGGAACTTCGGCGCCCTGCCCGCGACCCGGCTGATGGAGGTAACCGCAGGGGGACGGCCGCTCACGGCTGTTCCCGGCGACGGCGGGGTGATGGGTGAGCTCTGGCTCAGGAGCTTTGCGCCCGTGCCGGCCGGCTCGACGGTGACGGTAACGGTGCCGGCCCTGGAGGCCGAAGAGCCCGGCGAGACCAGGGTACGGCTGCCCGTGACCGGAGGCCCGGTCAACCGGGAAGTGACCCTGGGCCGGTGGAAGCTGACCCTGCTCCGGGTGGAGCCGGACGAAGGGGGAATCCGGGTCTATGTGGACCTCGGGCCCCATCTGGCGACCAGCCTGGCCGGCTTCGCCGGGCTGGAGGCGGGCGGCAGGGCGACGTCCTGGGGGTACCAGAGCGATGAGCAGACCGGGCGCATGACCTGGTTCCACGTCCCGCAAGAGGCCTTGGGCAAGGGCAGCGTCACGCTGACGCTGAAGCGGCCGACCGTGGTCATTGAAGGGCCTTGGGTCATCGAGGTTCCCGTACAAGGAAAATAAATCTGGTTCCCTCTGCACAATGGTATCGAACCAAATGTTGAACCCTCTCGTATTGGAATATGGGTGAAGATCCATACGAAAGGGGGTGACAAAATGGGCATCAAAAAGGTGCAGGGTACCACTCGGCCCGTCGACTACACCAAGGACCGGCAGCCCAATGTGAAGAACCCGATGCTGCTGATTTACGCGGACGGGCGGGCACAAATGTCCGTCCGCTGCAAGGACCTGTTGGCGATCACCGCTGTTACCACCCAGGCCCTGATGGACCAGGTGCTCGCCGTGGCCGAGGGGGTCAAGGACCCGGAGTGCTGGACCAAGGAGGATGTGGCTGCCTTGTGTGACAAGGTCGGCCGCACGCCGTTTCCGACGGTCGTCGAGGTGGAGCACCTGGAGGGGCAGGGCTCCCTGCTGATGCGGGTGCCGACGGTGATGGGTTCGAGCGTGGCGGAGCTCTCGTATCCGAAGGGGAGCAACCGTCCCTCCTTCAACCTCCTGCCGGCGCTGAAGGATGAGAACATCAGGGTGCCGGAGGATATGTGCCTCGAAGTCCCGGTCGCACTGGTGATGGACAGGGGAATGCTCAAGGTCGAGGCGAAACTGACCCGGGGCAAGGAGCGGGCGGTGAAGAAAGAGGATAACGAGACGAAGAAGGACCCTGAGGAAGAAGAGTAAGCCACACGAATGGGCCGTCAACCCGCAGCGGGCTGGCGGCCTTCTGTTATGCCCCCCGTCTTGACAGCGTACTGCCTGCTACTGCCAGGGTGTTGCGCTGCGATCGGTTCCATATTGTTAAGCGATCTAGGAGCTATCTATTCCGTATTGTTAAGCTACTTATGTCCTGTCGGTAACATGGTGTTAACGCACGGCCCGAGAGGTCGACTATCCATTCAAGTTCGCCCGCACACCGCTTCAGGAGAAATTCAGGGGACGCAGGTACGATACGTTTGGAGGTGACAGGGAATTGGCGTGGACGACGCCGGTCATGGAAGCCTTTGGTTACCCGGGTATCGTCTTTGTCATTCTGGTGGAAAACCTGTTTCCGCCCATCCCGTCAGAGATCGTGCTGCCCTTTGCTGGCTTTTTGACAACCCGGGGGAACCTTACGCTGGTCGGGGTGATCGGCGCATCCACCATCGGGTCGGTGCTGGGAGCAGGGGCGCTCTACTGGGTGGGGCAGTGGTTTGGGCGAGTGCGGATTTACGCCCTGGTGGCCCGGTTCGGGCGCCTGCTGACTGTAAGTGAACGGGACCTGCAGCGCGCAGAGAACTGGTTTGAGCGCTACGGCAGCTGGACAGTGCTCTTTTGCCGGATGATCCCCGTCATCCGCAGCCTCATCTCCATCCCTGCCGGTTTGGTGCGGATGAACCTGTGGACTTTTCTGCTATACACCGCGATCGGCTCCCTGGTCTGGAACCTGGTGTTGGTCGGCGTCGGGGCGCTGCTGGGGGCAGCCTGGCCCACCGTAACCGCCTGGGTGGGGTACTACCAGAACATCGTGATCGCGGCTGCGGTGGTGCTGCTGGCTGTGGTTGGCCTGGCACGGCTCCAGAAGAAGGGGAGGAATTGACGCTACTTTCGTCAAACTCTTGTTCTCAAACCTGGGGGGGACTCACCCATGCACATCGAGTTTGACGGCACGGTCTGGTTCTGGCGGGGCCCCGCCCCTTGGTACTTCGTGACCATTCCGGCAGAGCAGTGCCAGGAACTGAGCGCCGTCTCGAGGTTCGTCACCTACGGCTGGGGCATGATTCCGGTACAGGCCCGCATTGGCCAGACCGAATGGGAGACCTCCCTGTTTCCCAAAGATGGTCAATACCTCCTGCCCGTCAAAGCGACCGTTCGCAAGGCGGAGCAGATCGACGAGGGCGACCAGGTCACAGTCCGGCTCGCCGTCCCGCTCAAATAGCAGACCAGCGCCGCAGTCCCCGCAGCGGGACCCGCGGCGCTGTGCTTTGAAGCACGATCTGTTTGCCCAAATCACCCCGTTCGGGGTACACTGTAAGGTAGACTTTTACCGGAGGCGAGCCATTTGCCCCGTCCTGATGCACAACCGCCCCGCAGCGCCCGCGAAGCGGCGCTCCGCGCCCTGCGGGATGTCGATGTCAAAGAATCCTATGCCAACCTGGCGCTCGACGCCCACCTGACCCGCTCCAAGCTCGAAGGGCGGGACCGGGCCCTGGCCACCGAAATCGTATACGGCGTCACCCGGCGCCGCGGCACCGTCGACTGGGCCATCGCCCAGGTGGCGACCCGGCCCATCGAGCAGATCGATCCGTACATACGGAACATCCTGCGCTCCGCCGTCTATCAGATCCTCTACATGGAACGGATTCCGCACTCCGCCGCCGTGGACGAGGCGGTCAACTTGGCGCGCCAGTACGGCCACGAAGGCGTGGCCAAGTTCGTCAATGGGGTGCTCAGAAACTTCCTGCGCAAACTTCCCACCCTGCCCTGGCCCGACCCCGCCCAGGACCCCACAAGAGCCCTCGCCATCCAGCATTCGCACCCCGAGTGGCTGGTGGAAGCCTGGTCCGGCCGCTTCGGCGCCGAAGATGCGGTCAAGCTGATGGAAGCCTCCAACCGGATTCCACCGCTCACCATCCGCATCAACACGCTGAAGACCAGCCGCGACGAAGCGATCGATGCCCTCGCCCAGGAAGGCGTCAAAACCGAACCGACGCCCCACTCGCCCCACGGCCTGATCATCCACGACCTGACCTCCGCCAGCCACCTGGACAAGCTGAAGGCCATGAAGGCGGGCCTCTTCGCCGTGCAGGATGAGTCCTCCATGCTCGTCGCCCCCGTGGTCAACCCGCAGCCCGGCCAGACCGTCATCGACGTCGCCGCGGCCCCGGGCGGCAAAACGACCCACATGGCCGAGTTGATGGAGAACGAGGGCAAAATCATCGCCGTCGATGTCCACGAGCACAAAATCGACCTGGTCGAGCAGAACGCGAAGCGCCTGGGGATCAAAATCATCGAAGGGCTCTGCATGGACGCCCGCGAAATCGGCAAGCTGATGGCAAACCGGGCCGACGCCGTCCTCTGCGACGTGCCCTGCTCCGGCCTGGGCACCCTTGCCCGGCGCCCCGACGCCCGCTGGCGCAAGACCCCGGAAGACGTCGAGCAGCTCGTCCCCATCCAGCGGGCGATTCTGGAGAGCGCCGCCCTGGCGGTCAAGCCCGGGGGCACCCTCGTCTACTCCACCTGCACCATCGAACCCCGCGAAAACCAGGAGATGGTGGCAGCCTTCATCGAGAACAACCCCGACTTTTACTTTGATGACATCCGCCCCTACCTGCCGCCGTCGCTGGCAAACGACGCGCAAGACGGCTGGATTCAGCTGCTGCCCCACATCCACGGCACCGACGGCTTCTTCATCGCCCGTCTGCGCCGCAAGGGGTAACGCCACAGAAAAAGCGAGGGATGAGCGTGACCACGGCCAAGCGCCCCCTGGTGGGCATGACAATCGAGGAGATGACCGCCTTCGTAGCCGAGCTGGGGGAACCCAAGTTCCGCGCGAAGCAGCTCTTCCAATGGGTCTACGAAAAATGGGCCAAATCCTTCGATGAGATGACCAACCTCTCCAACGCCTTCCGGGCGAAGCTGGAGGAGCACGCCCTCCTGCGACTGCTGGAGGAAGAAACCCGCCAGCAGGCATCTCCGACCGAAACGGCCAAGTACCTCTTTCGCCTGACGGACGGTCAAAAGGTTGAGTCGGTCCTGATGCGCCACAGCTACGGCAACGCGGTCTGCGTCACCACCCAGGTCGGCTGCCGCATGGGCTGCACCTTCTGCGCCTCCACATTCGGCGGTCTGGTCCGGAACCTAACGGCTGGCGAAATCGTCGATCAGATTATCATGATGAGCCGCGACCTGCCTGCGGGCGAGCGCATCGGCTCCGTGGTGCTGATGGGCTCCGGCGAACCCATGGAGAACTACGACGAATGCCTCAAAGCGATCCGGCTGATGCATGAGCCCGATGGTCTGAACATCGGCTACCGGCATATCACCATATCAACATCCGGTCTGGTGGAGGGGATGCGCAAGCTCGCCGACGAAGGGCTGCCCATCACCCTGGCGCTCTCCCTGCACGCCCCCAACGACGAACTGCGCACCCAGTTGATGCCCATCAACCGGAAGTACTCCGTCAAGGAAGTGCTCGACGCCGCCATCGACTACGGCGAAAAGACGGGGCGCCGCGTCACCTATGAGTATCTGTTAATCGAAGGGGTCAACGATAACCCCGAGCAGGCCCTGGAGCTGGCGGGCCTCTTGAAAGGGTCGCTGGCCCACGTCAACCTGATTCCCATGAACCCGGTCAGCGAACGGCCCCAGTACCGGCGCCCCGGCAAGGAACGGATCACCCATTTTCGCGACCTGCTCGAGGAGAACGGGGTGACCGCGACGATTAGAAGAGAGATGGGCGGCGATATTGACGCCGCCTGCGGACAGCTACGCAACCGTGTAGCCCGAACTCGAGGGGAATCGAGGAGTTGAGCATACTGTGCGCCTAGTCTTTTCCCACCGCTCCGACCCCGGTCAGGTCCGGCCCAATAACCAGGACGCTTATTCATTTGATCTGCTCGACCCGCGTGGCAACGCAGCCCTGCTGCTGGTAGCCGACGGCATGGGCGGCTATGAAGGAGGCGAAATCGCCTCCCGGATTGCCGTGGATACGGTTCGGTCACGCATCCTGGGCTCCGTCGCCGACCTTGCGGAGCGCGGCACCCTGGGCGAGGGGCTCGTGCAGGCCTTTGACGCGGCCAACCGGGCGATACTCCAGGCCCAGCGGGAGCTGCCCGACCAGGGCAGCATGGGCACCACGCTGACCGCTGCCATCATCTGGGCGGACCGCATTATGGTCGCACACATGGGCGACAGCAAGGCCTGCCTCCTCCATGGCGACGAGGCCAGCCTGATTACCAACGATCATAACGTGGCCGGCGAACTGATGCAGAGCGGTCATCTCACGGCGCAACAGGCGGCGGTCCATCCGCAGCGCCATGTGCTGACCCGTGCCCTGGGCATTGGCGAGGCGATCGTCGTGGACCGGCGCGATCTGGTCTGGCAGCCCGGTGACACGCTCCTGCTCCTGACCGACGGCCTCTCCAACCTGGTGCCGCCGGCCGAAATGGCTGCGCTGGCTGCAGGGGACTTCGAGGGCCTGAGCGACCGGCTGGTCGACCTGGCCAACGAGCGCGGCGGCCCGGACAATATCACGGTGCTGGCCGCCCGGTGGGAGGGTAGCTCCAAATGATCGGTAAGATTTTCGCCAATCGCTATCGCATCGAAGAGCGCATCGGCGGCGGCGGCATGTCGCTGGTCTACCGCGCCTACGACCAGCAGTTGGACCGGGCTGTGGCCGTCAAGGTGCTGCGGGGCCAGTTCGGCAGCGACGAGGACTTCGTCCGCCGCTTCCGGCGGGAGGCCCAGAACGCCGCCAGCCTGTCTCACCCCAACGTCGTGCAGATTTTCGACGTCGGTCGGGAGGACGAGCAGTACTTCATCGTCATGGAACTGGTTGAAGGCCAGACGCTCAAAGAGATGATCACGGCGCAGGGGCCGCTGCCCATCGCGGAAGCGACCCGCATTGCTGTGGAGATTCTCGCGGCGCTCTCGCACGCCCATAACAACCGGATCGTCCATCGCGACATCAAACCCCATAATATCCTGATCGCCCGCGACGGCCGGGTCAAAGTGACCGACTTTGGCATCGCCCGGGCGACGACGACCGATACGGTCACCCACACAGGCTCCATCATGGGTTCGGCCCATTACTTTTCGCCGGAGCAGGCCAACGGCCAGCCGACCGATGAGAAGTCCGACATCTACTCCACCGGTATCGTCCTCTATGAGATGGTGACAGGCAGCGTTCCCTTTCAGGGCGACAGCCCCATCAGCGTGGCCCTCAAGCACATCCGTGACCGGGTCATGCCGCCGTCGCAGCGCAACAGCGAAGTGCCATCGGAGTTGGATGAGATCATCCTGCGGGCCCTGGAGAAGGACCAGGAAGACCGGTTCCCCTCCGCCGACGTCATGCGCGAGGTGCTGGAGCAGTTCGCCATCGATCATGCGGCCGGCCGGACCCATATGTCGTCAGGCGACTTTCCGACCATGGATCTGCGCGGCATGAAGGGGCGCCGGACCCGCCGCCAGCTGGACGGAGACGACGAGGAAGAGGAAGACGAGGAGGCCGAGCGCAGGGCGGGCCGCCGGGCCTGGATCTGGGTCGGTGTCATCGCCCTGATCATCGTCGCCCTCGCGGGCGGCGGCGTCTGGGCCTTCGTCAAGTACCTGAGCGTGCCGGACGTAACGGTGCCGCCCGTCGTCGGGCTGACCGGGCCGCAGGCCACCGACCTGCTGGCGAAGTCCAAGCTGGTCCCGAAGCTCGCGGACCAGGAGTTCGACGATGCGCCTGCGGGTACGGTCATCAAGTCGAACCCGCCCGAAGGCTATCGCCTCAAGCAGGGGCGCGACGTCGTGCTGACGCTCTCGAAGGGCCCCAACCTCAAGCAGATTCCCGACGTGCGGAACATGTCGCTGGACGAAGCCCGGCTGCACCTGGAAGGTGAGGGCTTTGCCGCAGCACCGGACGTCACCCAGCGCATCCATGAGTCCACAGCGGGCACCGTCATCGAGATGTCGCCCCCTCAGGGCACCCAGGCCCAGGCGGGCACCGAGGTGCACCTGACGGTCAGCGCCGGTCCCCGGCGGGTGCCGCCGGTGGTGGGCCTGACCGTGGCCGAGGCCACCAAGCGGCTGACCGAGGCCGGTCTGGTGGTGGGCAACCGCGACTACGCCCCGGAAACGACCAAGGCCCGCGACACGGTGCTCTCCACCACGCCGGCGCCCGGCACAGCCGTCGCGGCCAACTCCCGGGTCGACCTGGTGCTGGCGGCGGGGCCGTCCACCGTTGGCACGGCGTTCTCCGAGGAGCTGAACGTCCCCGGCGAGCTGACGCTTTGGTACGATGTCAAAATCGAACTGATCGACGTGGTCAACGGCGTGCCCAACACCACGGTCATCTTCAGCGAAAAGCGTATGGGCGGCACGAAGATCACCGTCAACGGCCAGTTCTTCGGCCAGGCCCAGCTGCGCATTCTGGTCAATAACGAAGAGAAGAGCCGGATTCCGGTGCCCAGAGAAAAAGGAGGCGCCTGACGTGTGGCGGTAGGACAGGTGATCCGGGCTCACAGCAACATCTACTACGTACTCGCCGACGGGCAGGAGGTCGAGTGCCGGCCCCGGGGCCGCTTCCGCCTGGAGAAGACCGGCGTGCTGGCGGGCGATCTCGTGGAGATCAGCCTGGAAAAGGACGGCGAAGGGCGCATCGACAAGATTTTGCCGCGCCGCACCGAGCTGCAGCGCCCGCCCATCGCCAACGTTGACCAGGCGATTGTGGTCTTTACCATCCGGGAGCCGGAGGCGGACTACCTCTTCTTGGACCGGGTGCTGGTCCACGTAGCCCGGACCCAGGTGCAGCCTGTGCTGGTGCTCAATAAAATCGACCTGCTTACCGATGAGGAGGTGGCGGCTTTCCGCCGCCTCTACGGCGAGCAGGTCGGATATGATGTGGTCACGGTCGCGGCTCGTGCGGGACTGGGCGTAGACGAGTTGCGGCCCTACCTGCGGGACAAGGTCTCGGTGCTGGCCGGCCATTCAGGCGTGGGCAAGTCGCGCCTGGTGCGTGCCCTGGACCCTGCCCGGGACGATATCAAGGTTGGCGAGCTTTCGGCCAAGATGGGGCGGGGCAAGCATACGACCCGGCACGTGGAGCTGATCCACCTGCCCGGCGGCGGGCTGATTGCCGATGCCCCGGGCTTTACCTACCTGGAGTTCCAGGAGATCGAGAAGCGGGACCTGCCTGCCTGCTTCCCCGAGTTTGATCGGTATCGGCACGACTGCCGGTTCGACGACTGCATGCATGCCAAGGAGCCCGACTGCGCCGTCCACGCGGCGGTGGAGGAAGGCCATATTGCCCGGAGCCGGTATCACAACTATCTCCTCTTCCTCAAGGAAGTGGAGGCGCTTAAAAGGTGGTAGGGGATTACGCATGGGTAAGGCGATGATCGATCCGTCCCGCATCAAGATCGCCCCTTCGATTCTGGCCTCTGACTTTGCCGACCTGGGCGGCGAACTGCGCCGCATCGCCGAGGCCGGGGCGGACTGGGCCCACCTGGACGTCATGGACGGTCACTTCGTGCCGAACATCACCTTCGGCCCGCCGGTCATTGCGAAGATGCGCCCCAAGACCGACCTGCCGTTTGACGTCCACCTGATGATCGAGCATCCTGAGCGGTACGTGGCCGACTTCGTCAAGGCCGGGGCCGATATGATCACCGTGCATGCCGAGGCCTGCACCCATCTGCACCGGGTGCTGGGGCAGATTCGGGAGGCCGGTGTCAAGGCGGGCGTGGTGCTCAATCCGCACACGCCGGTGAACGTGCTCGAGAACGTGCTGGACTTGCTGGATATGGTGCTGATCATGTCGGTCAACCCCGGGTTCGGGGGGCAGAAGTTCATTCCCGCGGCCCTGGGCAAGATTACCCGGGTCAAGGAGATGCTGACGGCGGCCGGGCTGGCTTCAGCGGTGGAGATTCAGGTAGACGGCGGTGTTGATGAAAAGACGGCGCCGCTCTGCATCGCTGCCGGGGCAACCTGCCTCGTGGCGGGGACGGCGGTCTTTGGCAAGGCGGATTATGCGGCTGCGATTGCTGCCTTAAGAAAGTGAGACATTTTTTACCGCAGATTACGCGGATTTTTGGATTATGGGATTCAAACATCGGCACGTCCTTAATGATCCATCTGTGAAATCCCATAATCTGCGTAATCAGCGGTAAAGATGTATTCATTCCCTGAGCAGGAATCCGCCCGCATAGAGGCAAATACTTGAAGTATTGATCGACCCCCTTATGGAGGTGGCCCGATGGGCGCCGAGCAGCAGTATGTCGTCTTTCGCCTGATGGGGCAGCTTTTCGGTGCTGCCATCGATGTTGTCCGTGAAGTGAACCACCTGACCGCGGTGACCCGTCT
>Ga0196970_1001540_pt1 | contig 14866 bp, 10 predicted proteins | sample S1v_513CmetaG_FD_148672 | JGI IMG/M metagenome (GOLD analysis project Ga0196970, IMG submission 148672) | Soil microbial communities from Anza Borrego desert, Southern California, United States - S1+v_5-13C | ecosystem: Environmental > Terrestrial > Soil > Desert | place: USA: California...
TCCTCCCCCAGACAACTGGCGATCAGCGGCGAGGTAAAAGGCAGCAGGCTTGACCAGCGCTCGCGTCCGGACAAGGCCGGCAGCGGCACGGCGTAGCTGTCCAGCGATGCCGCGATCACATCCGGATCAGCGCCTGGCGAACTGGCGCGCTCGCGCAGCCATTGCCGCGGTGGGGTGCCGACCAGTTCCTGGAAAACGCGGTGGAATTGCGCATAGCTGCCGAAGCCGGCGTCCTCGGCCGCGCGCAGCAGCGTGTCACCGTCACGGAATCGGGTCATGAAGCGCAGCAGGCGGAAGCGATTGCGCCACTCCACGAAAGGGCGCTGCGTTTGTGCAACAAACAGCCGGCTAAGGTAGCTGGCCGCCACGCCGGTGCGGGCAGCCAGTTCTGGCAAGGTGAGGCGGCCGCCTTCCTCGCGCATCAACAACAGTGCGCGGCCCACGGCTGGATGCACATCCTGACGTTGCTGGGACGGCACGCGTGTTGCGCGCTGCGCGCGGCGGATCGCGTAGACAATGCCGGCGTTGTAGGTCTCCATGTCGTCGGAGTCCTGCGCGATCTCGCCAAACAAGCGGTCCAGCTCCACCTGGTCACGCGGGCCGATGGCATGGGCCGGTTCGGCATCAATCAGCATCAGCCACTGCGCGGAAACCAGATCCGGTCGCACCGTGCCCACCCACATCTGCAGATGTGCCGAACGGGTCAGTCGATGCCTGCGCCCGGGCGCGATCCACACCATCACGCCAGGCTTGAGCGCGATCTCGGTGTCCTCCAGCTGGTAGCGTCCGCTGCCGCGCAGCACCAGGTTGAACTCCAGCACCGCATGCTGGTGGTCCACCCGCAACTGCGTGCCGGCCGCGGTGCGCCGCAGCTCGCCCACCATCTGACCAGGCAGGGTCACCGAAGGATTGTCGATCAGCACGTCACACGATCACTACCACGAAGGGACGCGAAACATAGCACCGCACTGCTGCCAGCCACCTGACCTGAGTCAAGCGCGATGGCCTCTCTCTGTGTGCGTGTACACCGCGCGTTCGGAATGCGCTGCGGCGCTGCGTCACAGCGTGACAAGCGGTGCGAAGAACATCGCAAGAAACGATAGGACCTGGCCGTCGGGTATGGGGCACATTCAGTTTTCGCGCCACAGGGAGTTGCGCGTCGCCCCGCTTGCGGCCAGTTGAACGCAACGCGGAAAACCCGCACACGCTCTGCTGGTCGCCATGTCCGTCCCATCGATCTGCGCTGGACCTGTCTCCCAACCCCATGCCGCCCGGCCGCGACTTGCCGTGCCTGACGTGATGTATCGGCCCCGGCTGCTTCTGGTGCGCCGGCTGCACTGATACATCGCCGCGGCGCCCTCGCGCCCGCCCCTCCTTCATTTCGTCGACCTGACGCATGCCGCTCGCGGCGTGGCAGGCCGATCTTTGCCGCCCTGTCAGGAGAGAACCAAAGATGATGAGTCACACCCCGGCCCCGCTGGCGATCGCAATCGCGCTGGGCCTGTCGCTGGCGATACCGCAGGCATACGCACAGGCCGCGCCAGTGACCGATCCGCTATCCGCGAACTGCGAGCCCACCGCCAGTGCACCCTGCCCGATCGCCGATGGCAGCCAGATGTCGGCCGCCGCGCTCGCCGCCGGCGACATGTTCGATGCCATCGGCGATGGTTCCGATGCCGACATCGCCCAGGCACTCGGCGAGTCCTCGGTAGCCGCCGGTGGTGCGGCGCTGGCGCTGGGCGCGGGGGCCTCGGCCTTCGGCTGGGGCACTACCGCCATCGGCGATTTCAGCCTCGCCGCCGGCTACGGCAGCAGTGCGCTCGGCTATTCGTCAGTGGCGGTAGGCGGCTACGCGCTGCTGCCGGATACTTTCCTCAATCCGGAGGGCATCGAGATCACCACCGCCGCCAACGGCGACAACGCGGCCGCATTCGGTCCGGGCGCGGTCGCCGACGGCCTGGCAACCTACGCGGCCGGTGCTGGCGCGCATGCGGTTGGCGATCTGTCCAATGCGATCGGTCTGCGCGCCCTGTCCGACGGAATTGCATCGATTGCGATCGGCGGCTGGAGCGAATCCTATGGCCTGTTCAGCAGTGCCGTGGGCTACCAGGCATTGGCCAATGGCGAAAGCGCTACCGCCATCGGCTCCGGCTCGCGCGCGGTGAACTACAACACGGCCGCGATCGGTTCCAACGCGATGGCGGTCGCCGACAACGCCACGTCCGTCGGTGGGATCTCGTGGGCGGGCGGCATCATGTCCACCGCGGTGGGCTCGGCGGCGCAAGCCGCGGGGCTGCGCGCCACGGCCCTGGGCAATGGCAGCTGGGCACGCGACGACTATTCCAGTGCGCTGGGCGCGCTGGCGCAGGCCAATGGCAACGGCTCGATCGCCATCGGTGGTCAGGCGGTGGCCGGCGGCTTCAACCCGTTCCCGCCGCCGCTGGACGACGAGAACCCGTGCTGGGAATGCTACGGCCTGTATCGCGCCGAGAATGCGATCGCCATGGGCACCTATGCGCAGGCGTTCAAGGCCAGCAGCGTTTCCATCGGCTACGACTCGCTGGCCAACGGCGACAACAGCGTGGCGCTGGGCGCCGGCTCCTGGGCCGACCGCGACAATGCCGTGTCCATCGGCGCCTCGCAGGAACGCACCAACAACCAGTACAGCTACCGCACGCTGCAGCCGTTTACCCGGCAGCTGATCAATCTTGCAGCCGGCACCGAGGATACCGACGCGGTCAACCTCGCCCAACTGAAGGCCCTGGGCGCGGTGTTCGGCGGTGGCATCGACCTGACCGGCGGCAACGTCGGCGCACCGGTGTTCACCATCCAGGGGCAAGGCTATGGCAACGTCGGCGCTGCGTTTGCGGCGGTCGATGCGCGCCTGACCCAGGTCGGCAACAGCCTGGGCAACCTGCAAGGCCAGCTCGACAACCTGCCGCCTCCGCCACCGCCCACCGCCAATCCGGATGGCGTGAACTACAGCGACGATGGTCACGGCGCGATCACCCTCGATGGTCAGGGCGGCACGCGGATCAGCAATGTCGCCGATGGCCAGGCCGCGCACGATGCCGCCAACCTGGGCCAGGTCCAGCAGGGTGACGCAGCGACCCTGGCGACGGCGCAGAACTACACCGATGCCAGTGCATCGCGCACCCTTGCCAGCGCCAACACCTATGCCGACGGCACGGCCACACGCGCGCTGACCTCGGCCAATGCCTACACCGACTCGCGCTTCAACACGCTCAACGACCGCTTCGACAACCTCAGCCAGAACGTGGACCACCGCCTCGCCGCGCAGGACAAGCGCATCGACCGCATGGGCGCGATGAGCTCGGCCATGATGGGCATGGCGATGAACGCGGCCAACGCACGCAGCCCCGGTGGCCGCCTGGCCGTGGGCGCCGGCTTCCAGAACGGCGAAAGCGCAATGGCGATCGGCTATTCGCGCCGGATCGGCGAGCGAGCCAGCTTCAGCATCGGCTCGGCCTTCAATAGCGACGACCAGTCCGCAAGCGTCGGCTTCGGCGTCGATCTGTGACCCTCTCTCAAGGAATTCATCGCATGCGCAACGCACACAATCCCCGCTGGGCCGTGCTGGCCTTCGCCCTCGCCACGGCCCTGGGCAGCAGCAGCGCCCTGGCCGCCAGTGCCACTCACGCCCTGCCCAAAGGCAAGGCGCCACGCACCGCCAGCGGCAACAACGCGGAAACCTTTGATCGGTTCATCGTCACCTACAAGGCCGGCACCACGCCACAGCGTGATCGCAGCATCGGCCTGGCCAACGTGCGCAGCGCCATCGCGCGCTCGGGCATGAGCACGGCCGGCGCCAACGCAGTCAGCGCGCAGTACGTCCGCCGCCTGGGCACGGGTGCCGACCTGATGCGCACGTCGCGCAAGCTCGATGCCGCTTCGGCCAATGTGCTGCTGCAGCAGATCGCCGCCGACCCGAACGTCGCCAGCGTGCAGATCGATCGCCGCATGTACCCGGTCCGCGACCTGCGCATGGCGGTGGCCGATGTCGATGCGCCGGTGGCAGTGGACGACCCGCACTACGCCACCTATCAATGGCACTTGCGCGAAGGCGCCGGCGCCAGCGAGACCGTCGGCGCCGACAGTGCGCCGGTCGCCAATCGCGGCGGCAGCAATGTTGCCAAGGCCTGGAATTACGCCGATGGCACGGGCGTGGTGGTGGCGGTGCTCGACACCGGCATCACCCAGCATCCCGACCTGGACCTGTCGCTGGCTGATGCTGGCTACGACTTCATCAGCGATGCCTACACTTCCGGCCGCGCCAGCGACGGCCGCGCGCCCGGTGGCTGGGACCTGGGCGACTGGACCGACGCCGAGCCCTACCTGTCCAACTACAACTGCGTGAACCCGAACAACCCCGCGCGCGAGAGCAGCTGGCATGGGACGCATGTGTCCGGCACCGTTGGCGAAATCACCAACAACGCCGCTGGCATGGCGGGTGCGGCCTACGGCGCGAAGGTGCTGCCGGTGCGCGTGCTCGGCCATTGCGGCGGCTATACCTCCGACATCGCCGACGGCATCATCTGGGCCGCGGGCGGCCACGTCGAAGGCGTGCCGGACAACCAGCTCCCGGCGCAGGTCATCAACATGAGCCTCGGCGGCAGCGGTGTGTGTACCGCCGACGACATCACCGGCCAGGCCATCGCGCAGGCCAACAGCCTCGGCGCGGTGGTGATCGTGGCCGCCGGCAATGCCAACTACGATGCCGGCAGCTTCTCGCCGGCCAGTTGCCCGGGCGTCATTACCGTGGCCGCCAACGGCGTTACCGGCAAGCGCGCGTACTACTCCAACTACGGCAGCAAGATCACCTTGTCGGCGCCGGGGGGCGGTGTCTTTCTCAACGATGATCCCAATGCCGGCGTCGATGCCTATGCGGGTTATGTGTGGTCGGCGATCAACGGCGGCGCCCATGAGCCGGGCGAGCCGATGTACGGCGGCATGGCCGGCACCTCGCAGGCAACCCCGCACGTTTCCGCGGTGGCCGCGCTGATGATCGCCGCCGCGCGCGATGCGAGCCAACCGGCACTGACGCCCACCCGCATCCGGCAGATTCTCACCGCCACGGCGCGTCCGTTCCCGGCCACGCCAGACAAGGCGATCGGGCCCGGCATCGTCGATGCCTACGCGGCGGTCAATCTGGCGATGGGCAAGACCGACGTGCCGCTGGTCGCGACCCCGCTGAGCAATGGCGTCACCGTGCGCGGGCTGTCCGGCTCGGCCGGCCAGGCGCTGCTGTTTCGCATCGACGTACCGGCCGGCGCGCGCAACCTGACCCTGCGCACGCTGGGCGGCACCGGTGATGTCACCTTGTCGGCAGGTCTGTTCCAGCCGACGTTCGACACGCCGCTGCCCAAGGTCTCCGAGCACATCGGCAATACCGAGTCATACATCGTCGCCGCGCCGCAGGCCGGCACGTATTACGTGCAGGTCAGCGGCGTCAGCACCTTCACCAATGTCAGCCTGCTGGCGGTGTATTCGGGTCCGTAAGCGGAACTCGCGCCCGGGCCGCGGCAGGGATGCCGCGGCTCAGGTCGGCGGCGCCGATGAGGCGCTCATTGCGCAGGGCAATCATTGACCACCGGCTTGCCAGCAAGCCGATCGCCAAGCCAGTCAACCACCGCCGGCGCGGCATCCCGCGCGATGAAACCATGGCCGACCTTCGGCAACGTCAGCCAGCGCACGGCACTGCCCTGCGCACAAAGCCGATCGCGATACGCCTCGGTCACGGCTGGCCGTACCAGATTGTCGGCGTCGCCTTGCGCGATCAGGACCGGAATGCCCGGCGGCGTCAGTCCCGGGGTGTTCTCGCGCAACAATTGATTCCACGGCGACGCCCGGGTGATGTCGGCCACCTTGAGGAAATGCTGCTTCAGCGGGCGGCCAGACCAACCACGCTCTACCAGGTCCAGCGGGCTTTCTATGCACTCGCGAGCGAGCGTATCCATGGTCTTGCGGGCCTGGGGTTGCAGGACCGGATCGAGCGACAGGTCATACAGGCGGCTCCAGGACCACAAGGTCATGGCGGTGATGTTGCGCCCGCCGGTGGAGTCGGCATCGTCGCGCAGCAGGATGTCCAGCGCAGTGGCTGGCGCGGCCACGGCAACACCGCGCAGATGCAGCTCGGGGGCATAGGTTTTCGCCAGTTCGGCTGCATACAACGCGGCGTGGCCGCCTTGCGAATGCCCCCAAAGGGCGTAGCGATCGCTGGCCTCGGACTTCAACAACGCCCGCGCGGCGCGCACGGAATCGAGCACGGCGCGGCCTTCGCTCACGCCCACCAGATAGGGATGCGTGCCCGCGGTGCCCAGGCCCGGATAATCGGTCGCCACCACCACGTCGCCTTGGGCAAGCAAGCCATCCAGGCCGGCTATTTCCTTGAACTTCGTGCGTGCCAGCGACGGCGCGCATTGCGTGGCGACGCCCGTCGTCGGATGCGCCCAGGCCACGAGTGGGCGCCCTCCCTTGGGCGCCGGCGAAGACGGCGCCAGCAGTAGCGCCGACACAGCGATCGGTTCGTCATGCACTCCGCGCGAGGCATAGAGCAGGCGCCAGGCCCGGGCACCGGCGGGTACGTCCGCGTTGATGGCTTCAGCGCGGATCAGTGATCCGGCTGGGCCGATGCTGTCGCTTGTCGTCAGCGCATAGAACGGCTGCACGGGCGCTTCCACTGGAGGTTGAGCGGCAGCGGGCCCGGCGCCAACAGCACACAAGGCGATAGCGATAGCGAAGTTGGCCCCGCGGTCGTGCAGGGAGAAGCGGGCTCGGAGCGCGGCGGACATCGTGGGGCCTTTATGAAAGTCTCACCCCCACGATAGTGAGTATTCGACTCGCTCGGCTTGACCTGGATCAAGCAGCCGCCAGCACAGCGGCAGCGCCAGGGCCGCTCCAGCAATCAGCCCCGCGCGCCGACCACCATCCCCACGAGCATCAGGATCATCAGGCTCGCCACAGTCACGCTCACCAGAGCGGTGCGCAGCGCACCAAACGGCTGAGCCCCGACTATCGAGTCCGAGCTCGCATCCCAAAGCGTGGTATTGGTGCTCGTCAGCCGGTTGTACGCGCATATGTGCGTGACCAGCGCGATAATCGGCACGCCGACCGCCATGCCCTGCACCAGCACCAGTACCCCGCGTGTCAGCGCAGTCCCGAACGACAGCCGCGCGCCACTGCGTGCATCCCGCACCTTGAGGCCGAGCAGCAGCCGGCCCGGCGTGCTGCCGAACAAGCTGAGCAGCAATGCCTCCCAGAACAGCCAGCAACCGAACACGACGATGAGCGCGACGAAGCTGTTGTCAACCAGCCGTTCAAATCCCTCGGAGGCTTCCGGGGCGATGAGGGCGATGATCAACGCGATGATGAACAGGGGTGGCAAACCCATCACCCAGACATCGATCATCTTTGCAAAGTAGCGGCGCCAGGGATGCGCCGTCGTATCCAGACCGGGGCCGAGCGCGACGGTCGTCGCGGGCTCATTGAAGGCGACGCGGTAGCTTTGCCAGTCACTCAGGGTGCTTGCCCAGACCTGGGTATACCCGGTCACCACGTCCGCCTGCCGCAGTGCCACCAGCTCTTCGCGGCTGATGGGCCCCTGGCGGTCGCCGCGAGGGTCAACGTAATACCAGCCACTGTCGCTCTCGACCATGCTGTCCCTGCTCCCCTGGCAGACCCCGCGCAATCCAGCGGGGAGATGCACCACCCTGGACCCCCCGGGGCGTTGTGCAAGTCCGCATGGTAAGTGGAGCGCATCCATGCGCTCAAGGGACCCGGCCGGCACGGCGGTGGGCCGCAAAGCCTCCGTCCGGCTTGCAGCATCAAGCCAGCTGGATGTCGACCTCAATGTTGCCTCGCGTGGCACGGGAGTACGGACAGGTCTGATGCGCACGGTCGACTAGCTGCTGTGCCTGCTCGCGATCCAGGCCGGGCAGCGACACGATCAGCGTCGCGGCGAGCGCGTAGGCCGTGTCGTTGTCGACCTTGCCCAGGGAAATCGAGGCGTCGACTGCAACGTCCTGCGGCACCTTGATCTTCAGCGCCTGGCCAGCGATCTGCATGGCACCGATGAAGCAGGCCGACCAGCCCACGGCGAACAGCTGCTCAGGGTTGGTACCGGGCCGGCCCGACCCGGGCGTGCTCAGCTTGATGTCGAGCGCGCCATCACTGGACTTGCCGCTGCCTTCGCGGCCGCCGGTGGTGTGGGTCTGGGCGGTGTACAGGACCTTCTCGAGTGAATTGGCCATGCTGTGTTCCTCTGGTTGTAGTGGATGGTGGCGGTGCAAACGGACGTGAGGCCGCGGGACATCGGCGTCCTGCAAGGCAGGCGCCGCTGCGTGCTGCGCATTCTTGGGAGCTGATGTGCCTCACATGTGTCCGGTGACGGAGGCAATGCAACAACTCGTATGCGATTGGCCGCCTGACACGTTCCGGTACAAAGCCCAGATCACACCAAGGACGCCGCGGCGCAGCCATTGCACAAAGGTGTCGTTCGATACCAAGGCACCATGCCGCAGCGGCGAGAGTTGGCGCTGCGGGGGCTACAACCCCGCTCCCCGGCCCACGCGCCACAACCGCAATCGCACCAGCGTTCCCTCCCCCGCCCGCGACCGCACCGACAGCCGCGCCCCCAGCAGCCTGGCGCGTTCGCGCATGCCGGTCAGTCCCCAGTGGCCTTCGCGGGTGCCGCGCGCCAGGACATCCGCGCTTATGCCGCGACCGTCGTCCTGAACTTCCACCACCACGCCCAGCCACCCCTGGCTCACGCGAACACGGATATGCCTGGCATTGGCATGGCGCACCGCGTTGGCAACCGCCTCGCGCGCAATCCGGTAGACCTCGTCGCGCTCTGGCCCCCGCCAGCGAACCGGCCTGCCGTGGGTACTGAACTCGTAGACGAGCTCCGGCGGCATCGCAAGCTGATTGGGCAGATCGCGCAAGGCCGCTTCCAGATCCTGTGGCTCTTCGGCGCGCTGCCGCAGTTCGCCAATGCGATCACGGCCCTGCACCAGCCCGGCATTGGCTTTGCGTACCGCGCGGGAAAGCCCGGCCTTGGCCGCCTCGCCGTCTCCGCGTTCGAGCCGGCCGCGCGCCGCATCGACCAGGAACACCAACGCCTGCATGGATTGCAGCAGCGTATCGTGCAGGTCGCGGGCTATGCGCTCACGTTCGACGATGCGGGCGCGGTAGACGCGCTGCAAACCTGCCCGCGCAATCGCCACCCGCCAGCGCACCAGCCACCACACCAGCAGTAGCGCCACCACCGCGCAGGCCAGCGCGAACCACCAGGTTTGCCAGAACGCAGGCGGCACCTTGAAAGCCAAAATGGTTTCCGGCCCAGTCCATGCCTGCGCCGCGTTGCTGGCCATCAGCCGGAAGCGATAGCGGCCAGGTGCCAGGCGGCTATACAGCGCCTGACGTCGTGCGCCGGCATCCTGCCAGTCATCATCCAGTCCATCGAGACGGTAGCGGAACCGGGTCTGCTCCGGCTGGCCCAGAAACGGCGCCGTGTAGTCGATGCGCAGGTCGCGACTGCCGACCGGAACGGTCAACGATGGAACGAGCGGTTGCGCCTGCTCGTCCGCATGCAGCGCCAGGATCACGGGCGCTGTAGACGGTCGGGTATTGCCATGATCGAGTTGTCGCGGATCGATCCAATGCACGCCCTGACTGGTTGCGAACCAGACGCGGCCTTGACCATCGGCCGCCGCGACTGGCGAGGCGCCGCTCTGCTCCGCCGCGCCGCGCAGACCATCGCGGACCCCGAAGCGCTCGAAGGCGACGTGATAACCCGGGTCCGCGCGCCAGCGCGCCATCTCCGCGGCGGGCACCCGGGTGACGCCGGGGCGTCCGATCAACCACGCTTCGCCATCGGCCAGCATGACGATGCCGGCCGTACGCTCGAAGGTTTCGCCATCGCGGCCGAGCAGGCGCTCGAACCTCTCGCCGATGCGCGCGGCCACACCTTGCACGCCACCGATCCATAACTCCCCTTTCCAGGCGCGCAGCACCGCAATGCGGCCGACGCCTGGCCCGCCCTCATCAAGATCACGGCGCACACCGCGCTCAAACACGCGGATTGTCTGGCCGGCGTCGGACCAGATGCGGCCCTGTGCATCCTCGGCCACTGCACGCGGCGTGGTGCCGGCGGCCATGCCGTACTTGGCGTTCTGCGCCTCCCACTGTCCCTGATGCAGGCGCAGCAGTCCGCCGTTGACCTTGCTCACCCACAGACCGCCCTCGCGGTCGCTGGCCAGGGTGACGATCCGCCCTCTGCCGGCGACTTCGGGAGGCAACGCAACCGGCTGCAGCCGATCGCCTGCGCTGCGCCACAACCCGCCGCCGGCATCACCGACCCATAGGGTGCCAGTGCCGTCGCGATGCAGCGCGGTGACACCAGCGTCCGCACCCGCAACTTCCTGCACGATCGCCCCCGTCGCCTGATCGGCATCCGCGGTGACGCGCATCGGCCCCTGGTCCGGGTTGCCGGCCCAGATATGACCAGCGACATCGGCCTCGATGGAAAAGGCCTGATCGCGACGGGGCAACTGGATCGCGGCCAGCGCGTTTGCGCGGAAACGATCCAGCCCATTGGCCGTTCCCGCCCAGAGGTTGCCTTCGCGGTCTTCAAACAGCGTCCACACCACCTCTGAAGTCAGACCCTGCGCGGTGCCGAAATGCTCCGGCGATGGCGCGACGTGGCCCGGCTCCGGCGAATGCAGCGTGATCGGATCGCGTACGCGCGCAATTCCATCGGCCGATGCGAGCCACATCACCCCATCACGATCGAAACGGAGGCCGGCGCCTCGGAAGTCCGCGGCAAGCCAGCTGACGGTGGCGCCGGCCGGTCCAGCTGCTGCTTTCGCCTGTGCCAGCGGGCGTGCGCCCCACTCGTCCACGGCCCACAGCGTGCCGTCCGGCGCCTGGCCGAAGAAGGGCTCGGCGATGGATTGCGGGACAACCTCGAACCGCTTCGCGCCGGGCGCCAGGTGCGCGATGCCGGCTTGCGCCGCGTTCGCAAAGGCGACCCACACCCCCTTGTCGCGATCGATGAACAAGCGCTGCGGCGACCAGTCTGGACCAAAGCCCAGATCGGCGGAGCTCTGCCAGGTATCGGTGGCGGGATCCAGGTGCACGATCGTGGTCGCTGTCGCCGCCCACAACCGCCCGGCGGCATCACGGCCAAAGCCGATCACCGAACCAACCGGCACGTCGTCGCGCTGATACTCGTAGTTCGCCGGACGTGGCCCGATGCGGCTCATGCCGCCGCTGACGTAGCCGATCCAGAGGCTGCCGTCCTCGTCCACGAACAGGTTGAGGATGTCGTCATCGACGATGGGCTTGCCGCCGATCCGGGTGATCCGCTCAAAACGCAGCCCGTCGAACCGGTACAGCCCCTGGCGCGATCCCAGCCAGAGAAATCCGTCCGGCGTCTGCGCGATCGACATGACTTGCGCCGGCGCGCCCTGGTCGGGAGTCCAGCGGTCGTGCCGCAATTGCGACAGCGCCCGATCAGGCGCAAGCGCCTGCGCCGCGGCGCCCCACCCCAGCAGGACCAGGATGAAGCCAAGCCGCAGCAGGCCGCGCAGCCCCCCATGCGGCGGACCAGAGCGGCGGAACGGCACAACAGGGACCGAAGCGGCCATTGGCGCGTCACAAAGTCAGAGGGAGTGCCGGCGATCTCCCCCGCCGGGATGAACGGCCAGGAGTATGGCCCAGCAGCTGAGCCACCGCAGCCCCTGCAACCTCGGCCCATCCCCCAAATGGTGGACGGGCGAGCAACCGTTCCCCGCGATGTTGCCCAGGCATCACCGACGGATGCTGGACGTGGAAGCCAGCCCCCACGTCACTCCCCATCAGAAGGACTTCGCCATGACTTCATATTCCGCCGCGCGCGATCCGGTCGCCGATCACCTGCTCACACCCGCCAATGCCGCCGTGGTGATCATCGATTTCCAGCCGGTGCAGGTGAGCTCGATCGCCTCGCGCGACAAACGCCAGCTGGTCGCCAACATCACCGCGCTGGCGCGCATCGCCAAGCTCTATGGTCTGCCGACGGTGCTTTCGTCGGTGAATGTTTCCACCGGGCGCAACCAGCCGACCATCCACCAGCTGACCGAGGTGCTTGCCGGCGTTCCGATCATCGACCGCACCTCGATCAATGCCTGGGAAGACCAGGATTTCGTCGCTGCGGTGAAGGCGACCGGCCGCAACAAGCTGATCATGGCTGCGCTGTGGACGGAAGTGTGCCTGGTCCATCCCGCGCTGGACGCCATCAAAGAAGGCTTCGAGGTGTATCCGGTGGTCGATGCCTGCGGCGGCACCTCGCTGGAAGCGCATGACGCCGCTCTCGCTCGTCTCCTGCAGGCCGGCGCCAGGCCGACCAGTTGGGTGCAGTTGATCTGCGAGCTGCAGCGCGACTGGAATCGGCAGGCCACCGTGCCCGGCTTTGCCGAGATTCTTTTCGCCGTGGAAGGTCATTGAGCTGCCGATATCGACAACCGGATAAATCCGCATGAACAAGCTGATGATTTTCTTCCTGGCCCTGTTTGCAACTGCCGCGCATGCGCAGCAGGCCAACATCCCCGCGTTCTCGGACAACTACGCCAAGACCCCTGCCGAACTTGCGACCATCCCCGCCACCGGTGGCGCCGGCGGCTCCGGCAATGCCAAGGTGCAGGTCGTCACCCTGCTTGGCGATCCTTCGCGGCCGGGACCTTATAGCCAACTGCTGCGCGTGGCGCCCCACGCCTCCATCCCCGCGCATCATCACGCTGGTGACCGTGCGGCGACGGTGTTGTCGGGCACTTGGCAGTTCGGCTACGGGGACAAATTCGACGCGAGTAAACTCAAGACGCTTTCCGCCGGTTCGGTCTACACCGAGCCTGCGAACATGCCGCACTTCGCCCGAACCGGCGACGAGGCAGTTACCGTCCTCATCACTGGCTTCGGGCCCACGGATACGCTCTACGAAAACCCAGCCGATACCCCACACGCGAGGCACTGAGCACCATGAAGATCGACCTGACCCACAGGACCGCCATCGTCACCGGCTCGACGGCCGGCATTGGACTGGCCATTGCCAACGACCTGGCCGCCGCCGGCGCCCAGGTCACCCTCACCGGACGTACCCAGGCGCGCGTGGACGCCGCGATCGCCGCCATTGCCGGCAACGTTCCCCATGCGCAGCTGACCGGCGTTGCCGCCGACCTGGGCACGCGCCAGGGCGCGCAGGCTCTGATTGATGCGGTGCCGGTGACCGATATCCTGGTCAACAATCTCGGCATCTTCGAGCCCAAAGGCTTCTTCGATATTCCGGACGAAGACTGGATGCGGTTCTTCGAGGTCAACGTCCTGAGCGGCGTTCGCCTGGCCCGGCATTACGCGCCAGGGATGGCACGGCGTGGCTGGGGCCGCATCCAGTTCATTTCCAGCGAATCAGGCGTGCAGATTCCGGCGGAAATGGTGCATTACGGCACCACGAAGACGGCGCAGCTGGCGGTATCGCGCGGCCTGGCCGAATCACTGGCCGGTACCGGCGTGACCGTCAACGCGATCCTGCCCGGGCCCACGCTGTCCGAAGGCGTTGGCGACTTCTTCGGCAAGATCGCGGCGGAAAAAGGCACCTCGCTGGCCGAGGTCGAACGCGACTTCATTGCCACGCATCGCCCTACTTCGCTGATCCAGCGCCTGGCATCGGTGGACGAAGTGGCCAACCTCAGTGTCTATCTGGCCTCGGACCAGGCTTCGGCCACGACCGGCGCGGCAATGCGCGTGGATGGCGGCGTGGTGCGCTCGGTCGTCTGAGCGGGCACGCCGCGCGGGCGGTCAATCGTCGAGCCGCACCAGGCCCCGGCGCAGCGCGATCTGCAGCGCCTCGGTGCGGTTGCCGGCATCGATCTTCTCGAAGATGCGGGTGAGGTGCGTCTTGACCGTCTCGGTCGAGATGCCCATCTCGTTGGCGATCCGCTTGTTCTCCCAGCCGCGGGCCAGTGCCGCGAGGATGGTGAGCTCGCGCGCAGTCAATGCCTCTTCGCCAATGTGCCGGGATATCTCCTGCGACACCTCGTTGGACACGCAGCGTTTGCCCTGCGCGATCCTGCGCAGCGCTTCGATCAGTTCGCCCCGTAGCGAGCTCTTCAGCAGGTAGCCATACGCACCGGCCGCGATCGCCTCGCGCGCGTTGCCGTCGCCACCATAAGTAGTCAGCACCGCCACCTTGGCCGCGGGAAACTCCGCGCGCAGGCGCCGGATGAACTCGATGCCGTTGCAGCCCGGCATCTGCAGGTCCACCAGCACCACATCCGGCAGCAATTGGCGGAACTGTTCGAGGCCGCTTTCGACATCGCCGACTTCGCCGACCACGGCCAGGTCCGGTTCGACCTCCAGCATCGCACGAATGCCCTCGCGCACCAGCGGGTGATCGTCGATGGTCAGTATCCGGATGGTCACCGCAGCTCCGCTTCGCCCGCTGTGTGGATTTGCCGCGGCAATGTACCGCAATCCGCGGCCGCCGCAGCGGCAGCTCCCCCAAATGGTGTACGGCCGGGCAACCGTTCCCTGCGACGCCGCGGCGCATCGACCAGCCGATGCTGGTGTCGAGGGCGCCCATGGCGCGTGCCCGAGGAGCTGCCATGGATTCGCTCGGACCGGTCTACCCGCAAGGCCACACCGCCCTGCTGCTGGTGGACCCCTACAACGATTTCCTGTCCGAGAGCGGCAAGTTCTGGCCGCGCCTGGCCGAAGTTGCCAGCGCCACCGATCTGCTGCCCAATCTGCGCCGCATCCGGCAGGCGATCCGCTGTGCCCGCTGGCCGCTGTTCTTCGTGCCGCACCACCGCGC
>Ga0196970_1001541_pt1 | contig 14865 bp, 14 predicted proteins | sample S1v_513CmetaG_FD_148672 | JGI IMG/M metagenome (GOLD analysis project Ga0196970, IMG submission 148672) | Soil microbial communities from Anza Borrego desert, Southern California, United States - S1+v_5-13C | ecosystem: Environmental > Terrestrial > Soil > Desert | place: USA: California...
CCTCCGGCACCGCTCCCGGCGGCGTCGCCCTCGCCCGTCACCACGCCCCCCTCCGCGCCCGTCCCGACGCCGTCATCCACGCGCGCGCCCGCCGAGCCCCGTCGTCGGCGCGCGCGCACCACCTCCGCCTTCTGACCCCATCCGGAGACACCGTCCATGCCCGTCGCCGCACCGGCCCTGTCGCCCTGCCCTGCCCCCACCGCCACCGGCAAGACCGACTGGCGCTCCGCCGTCGAGGTCCTCTGCCCCGAGCGTCTCGACATGGCCCTGGCCCACGCCAAGGACGTCGGCGCGGCCGACATCCTCGAGACCCGCCTCGCCCGGCTGGCCGACCTCGCCGGCCCCGACGGCCTCTGTCGGCTGTACGACGACTTCGCGCCGCACAGCTTCGGCTTTTCGATCGTCAGCCGGTCCACCGGCAGGATCACCCTGGCCGGCGGCCTGATCCACAGCGCTCCGACGCAGCCCCTGGACGGCTCGTCACCGACCCGCACCGTCGGCATCGGCATCGACAGTTCCAAGCCGACCTGGAGCATCCACACATGACAAAGACCCGCTTTCTGCCGGTGCGCGGCACCATCGACGGCGCTCTGTGCCCCACCGCATCGATGACCGCGCTGCAGCCCCGCTCGCCGTCGGCGCACGCGGCATTCGGCCGCGTCAACCGCGAGTACCGCCCCACCCTCGACGTAACCATGCCCACGGCCGCAGCTGCCCTCCTGATGGCGGAACTGGGGCTGTCCGACCACAGAACCCCGGTCCACATCGACCTGTTCGCCGACCGCTGCAGCGCCTGGCTGCAAAGCCACATCGATCGCCAACGTCCCGCCGGCGCCACCACCGTCAACCGGCTCGTGGCCGCCTGCAACCGCCTTGCGCGGGATGCCCGCGCCGAGGGAGCGACGCACATCTGTCCCTACTGAGCGCGACGCGATGTCCCAACGCGGCACGCCGCCGCACCACTCCCTTCGATCCACGACCGAGGCACACCATGCACCAGCTGCCGGCATCCGACCTGCGCGTGCGCGCACTCCTCAAAGACGTCAGTTCCCTCACCCCCGCCGATGTCGGCTGGCTCGTCGACGGCCTGATCGCCCGGGGCCTCATCCGCATCACCGACCCGCTGCGCCGTCGCGTCTACAGCGGCGATGACATCGAAACCACCAGCGGTGCACGCAGCGTCACCCTGCGCCTGATCCCGCTTGGCACGCGCATCGCCCTGCGCGCGATCGACGAACTCGGCAACGCCCGGTATTCGGTGCACACGTCGCACAACGACGCAACGGCAGCGGCCCTGGCGGACCTGCGCAACGGCCACGCCCGCCAGGTCGAAGCGCGCTACCTGCCGCCGAAGGCAACGTCCCTCCACGATGAAGGAAAGCCCGAGCACCCGCTCTGCCTCTATTGGCATGACGATGCCAGGACCGCCTGGAAACGCATAGGATCCGACCTCGTCTCTCCCGACGAATCCTATTAACCGGCGGTTGCCGCGCAACAGCACGTCATACCCGACAACGCCCCGCACCGCGTTGCACGTCGGAGTACCGTGCCCACCGCTTACGTCTTCCGAACCGAGCCGGTTTCTCAGCCGGCCCCGCACCCACGCGCGCCCCCTAGGCGCGTTCCATATTGAGCCCCGCGCTCGCAACGAACGCCGTCCCAACGCGTGAAAGGCCACCATGCCCGACACCCTCTTCAGCCTGAGCGTCCCCGACGCCGATCCGGCACCCCACACCCCTCACCGCTCACCATCAGCCCGCTCCGCGCGCCGTGAAATCCGCAACCCGGTGTTCGCCCTTCCGACGGCCAGCAAGATCATGGAACTCCCGCACGCCCACCGGCAGCTTCTCGGCTCGCTCCTGCGCGAACTGGCGGAGCAGGCCTCCGAAAAGGCCGAAGCCGCCTGGCAAAAGCGAAAAGGCCCCATGGCCGCCTACCACCGCGCAACCTCCAGTTACGCCCGCCACATCGCGCGGGTGATCAACCCGCGCTGATGCCCAGACAACCGAAGCGAAGCGGCCCCGCCATGCACCTTCCCACCGACTCATCCGACGCGTTCTTCCGTTCCCTCCTGAACCGCCCGCTGCTCTCACGAGCCGAGGAAGCCACCCTCGTCCAACGCTGGCAGGATCACCGCGACCTTGCGGCGCGCAATGACCTCGTCCTGGCGTTTATGCCGTTCTGCGCCTCACACGCGCTCAAGAAGGCCAAGCCGCATCTGCCGGCGTGGGATCTGTTTGCCGAAGCCGTCACACGCTTCCACCAGGCGATCGACCGCTTCGACCTCGATCGAGGCTTTCGCCTCTCCACCTATGCCGACAGCTACGTGACCGACGCGATCCGAACCTACACCGCGAAGAACAACGCCCCCGTCAGTTACCACAACGCCAACCGCAACACGCTCGCGGCACTGCGCGCTGAGCGGCAGCGCATCGCCGCCGCCAACACGGCACAGGATGCGATCTCCACCGTCACCCAAGCGGCCTCCAACCTTGGTTTGCCGAGCGCCAGCGTCGAAATCCTCGCTCTGGCCCCGCACGCCCTCTTCACGTCGCTCGATGCCCCGACCGACACCGGGTCAACGCTTGCCGACCGCATCGGCGCCGGCAACCCCGAAGACGCCATACTCGATCGACTCGACCACGCCGCCCGCAGCCGTCTCCTGCGTGACGCCCTCGCCACGCTGTCCGAGCGCGAACGCGACATCATCGTCGCCCGCCGTCTCACCGATCCCCCCGTCGAGTTGCACGTCCTTGGGGTAAAATACGGCATCAGCAGAGAGCGTGTTCGCCAGGTCGCCGAAGTGGCCTTCGAAAAACTGTCGGCCGCAATGACCGGCCACCCGCGCCGAAAGACAGCGCAGCAGATCCGTGTCAGCGTGCGCGCCAAGCCATCGCGCGCGCGCCGTAGCCGGGCCAACGACGACCCCTGCCAACCCGCCGCGCCGGCCCCCGCCGAGTGCCCGCAGGTCACCATGGCCAACCAGATTGACGAGGCGCTCGTCCCAGCCTAACGCTGAACGCTCGTCAAAACACCGGGGTTCACCACCCCACCGCACCAACCAGAGGAAGCACCATCGATGTCCCGAAGCCTGTCGCCCGCCGGTTGCCTGCGCGTCCTCGCGCTCGCCGCCTCCATCCTGCTCGCCGCCGCGCCGCTGGCCACCGCCCAGACGCCGTCTCCGGTGCCGCACGGCGCCCCTGCCACCGCCGCACCCACCGTCCAGGCCGCCCCGGTGGTCCCGATGCCCGCCGAACTGGCGGCGCCTCTGCGCTGTACGGCCGAGGGATGCGCCCCGATCAGGGGGCGGTTCGATGCCCCGTCCCTCGCGCCCGGCTCCGCTCCGCCGGCGCCGAACGCCAGCAACGCCAAGTTCGAACTCTACGTCTTCGACGCGCGCGGCAAAACGCCGCTGCTCTACACCTACAACGCGGCGACCGCCGCACCGCCGACCGGGTTTACACGTCACACCGTTTCCGGCACCGTCGGCACGACCGACGATTCCCTCACCGTCTCCGGCGAGCTCATCGTCGGCCAATCGATCAACAAGACCGTCGGCGTGACCTCCACGATCACGGCCCACCGTGGCACCTCGACGGTGACCATGGGGCCGAGCCTCTTCCTGCCGCTGGACAACAGCCGCGTCATCGCCGTCGTCCACACCCGCCCGGTGCCCGCGGCGAATGCCCCGCAGAAGCCTGCCGTGTTCGACGTCTTCACGCCGTCCGCCACCAGCGACTATCCGCCGGGCGTCGTCGTCTACGCCCTCAAGATCACTCCGCTGTCCAACTGACCGGCGCGCGGCTGCCCGTCCCTAGGGGCAGCCGCGGCCTTTGCGCTTCCCGCGCACACGCTCCGCCAGAACCGCCAGCCCTAACTGGCCCAGAACCTCGCGCCGCAGCCGCCCGAGACTGACCTGCCACCCGTCGAAGCCCGTTCCGAGCACGATCGTGCCCGACACCTCCAGCCGGCCGACGCGCCCCGAACACAGCCAAAGGCGGCCCTCCGCGCTGCGCCCGGTCCGTCCGTAAAGGGGGTGGCGCGCACCGAACATCCCTCCCACACGAAACCGCACCTCACGGTCCTTCACGTCGAGATCGAGCACCTCGACGGACACGCTCACCGGCCGCCACGCCGCGAGAAACACACCGCCCGCTGTATCATGGAACCGGCACCCGGCGACCAGAGCCTCCTCGCGCAAGCACAGCCGCACGACGTCGGCGACCACCTTCTGCGCGGACACCTCGATCTGGCGTTCCGAGGACAGAACACGCCGCACGACCACCCGCGCGGCGACCGCTCCGCAATCCCACCACGCGACCCGATGACCAGCGGTCCGCGCGCCGCCGCCCTCCGCTTTCCGCTGCAGCCTGATCTCCTGGGCACCGCCGCGACCAACCGCCAGATCGATGGTCCAATGCCTGAGATGGTACCGGCGCAACGCCGCTTCGATGGCACCACGAAACCAGAGCTCGCCAAACACCTCGGCGCCGCCGCCGCTCCTGCCGGCCAGCACAGCCGCCAGCGCTGCCCCACCATGACCGCGCCGCCGCTCCAGTGCACCGGCCGCGACAAGCCCCCGACGCCGCATCAGCCGAAGTGCCTCATCCGCCCACAAGTCCGCCAGGGCAAACACATCTTGTGACCGCAAGAACACCCGAGCGACGTCACGCGATGCGCCGAGAAACGCCCTCTGGATCGTTTCACGCGGAATCTCCGCCAGCACGGTTTCGTGAAACGACTGCAGGAACGCCGCATCGTGCTCGTGCACATCCCCGTCGCCGCCGACGTGCCCAAGTTCATGGGCCATCACCATGAGGCCGAACTGAAACGACCGGGTTCCCGCGACCAGTTCACGCAACAGACGGCGTTCCAACGCGACAAACGTCGATCCATCGGTCCATGCGGTCCGCGGCCCGCCGCACCCGGCTACCAGCCGGCGAGGAGCACCCCCAGGCGCCACCAAGCCGTGCTCGCCCAGCAGCTCGAGCCAGGTTTCCAGCCCCTGCATCACACGGCGTCCGGCGACCAGAACACACCGCTCCTCTGCGTCCAGCGCATCGTCCGCCACCACCGAGCACCGGCCGTCCAAGCCAGCCATCAACGCCCCAATTTCCACAACCTTGGGGCCCAGCCGGCCACACAGCGCCGAGACCACCGTCCGCAGCGGAACGCCGAGTTTTTCCATCCAATCCGCCGACAGCACCAGCGCGCCCATCTCACGCTCCGCGACATCAAAGCGCACGTCCTCGCCGCGGGCGACACACACCTGCGACACGGTACGCAGCGCGCCGAACGGCCGCGGCCGCCCATGGGCGTCCCGCAGGCCGCGACACGCCCACGTCTCCTGTGCGCTGGCAACACCCTCCATCACGGCCCGCACGACCGCCTGTGCCTCAGCCGCGTCGGGAACACTCCTGCGCCGCGCCAACACACGCTGGGCGGACGCCGCGCGCAGGAAGGCTTCGATCCTCGCCCATACCGGACAACGCTCCGCAACGACCTCACTGCGTGCCATCGTTACCGCCACCGCACAAAGGGTAACCAGAACCCCGCCGCAGCCATACGATGAGCGTGGGATCGCCCCCACCAGGATGCCGTCGTTATAAACCTGCAGATCCCCCTCGGCGAACCGCAGCACCGCGTCGCCACACCGCGCGTCCCACGCTTCCGCGGCGACCCCGCTGCTGACACACTCGCCGTTGACAAACAGCGGAATTGGCAGGTAGCGCAGCGCCGTCGCCACTTGTGCCGCAACGGCGCCACCGACCGGCTCGTAGGGCCGTCCGACAACCCGGCACCCCGACACCCGCTCGCTGACCTCCACCACCTCATAGCCACCGGGATCCCGCACCCAATCCACCGCAACGCGGTAGCGGCCCGTGTGCCACTCCACCACGGCGAGATTGAACAACGCCGCGCGGCCCGTACGGAACCGCGCATACCGCGCGTCACCCGCCTCATGGCTCGCGCCAAACACGCCAAACAGCCGGGTGATCTCATCGAGCGATCCGAATCCCCGGCCATCGTCCTCAACGACGAACCGGTCGCGCTCCAGCACGATACGGCACACCGACGCGCCGCCGTCCACCGCGTTCATCACCGCTTCGCTCAACGCTCGCACCAGCCCGCCGCCGGTCTGCGAGGCCACCAGGCTGCTCACCAGCGCCTTATCCACTTCAAACGCCATCCGCATCGCCGCACCCCATTCCACGCACGGCGTCAAAATGCGAGAAATGAAACCCCGATCAAGGGAGCCCAGGAACAAAAGGATCCGCCATGGACTGGACCAAACTGCTCACGCCCTTCCGCCCCGGCGCCGACCCCTCGCCCACGGCGGCTCACCGCCTGCCTTACGAGATCGACACGGACCGCATCGAGCGCTCGCGCGCTTTCGCCCGCCTCAACGGCAAGACCCAGGTGCATGGCCGCGGCGGCACGGACCACACCCGCACACGCCTTTTGCATTCACTCGAAGCCGGGCGAATCGGCCGCTCGATCGCCGCGATCATCGGTCCGGTCATCGCCGACCGGCACTGCAACGGCTCCGCCACCGCAGCCCGCGACGTCATGAGCATCACCTACGCCGCCTGCGTCGCGCACGATCTCGGGACCTCCTGCTTTGGCCATGTCGGCGAGCGCATCGTCAGCGGCTGGTTCCGAACTGACGGCCGCACCCTCATCGCCGACCTTCCCGAAGACAGGAAGGCCGATTTCCTCACCCACGACTCCAATGCTGAAACCTTCCGGCTGATGACGAGCGCCGACGGCCGCAGACGCACCGGCCTGGAACTGACGGCGGCGACCATCGCCGCCGCCATCAAGTACCCGAACACCGCCGCCGCCGCCGCCGCCGGCATAAACGGCAAGTACGCCGTCTTCTACGACGACGTCCCGGCCTGGGAGGCCGTTGCCAACGCCTGCAGCCTGCCCAAACTCGGCCCCGGCCTCTGGGCCCGCGCACCTCTATCCTGGGTCTCCGAAGCCGCCGATGACGCGGCCTATCTCGTCGCCGACATCGAAGACGGCGTCCATCTCGGCCTGCTCACCGCCAGCGAAGGCCTCGACGCGCTCGCGACCCTGGTGTCGCACGCACCCGTCCAACAACGCGGCACGGGCGACACTCTTGACAGCATGGCGTCGGCCGCCATCGAAACGCTGATCGTCCACGCCGCCACCACGTACCTCGACAACGAGCCCCGCGTCCTTGACACCAGCTGGTCTACACCGCTGCTCGACGCGTCCCCACTTGCCGACGCCATCGCAAGAATACGAGCGCTGGCGCGCGATCGCCTCTACCACAGCCGCCCGCGCACCTACAACGACCTCGCCGCCGAGCGCACGGTTCGCACACTGCTACGCGCCTTCAGCACCGCCTTGGCCGATTACGAATCATCCGGCGATGCCATGTCCCCGCGCAGCGCCGCCATCATCCGGCTCTTGCCCGACCGCTGCCGCGTCCGCGCTCCCCGTCACCTCTGGCTGCGCGAAATGGTGGCGTACATCGTCGGCTGCACCGACGCCTTCTCAGAGCACCTGGCACAGCAGCTCGCGTGATCCACGACCCCCGCTCCACAACACGAGGCCCGCCCCAGCGGGACCACTCACCCCCATGCGCATTCGCTTCACACAGATCGACGGGCGACTGCCCAACCTCGCCCTCATGCGCCTCGCCGCCTACCACCGCGCCCGCGGCGACGAGATCGTCTTCAACCCGTCCCTCACCCGTGACATCACCGAGGGCCACTACGACCGCGTCTACGGCAGCGCGGTGTTTTCCACATCCAAACAGCGCATCAACACCTTCTGCTTCCACTGGCCGGACGCGATCCTCGGCGGATCGGGCACCGGCAACACGGTCACCGTGGAAGACATTGTCGGAGGATCGTGGGAACATGCCGACTATTCCGCTTATCCCGAATACGACGCCAGTCTTGGCTATTCGACAAGAGGCTGTCGACTCCACTGCCCGTTCTGCCACGTATGGAAGACCGAGGGGAAGGTCAAATCAGTCAACACCATCAACGAACTCTGGCGTGGTCCCGGACACACCCGTAAGATAAGTCTGCTCGACAACGATTTCTTCGGTCAACCAGTCAAGCAGTGGATGGCCCGCGTTGACGAAATCGTCAACGGTAATTTTCGCATCTGCCTTTCCCAAGGCATCAACCTGCGAAAGCTCAACGCCGACGAGGCCGCCGCCCTCGCCACCTTACAGTACCGCGACATTTCCTTTCGCGAACGACGCATCTACACAGCCCTCGACGACATCACGCACGCCCGCGCCTTTTTCAGGGGCGTCGATCGCCTGGCCGCTGTCGGCATTCCGCCCAAACACCTGATGGTGTTCATGCTCATCGGCTTCAAGGACGAGCCGATGGACCGCATTCTCGAGCGTTTCGATGCCATCGCCAACGCCGGCGCCCTGCCCTACCCCATGGTCTACCAGACCAGCGCCACGCCGCGCGACGAGCGCCTGTGGGCACTGCGCCAGTTCCAACGATGGGCCGTGACGGGACTCTACCGCGCCGTCCCCTGGACGGACTACATCCCCAACTACCGGCGCCCGCGCGCCGCCTAGCCGTCGCCCACCAGCCCCCCGCCAGCACCCGTCGATCCCTGCGGGTTCCCTGTTCCAACCACCCCCGGAGCCTCCATGACCCTCTCCGCACAGACGCCCGGCATCGACCAGCGCACGCTCGCCTTCCTCACGGCGCTCGACGCCCTCCTCGCCCAAGCGCCGCAGACCAAGGACGTTCTCCACGCCGCCCTTCCAAGGCTCCTTGCCGAAACGCGCGCGCTGTCCGCCGCGATTGCCGAGCGAACCGCCCCGGAATCCGGGCGCAGCTGCGACACCTGGCTGCACAACGGCTTTTCACGACTGTCCACCATGCGCGAGCAGCTGCACCGCTCCGCCGCCGGCTATCACAACCCCGTCGAGGGCGAACCCGACCAGCACAGCCCCGCGATGATCGTCGAGCTCGTCAAACTCCACATGGAGTCCAAAGCCTTCCTCGACTTCGTCGACGCCATGATCGCCAGCCACCTCCCGCTCGATGACGGCTGAACACCCGCCCCTCGGCAGGGATACCCGACCCCTTGCCAGAGCGTCAAAACACCGCCACTGGACGTCGAAGTAAGCCTGAGTCACACTGCCGTCCTCGACATCACCACGAGGCGGCACCACATGGCTACCCACACACCGGGCGTTCCGGCTCTCCCCCCGTTGCCGTTGCCGCCGTCGCTGCGCCCCGGCTTTCACGCCTTCGCCGCCCAGTACGGCGGCAGAGCGGCCCCTGACACCAACTGGTGCCCGGAACACGTAGCGCTGCTGGCGCAGAACGCGAACGCCACCGCAGCCGTCGTCGGCACCAAGGTCGTTGTCGACCGCTACGAGGACCTGCTGATCCTCCGCAAGGCCCTGCTCTCGCAATACGACGTCTCGCTGCACCGTGACTCGCTGGACGATCCAGCCGCCCAGGGCATCCGTGGCACGACCGTCCTGGTCCACAACCCGGACCTGCCGGACGACAGCCACCCCGTGCGCCTGGTGCTCACCGCCATGGACGATTATGCCAGCCGCTCCGCCGGCGCGGCCGACGCGTTCCGGGAGGTGCAGATCATGGCATCCTGCTCCCGAGAGCAGCGAGCCCCGAACGACGATGAGCAAGTCGAACTGGACGCCATCGCGCACCGCACACACATCGCGCTCGGCGGCGCGGTCATGGCGCACAACCTCGCCAACCCCGATTGCCAGATCCTCGTGCACGACCCCGAGCTCCGCCGCGCGCAAGTCGTCCGGCGAGCCCACGACATCGACCGCTGGATCACCGGGCGCACCGACAACCACATCCCGCCCGACGCCGCGCTCGCGACGATCTCTCTCGAGATCGCGTTCGCACGCCGCGCCCGCTACGGCGACGTCATGCGCGCCGCGCATGGCGAGCGCGTGTTCGAAGACGGCGCCGACGGGCGAATCCCCGACGACCGTTCACCCGCCGACGCCTACGAGCGAACCCTCGTCACCGCCGCCATCGACGAGCACCGTCGCGGCGTCTCCCGCGGCGCACACCTCGCCGCACTGGACCCGAGACTTGCCCGCAACGCGGCCCTCGCCCGCCTCCACCGCGTGGCCGAACACCCGGCCGAGCTGCTATCGCAAGCGGACATCGGCGTCCGCCTCACCGGCGCGGTCCGGCTCATCGAGGCACTGACACACATCCAGTCCATCGACCGCGATCTCGCCGCGCACGCCCGCCCGGACAAGAACGCCGTCACCACCATGAGCCAAGCCCGCGAGGCTCTGCACGCCAACCTCGCGCCGCTGATTCCGCCGCAGGACCTGCCGCGCTCCATGGTTCTCATCGAAAACACCGTCGCGCAAAACCGCACCGGTCATCTCGACTCCACCAGCCTCGCCCAAACCCTCACCCCACGCCGAGCACCACCCACCGCGCAGCTCACCACGCTGCTCGGCATGAACGACCCATCGATCGCGCCCAACCCGACCCGCCTGTTGGCGCTGGCCATCGAAACCTACGCGCTGCAGTCGGAAAGCGTGCTTCTTCGCAACAGCCTCATCCGACGATTGCAGATGGAACGAAACCATCTCATCGCCACGTCCGGCGGAGCGATCACCGCCGGCGACCGGCCGACGTTCACCACGGACGCCCGCGCCGCCATCACGTCGGTCTTGAGCACCGCCGCCACAGCGGCGCACCACGGACGCCTCACCACCGCCACCGAGCGGCGCTACCTGTCACACATTCAAAACGCTGCGCTCAACCCTGGACTATTCCCCCCGGCATCCACGATAATCGATCAGCGCAACGAGCAAGCGCCCTCGTCCACCGAGCGCCACCCCACCCCCGCGCACACCTCGATTGGGATGCTGTCATGACCGGACGACACACTCACACCACCGCCGCGGACAGCGTCACCGGCTCGCCGATCACTCCCCTCCTCGCCGATCTCGGCCAGCCATCGTTCTACGACGATGTGCTGCCCGCACAGCACCAGGTCCCGGAAGCACCCGTCTACTATCTCGTCGGTTCGACGCTCGTCTGGACCCGCACGATCGACGGGAACCTGCGCGTGTTCAGCCGCGACCCCGCCACCGGTGCCGAAACCGACGCACGCCATCACTGGCTGGCCCTGCGTTCGCACACCACCATCCGCCTCACCAAGGCCGAAGCCGACGCGATCCTGCGCCGCCGCTGATCGACATCCCCCGGTCCACCCGACATCGCGTGGACCGGGTTTCCACCCGCGCTGCGTCACGACGTCATCGGTTTGAAACCGACCCCGGTTACACCGGCGTGGCTCCGGCCTAGCGGTTCACCTGCCGCCACACGCCACCGTCACACTGCAGCACAGTCCCCGCCGAGGACGTCGAGATCGTGCTTCCCGACGAGCACGCCGTGCCTTCCGCAGGGCGCGCCATCAAGCCGTCGAGCGCAAGGCGTTGCGGCAACGTCAAGCCGCCTCCCGCCGGTTGCCAGACACCGTTCACGCACATCATGAGCGGCTCCACACCCACCGTCGAACGGCTGATCCGCCCCGACGGCGAACACCCCGTCCCCAGCCTCTGCGCCATCGCCGGCCGCTCCAACGCGGCCAGCGCCAAAACCGCCGTCACGACCGTCAACCACACTGTGCGCGGCATACCCGCTCTCCTACGGCATATTACAGAACACGTCCCGCGGCGCCTCACCCGGTGGCGCGATGGTGTAGGTGCCACTTCCCACCGCCCCCAGATACGCCCGCCCGGAACCGGGATAGCGGTAATCCTCGCAGCTCGCCCCGTACGTGCCGTCGCCCCAGACCCGCCCGCTGTCGGTCGCCACGATCTCCGTCGGCAACCGCACGCTCACACCCGCCCGCGGCCACTGCAGGACCATCACACCGTCAGCGCCCGCCAACCCGGCCTGCCCCCGCAACGGATCAGAGACGTTCCCCGGCAACGTACCGCTCGGCGCGGTGATCACCGGCGCGGTCAGTCCGCCGGCGAACGCCTGACCGCCGCGTCCAACGGTCCCACCGTCTGCGCCGCCGCCGCCACCGCCGCCGCCGGAACTGCCATCGCTCCCGTCCACGCCGTTCGCTTGCCCGGACCCGCCGAAGCCGCTGGCGGACGCGCCCGCGGCGCCACCCCAATCGGCAATCACCGTGTTGTGATCGCCCATCGTAATGTCGGGGTTCACAGCGTATCCCGACGTCCCGCCGCCGCCGCCGCCAGCCGTTGCGGCGACCACCCCGTTGACCGTAACCTCACTTCGACCGCCACCGGCTCCCCCATACAGGTACACCGTACTGCCGTACTGATTGTGCCCAACCATACCGCGGCCACCGCGGCCGCCGCCGCCGAACGTCGCGGGAGGAGGAACGGACGAGAAGCTGTACCCGCTCTCGCCACCCTTCCCCACGATGACGCCAATCAGGCCATCGACACCAAAGGTCAAGGTACCGCCGACGTACCATCCCCCCATGCCGCTGCCGCCGACGTACCCCGCGGCTGACCCTCCCCAACCGCCTCCCGCACCCCACAGACCGGCGTGACCGCTGACACACCCGAACGGCGCCCTGAGCACCTGAACCGAGGCGATGCTTGCAAACGTCGCACGCCCGTTTTGACACCCCGAGCGCACCGTCCATTGCACCGGCGTGCCATCGCCCACCACGATCTTGAGCACACGCTCCGAGCCATCCGCCGACGCCGGCAGGCGGAACGCGACCACCTGTCCATTGGACACCTGTCCGGTGTCCGCCCAGGCGCCTCCGTTCACGCTCACCTGCGCACCGATCACCCCACTCAGCGCGATCCCCACCGGGGCCGACACCCCCGTGATCGTCGCCGGCAGCGAACGGATCAACTGCCCCGGCAACGCCAGGGAGTCGGGAATGACAAACGCATCCGGTACGCCATCGCGGACGGTTACGGTCCACAAGGACAGCACGCCGCCGACATTCACCAGCGCCTGGCGAACCTCGTCGATGGCACCGCCTTCCATCCGCACGCGCAACTGGCTGCCCGCGGTCACCATCCCCGACGCCGCCCACGCCCCCCCATCCACGGAAATCTCCGGATTCCCGGCGACTCCGGTGACGCTGGCGTTCACCGGAATGTCGATCCCCTTCACCGTAACGGTGTCCGACACCGCCAACTCGCGCGGGCGCCACACCACCGTGTCCGGAAACACCAGCCCTTCGGACACGATGTCCACGAACTGCGGCGACCAGCTGCCGTTGCGGCACACCACGAACCGCCCCGTCTGGTCGCGCGACACCACCGCACCGTCACGGCAATCCTGCCCAACCGCCTGCGTCGCCGTAATTCCATAGATGAAATTCCACTGCCGCCCGGTCAGCGCGGTCTGTTGCCAGAGCCCGCCGTTGCAGAAGAACAGGCCCGAGCCGTCGGCACCAACCTCCGTGCGGCCGTGACGGTCACACGCCGTGCCCGCCACCGCCCCGGCGACCGCGCTTCCAGCGACGACTGATCCCGAGAGCCCGATCAGGGCGCCCAGGTAAACCGCACGAAGCCGTTGCCACCGTAGGCCATGCTTCCCCAACCCGACGATCCCCATCCGTATCCTCCACAGCTTGGTCCCGGGTTCCGGAACGATCCCGCCTGCAGCACCTGCCCAATCGAATTGCCACCGCCCCCGCCGCAGCCGCCGCCGCCGCCGCCGGCGCCTCCCCAGCGGCCGCCGCCGCCGCCGCCGCCGCCGTGCGCACCACCGCCGCCGGCAGTCCCCGGCCCGCCGCTCCATTCGCCGCCATAGTTGCCGGCCGCGCACGGAATGCCACCGCTGCCGATCTGCCCTCCGCTGCCGCCGATCTCGATACCGTTGAACGCGCCCATGTTGCCACCCGGCCGACCGCCCCACCCTCCCCAGGGCCCGGAACCGGTGTACAAATCCGCGCGCGACTGCGACCCGCCGCCACCAGCGGCCACCATCAACAGATTGTTGTACTGATCAAAGAGCCACGAGGCCCCTCCGCCGCCACCCGACCGCGTCGCCCAGCCCGCGTAACCCGGTCCCCCACCCCCGATGCCACCCGAGCTGTAAGGGCTTCCGCCACCGGCAACCGTGTACGTGAAGCTGCTCTTCGACTGAATGCCGAACGAGGACGAGGCGAACGCCGCGCCGCCACCGGGACCGGCGCCCGGCGCGGCCCCGCCGCCGCCGCACATATCGACCGTCGCACGGTAGCAGTTGGCCGGCGACACGACGGAACGCTGCCCCGGCGTCGTATCGGTCACCGTGGCCAGCGTGCACGGTGGCGCGTACACCGACCAGGACGCCAATTGCGTCCCCACCACCACCGAGGCGATCCGCGTCGACGACAACGAGCCTGCGGACATCTTGACGCGGAACGTCTGACCCGGGCGAATGACACCGCTGGTCACCCACCCGCCACCCGCGACGCTGACCTGCGCACCGCCCGGCCCGTTGGCGGAAATGCCAACCGGGACGCTGAACCCCGTCGGCGCCACCACCGCCGACACAACCTCCTCCCCAGCCGTCGCGTTGGTTTCCGCCGGAATGACCAGCGCATCCGGATCACCGTCCACCGCCGGACGCACCTGCGGCTGCCACGTCCCGTTGGCACACACCAACAGGACACCCGACGTCGTCTGCGCCACCCGCGCGTTGGCGCCGCACGCCGCGTACGCCACCTGCGGCGTTTGGGCGATCGCGATCATCTCGGCTTCGGCCGCCGACAACGTCGTGGCCACCATCTGCCACGTGCCATTCAGGCACGCGACCAACCCCGCCCCGGTGGCAAGGATCTCGGTTCGTCCGACCGTTGAGCATGACGACCCGACAACCGGCGTGCCGCTCGCCGCCACCGCCGGTC